>Ga0209390_10009469_pt1 | contig 11680 bp, 6 predicted proteins | sample BON01_FD_187212 | JGI IMG/M metagenome (GOLD analysis project Ga0209390, IMG submission 187212) | Freshwater microbial communities from Lake Bonney liftoff mats and glacier meltwater in Antarctica - BON-01 (SPAdes) (version 2) | ecosystem: Environmental > Aquatic > Freshwater > Ice > Glacier... | reverse complement strand
CCCAGAACCATGGGGTGGACGGAGGCTTTTTACGATCGGTTGAGGAGTGGCGAAGTGGATTGGTTTGACGGGATGGTCTTTGGACCCGCGACGGAAACGACGCTTCCCGAGATGCGAAAGGCCGTGCGAGGCATCCGACCCTGCTTGGCTATCGTTTCCCATTCCATTCGCGGAAGTTCCTAGTCCATGGGCGTTCCGGGTTCTTCGGTCGGTCCATCTAGCATTTGGCTCGCGATCATCGCAGTGTCTCGAGATACATGAGCAGCGAGCGCAACTCTCTATCGGAAACGATTCCCTGGTACGAGGGCATCGCGATCTCCTTCCCTTGATAACCCGAAACGATATCCGCCGACGGATCCAGGACGGAACGCCGAAGATACGCTTCGTCCGCGATCACTTCGCGACCGTCGCCAAGCTGGCGCGGCGAACCGATGAGCCCGCGTAAGGTAGGGCCCGCCCGACCTTCGTTGGTCCCATCTGTCGAATGACACCCCAAACAGCCCATTTGAACGGCGACACGCTCGCCCTGCGCCGACGTGGCTTCTGACATGCGTTCGATAGCCACTTCTTGAGGAGGACTAGCCTCGAACTTGGCTGGCAAGCCCAGCTGAGCGAATTCCGCCTCCCCAGAAGAGAATTCAGGAAGCGCGTTGACCGTGAAGTAGATCGCGGACCATTCCCCAAACAATCGGTGCGTTAACTCGAGCTGCATCGTCGGGCGAAGCCCGTCTATGGCGATGAATACAGAATGTCCATCCGCGCTTGGCCACGCGCTGTGGACGTGCCATCGGTCTGCGCCGGCTTCGCCATCTGCGCGGTATTGGCCCGAGCCATACGCGCTCGTGCGGCGGTATTCCCAACTGCTGACTCCATAGTTTGCGGGATCTCGGGCAAGCTTCTCATCGAGCGGCTCGGGGAATTCCAAGAGGATCCCATAGCGGAACACTTCGGCGTGAACGGGCAAACCATCCGTTTGCTCGACCGGGCGAAGGCGACACAGGCCCTCGACCTTGGTCGCCCTAGAACCTTCGATGCGGAAGCCGGCAAAGTAAGGCAGCCCGTCGGCGGGGTTTACATCCCCCTTGATTGCGGGAATGGGCAGCGTCACGGGCAGACTGGCCGCCGCGGCCTGAACGGGATCCGCCCCGGCTGGCAGCAGGATCTTTAGCAACCCCGGCCGTTGAAAATCGATGAGCAAGGTGGCTCCGTCGAGCGGTCCCGAGCGGCGATCGAAGCCTCGCACCTGACCGACTGTGGACTGGGCGATGCGGTGGGGCATCCAAATCAAGGGCGGATCGATTTCTGCCGCAGCTGCGTGCGCGCCCGGACTAAACCCGTGATAAGAACCCTTTCGAAGCTTGAAAAGCGGCGAACTGGGCACCCAATTGCCCTGCTGATCGCTGGCTGTGATCAGTCCGTTGGTTGGATCCACGCCGAGATACGCATTGCGCAGGCCAGAGGCAAAGGGGCTCACCCGCTCTCCGTCGGCCGAGATCCGCAGCACACGACCGCGGTGCGGTCGCCACCCGCCCTGCCCACCTTTCGAAATCAGAAAGGACCTGTCCGGAAGGAGGACCAGACTCAGCGGATAATCACGCGTTTCCGCGCTTTGGGTGAACGCGTTGCAGAACATCTCATAGGCATCGGTTTCCCCATCGCCATCGCGGTCCACCAATTTCGTCACTCCCAGCCGACTGAAAACGAAGATGTCGCCCTCGCGCAGCTGCACGCTCTGCGGTTCATTGAAGCCAGCAGCAATTCGAGTCCATCGGGCGATCATTGCGTCATCCGTCAGGCCGCTCACGACGTAAACATCGCCGTCAAAGGTAAGCACGACCGCAGTTCCGTCAGGCTGGAAAGCGAGATCGATCGGCCGAATTCGCCTGCACCAGGGATTTGGATACGGCAGAGCGATTTCATCCACCGCGTACGCACCTTGCGCCGCGCCGGCAATCACAGGAACGGTAACCGTGGCCGTCCACCGCTGGCCCTGCTTCTGAGGTAGCGGACGGGCAACCGTTGCCGATCTCGTTTCCGGTCCGGGAGAGGCGGGGCGATCAGACAGGCGATAATGAATTTCGAGCGACTGAATCCCGTTTCTCGGTTCAACGCGTTGGACCAAGCGTCCTTCTTCCTGAGCCAGAGTGGCCGATGGGCTCGATTGCTGCCCGGCGACCACCGGACTGTCACCGAAGTCATTGACCACCATGCGAAGTGGGTGAACGGCATGGCTGACCTCCAGCCGGCGCGCGACGTACAGGCCGTTCACGTCGCGCTCCAAGGTAAAATGCTCGGATACCTCCGCTCCGTGGACGCGGTAGCGGAGAATCGCGGTGTCGCCGGCATCCACCACACCCAGCCAGCGGCCGGCTTCATTGGAAAGCGGTCCGCGCCCCAATTCCCGCTCGTCCTCTCCCCGGGGCCTCGGGTCGCTGGTGATGGGATTGTCGATACGGCTCCATCCGGGGTAAAGACCGGTCGCCGCCCAGATCTTGCCCCGCGGTTTCGAAAGCTTGTTTTGGCCGCTGGATATTTCGCGAAGCGGCTCGTTGTAGGAAAACATCGCCATCCCGTGCGGCGTCACGAAATCGCCTTGCCAGATCGCCGCCACGCGAAGTAACTCGGTATCGAAACAAACGTACACTTGCTCGCCCAAAGGCATGATGATGCCGCGGGGCGTAAGGTTGTCGCGGGTGCCAGCGGGGGCAAGGCCACGGCAATCCAAAGTAGCCTCCAAAAACGGAAATCCTCGATCGAGAAAGTCCGTGTAGCCCAGCTCCACCGCCTCAGAGGCCCGAAGGGTAGCAGGTGTCAGCGCGACGAGGACGCAAACAATCCTCGCAGCCCCCCAAACCAGCGAACCCTCCGCCCTAGAGCTCATTGATCGAGTTCCGCTAGGTTCACCCGCAGCGCCTCGATCGCCTCCTTCTGCCGCGACACGATGACGTATAAATGCCCGTCGCGCACGAGGGAATGCGGATAGCCGTAGGATCCGCGCGCGGGCGGATCACCACGCTCCCGGTCTGCCCGAGTGGCGTAGAGTCGGTCCCCCAAGATGAAGTGCCGATCGAATCGGACGCCGTCGTTCGAGAGCGACAACGCCAGAGGCAGTCTTCCTCGTCCCACAGGATTCCCGACGTAATAGAAACGCCCATCCGGGAGGCGGCCGAAATGGAATTTAGCGCTGGTGTCGCTGAAGCGGGTTTCGACCGGCTCGGACCACGTTTCCCCCTCGTCCGCGCTCTCGGTCACCCATAAGTAATTGCGTGTCGGTCGGCCGGTATTGCGCAAGAGCATATGCAGCACGCCGTCATCGGTTTGGTAGTACGATCCCTCGCAGAGAGCGGCATCCCACCCTTTCGCCCGCGACACTTCCCGATACGCCACCGGATCGTCCTTTATCTCGGCCTCCATGGCTTCCGGATAAATCCCGGACATTTGCCAACTGCTCAGTCCAGAAGGATTATCGGTGAACGGAAAAGCGATATTGCCGCTGATAATGAGACGCCCGGAAGCGAGTCGCTGGGGACCGTAGTTTGGCATCATCGGCATCCCGGTATCAATGGGCTCGCTCCAGACCTCGCCGTCGCGCGTCACCACCACTTGGAGACGCGTGCCTTCCTTGTTGGGCCCGTAGTTGCCGAAATAAGCCGCGAGCATGCCGTCATGGTGGTACAGCCCCGCAGCCGTGAGCACGCGCTCCCGGCCCGACCCGTCCAACGCTGAATCCACAAACGCCCGCGGTGTCGTCCAATGCTTAAAATCTCCCGAGCTCGCTATCATAACACGCTGACCCGACCGATCCTCGCCAACGCGGCCGCTTGACCACGTCGCGATGTAACGGCCATTGAAATACGTGATGGCCGGATGGTGCGAATACATCCAATCGCCTTCCGGCTCCCACAGGAAGACGCTTTCGACATGTGGACGCTGAGCATCCGGCCAGACCACAGGCCGGTTCGCCTCCCAAATCGGATCATTGGTGATCGGGCTGCGCGGCTCGGGCGCTGGCGGCAGCTGGGCTGGATCCAGGCTCACATGCTTTATCCGCTCCCGCCCCCAGGTGTATGCGACATGCACAAGTCCGTCTCGTGTCTGTATCACAGCCGGGTAGGCATAGCCATGAGGGCGGCTTTCATCTTCAAGCGTCAGAACCATTTTCCAATGAATCCCGTCCCGCGACAAGGCCACATTGAGCGGGCAGCGCGCGCCCCAATCTTCCGCGGCATCTGCCACTTCAGGCTGCGAGCCGCCCAGCGCCATAAACTTCGGGTTCGCCTCAGCAACTACCGAGGGCTCGCGGCGATTGTACACAAGCAAATGCGTCCCGTCCGCGAGTGTGACGGCGTCGCTTCCGGAATTTGGGTTGTGCAGCTCTGACGCGCTCATAGGCGACCACGTGAGCCCACTATCGGTCGACCACGCAGTCAGTAGCCTCATTTCTTTGCTGCGACACAACAGTTGGAGTCGCCCGTCCGCATGAACAAGAATACTTGGTTGGATCGCGTTGAATATACTCGTCCTATTCAACGGCCCAATCACGCTCCAAGAGCCTCCTTGGTCGGTGGAGCGTTCGATGTGCACCTGCCAGCCGCGAACCGGATCTTCGGTGCTGGAAGCCGAAATCCATGTACCGTCTTCTAGCTCCACAGGCTTGTTCTTGATGGGGCCTAAAACGCCGGGAGGAAGCCGTCGCGGCTCGGTCCACGTTCTGCCCCCATCTGATGACCGCATTACCATCCCCCACCAGTTTTCCGGCGAAGGCCCGACCTTGTAGAAGAGCCATAGCGGGCCGGCTCTTGGCTGGAACAGGACCGGATTCCACGTGGGAAATCGAACCCCTCCCCCAACCTCGCCATCGGCCACCTTCCGAGACTTCGTCCAGCGCCCATTCTCGCGGCGCGAGACGTAGATAGAAACGTCGGGATCGGATTCAGCCGTGCCGCCGAACCAGGCGGCCACCAACTCGCCCTCCGGAGTCTCCGCTAAGGTCGAGGCGTGGCATTGCGGGTACGGACCCGGTTGATAAATAAACTCGGACTCCATAATCGGTGAAGGGGCTTTGCCATGCATGACCGATGCCAGCGCTGAAACCGCAAAGGCTGACCACCCGATCAAATGAGCCTGAAACTGAAGCGCGCGCATGGGATCTAGGGCTTTATCGCTCCCGCAACTCAGGGCCGACTGCCCCAGCGGACTCCGGAGCGGCCACCGCAGGCATCGGCTCGGAGAGCCAAGCAAGATCGAATTGATAATGCAGGCCGCTGGAGATCAGATGGAAGATGCCGTCGGGGGTCTGAGTGCCCGCCAAGTAGCCAAGTGGCTCGGCATGAGTCGGGTCCATAACGAAATCTTGCGTCCAACCTTGGCCATTGAAAACGCGCGCGCCACCAGGGCTAGTGACCGGCTTCTTGATCGGCCAGGTGCGACCGCCGTCGAAAGAGAGCGCTACGAACAGGCCGCTGATCTCGCGTTCCCGACCGCTAGCGTCGCGAACAAGCAACCCCTGCTCGCCCAAAGAGCGCTTGCGCACGCGCCCGGGCACGCTTCGCTCGTACTTGGCCACATCCGTAAAACCGGCGTAGAGGAGTGGACCTTCCCGCAACGCATGCAACACCGCGCGTTGCCCGCCACCGATTTTCGGCAGCCCGCTGGCGAAGTATTCCCAGGTGACGCCGCCGTCTGCGGAACGGCTTGCTGGCATCTCGCCGTCAATTTCCGAACCGCGCCCCACTGCCAGCAGGGATCCGTCGGGAAGGGCTGTCATCGGAGCATGGATACCGCGAATGTGCCGCCCCGGCTCGCCGTTTGTGACTATACTCCACGATACGCCGCGGTCATCGCTCCGATACAAGCCGGTGCCGTACTCTGCGTCCACCGGCATGAGCCATCCGTTATCAGCCGTCATCACTACTCCCATGTGCACGATCTGGTCCCGATGGACCGGATCTACCAGGCGCGCTTCGCTCCACGTCACCCCCGAGTCTCGACTCGTGCGGTGGACAACCGCGAGTTTCGTCCACCCGAAGTCGGTCCCGAGGCCGTTCAGGTGATGCACGACGCCAGCGTCGTCCGTGAAAAGCGTCGGCGCATGCATGTTGCGATCCGCTGCGGAGAAAAAGGTATCTGCCGGTTCCCAAGCGCTCGCGCCACGCCGCAGCCGACTGGCTACGATCTGCAGCTCCCTCCCCTGCTCTCGCGCTCCCGAGAACCACGCGGCCAACAAATCGCCGTTCGGCATCCAAGTCACCGTCGGGCAATGATTGTGAAAGAAAAACGGTGTCTTCACGGGATCCGCGGGTGCGACCACGAAAGGTATTGGTCCAGAGAAAAACGGTGTGTCCGCATCCGCCCGGGCAGGCCATCCTGAAGGCTCGCTGCTCACATCCCGCGCCCAGCGAGCCGGGACCGGCGGTGGAGTCGCTTCACCGACTACCGGATCCGCGGCGATTACTCGAAACCCTATTAACCAGCTGCGATCTCCGGGCAGTGTCGCCAGCCTATTCGCCGACCGAAGATACCGCAGGGGCGTGCCATGACTGCCTCCGCGAGCGACTTTGAAAATGCCATCCACGGGGCCCACTGGATCCCTTACCGAGCCTTCCGGGTAAGGTCCATACCACTCCTGGCACCACTCCTCCACATTCCCATGCATGTCGAAAAAGCCCCAGGGATTGGGTGATGTCGTGGCAACCGTCAGCGGCACAGGCACACGATCATTGTGATCGCGCTGATGGTGCCCAAAACCTTCCGGCAGCGTCGCGCCTGTCGAGTAGGCAGTGCGCGTTCCGGCCCGGCAGGCGTACTCCCATTCCGCCTCCGTAGGCAGACGATAGGGACGCCCCTCCTTCTGCGAGAGCCAGTCGCAGAACGCAACCGCCTCCGCCCATGAAACGAATACCACCGCCTCATCACCTTGCTCCGAAAACCCTTCCCTTCCGCGCCAAGCGCGGTGTTTTGGAGCGAACTGCTCGTACTGCGCGTTAGTGACCTCCGTCGCGCCCAAATAAAACGGCTCGGATAGAACGACCCGGCGCGGCGCCTCGTCCACCTCGCCGCCTATGTACTGCGGATCCCCATACGCTTCGCTGAGCGAGCGCGAGCCGAGCTCCATGCTCTGCCCCTGCTCGAAGACCCCGGGCGCGACGCGTTTCATCTCCATGCCTAATGAATTGATAAAGCTCCTTGGCTCCGCCCCAAGCAGAGCTACCGGCAGCAGCGCCAGAACGACAAGCACCATCAGCATTGACCCCCACGTCGAACAACAAGCAGCTGACAAAGGGCGGTCCTTGACGCCACCGTGATGGCACGTTGAGGGGGAGGCGTAAACGTCTAGATGCGTCATGGGTAGCGACCGGGTCAAACCCATCATTCTGCTTGCGCAAACGTTATTGTCAAGCAACCAGGTGCGAGAACGCCTTGAAGCACGACCGACTGCCCCACAAGAGGATGGCCCTCTTCCGACCAATGATCACGATGACTTTGATTTGATCCGCTTAGCCCGTCCCTTGGTGCTCGTTTCCATATGATCGAGCGCCAGTTCCACCATCCGCTTAATGTCCGGCGCCGGCTGATCAAGCTCTTGCTCGCTGAAAATCTCCACCCGCCACCGGATCTCCGCCTGCTCAGCGCGCTGCGGCAGAGCGGCGCTCACCCCAGTAAGCACCAGACCGCTCACTTTCCGGTAAACCTTTTCTTCCGACGCTGGAGGCGGTTTTTCCACGCCGCGAAGGTTCCCCGTGGCAATCCACTCCCCGTTGGGGCCGACAACGACTCCGCCGGGAGCGCTCGAGTTGTCGTTAAGCAGCTCTGGGTAGCGACCTCCACCGATCATGGCAGCCACGTTTTTATACCGGACGGAATCCGGGTTCTGAGACGTGCTGGAGTTTAAAACCTGCACCTCTTGCGTTCTCAGTACTACCTGCTCCCGCAGGGCATAAACATAGATAAGCTCTGTCGCCTCGTCTATGGGCGCCGACTCGTATCCCCGCTGGGCCAGGCCCGCGCCGATGCGCTCCTGGAACGGCTCTACAAGTGCGCGGGTGTTGGCGTCCGAGTAAACCAGGAGATAGCCCGTGGCTTCCGACGGCGGCGGAAGGTTCCGCTCCGTCTTGACCACAAATGAATACGGATCCGAGACGGTCGAGCAGCCGGTCAGGGCGCAAATTGCCAGTGCCGCGAGGCCGAGTACGAGAAGTCGAGCGGAGATTGAAGTTTTCATGGCCTAATGGGTTGAAGCTCTAGCCGAAGTAAACTCGCCTATATTGACTTAGCCTAGTGACAAGCGCCCGCAGGTCAATGCCGCGGCGCCTCAGCGCGCTAAAACGATTAGTCATGACGCCAGCAGGCTGTCCTTTGCGCTCGGCCTCGCCGCCCCAGCGCGAGCCGCCCTGCGCCTTAGCAAAAACGTTTTGGCTTGCTTGACCATCTTCAAGTTGATGGGCTCGCCGACGACACAAAAGGCAGGCCATTCATTCTTGGGCTCTTTGCCAATTGCAACCCCAGAAGCGCCGCTTCCTTTAGCGCTAGCGCCGAGTCCCACTCGCGCATTTTCGCCATCACGATCATGATAAACACACGAACTAGCCAGCTATTCGCTGTCCCTTTACTTGCCGCTCTCGTCCTTGACCCAAGTCCTGCGCGCTCTCAGCCCGGCACTCCCGAGCTTCCCGACGTGCCGCCGGGACTGAAGGTGGAAATGTATGCAAGGGAACCGCTAGTCCGCAATCCTTCCGCGATGGCCTTCGATGCCCGGGGACGGCTCTTCGTCGGCCAAGGTCCGCAGTACCGTCGGCCGACCCCGGAGACTCCAGGAGATACTGTTGAAATCCTTCTAGACACCGATGGCGACGGAATCGCCGAAACCGCCAAGACCTTCGCGGAAGGGTTCAACAGCATCCAAGGGTTGTCGTGGCATGGCCAGGACTTGTGGGTGGGCAACTCCCCCGATCTTACCATCGCGCGTGATCTCGACGGCGACGACGTCGCTGACGAGTATGTCAAGGTTTTCACCGATATCGGCAATCTGGAGCACGCCAACCACGGACACAACTGGGCGCCCGATGGGAAATTCTATTTTTCGCAGGGGAACGCCAAGGGGCTGACCCAGCCACCGGAACGCGTGGCGCCGCTGCCGTTCCGGGAACTGTGGGATGTCGAGGCGCCGCCTGGGACTCCCGACTTCCCGGCTCCTCAAGTCTTCTCGCGCGAGGAGTACCAGCGCGCGTATCACGATCCGGAAGACGATTGGGGTCGCGAAGGCGGAATCCTACGCAGCGACGATATGGGCAAGAACCTCGAGATCGTCTCCAGGGGAATGCGCAATGCCTGGGATATCGCCTTCGACAGCGGCTTCAACTGGCTGGGCACCGACAACGACCAGTGGGGCGGCGACAGGATCTTTATGCCCTTTTTCAAAGCCCATTTCGGCTGGGGCCACTCATGGAGCACCGATTGGACCGGCATTGACAATCTTCCCACCGTGCCGGTCAGCGGACCAACCTTCGACGGCGCCAGCACTGGCGTCTTATACTACGACTTCCCCCAGCTTCCACTCCCCTACCAGGGCGTGTGGTTCATCAATGACTTCGAGCGCAAGACGACGTTTGCCTATCATCCCCGCTGGGAGGGAGCATTGCTCCAGCCGGAGGGCGAGTGGCAGCCTTTCGCCAGCGGCGGCCCGCGACGCGCTGGCGTGCTGTACCAACCGGTGGACTTGGTCGTCGGGCCCGACGGCTCCCTGTACGTGTCTGGCTGGGGCAGCGAGTTGGGAGCGACCTGGGGAGAGGACGGGCGCCAGACCAACGAAGGCCGCATCTTCAGGATTTCCTGGCCCGACGGTCCCGAAGTCCAGTGGAACAAGCCTAAGCGCAACAAGCCATTGCAGCAATGGACGGCGGATGAACTCCTGGAGGATCTTGGCTCCCAGCTCCCGGTTTGGAACATCGACGCCCAAGACGAACTGGTCCGGCGTGGAGGAGCGACGCTGATTCGGCAGCTCGAGGCCCGGCTTGAGAGGAAGAATCTGACCGAGGCGCAGGAAACCTGGACACTTTGGACGCTTGGGCGCCTGGCGCCGCAGGATCTCCGCATCGAAAAGCGGCTCGCTAAGGTCGGCCAGAAGCGCTCGCTCAACGCTCGGATTCAGGCGATCCGCATCGCCGGCCATCGCATCCGCGAACACCGCCCTACCGATACTATCCCGTCCTTTGTTAGCGATGCCTTGGACGACCCGGAGCCTCGCATCCGCTTCGCCGCCGTGCAGTCGATCATGCAGGCGAGACAGAAGCAAATGATCTCCGAACTTGCGGCCCTCGCGGCCAAAGAAAAAGACCGGGTCACCTTCTACGCCACCTGGCAAGCCTTGCGCGAATTGTCAGCTCCCGAAAAGCTTCGCTCGTTAATCAAGGATCCTCGGGCGGGCGTGCGCACGGCAGCGTTTTTAGCTCTAACGGAAGACCGCCGCATGGATCGAGAGGAAGTGCAGCCTTTCGTTGAAGATAGTGACCCCACCGTATCGACCCTTGCCGCCACCTGGCTGGCTAAAGAGCAGGGCAACCAACTCATCACGATCTACCCTCAACCGGGCGTCTACGTAGACAGCGTGGAAGTCAGGCTAAATCCGGGAGTCAAGCCAGGCGAGGTGCGCTACACTACCGATGGGTCGGAACCGACACTGGACTCGTTTTCGGACGGCCCCGATGATTTGACCGAAACAACGACCTTGAAAGTCGCCCTGTTCGTGAATGAGCGGCAGGTGGGGAACACGCTGGTGGCTACCTACGGGATCCGGAAAGCAGACAGCTCCCTACCGGAAGTGGGCGGAGTGACCGAACGCGCCACGCTGCGCCAGGTGCTACCGCTGCTGCCAAACGCCGACGCCAGCAAGGGTCAAGCCCTGTTCAGGGCCGCCAACTGCATAGCCTGCCACCGCGTCGGCAACGAAGGCAAGGCCGTGGGGCCAGACCTCAGCGCAATAGGAGACCGGACCAGCGGAGAAAGCATCATCAACTCTATCCTCATGCCAAACCAAACCGTGGTAGAGGGCTACGCCCTCCGCACCGTCTCGACCCGCGCAGGGGAGACGTACGCGGGCATTTTGGCAGGCGAGACGGACAAGACACTGAACCTTGTGCAGCTCAATGGTGAACCGTTGGCCATCGACAAGACCACCATCACGAGCCACGAGAGCACCCACCAATCGCCCATGCCACCCTACGAATACGTGTTCACCCCAAGCCAGCTCGCAGAGCTCGTGGCTTGGCTCCTGGAAAAGCGGGAGTTGCCTGTGTCGGCACAATGAACAAAGACTCTTTAGGAGAGGAGCCAGGTATGGCAAGCAATAGCAGCCCTGCCGGAAGCGCCGCGTTCTGGCTCCAATCATGTAGAGGAAGCGTTTTCCGCTCATCCACTCGGTAGCTCTAGCTTGCGGGTTCGTCGGCATCACTCTTGGGAACAATCGTGACATCGGCGACCTCGCGGCTCTGCACCGGGTTCGTTCGAGCGTCGCCCTAGGAGCTTGTCGGACTTAACCCCTCGAAGCGATCTATAGGCTCAGACATCCTGACCTGAGGAGTGAAACAGGGGTTGTGCGGGAAATGAGATGAACCGGAGCTGGCGTTAAAATCACGCAAATGTCAGTGAGGGATATGCCCCAAGTCCAACTCCCCATTTTCCCGAA
>Ga0209390_10009467_pt1 | contig 11684 bp, 15 predicted proteins | sample BON01_FD_187212 | JGI IMG/M metagenome (GOLD analysis project Ga0209390, IMG submission 187212) | Freshwater microbial communities from Lake Bonney liftoff mats and glacier meltwater in Antarctica - BON-01 (SPAdes) (version 2) | ecosystem: Environmental > Aquatic > Freshwater > Ice > Glacier... | reverse complement strand
CCGGGTCTCAGTGAGTGAGGGAGGCAAGGAAGGGAGCAAGGGGGCTGTAGAAGAAAGGAGCCGATCACACCCCGAGCCCTTTCCCGCACATTCACATACCGTATCTCCACCAAAGCCCGTAGCGCGGGTAAGCTCTTTGTGTCGTCGTTTAGCTCCTCCTCCTGGTTGTCTAGCTCCATGCTGCCGCCCTCCTCCTCCTCCTCCTTGGCACGGCCTGCTGAAGCTCGTGCTGGGGCTCGTGCTGCCAAAGAAGAAAGTGTGGTTGGAGCAGGAGCAGTAGCCGCCGTCGATCCCGCACCCACGCGCTTGTCCTCCTGGGACCCTGCCATGCAATGGCGCCGCTGCCTGTGGAGTGTGGTGGCTGTGTGCGTGGGGTGCGTGTGGGTTAGGGTGTGGATGAAGAACACATCGCCGATTGCCGATCGCCCAAACGCCCAACGACCTTCCTCCCTCTCCCTCACACACACACCACACACACCACACAGGCATAGCCACAGCCTGGCCCAACCCATCATGACGGCCCTGTCCCCTTCTCGGCCAAGTAAGGCTCAGGCTCGGTGGAAGCTTTTGCGGCACGCCATCCTCTCATCAGCCTCCACCTCCTCTGCCTCCTCCCCTTCCTCCTCGCCTCCCCCTACCCCCACCGGCATCAGGACCTACACCGTGCCAGTGCCCTTGCCATGTCCTTCCTCCCCATCATCATCGTCCACAAATTTAACCCACCAGCTCCCCACGCCAAACCCTCCTTCCTCCTCCGCCTCCACTCAATACTCTTCTTCCTCCTCCTCGCTAGCCGCCCTCGTTTCCCACCGCCCTGAGCATGCCGGCGTGGACAACACAGGCAACGTGCAAGTCTGGCCGGCGGAAGAAGCACTTCTGGCGCTGCTGCTGAAAGAAGGACCACTTTCCACCTCCTGTCCGCCTCCAGGCCACGACAATCAGACAGGGACAAGAAAAAGGCCACGGCGCATCCTAGAGCTTGGTGCAGGCTGCACAGGTTTGGTGGGCATGGGGCTGGCCATGGCGTGGGGTGGTGATAGGCCTCATGGCGATCCCTCCTCCTCCTCCTCCTCTTCCGCCTGCTCCCCTTCCTCCTCCTCTTCTACCGTTAACACAATCGCTACCTTTCCACAAACAACAACCACGGCTTCCGGACCTAACCCGCCAGCCACTGCCCCATCGATGTATGTGTGTCTGACTGATGGGCATCCAAATTGCGTTTCATCCCTACATACGAGCCTGGCGCTGACCCAAGCCCAGCTTCCCCCTGGGGTGAGGGTGGAGGTGCAGAGGCTGGTGTGGAAGGAGGAGCAGCAGCAGGAAAGAAGAAAGGACGAAACGAGGCAGCAATGCCAAGACCAACTTCAAGAGGAATTTCAAGACCAAAGCAGCCATTCTCAAGGTTGTTGCAAGCCCTTTGATCTCATCGTGGCGGCGGACGTGCTCTACTTCGAGCATTTCCACCGCGCTCTCCTTCAAACCCTCCACACGCACTTGAATCCCAAGGGAGGCGAAGCTTGGCTTCTGCAGCCGTCGCGGGGAGGGTCTCTCGAGAGGTTTGTCGCTTTGGTAATAGAGGAGGAGGGGTGGGAGGTGGTCTGGGAGGGAGGAAGAGGTGGGAAGAGAAGGGGAAGTGATGATGTGGAGAGTACGCAGTTGCAGCTGCTCAAGTTGCGGCGGTTGTACAAAATTGAGAATGAAATGGGAAGAGAAAGCACAAGATAAAGAAATGAAAGGAAATGTAAGACTCCTATTTGGGCCGGCCGCATGAGTGGTAGCTAATCAAGTGATAGTATGTCTGCCGCCATTCCAAACTTGCCATGACTTGTTTCCCTTCTTTCTTCGCTAAATTCAATTGTCCAAATTGTTTTCGATTCTCTCTTCAACACTTTGGCCTGTCCCACGTGCCATCCATTCTCAACAAAAATCATTAACACAAATCAAGTAAAAAAATGATAAAAGACTCACAATCCCTTATTCTCGAGCGCCTCACAAAATGGTCGGTACTCAGACACGGGCGGCAAGCTGGAATGATGAGTGATAGGCCGACGCGGCGGGGGAGGAGCCATGGAGAAATTTCGATTACCAGGAAGATTAGCTCTGGCCGCGCTATCCATCATGGAGGTGGAAGACGTCGCTGCAAAGTAAGCGGTGTGGTCGCGAGGCTGCGTCTAGTCGGCGCGGCAGTAGTCATTGCAACGGTGATGAGCAAAGAATGTGGCGACTAATTAGGAAAAGGTAAGGTAGGGGTCAAGGTGTCAGACAGGTAGGTAGATAGCAAACAGACAAAGAGACGGGAGCTAGGAACAGAGCTAGAGGATAGAGAGGCAGGTACGGACATAGTAGACGGGCCGACAGACAGACAGACAAGCGCACAAATATCTACATACCTGCGTTGCCCAAATCAGAAGGACCAAAGCGCCCATCCTGGCTTTGGATGACGGGATCAGTGAGGACGGCTCCGTCTCGGTAGATTCCGCCTTGTGTTGTGTTGTTGTGTCAAAAATGTAAAGTGAGGAACGAGACCTGAACCCACCATATTTCTCTCTCTGCATTTCCTGCCTTTTGCACTAAAAAAGAAACGCCAGTTTTAGACGAGTTTATACCTGAAAGACGTCATTCACCCACCCAGTGTTGGAGTTTAATTTTGTGAAGTCCTCAATGAAGGGCTCCATGAGAACCTTTCTCCTGTCCATTCATTTACCAAGACCTCCGGCTTGTGAAGCCGAATGGTCTGTTCGATGATTTTTTTGGTTTGCGCCATTGCATTGGCTCAGGACGTGAAGCGGAATACTGGGAGGAGGGGATGAGAGGGTGGGAACGGGGAAATTAGGATGCAATCAGGTTTGTATGGTGCCACATTCCTGCACACTTACCAAAAGCTCCATGTCGAAGAACTCGTATTCAAAAGTGGCCCCTGTCTTGAAGCGTTTAGCATCCAGCGGTTGTCCCTGACACTCTTCCTCGGTGTAAATGCAAAACGAAACGCGCTTTCGGCAAATGGTGGCCCATTTGTGTCCGCCTCGCCCCAGCATAAATTGTTGGAGCGGGCGGTCGTATGACTGTATATGGGGAACGTTCGTGTGAGTGTGCGCTGGAGGGGGGGGCATGAATGCCTTCCTCCCTCTCATCAAGCACGTCCACCCCTTCCTCGCCTTCCTACACTGCGACCTACTAGGCGATCTCTTGTGGACATGCGAGGCAAAATCCACTCATCAACATACCTTGATGCCTTCACGGACGCACAACGTGCAGCGCGAACAGCCGATGCCCTTGGCCCACTGATTGCGGGAAAATTCATATTCTGATAAAACCACGTGACAGCCCATGCAGACGCGCCGGCCCCAGCTACTCATGGTTTGGCCTGTGTGTGTGTGTCGTTGAGAGGGAATGAATGAGAGAGGGGTGGATGTTGAGGTCTGGGATATTGGCTGATGAATACCCGCTCAGCACCCAGGCCTTGCGAACCCGGGCAGCCGTGGCTAACGACATAGAAGCCTCGAGGTGACTTGATGCTTGCATGCACGGCTTCATCTTGAGGATGTCCGAACGAAATCACACGATAGCATTGCCTCGCGACGCTCAGCTTTTGACTCGACGTCCTTCTGCGGTAGCTCGCAGTTGGTTTCAAGGGGGATGCCAAATCGCCCCTACTTGAATTGAAGGTTGTGTCGGGGCTTCAAGGAGACGCGCAAATGGGTCGGTTGGGAGGGGAGGTTGGAAATGAAAGTGGGGAGGAAAGGTAATCGACCTGCACGATGCGGGGCGGGTCGGCCTTATGAAAGCCGTCTGCAGCTGGTAGGCAAAGCGCACTGACACTGAAGAAGACTAAAGAAATCGAGTATTCAAGGAAAAGTATGGCTTTCTTGTGATTGAGCTGAGTGGCCTGTGAGTGCGTCGGTCAGTCACCTTTCTTTTGGCAAAATCGCTTTCCTCTTTTAGGGTTCCAAACTCATTGTTAAATTTTATGATTCGACAAAGTCAACGATACTTTGATAACAGTTTGATAGATGGGGGCCGAGATCAAAGAGTTGCAACAAAAACCTGAAACCCAAAGTGAAGAAATATACTTATAGTCCCCTGAGTCTTCTGACTCTTCGTAATACTCGGACAGAGGTGGCAGGCTGGAATGGTAGGTGACGGGCCGAGGCCGCGGTGGGGGTGGGCCCATAGCAAATTTCCGATTGCCAGGATGGTTGGCCTTGTCAATACTGTCCATCATGGAGGTGGAGGAGGTAGCTGCGAGATAACCGGTTCGGTCTTAAGGCTTCGTCCACTCGGGGCGGCAGTAGCCGTTACAACGGTGCTTGGAGAAGAAGCTAGCGATCCCTGTCAGATGGGGAGAAGATAAGGATGCCTTAAGAAAATGACGCCAGAAAAGGAGAGAAACAGAGCAAAGTAAAAAATAGCTGCAGAAATGTAATTGGAGAGGCAGGCAGCGGACGAATTGACACAAAGAAACACATGACGTACGCACCTGCGTTGCCCAAATCAGTAGGACCGAAACGCTCATTTTGACTTTGCACGACGGGGTCAGTCAGGATAGCTCCGTCTTGGTAGATGCCGCCTAGTGTCCCGGGAAAGTGTTGTTGCGAAGAAATGTGAGAAAGGAAAATGAGGATCATGCATAAGGATACAAATAAGAAGCTTTAGTCAAGTATGTGGCCCGCAGATTCTTCCCCCCGCTGCTTTCTGCTGAGCTGACAGAAGAAGGACAAAAGTAAGTCGTACCTTGAGTGTCGCAAAGTAGAAACTGGCCGCTGCTGACATGGTAAGAGAAGTGGCTTAGCGCCTTTAAAGGGCAAGGTGGAGGGGGCGGAGACGACATTATGATGACTGCAAAGCATACAAGAAAGTGCCATTATTACCTGGAAGATGTCGTTGAAGCCTCGTCGATCCGGATTCACCCAGCCAGAATTCGAGTTGAATTTCTGGAAGCCCTGAATGAAGGGCTCCACAAGCATCTTTTCCAAAGTGTTTTCTACCCTCCAGACTTGTGGTTGGTTGACTTTAATAGTCTGCCGGGAAATCTTCGCGCCATTCCATTGACTCAAGATGCTTAGGGCCTTGTTCACGACCTACGGAGTATGACAGGGCGATATAAATAGGTAAGATGAGATTGTGAAATCACACTTGTGGGCCATCGAATAAATAATAAATTTAACAGGATTGAAAAATCAGTCGCCCACACATACACGTACCGAGAGCTCCATGTCGAGGAACTCCGTCGCAAACACCTGTCCTGTCTTGAAGCGCTTCGCGACCAACTCTTGTCCATTACGCTCCCCATCGGTGTACTCGCCCTTGTAAACGTAACGAAAAGCGCCTTCGGCAAAGGGGTGCTCGAAGCTCACGCAGCCTGAATGCGCAACAACGTTGGTGCGGGCTGTTCGCGCATTGCAAGGCTGTATGTGTGTTTGAGGATGCACTCAGAAGTGAACGTTTCCCACCAATGTAACCCTGCGCGGCCTCAATGTCACCAAGCACCAGGGTGAAGCGCCAAATAGGGACGGAGGGAGGGGGAGGAAGAATGTGGTGGAGGGAGGAAGGGCGACGACAAGGCTTGGCATGATTCACATCACCTTACCTCAATGCCATTATTGACGCACGGGGGATGCGCAAATTTGGTGGCGTGAATGAGATAATGCGCATGCGAAGCCCATCGAACGCGGGCAACCGTGGCTGCCAGCTTGATTGCCTTTACGTGACCTAATGCATAGCGTACTTTGACGAGGTGTTTCGTAATGAGCACGAGCAAGCAAGCAAAACCCGCCGTCATGACGTCGCCGACTCGCCTTACCATACCACCCATGCAACCTCCCCACCAAAAGCCCTCTTTGAGCGTCTCTTACTGAATCTCAACAGCTTGCAGACTTGGTGTTCGCTCATATTTTGCCAAAGCAAGAGCTTGCCACCATTACTGAGGGGTATTAAGCCGAAAGGATGCTTCTCAATTGAGCTACACGAACGTCGATCTGCCTATCGGCGCGGGTCGCGCCGCCCCTCCGCCGCACGGCCCTATGCGATGCCGGTCAAAGTTGCGGAATTATTTCTTGAAAGCAAAGTCAGAAGAAATGTAGTGCTTTTGCCTTCCTTCATTGCATTGGGGCCTTCGCATCGACAAATTTAGCTCTTTTGGGGGAAAAGGTCGCCTGCCAGCGGCAACCGGTCCGTGAGAGCAAATGTTACACATGTATTTCTTCTTTTAAAAATGTTACACATGTGTTTCTTCTTTTAAGGCTCAGCAGAGAGTTGATACAATCTGCCATTTCTTAAGGTCTTATGAAATGTCTCGTCAAATTGAATATACATCTGGCCTTCCTGTCGAAGCAGGGTGGTCACCTCTCCATCTCTACCCTTTCCTTCCCCCATTTTCTATGCTCTCCGCTCCTTCTACTGCTCGGCGCCTGCCGCAGGATTCACATGGCTATCAAAATACCAACAAGTCTTGCGATATCCACGGGTTCGCTGTTCTTGCTCCTCTGCCAACGCCTCCCGCACCCAAAGCCATCAATACACCCCCCTCCCCTCCCTCCTTTCCGTCAACGCTCCAATTCCATCCCTCCTCCACACCTTCACCTCCTCCCAGACATTTTCCTGGTTCTCCCCTTCCCCGGTGGCCTCTCATAGCCTCGTCACCCTGCGCCAGGCCTCGGTCAACGACTGCAACCCCAACACCTGCTCCAGCATCTGTTCCAAATGCCGCAAATACGCCATGTCTACCTGCCCTCCCTGCCCTCCTCCTCCTCCTCCTCCTCCTCCTCCTCCTCCCTCGACCAACCCCTCCTGCGTCTGCAACACACCATACAAAGCCGCTACATTATCCTCCACCACTGTAATACTATTCACCACATTGGTCATGACAGTCGTTTGCCTCGTCTCTATCTCACTCATACGCTGATCCATCTTCGCCTTCTCCTTGTCATAGCGCTCTTCCAACGCCCGAAACCTCTCGTCTGTCGCCACCCGGTTCGCAGCAATGTTCGCTTTCTCTGCATCGAAGTGAGCAGTAAAGGACGCTAGATGCTTCTTCATTTTTGCGTCGAAGAGATCACGCAGGGCTTGCGCCGCCGCCCCCATGTCCCCAAAGGTCATTTGCTCAGTCTGGCATCGGGACATCAAATCACTCATCATGGCATCCCAGGAGGAAGCATTCTCAGAAATGTCTGTCGCTAAAAGGCCAGTGGAAGCGGTAGTGGTGGTGCTGGCGGTAGGAGACGCGCTGGAGGCCGCGCTTGCCTGGCTTGTGGCGGCGCCGCGCGCGATGGGACAAAGAAGGAGGGGCGGGGTGGCGGCGGCGACGTTGGTGGGAGGGGAAGGCGCCACCGTGGACGTGCTACAGACGGGATTCTCGCCGTTGCTCCTGGTGTAAGCGCCCGTAGAGGCAGCGGAGGTGGCCGACTGGTGCGAGGAAGTGATGTCGCTGCTGCTGGCGCCGCTGCTGCTGCTGCTGCTGCTGCTGCTGCTGCTGCTGCTGCTGCTGCTGCTGCTGGAGCTGGCATCATCATGCTCGCGCTCCCGCTTCTGCTTCTTGTCTTGCAGCATGGCGGATCGCCGGCTCGTACGCGGTGCTGTGTGGAACTGTGGTTCATGAGTGCGTGAGGCATGGGCTTGTGGTGTGCAGCGTGATTGTCTGCTGCGCATTCAAAAGCAAGAAGGCGCGGGGGAAGAAGGATGATGGCGACCTTCAACAAGGGGGATACCCCTTGCCTTCAACAAGGCAGACCTCCCCTCCCCTTTTTCGAGGCCCTTTTTGCCACTCCACGCGCATTAGGACACCACGAAGCGTTAGCGAATGACAATGAGGGCATTCATTATTACGGCTCTGGACCGTCGCCGCATGTTACGAGCCAGCGTCCTTGCCTTTTGTTGAGTGGAAAGGCAATGGAAAGGGCCGCGTTCGAGGCGTAGGGGGACCCAACTCACCTCTTTCTCTATTTGTTGGTGCTGCTGCCGTCCCCAGCAACAAGCAAATTTTCGTCGTACAAAGCAGTCAACCATAAATGAAAACAAAAAATGGCAATGCAAAAGAGAAAGCGCAGGGGCAGCACAACCAGCTTTTACTCAGCAGAAGCTGAATTCCAGGACCGGGAGCGTGAAAGGGGCAACATTTCGGTTTGTCTTTTATTGTGTTACATACATTTGCTTTTACAAGAGACTCCACGCCTGCCGTAGAATTCACATGGCTATCAAACACCAGCAAGTCTTGTGACATCCACGGATTCGCTCTTCCTGCTCCGCGATCGCCTCCCGCATCCTAAGCCACCACCAAATAACTTCCTCCTCTCAATTCTTTTAATCAATGCTCCAACTCCACTTTCCCTTACACCTCCATTCCCTCCCACACATTCCTACTTCTCTCCCTCCTCAACAGCCTTTCTTATATCCCCGGCGCCTTTCCCCAGGCCTTGGCCAACGACTGCAAGTCCAACACCTCCTCCAGCATATCTTCCAAATGAAGTAAATAATCCATGTCTACTACCTGCCCTCCTCCCTCCTCGGCCAACCCCTCCTGTGTCTGCAGCACCCCATACAAGGCCGCCACCTTGTCTTCCACCCCCGTGATTCTATTCACCACATTGGTCATGGCGCTTGTTTGCGCCGCCTCTTACTCTTCCATATGCTGAACCGTCTCCGCCCATTTCGCCTCATCTCTGGCATCTCTCGCCGCCCATTTCACTTCATCTCTGGCATCGCTCTCCGCCCACCACGCTTCATCCTTTGCATTCATCTCCTCCAATGCCGCCTTAAACTGGGCAGTACGTGCCTCCATTTGCGACTCAAAGTAAGCACGCAACTTTTGCGCCGTCGCAGCCATTTCCCAAAACGTCATTTGCTGCGTCGGGCACCGGCACATCATGTCATCAATAAAGGCGTCCCAGGATGGACTACTCTCGTCGCTCGTTGCATTTGAAGAAGCGGCGGCGGTGTTAGTGGAGGCGGTAGGGGAGGTGGCGATGGTAGACGGGAGAGGGTGGGTCTGGTTGGCGGCAGGTGCGATTGTGGACGTGCTGAAGACGGGAGTCTCGCTGGTGCTCTTGGCGTCGGCGCCCCTAGAGACAGTGGCAGTGGAGGTGGTGGGCTGCTGGCTCAAAATGATGCCGCCGCTGCTGCTGCTGCTGCTGCTGGCATCACCATGCTCGCGCTCCCGTTTCTGCTTCTTGTCTTGCGGCATGGCGGACGGCCGGATTGTGCGTCTGTGCTGTGGAAGTGTGGGTGGTGTAGGACGAGGGTGGCGTGAGGCATGTGCTGGTGGTGTGCAGAGTGTGCGCGGCGTAATTGTCTGCTGCGCATTATTCAAAAAAGCAAGATGGCGCGGAAAGGATGATGGCGACCTTCAACAAGGCAAGACCCCCCCCACATTTCTAGAGGCCCTTTTTGCCACTCTCGCGCGCAGTAGGACGTCACAAAGCGGCAGCAAAGACAAAGACGAGTTAGAAAATTGTTACAACGAGTTTTCATGTTGCGAGCTCCCGTGCTTGTTCTTTGTTGGGTGGAAAGGCAATGTGTGGAAAGGCGGCGTTCGGTTCGAGCGTAGAACCCACTGTCGCCGCCGCTTATTCAGAATGGTGCTGCTGCACGTCCCCAGGAACAAGCAAATTCTAATTCACAAAAGACAAAAGCGAGAAATGAAAGGGGAAAAAATGTCAATTCAAGAGAAAAAGCGCAGGGCAGCACTACCAGCTTTCACTCAGCAAAAGCTGAATCTCGGGAGCGTAAAGAGCGAGGTCTCGGTTTGTCTTTTATTGTGTTACATACATTTCCTTTTACAAAACCACTCCACGTTCTCCTTTCTTGGCTATTCCTACTTGAGCTATTATCTTTTCTCTATGGTAATCAATCATTCTGCCGGTCTGTCTGTCGCCCAACACGCGCCATGCCGCGCTTGAGGCACCGCACCCTTCTTCCCTCCCTCCCTCCTTCTTCCCGTCTTCTCTCTGCACTACCTTCCTTCCTAGCTGACCAATCACTACCGTAGTCTGACGTTCCTACAAGTAATTTACTCATCCAAACCTACACCAAATCATACCCCCCCCCTCCCTCACCCCTCCTCCCTCCCTCCTTCCTGCGGGTAATTCTTCAACTCCATCCCCACCAAATACGCATCATCTCTCAGCTTATCATGCAGCTGCCTCCATCCCTCTTTCACCCACAACCACCCCCTCACACTCCCTCGATACAAAAAGTAATACAAGTACACATATCTCTTCATGCCCGCCACGAGGAGGAGGACCGCTGCCTCGTGTAGGTCTCGTTGTCGCTGTTGTCGGTGCCAGGCAGGGGCGAGGAAGCGAGTGAGGAACCGAGGGAGGGCGGGGTGCTGGATTGGCGCGCCCACCACGTGGCGGAGGTAGAGATGAATGAGTTTCTCGACGCTCTTGCTGAGGAAGTAGGGGGTGAGGAGGAGGGAAAGGAAGAGGAGGAGGACGGGGAGGACGACCTGAGTCACAGTCCACCAGAACTCGAGCCTCCGGAAGCCATTGGCACGGACGCGTTCAAATTTCCTTTTCCAAGGGTGATCGTTGCCGTAGAGGCCGAGGAGGAGGCACCTGACCTGGATTTTGAGGAAGACGAGGCCGAGGGCCCATGCTTCGTAGTAGGGGAAGAGGGGGGTCTCATCTATAGGGACACGGGCAGGGATGACGAGGACGAGTTCGAAGAGCAGGCCGACGAGGAGGGGTAGAAGGAGGAGCCAGAGGGAGAGGAGGAGGAGAAATTGAAGGAGGAGAGTGAGAGTGTGACGGAGGGGGGGGAGGAGGTTTTGAAGGTGGGTGAGGCGGTCCTGAGCGTGGGTGCGGACACGGGTGAGGAGGAGAGCGAGGGGGGTTGGTCTTTCCTCGCGTCGTCGCTGTTGCTGCTGCTGTTGCTGCCGTTCGTCCTCCTCCTCCTGCTCACCTCCTTCAGCCTGCTCTTGCTGTTGCTGCTGCTGTCGTTGCTGCACTTGCTGCTGGCCTCCTGCCCCTCCTCCTCCTCCCCCAGCCACCACCACACCAGGCGCCCCCGGCACTCCCCCTCCTGCTGCTACTGCTGCTCCTCCTCCCATCCCTCTTCCCCCCCCTCCTCCTTCTCCTCCACCCACCAACAAAAACTGCCACCCCTTCACCACCACCGAGCCGACCAAAAACAGAACCAGAAGGCCCACAGCTAGGTTATAGAGATCATGACCCGTCGGCAGCCCTAAACGATGCAGCCCCTCCCTCCCTACCCTCAACGGCACCTGGACCACAAACGAGGCCACCAATAAAACGCCCACACACGTAGAAAAACACAAACCCAGCACTCTGAAGGGGTAGAGGGAGAGGCCCTCCTCCCTCCCGCCCTCGCCCTCGGCGGGCTCGGGACGAATGACGAGAGGAGGAGGAGGAGCAGCAGCAGCAGCAAGACCATTCCCACCACCACCACCACCTCCCTCCTGCTGCTGCTGCTGCTGCTGCTGCTGCTGCCGCTGCAGCTGCTGTAGAGTGTCCGTGTCCAATAAAGTAGGTGCAAGATCAAACAAGAGACAGAGGGAGCCAAAACCTCTTTCGACTGCTTCTCTGATCAAATTGCGAAGGCGGAACCGCTCGAGGAGGAGGGGGAGGGCGATGTGAAAGAGGAAGAGCTCGATTGGTAGTTGTACTTCTAAATGAAGAGGAACTGGGCTAGTGGTGCTGCTGCTGGAGGAGGAGGAGGAGGAGGTGTAG
>Ga0209390_10009465_pt1 | contig 11688 bp, 7 predicted proteins | sample BON01_FD_187212 | JGI IMG/M metagenome (GOLD analysis project Ga0209390, IMG submission 187212) | Freshwater microbial communities from Lake Bonney liftoff mats and glacier meltwater in Antarctica - BON-01 (SPAdes) (version 2) | ecosystem: Environmental > Aquatic > Freshwater > Ice > Glacier... | reverse complement strand
CCTCCCTCTTGATTGGTGACTTTATTTGCCTGACCATCAAGGCGTATACTGTCGAGAAGCTGCTGGAGGTGCTAGCTGATCACATGTCGGACCTGCCAGGAGTGCTTAATGAGGTGGTCAGGTACGTCTTCCTTCGGTCCCTCCCGCCCTCCCTCCCTCCCTCCCTCCCTCTTGATTGGTGACTTTATTTGCCTGACCATCAAGGCGTATATTGTGAAGAGCTGCTGCTGCTGCTGCTGCTGCTACCGCTACTGATACTCTTACTCACCCACCCCTCCCTCACTCCCTCCCTCCCTCCCTCCCTCCCTCCCTCAGGACCTCCTGGCCTGTCCTCTCCCGTCTCACCGGGCTCGAGCTTGCTTCCCTCCCTCCCTACACCGCTGCTGATGCTGCTGCTGTTGCTGCTGCTGTTAGTCTGGCCGCCCTTCGACAGCCCCCCGAAGTACAAATGGCTCGTGCCTTGCCTTTAGATAAGGAGGAGGGAGGGAGGGAGGGAGGGAGGGAGGGGCAGGTCATCGCATTGGAGATCAAAGACCCAGGCCCATTGGGTTTACACGTAGATATCTATAAAGACGAGAGCATGAGGGAGGAGCTCGGTCCCTCCCGCATGCCCGCCCTCCCTCCCTCCCTCGCTGCTTCCTCCTCCTCCTCCTCCTCCTCCTCCTCCTCTTCCTCCTCCTCCTCCTCCTGCCTCCTCTGCTACGGCATCGTCGTCATCCGCTCCGTCGCCCCCGATGGAGCAGTCGCGCGTGCCCTGCCCTCCCTCCCTCCCTTCCTCCCTCCCTCCCTCCTTCAAGGTGCTACCTGGGTAGGACTAAATGGGAAAACTTTATCTCATGTGACCATTAGCAATCTTATTCCCTATGTTCGTCGTTTGCCCCGCCCCTTCACTCTCCACCTCCGCCTCCCTCCCTCCCTCCCTCCCTCCCTCCACCCGGCCCTCCCCTTCCTCCCTTCCTCCCTCGCCGCCTTGTCGTTACACGAAGCCGACGTGGAAGAGGAGGGAGGGAGGGAGGGAGGGAGGGAGGGGAAGGCCCTGCCTCCTCCTTACCCTACTACTACCTACTCCTTCTCTGAGCCTTCTGCTGGCATTCGTTTTCGAGCCAGTCCCACCTTGCAAGGAGGAAACGTCCTGCTTGTCACTGGTTTCCTCCCCCCCCCCTCCCTCCCTTCCTCCCCCTCCCCTGCCAAGGCATCAGGAAAAGTCAGTGCGGGTGATGTGCTGCTGGCAATCAATGGCGTACCTACCCTCTCTCTATCCCTCCCTCGCACCACCTTCCTCCTCCGCGACCCCACCCGGCCCATGACCCTCACCGTCGGGAAAACCAACCCCGACACTGTGGTCGAAGTCGCCCTCCCTCCCTCCCTCTATTCCTCCCTCCCTCCCTCCTCCATGGACTCCCCTTTTCTCGACTTGGACGTGGCATTGTTCCGTGCTCCGCCCTCTACGCCTTTCACCCCTTCCTCCCTCCCTTCCTCGTCCTCCTCCTCGTCCTTGTGTGTGGTGACGGGTTTTAGACTCACCGCTCAAGGGCCATTAGAGGCAACAGAAAAAGTGAAAGAAGGAGATAAGCTCGTTGCTGTCAAGGGAGTAAAGACAGGAGGGAGGGAGGGAGGGAGGGAGGGCGGGACGACGAAGGAGGGAGGGAAGGAGGGTGGGGCGGAGGAAGGGTTTAGGAAAGGGGTAGGAATGATAAGTAGATTGAAGCCGCACGATTTTCCTGTTATGTTGACCTTTGAACGAGGGTGGGAGGGAGGGAGGGAGGGAGGAGGAGGGGGAGGGAGGGAGGGAGGGAGGGAGGTTTTTGATGTGGTGATTCCTGACCCTCCTTTGACTAGGTGGGGCGTTGTGTTTGGCCCTTCCCCTCCTACGGAAGAGGAGGAGGAGGAGAAGAAGGAGGAGGAGGAGGGAGGGATAGAGGGAGGGAGGGAGGGAGGGAGGGACGTTTGGCCTGTGGTTAAAGCGTTTCAACGCTTGCCGGGACCGGCACAACGAAGTGGAAAGATAAAAGTAGGGATGGTTTTGTTGCAGATCAATGAGGAGGATTTGATGGAGGGAGGGAGGGAGGGAGGGGTGGTGGAGAGGGTGGGGAAGGCGAGGTTGCCCTGTTCGGTGACGGTGAGGGATATGGAGGTGTGGACTAGGATGATGGCTTGGAAGCCGTAGGGAGGGAGGGAGGGAGGGTGTGTGCACTTGATGCATGTATGTAAATAATAAGACGAGAGACCCTAGAGAACGTAGAAGGTAGCAAATCAGAACAAGTCTATTCTTTTCTCTCCAAAGTAGCGATAGAATTCAAGAGAAGAGAAAAGGGGAAAGAAGGAAGAATGAAGAAGATATTTAACCAACAGGAAAAGGAAATGCTGTGAGTGAACTTGAAGCTTCTTCTGGACGTGAGACTTACGCATTGCTTGCTTCTTCTTTCTTCATTGTTGCCTCACTTGACAGGTAAGCTAGGTGTCAAAAGGGGGGCCGAAGCCCCAGTTTGCCCTGCTCTCCGCCGTTAGATTAAAATTAGCAGAGGAGAACCAAAGCAGTTGCGAAAAGATCGCACTCAAACCGCGGAAAGGGACTCGCTCCTTGGATCATTGCATAGGGGGGCGCCCTTGCCACGCCAACATTTCCAACGTGGCGGAAGCCTCGAGAGCATAGACGGAGCGGAGCAGTGGCGCTGCACAGGAAGATGGACAGATGCGCGGCTAGCACCCATTTCTAGCGCAGTGCCATCGCCATCACGCTCTTCATAACTTTGCCGCGCGTCCTCAATCTTTGAGGAGAGTGCGAGATCGCCAGGTGTTTAAGCTTGGAGGGCGGGTGGCAAAAAAAGGAGCGCGCGGCACCAAACTAAATCGAAAAGAGGTTTTTAAAAAGGGAAATGAAAAAGCATCAATGTTTTTGGAGGGTGGGTGCGCGCGTCCAGTTACTTCTTTTTCAATCTTTTCTACTTCGCTTGGATGAAACCATCAAGCTTCGCAAAATTCTAACGATTTCTGCCCTGCGGCTCTCTCTCTATCAAATCGGTTGGTGCTCTAAAGCTTGTTATAATCTCCCTTGCGCAGGTTCTTCTTGGGCGCATAGCTATCATACGAATCGTGGCCCTTCTCCGTCCAGCCCTTGCCCTTGCCCTTGCCCATTCCGTCCCCCTTCCCCTTTTTCGCGGGCTTGTCATACCCAGATTCATAAGACTCATATTCAGCTTCATATCTATATTCAGGCTCGTAGTCCTCCTTCCCCTCCCACTTCTTTTCACCGTACTCGCCGCCCTTCTTCCCGTGCTTCTTCTCCGCGCCGTAGTTCTTGTCCGCCTCGTACTTGGATGCGTGCTTGGGCTCGTAGTAATAGTCCTCGTCGTCGTGGTGCTTCTTGTGGCTGTCGTCGCGGTGGTGGTCATGGTGTCCCCAAAACAGCGTCTTGTCGGCCTGGTACTGCTTCTCCCCGTTGTACCAGGCCGTCTCGTCGGCTTGTCCGGCCAGGGCCTGATACTGCTTCTCCCCATTGTACCACTCCGTCTCGTCTTGCGCGGCCATGGTGTAGACGTGCTTGGTGTCGTGAGCGTTGTCGTAGTCGTAGGCGTTGTCGTAGTCGTAGGCGTTGTCGTAGGTGGTGGGGCGGCTGTTGTAGTTGTTGTAGGCGTTGTCGTAGGTGGTTGGGCGGCTGTTGTGGTTGTTGTAGGCGTTGTCGTAGGTGGTGGGGTCCGTCTGGACGGCGCCGGAGACAGCCTGGGTGTTGTCGTAGTTGTTGGGGCTTTTGTTGTTGTTGCCGCTGTTCCCCGGTTTGTTGCCGCTGTTCCCCTGGTTGGTGGTGATGGTAGCAGTGGCCTTGTCCGTGTAGGCGACGGGCGTCGGGTCCGTGGCGGTGGAGAGGGCAAAGAGGCTGGTCGCGGCCACGAGGGTGGTGAAAGCAAAGGCGCGGCGCATGGTTGGTGCTTGGGTTTGGGTGGGTTTGGTTTGGGCTTGAAGGCTGACACAGTGTGTGTGTGGGTGGGGTGTGGGAGGGGGAGAGGGAACGTGAGAGTGTCGAAAGACACTTGGCGCGCGCTTGCGGAGTTGTCCAAAATGGCAGAGGGCACAGCGGACGCAACCGCACACTGCAGTGGCGTGCATGTGCGTGTGGTGTGTGTGTGCTGCGCGGGTGGGTTATGTGGGGTGCGCTGCTGCGCGGGTGACTTTGGGGCATGCCAAAGGGCAGGAGGGCGCAATAGGAAAAATAAAAAGGCGCACACTTTTTTTTTAATACAAACAATACAGCAAGCCCAAAATAAGACAAACAATCACGACCCAAGACCCCCCTTCCCCCTCGTCGTGTAGTTTCGACCCTTCCAGCATCGTGGCACGCCCTGATTGGACGTCCACACGTTCCGAGGGGAGGGAGCTTTTACACGACGCAAGGAACGGGGAGGTTGGACGCTTCAATTCTGGCTCTTGGAAAGGCGTGCCCGCGCCACTCATGCACGTCCAGACCGAGCCACCTCACTGCAAGACTTTGGATTTCCTTGTGCACGGCACGACGGCGGCGGCGGGCGGCGGCCTCTTTTCTTGGGCGAGTTTAGCGATGCTTCAACCCCTTATGCTTGCGTCTTTTCAGTCTTGCCCCACACCACCACACTCTCATCCTCATGTCTCCATACACCGGCGCATGCACGCACCCCACGAGTGTTATGCCACGCTGCGCCTGTTTCTCATAAATCCTTCATGTCCGTTCCCTTTTCCTCCTACTCTTTGCCACAGCACAGGCGAATTGCCTCTCGAAATGCTTCTCATTCCTCCTCCCCGTTGACCTCCTGCCTTCCCCATCACAAAGGCCCCTAGCCCCAGCTTACCAACACCGCCGCCACCTCTCTACATCGACACGTCTTCTCCTCCTCCTTCACGTATTTGACCAGCTCTACCACCTAGCTCACATCAACATCATCATCATCATGCCTGCCGTCCTCTCCTCCTCTCCTTCTCCATCCACCCGCACCCCCGCCTCCCTCCGCCTCGTCGTCACCACCACCGCCGCCTTGGCAAACCTCCTGGTCTTCGCCCTCGTCTCCATCCTCGGCCCCTTCTACCCGCCCTACGCAGCGTCCTCCCCATCCCTCCACGCCTCCCCCTTCCTCATCGGCCTGACCTTTGCCTTTTATCCTCTCGCCCAAATCCTGACCGCGCCCCTGGCCGGTTCGCTCTCCGCGCGCTACGGTCGCTTGCCAATCTGCGTTACGGGCCTCCTCCTCCTCGCAGCCAGCACTTTCCTCTTTGCGGCCGGCACTCGCATGGCGGCCCACTTGGCCGCTCGCCTCTTGCAAGGCGCGGCGGGGGCGTGCGTAAATGTCTCGGCTTTCGCGCTAGTAATGGAAGTCAGCACGGATCTAGCAAGGGATATGGGTGTGCAGGAGGTGGTGGTAGGCGCCGGATTTATGTTGGGGCCTACGTTAGGGGGTTATTTGTATGAATGGATGGGCTTTCGTGGTATGTTTGTCGTGTTATCGTTTTTGCCGGTGCTGATGGCGGTGGTGTTGGTGGTGCTGCTGCGGCCGTTGGGGGTGGGGATGGGGAGGAAGGAGGGAGGGCAGGAGAAGGAGGAGGAGGGGGAGGAGGAGGACAATGGTTTGGACGCGTTCGCTGCTGCGGTAGGGCGGGAAGAAAGGCAGTCGAAAGACAAGGAGACGAGACCATCGGCCAACAAGGAGGTTGAGGAGGGCGTGCTCTCTTATGCGCCTGCCGAGGCCACTCCTGCCGCTGCTGCCTATCCCTCCTCCCCCTCTCTCTCCTCCACGCCTCTTCCCACTATCACTACCACCACCTCCTCCTCCCCTCCCTCCCCCTCTACCTGGTGGCACCACCCTTCCATCCTCCTCGTCTCCCTCGCCTTGATTGCCGACGCTGCCACCCTTGGCTTCCTCGACCCCACCCTCTCCCAGCACCTCCTCCTCCTCCTCAACATCTCCTCCAAATCCATCGGTCTCGTTTTCGCCCTCCCCCCCCTCCTCTACTCCTCCGCTGCCTTTTTACTCGTCGCTCCCCTCACGGACCGCTACGGCAACAAGGCCACCATCACCCACGGGCTCCTCCTCGTCTCCCTCGGCTTCCTCCTCATCGGGCCCCTCCCCCTCCCCTCCCTCCCCTCCTCGCCCTCCCTTCCGCCCGCCCTCCCTCCCTCCCGCTCCTTCATCTGGGCCCTCCTCCTCTTTTCCCTTACTCTCATTGGCCTCGGCTCTGCCCTCGTTGTCGTCCCCGCCGTCCCGCTCATGCTTCACGCCATGTCTTCCTCTCACCCGTCGTCGTCCTCGTCCTCCCTCCCGCCGGCCCTCCCTCCCTCCCTCGACTTTAAGGATCGGATTGCCTCTCTTTATACCCTTGCCTGGTCGATCGGAGATGCCCTCGGTCCCTTCCTGGGAGGCGCCCTCACTCAAGTCCTCCCTCCTGTTGCGGAGATCCTCTGTTCGGAAGGGAGGGAGGGAGGAAGGGAGGGAGAGGGGTGCAAGACGTCGTTTCGATGGTCAGCTGCGGTGTTGGGGTTGGTGGTATTGGTGGTGGCGGTGCTGGTAGGTGTGCTGGTGCCGCCGGATGTGGTGGAGGAGCAGGAGCAGGAGGAGGAGGAGGAGGAAGAGGAGGAGGAAGGATTGAGGAGGAGGAGAGAGCGTGAGAGAAGAGGAGGAAACTTAACGCGGAGTCCGCCGAGGCGCGTGCCGCATTTAATGTCGGCGCGCTCCTTGTCTTCCTCTGGTTCCTTCACTTCATCAACGGCGAGGACGACGAGGAGAGATGAAAATGGGGAGGAAGGGGAGCAACGGCCTTTGTTATCGGCGCAGAACTCAGCGCACCATCCTCATCACTACCAGCGGACGGAGGGAGGGTTAGCGGGCGTGGGGACGTATCATGCCATTTCGCATACGCATACTTAGAGGCGTGATGATGGTAAGGAACAACGAGAATATAACGACAAAAGGAGATAGATATAAAGACTAAAGACAAGTACAAGTGAGACATCATAATATATAGATAGGAATATGTACAAACGTTCGGACAATCACCTCGATGGAAATGACCTCCACAAATGGAAGCAGAAATAAAAGCGAAAAGCAGTTAGACTCAGACTGTGAAGACAATATCACCTTTTTCTTCTTTTGCTTAAAGTCATACTTGCCAAAGCAAAGTGGACAGGAGCAAAGGCGCCTCTAACAGTAGGTAGACGACCAAAGAAGGTTAAAAAGAGACATAGTCTCCACACAGATATGCCCACACATGTTTATCATGGCCAACATGTTAAGGGCGAACTAAAGATAAAAAGGAGTAGACAGCCTGCGGGCATCCACTCCTACGCGTTGTCCTCTTCTACGGGTGCACGTGCCTGCCAACTGCGCCTCGCATCATAGATGAAGCAACGCACACAGGTTTAGAACACGTAACACGATACCCACACATAAAGAGAAATACACATTGACAAAAGGGAGACAGCACAATTACCATACAGATTTTTGACACAACTGACCCTTCGAGCCTGCCTTTTCCGCCTAATACTCTGGATAAATTTATCACACACATAGGGGTACAGCACGACGCCCACACACATAACACAGGACAAATCATACACCTCCAACTAAAAAAAGGTTCACTGGCGCAGCTGGTCACTCGTGTCTAATCCGTCTGCGAGGCTCGCGCACACGATGGCCAGAAGGGCCAAATACTAATACTAAAACAAACGACACACTTTCTGGCCGGACCTGGGTCAGGCGACTCAAGGGGACTATAAGTCCTTAGACCACACAAACCCCGGCCGATCCGACGGTAATATCTTGGTTCGCACCACCAGTCTGGATAGCCAACGGATCGAAGACTAGGCGACGCAGTGCACCAATGCTGCCGGCCTCAAACTCGTCACGGGGCGTCAGCAGACTGGTTGGGATGGGCCCCAGATAGCCTGTGACGGCAGGGGGAACGGTCGGATGCTGCACGGACATGGTGAGGTACGCGAAGGGTCCACTAGCGCTGCCCCAAATTCCCGACACCTCGGCGCCACGGGGCGTGGAGAGGATACGGGTGATCATCGGACTTGCAGGCCAGGGCTGGTAAGGTGCCTTTTGCAGGAGGTCCAGCGACCAAAGCACGTTGTTTGTGTGGTCACCAGAGTCCTCGGCAATGAGTAGGGTGCTCGTACCAGGAACCACAATGACATTGTCAGGGCTGGCCAAGCCGTTCGGGTCGCAAGTGTTGCCCTGGGCGTCGGCAGCCTGCATCTTCCCGGTAATGAACATGCGAGCCTTGCTGGGGCGCCAGCTCGTACCCGTGGCGCCTCCCACCAGGTCCAGCTCGAGGACGCCACCGCAGCTGTTGTCCGGCAGGCGAATGGCGTCGCGGGCCGCGTCGAAGTCGAATGCATAAGCAGGCAAAGTGGTGGCGCCGTTGAGCATGCCAGTCTTGAAGCGCGTAATGGCCAGGTAAACTTTGCGGAGCTCCGGAGAATACGTGATCCCCTCTGCCTTGCTAAATTCAGTGGTGGCACCCACGTAGCCTGCGTAGCGGCGGGACTCAAAGAACGCTGCGGCCTTCTCCATGCCCGGCTTGAGCTTCAGGCACTCGCAGTAGGAGCCGCTCACGACATAGCCGCTGGACAGGACACGCGTGAAGCCCGCGGGGCAGGTAGCATTAGCGGCACAGGTACCCGTCTCAAAGATGCTAGCAAACGTCAGAGTGGGCCGCATGGCCTCAAGCTCCGCCTGGGTTGCTCGGGCAAGGGACACCCAGCTCACCGCCCACTCGGCACCTGTGCCTGTGACGGTATTCACGGGGCCAGTCTGGCCCGCGAAGCGCGCGGCAAAGAGCTCACCGCTCGTCAAATCATCCGCCCGATCGGCCACAAACATGAGGATGACCCCGTTGTTGCTCCAATCGTCCGTTGTCAGCACGGTGCGCCGGTCCGGCAATACCAAGGCCAGCTCGTGGGCAATACGCCCCATTGTCCAAAGCTTGGTGACCGTCACACCACCAGTGGAGGACACAACGGCCTCCAAGGTGGACCCAACGTTTTAGGGCTTGAACTCGGCATTGGCTGCAGCCCTGGCGGTAGCGTTGTTGGTGATGTCGCCGCGATTCGGGAACGGGGAAGGCAACGCCTTGCCATCAATGCTCCCACTGACGGAGTTGTACCAGTCGTACGCCCTGACCTGACTGCGAGTGGCCGAGGCACTGACCGGGTCGGCTAGACGGGCGTCCGGAGCATACTCCTCACCAATGAGCTTGCTGCCCCAGGGGGTGATGCTCCCCGCGCACAGGAATCCATAGGCTCCATCTGCCAAGGGTGATGCTACACCGCGGGTGGAGAGCATGGTCAGCTCCCCGTTGGCAGCCCGCGACAGCTCGGAGATGTACATGGTGGACGGGTAGTCCTCCACGTTGTTGAACAAGTAGGTCTTGCCATTCGACTCGAAATAATGCAGGGTGGGGATGTCCGGGCCGACTCCGACCGCCGGCGTAGCACGGTGGGTGGCTGTGTACGGGGCGTTGAGAGGTCCCACCGCGGGGGCGAAGGGACGTGTCGTGTCGGAGATGTTCACGGTCGTGTACACAAATGAGGTGCCATCAGCCTTCAGCAAGGCGCCATACACGGGGCCGTTGGGGGCGTTGAACTGTCGGCCTTGACCGGCGATGGTCTTGAACCCACCATAGTTCAGGCACTGCGAAGTGGTGCAGGCGGGCCAGCCCTTGTTCTTGTTCCTGCGAATCATCACCGAAGTGGTGGAGGCTTCCGCACACACTTGGGTCCCAGCCTCGAGCGTAAAGGTCGAGACACGAATCTCCGCCGAGGTGGGGAGAGACGCAGACCGGCAGTTGGCCAGCGCCAGGTTCACCGACAGGCCATTCACGGGCTTGCTCAACCCAGGCAAAGGCCAATACAGGATGGTGGCGTTCGTGCCCCAGACCACGGGAGCGTCTGGCAGGCTCTTGGAAGGACCTGCGTAGGTAAAGCCTTGAGGCAGCTCAACTTGCAAAAACAAATTGTCCACGGGGCTCGACTTAGCACCCAGTTGAACGCGAGCCTTGATGGCGAAGGTCTTGCCCAAAGACACGCGGCGGGGCGTGTGGGTCTTGAGTGACACGTCGGGACAGGCGGCGCCGGCATCGCCCACCGCCATGGCCAGCAGGACGGCCACGACTGTGGTAATGCGTCCCCATCATATGCGGTGAAGTCGGTGCTAATAGTGGTGTAGGTGTGTGTGTGGGTGTATGCGTGTGTGGGTGTGTGTAGGAGTGCGTGTTTAGCGTGTGACAGTAACATTGGTGCTGTTTGTGGTGTGTGGGTGTATGGGTGTGTGTTTAGTGTGTGACAGATTTAAGGCATGGGGGGACACCTGTTGTAAGAAAATATTTCAATAGGTCAATCAATGCAATCAAGGTACGGGGTGGGGGGTTTGGCTACGGCCGCTCACTACAAAGGCGGCTCAGGGTGAGGGGGGTGAAGCCAGGCCCCTGGGACTCCAGAACAAGGAGTGCTCTTTGGGCGAGTGCACTTTGCGGTGGGTGGCAAGAGTGTAACCTGCATCGATGCGAAAAGTAGCGAGAAGATGTCCAACCAGGCAAGGGCCTCCGATGCACAGGCACAAAGTTGAGAGGGCTGGGCAGGGGTGGAAGGGCAACAAACAAACGTGTTTCCAAATGTGAACGAAGTAATAAAGAAGCTGGGAGAAGTCAACAAACAAACGAGCAAGAGCACTGCTTGAGAAAACCCGCAATAGCACAAGGGACAACTAGATTCTCCATGGAAGATTCTGCGGGGACTCCAGGATCGGACAATCGGACGCGGAGTGGAAATGTTGACATTCATTTTCCGTTTCTCACGGTCCTTCTTTTCCGTTGGAAGCAACGGAAAACATGACAACAGGGCCCATGAGAGGGATCCCCTAGTGTTGCGTGCATCTGGGCTGGTGGGCAAAGCCCATTCAGGCGAGCAGAATCATGTGGTCACGCGTGGCTCGGTAGAAAAATTGAAGGGCGAGACGAATCTTCGGCTAAAGCCCACACCTCTACTCCTGGAGAGACGCGAACTGGAGGTTCCATAGGAGGGACCAGGCCGAGAGCACATTCCCTTGGTCCATTGCAGATTCAGACCGTAGCCGCCCTGCCTGTGCTCCGCCCTGGAATTGTCAAGCAATTTGAGATTTTACACAGGGCACTCATCGCAAGTCGCGGGATCCGCTGTCTCACAAGATTCTTGTCTCACAAGATTCTTGTCTCACAAGATTCTTTCAAGCAGCGATTCTAGAATAGCACGCATCCTACACAAATACGTCTCTAACAAAACCAAGGAGAAGTGGATTCTTCACCTCTTTGGCGGAAATGGGCATGGCATAATATGTAAAATCGTGTATGTATGGGCCCACCCACTTTGAAGAGGGGCGGAGAAGCACTGCATTCCACTGCCGAACAGAGAGCAAACAAAAAATCTTAATGTAACACCATTTGATACCTTTTTATACTTTCGTGCATTGGTTCATCAGGAATAAATTTATGAACGAAAGACCATTCCGTGTACATTTCATCATTACGAGCTAAAGTTCCGCAGCAGGTGCAACAACCCTGGCACCGGCCCCACGGACCCGGCCGAATCGTACGACGACGTCTGCTCCAGAGGAACCGGCGCGCTACCACTGCTAGCCCCTCCACCTCTCCCTCCCCCCATTCCACCCCCTTCTGTCGAACCTAGCATAG
>Ga0209390_10009463_pt1:7500-11689 | contig 11689 bp, 6 predicted proteins | sample BON01_FD_187212 | JGI IMG/M metagenome (GOLD analysis project Ga0209390, IMG submission 187212) | Freshwater microbial communities from Lake Bonney liftoff mats and glacier meltwater in Antarctica - BON-01 (SPAdes) (version 2) | ecosystem: Environmental > Aquatic > Freshwater > Ice >... | reverse complement strand
CGCCGCTTGGGCGCCGCAGTGAACTCGGCCGAAACAACTTTGGCCGCAGCTACAACACGGGCAGCAGAAGCCGTCGAAGCAGGACCCTCAGGCGCGGCAGGCAAGGGCGTGGGCAGACGTTCGGGCATTGCCATCAGATCGTTCTCCTGCGCCCTCGAGTGTAAACTTCAGACAGTCAAATGTCTCACTCTTGTTGGCACGGAGGGAATTGGCTGCCTTGATCTGTGTTGAAGATCTCGGGCTTGCCATGGCGGGCCAGCGCCTCCTCGACAGCCGCGATGCAAAAGTCGGCTTCCAGCGTGATCGAGACCCGCCAGGACAGCACCCGTCGGGAGACCCGGTCCAACACGGCGGCCAGATAGATGAAGCCTCGCGCCATCGGGATGTAGGTGATGTCCATCGCCCAGACCTGATTGGGCCGGGTGATCGGCAATTTCCGCAACAGATAGGGGTAGATCTTGTGCCCTGGGGCCGGGCTCATAGTGTTCGGCCTGCGATAAAGCGCCTCGACGCCCATGCGCCTCATCAGCGTGGCGACGTGCAGCCGCCCCACCTGGAACCCGTCCTGGGCCAGCAGGCCCCGCAACATCCGAGCGCCTGCAAAGGGAAATTCCGTGTGCAGATTGTCCATCCGGTGCATCAGGTGTCGGTCAGCGTCCGAGACCGGGTGGGCCTGATAATAGACGCTGCCTCGGCTGATCCCCAGCACGATGGCCTGGCGGCTGACGCTGAGCTTTGATGTGCGATCGATCATTTTCTTGCGCTCGGCGCCAGACCTGCCTTGCCGAGCGCACCGGACAAAAAATCATGTCCCAGCGCCAGCTCCCCGATCTTGGCATGAAGGGTCGCCGCGTCGATGGCTGGTTCCGCATCCGGCTTGGTCGCGGCCCCGAACACGCCTGTGGCGCCTTCAAGAAGTTGATCACGCCATTGCTTGATCTGATTGGGGCGCCTATCAAAGTCCTGAACCAGCTCGATCAGGGTCTTTTCCCCCTTGATCGCGGCAACGGCCACCTTTGCCTTGAATGCCGGACTGTGATTCCGGCGCGGTCGTCTCGTCATGGTCTTCTCCTCGCTCGCGGCGATCATGCCGCCGTGGCGCGGAAAATCCACTTATCCCAGTTGTTCAGATTTCCCGAACCACCTCTTGCTGCATCCGGGGCTGGCCAAAGTCTATGCGCTGAAGGTGTCCAAGCTGCATGAAGCGCTGGATGATCCAACGTACCGGGCGGAGGCGTCGGATGCGCTGCGCGGTCTGGTCCATCGGATCGTGGTCACGCCAAACGCCGGGGATACAGGCTCGACGGCGATGCTGGAGGGAGATCTGGCGGAGCTTTTGTGGTTTGCGGCGGGTCAAACGCAAAACGCCCGCGCTGTTGAGCGCGGGCGTTCGACAAAGATGGTTGCGGGGGTAGGATTTGAACCTACGACCTTCAGGTTATGAGCCTGACGAGCTACCGGGCTGCTCCACCCCGCGTTGAGATATTGGTATCGTGAGAGAGAGAGCAAAGGTATTTTGAGTGCGATCTGCGGGTCCGGCGGTGACCTACTCTCCCACGGCTTGAGCCGAAGTACCATTGGCGCGACGGGTCTTAACTTCCGAGTTCGGGAAGGGATCGGGTGTTTACCTCGTGCTGTGGCCACCGGACCTGCGGATCGCACTCTTCCTCGTTTTGAGTGAGGGGAGTTTTGTCTTTCCAAGTTTTTGCATGCATGACGATTTTGATGAGCAGCCTTGCTGCGTCTGGATCGTATCAAGCCGATCGAGCGATTAGTATTGGTCGACTGAGCACATTGCTGCGCGTACATCCCCAACCTATCGACGTGGTGGTCTACCACGGCTCTCATGCGAGACCTTGTTTTGAGGGGGGCTTCCCGCTTAGATGCTTTCAGCGGTTATCCTGTCCGTTCATAGCTACCCAGCACTACCCTTGGCAGGATAACTGGTCCACCAGTGGAACGTCCACCCCGGTCCTCTCGTACTAGGGGCAGCTCCTCTCAAGTCTCGAACACCCACGGCAGATAGGGACCGAACTGTCTCACGACGTTCTAAACCCAGCTCACGTACCACTTTAATCGGCGAACAGCCGAACCCTTGGGACCTGCTCCAGCCCCAGGATGTGATGAGCCGACATCGAGGTGCCAAACCTCCCCGTCGATGTGGACTCTTGGGGGAGATCAGCCTGTTATCCCTAGAGTACCTTTTATCCGTTGAGCGATGGCCCTTCCACGCGGGACCACCGGATCACTATGGCCGACTTTCGTCTCTGCTCGAGCTGTCACTCTCGCAGTCAGGCGGGCTTATGCCATTGCACTCAACAGCCGATGTCCGACCGGCTTGAGCCCACCATCGCGCGCCTCCGTTACTATTTGGGAGGCGACCGCCCCAGTCAAACTGCCCACCATGCAGGGTCCCAGATCGGGATGACCGATCGTGGTTAGACATCAGAAGAGGTCAGGGTGGTATTTCAAGGTTGGCTCCACACAAGCTAGCGCCCATGCTTCAAAGCCTCCCACCTATCCTACACAGCCCCCTCCTAATGCCACTGCAAAGCTGCAGTAAAGGTTCATAGGGTCTTTCCGTCTGACCGCGGGTACCCCGCATCTTCACGGGGAATTCAATTTCGCTGAGCCGATGCTGGAGACAGTGGGGAAGTCGTTACGCCATTCGTGCAGGTCGGAACTTACCCGACAAGGAATTTCGCTACCTTAGGACCGTTATAGTTACGGCCGCCGTTTACCGGGGCTTCAATTCAGTGCTTGCACACCTCCTCTTAACCTTCCGGCACCGGGCAGGCGTCAGACCCTATACGTCGTCTCTCGACTTCGCAGAGCCCTGTGTTTTTACTAAACAGTCGCTACCCCCTGGTCTGTGCCACCCACCCATGGTTGCCCAAGAGTGGGTCTCGCTTATCCCGAAGTTACGCGAGTAATTTGCCTAGTTCCTTCAGCATCGTTCTCTCAAGCGCCTTGGTATGCTCTACCAGTCCACCTGTGTCGGTTTCGGGTACGGTCTATACGCTGGAGCTATTTCCTGGGACGATCCAGTGGCATGCACAATCCGATAAGCACACACCAAACTTCACGTCCGTCACTTCCAGCAGGCCGGGGAATGTTAACCCCGTTCCCATCGACTACGGCTTTCGCCCTCGCCTTAGGGGCCGGCTCACCCTGCGCGGATTAACCTTGCGCAGGAACCCTTGGACTTTCGGCGACAGAGTTTCTCACTCTGTTTGTCGCTACTCATGTCAGCATTCGCACTTCCGATACCTCCACGACCCCTCACGGGTATCGCTTCGCAGGCCTACGGAACGCTCCGCTACCGCTTACAGGTTGCTACACCTGTAAACCCGCAGCTTCGGCAGATGGCTTGAGCCCCGTTACATTTTCGGCGCAGGGTTTCTATTAGACCAGTGAGCTATTACGCTTTCTTTAAAGGATGGCTGCTTCTAAGCCAACCTCCTGGTTGTTTTGGAATCCCCACATCCTTTCCCACTTAGCCATCATTTGGGGGCCTTAGCTGGCGGTCTGGGCTGTTTCCCTCTCGACGACGGACCTTAGCACCCGCCGTCTGTCTGCCACGCTATACTTCCGGGTATTCGGAGTTTGGTTAGGTTTGGTAAGTCTTTGGGACCCCCTAGCCCATCCAGTGCTCTACCCCCCGGGGTAAACACATGACGATCTACCTCAATAGATTTCGCGGAGAACCAGCTATCTCCGAGTTTGATTGGCCTTTCACCCCTAGCCACAGCTCATCCCCGACTTTTTCAACAGGCGTGGGTTCGGCCCTCCAGTGCGTGTTACCGCACCTTCAGCCTGGCCATGGCTAGATCACTCGGTTTCGGGTCTTCTGCCGGCAACTGAACGCCCTATTCAGACTCGCTTTCGCTGCGCCTACACCTAGCGGCTTAAGCTTGCTGCCAACAGAAACTCGCTGACCCATTATACAAAAGGTACGCCGTCACCCCATAAGGGGCTCCGACTGCTTGTAGGCATTCGGTTTCAGGTCTATTTCACTCCCCTCATCGGGGTGCTTTTCACCTTTCCCTCACGGTACTTGTTCACTATCGGTCACCAGGGAGTATTTAGGCTTGGAGGGTGGTCCCCCCATGTTCAGACAGGATTTCACGTGTCCCGCCTTACTCAAGGACCTGACGGTATTTACGCATACGGGGCTATCACCCGCTAT
>Ga0209390_10009463_pt1:0-2500 | contig 11689 bp, 6 predicted proteins | sample BON01_FD_187212 | JGI IMG/M metagenome (GOLD analysis project Ga0209390, IMG submission 187212) | Freshwater microbial communities from Lake Bonney liftoff mats and glacier meltwater in Antarctica - BON-01 (SPAdes) (version 2) | ecosystem: Environmental > Aquatic > Freshwater > Ice >... | reverse complement strand
TCGTTCACCAGGCGCCCGCCTTCCTGGTTGGCGGCAATCTGCTTCTCCAGTTCCGGGATCTCGCCATACAGAAGCTGCGAGGCCCGGGCGAGATCACCCCGTCGCTGCGCCCCCTCCACCTCGTTGCGCGCGTGGTCCAGCCGCTCCTTGAGCTTCTGGCTGCCCGCGAGCTTCTCCTTCTCCGCCTTCCAGGTCGCCGACATCGCGTCCGACCTCTCCTGCAGCCCGGCGAGTTCTTGCTCAAGCTTGCCCAGCCGGTCCCGGCTTGCCGGGTCGGTCTCGCGCTTCAGCGCCTCGCGCTCGATCTTCAGCTGCATCACCCGCCGGTCCAGCTCGTCCAGCTCCTCCGGCTTGCTGTCGACCTCCATGCGCAGGCGGCTGGCCGCCTCGTCCATCAGGTCGATCGCCTTGTCCGGCAGAAAGCGGTCGGTGATGTAGCGGCTGGACAGCGTGGCCGCGGCCACGAGCGCCCCGTCGGTGATGCGCACCCCGTGGTGCAGCTCATACTTCTCCTTGATCCCGCGCAGGATCGACACGGTGTCCTCCACCGTCGGCTCGCCCACGAACACCGGCTGGAAGCGCCGCGCCAGGGCGGCGTCCTTCTCCACGTGCTTGCGATACTCGTCCAACGTCGTGGCCCCCACGCAGTGCAGCGCCCCGCGCGCCAACTCGGGCTTGATCAGGTTGGAGGCATCCATCGCCCCGTCCGCGCGGCCGGCGCCGACCAGCGTGTGCATCTCGTCGATGAACAGCACGATCTCGCCTTCGGCAGCCTCGATCTCCTTCAGCACCGACTTAAGCCGCTCCTCGAACTCGCCGCGATACTTCGCGCCGGCCACCATCGCGCCCAGATCCAGCGCCAGCAACTTCTTGTTCTTCAGCGCCTCCGGAACGTCGCCGTTGACCATGCGCAGCGCCAGGCCTTCGACGATCGCGGTCTTACCCACGCCAGGCTCGCCGATCAGCACGGGATTGTTCTTGGTGCGCCGCGCCAGCACCTGGATCGCGCGCCGGATCTCCTCGTCGCGACCGATCACCGGGTCCAGTTTGCCTTCCCGCGCCAGCGCGGTGACATCGCGGGCATACTTGTTCAGCGCGTCGAAGTTCGACTCGGCGTTCTGGCTGTCGACCTTGCGGCCCTTGCGGATGTCGGCCACCGCCTTGTCCAGCGCCTGCGGCGTGGCACCTGCGCCGCGCAGCACCCGCGCCGCCGGGGAATCGCTGGCCGCAAGCGCCACCAGCAGCCGGTCCTGCGCCACATACTCGTCGCCCGCCTTGGTCGCAGCCTGCTGTGCCGCGTCCAGCACGCGCACCAGCGTCGGGGTGATCTGCGGCTGGCCCGCCCCGCCGCCCTGCACCTTGGGCAACTTGGCCAGTTCGGCCTCCACCGCCGCCTTCGCCGCACGGTCGCCGCCGCCGGCGGCCCGGATCAACCCGGCCGCCGCCCCTTCCTCGTCATCCAGCAGCGCCTTCAGCAGATGCTCGGGCGTCAGCTGCTGGTGGAACTCGCGGATGGCGATGGTGCTCGCCGCCTGCAGGAACCCCTTTGCGCGGTCGGTAAATTTCTCGATGTCCATGACTTTCCTTGTCCCTCATCAGGCGACAAAACCAGGGAGGTACCCGTACCCGGGCCGCCAACGCCGGCGCCCCTCGTGGAGGCAACGCAGACGCTATCCCTTCAGTTCGAGATGGGGAATGATTCAGGTCAACTCAAGGGTGTAGGCTCGCCACACCGTGCACAAAGGGAAGCCGCGCCATGCGTATCGAGCGTCTCTACCGCTACCCCGTGAAGGGCCTCACCGCCGAGGCATTGGAACAGGCCGCCGTCGGGCCAGGCGGCGCCATCCCGTGGGACCGCGCCTTCGCCCTGGCCCAGGGCGACGCCCCGTTCGACCCGGCCGCCCCGGTGTTCCTGGCCAAGACCAACTTCATGTGCCTGAAGGCCAATGCCGGTATCGCCCGGCTGCGCTCCAGCTTCGAGGCCCGCTCCGGCCGCCTCACCATCCTCGCGCCCGACGGAAACGGCGTGGAAGCCGATGCGCTGACCGAAGCCGGGCGGGCGCAGATCGCCGCCTTCCTCGCCGGCTTCCTGGGCGCCGAGGCCCGCGGCACCCCCCGTTTCCATCACGTGCCCGGCCATGTCTTCGGCGACCAGCGCGCCCCCGTGGTTAGCCTGATCAACACGGCCAGCCTGGCCGACTACGAAGCCCAGGTGGGCGCGCGCCGCCACAAGCGCCGCTTCCGCGCCAACATCTGGTTCACCGGTGCCCCCGCGTGGCAGGAATTCGAATGGGTCGGCCGCACCCTGCAGGTCGGCGGGGCCACGCTGCGCGTCACCAAGCGCACCGTGCGCTGCCCAGCCACCGAGGTGAACCCGCTGACCGCCGAGCGCGACGCCGACCCGATCAACGAACTGCGCGCCCTGTACGGCCATGCCGACCTCGGCATCCACGCCACGGTGATCGAGGGTGGCCGCTTCGCCTTGGGCGACGGGATCGAA
>Ga0209390_10009458_pt1 | contig 11691 bp, 12 predicted proteins | sample BON01_FD_187212 | JGI IMG/M metagenome (GOLD analysis project Ga0209390, IMG submission 187212) | Freshwater microbial communities from Lake Bonney liftoff mats and glacier meltwater in Antarctica - BON-01 (SPAdes) (version 2) | ecosystem: Environmental > Aquatic > Freshwater > Ice > Glacier... | reverse complement strand
CACAAATCTAAAAGAAAAGATTCGAGCACATAGAGCTTCCAGCAAAGCTACTAGACTATTTCTTACGAAGTAATAAAAGCAACATCAATCAATCTCAATCAAGGGTACTAAACTACTTTTTATAGTAATAAAAGCAATCATCACCAGGAAGGTGAGCAACTAACAAAATCGCCCAAAACACCTAAAAATGCTCTCTCCGACGCGCTACTAATATTACGTTTTGAAAATTTCGCGGCTGACGCCGCAGTAGTTTGAAACCGCGCTTTGCGCAATTTTAATTGATTTATCAATTCGAATTCATTCAGGGCCAAACATTCTGAAAGGTTGTTTTCTTCATTGCTCCGTAGCCTGTCGCTGCCACTGTTGTTTGTTGATGGACCCTTTTTCACCAGTGAAATAGTTCTGTTATTTCACTACGTATTGCGGAAATGTAATTTGGAGAGCAAAAACTTGCCATAAAGACACGGGCTATACTTGCACATCTCCTTCACGAATGCTTTCAAGAAAGAATCCGGGAAACCATCTGTGCATGTCAGTGCGACCTTCATCTTGAGTATGTGTTTGAGTTTGTTGTCCTCAATTTGAATCAGACCATCTTGTCGTTGGCTCGGTGTGGTCTCGTCAAACGATTTGAGCAGCTCGTCCAGCTTGCACTTTGGAGCACGTGCAATGTGGTTGCTGGGTTTGGAATCCTCTGTATTGGCAGAGAGTGAGGACCTTTCGGTCCCCCTGAGCATGCTGTGTCATTGGGCTGATCTACATCAACTGATTTTTGATTACTTTCGCTACATTGCCATGTGCAGTTTGTTTAATCTGTTGATGGTGAGTGAGGTAGCACTGAGTGATGGAAAAATGTTTCATGTTCGCAGTCGCACTTCGCAGTAGCCAAGAGTCCACATTTTTTGAGGTTGAATATGCCAAGAGATTGCCACGGCGTCAGTCTAAGCATTCAGGCTCGTACTTCCCACTGGGTCACGGTCCCTTATGCAGCGAAGTGCAGCACCTAGCTCTGGACGCGCCGCATTCTATCTTGCAAAGAATGTGTTGGTGTGAGTCTTATGCGATGGCAGTTGCCATGCCATCTTCTCTTCGTGCACTTTGAAATATTTCTTGCTTCGGTTCGCCAGAGTGCCCATGGACCTTTACAAACAAAGGTTTTGACGACACTGCTGCTCGCAACTTGAGCTCAAATCAAATGTCTACAAGGATGTCGTAGTTCTTGGTCTTGTGCTCAACCAATCGGAAGTCGTCCGACACCATCGAAATCTTCGTGACAGAGAGCGGCGAGAGAGATTAGCCTCAAATTATGAAAGCTCCTCAGTATCAGGTTGGGGATCTAGTACCCCTTGAGGGGCTTTCATTTCGGGATGTATGAAAGCCCCTTAAAGCAGAAAATGGAGGGTTACAGGTACTTGAAAAAACAGTCAACATCTTTAATAATACTATTGAGTTTGCCAGATTTGATGGCCCCCTATTTTTTTGGTTTTTAGTCAACCTTTTAGCGGGAGGATTTTCGTACGTTTTCAAAAAGTGGAAATGTCATCATAAAAGTGAAATATCATTGGGAAGTTTTTCATTGAAACACCAAAATCTGTGGTTCTGAGGGGCTTTCATACATCCCGAAATGAAAGCCCCTCAAGGGTTACTAGATCCCCAACCTGGTACTAAGGGGCTTTCATAATATGAGGCTAATCTCCTTCGCCGCTCTCTGACAGCAGCAGCGCTATCAATGAGGATGGCTAGATCGTCAGCGCGAGGGGTTCTTCGCGAGGGGTTCCTCGTAGCCGGCGCCATGACCACTGCTACTAGCTCTGCCCGCGTGCTTGAGTGTTGGCCACCCACGCGATCTGATCTGTGCTGTATGCCAACGCTGTGCCACATGACCTCCACCCCTCTAGCAGGCTCTTGCGTGCTAGGTCGAATCAGCCATAACGATCCGTCGGTGGCTACCACCTAATGACCTTCCACTAAAAAACTCCACTTGGCAGCGCGTCAAGATATCGTTGCAGGTATGATAAGATGATCGTTTGGTCGGGCATTCAACGAAGACCAGGCTCCTTGAATCCTGGAAAGTTGCTTCTTCCTCTCGAAGGGGTTTGCGTCAGTTTCGTGCCATGTGACTGCTGGGCCCTGATTCTAGTGCGTTCGCCCGTGTTCCAACATCTCTTTCTCAAAGTTACCTTGGCGCCTTGTCCGGTCGTCCAATCGTCCAGTTGGTGTAAAGAGGCCCCATGACGAAGTCGTCCAGTTGGTGTAAACAGGAATCATGACGTTGCAGCTTAGATTGTGGCGTGCCCTATACTTGATTTGCTCGGATAATGACATCCCAGGCCTGTACGTTCTTCGTTTGAAGTGTTCTTCGTTAGAAGACAATACGATTTCTTGACTTGCAACCGGCAGATACAAAAGTGTGCATTCCACATTCGTTGAATGATTGTGAATATGTCTTGAGTTACGATGTAGCCTATTCTAGACGTACCACATCAAACAACCTTTTGAAATAGCATAGCAAGGATTTGAGTTTAGATGCAATCAGCAGGGTGTCGGCTTTGCAGAATAGCGTGAGAGGCTCGAGGTGAAAGCACTGACGGTCTGGCGGCCGAAACACACGGTCGCATCAACAGTGCAGGCTGCGAAGGAATGACATCGACAGTTACGGCTGCCCACCACTCCATCTGAAGGCACCTGTATGACAGCATGCACGCTGCACAAGAGCTAAAAAGCAAGCTCAAGTTTGTCACGCTTGACAAAGAGAGTAACATGAGCACGCTGTGGCGACGAGAAGAGTTTCTAAGAATTTGTAGCAAGGAAGAGCTGGCGTAGAAGGCACAGGATATAGAGGTGACAATACCAGTCCAAAAAATGTCAAGAAGCACGGTACAACCTCGATCCAGGGTCTTTCTTCGAAAATCGTTTCTGGGGCAGGCGACCGGATGGGGTCGCAATCAATGAGGCTCTGCAGATCGTATATATTTTAAAATTCAAACGGTCGACAGACAAGGACGAGGGGCTCCTAGAGGTGAAAGAAACAGAAGCAAATGAGCAGCACAAAAGCATCATCAGTGTGCTCAAAGCTGCTGCTCCAAAGTGGGATTTTGAGCAGATTAACTTTGTGGTGGGTAACCGCGGATCGGTTGTTGAAAGCGACTTCTACACAAAGCTCAAAAAGCTTGATGTAAAAGAAGGGAAAAAAGACAAGTTCTTCGCCGATCATATGACACAGGTATGCGAAGCGCACAATCGGGTGATTGTGTCCTTCCTCCAGCAGGTGCAAGGAGGTGCGAGGCCAACCACAGAGGGATCGAGGGAGAACATAGGGCACAATGTGCATGTGTGAGGAGATAGAGAGAGGAACACACGCTTACAGAACGTCAAAGTTGGGGCCCGTCGAATTTGATTGATGTTGCTTTTATTACTTCCTAAGAAATAGTTTAGTAGCTTTGCTTGAAGCTCTATTTGCTCGAATGACAGTGGACTCAGGATGGTAAACTGGGAATCACAATCCAACACCCCCCCCCAGAGTCCGGAAGACGGACACATTTATTGCATTTACTTATTCGTATTGCATACTGTCAAGTGTCTAAAAAGTTGCCACTTCACTGCTTGTTTGACGTCACTATGAACATTTATTTCTATTTTCTATGTCAATACTGCACGTGAAGTCGACACGGTTTTGCTTATATTTGCTAAATATTTGTCACTTTACCTAAACATTTTCATATGCACATACAGAGGCACACGCACACAAGCACACATGTTTAATCAGCACACAAGAGGACTGACGACAACCAGACACAAAAACCTGGTTGAGATGGGTGGAAGAAAGGCTTTTGTTAGAGACAAAGGCCTTGCACACACACAAAACAGAGAAAAAAAATCTCAGGAAACCTGGATATTCACGAATTCAAAGGAAATGAATCGAGCATATAGAGCTTCCAGCAAAGCTACTAGACTATTTCTTACGAAGTAATAAAAGCAACATCAATCAAGTTTATCAGTTCCGTGATAAGATAGGACACGTCAGATCCACCGTCCACTGTAATAGACTGCGCTGCAGCAATCGAGCAGAATTTGAAATGACTCTGTAGCGATGATTTGATTGACCAGTAGATTATGCGCCCAGAATTCTTTTCCCACTCGTCTGTTTTGATCCATTGCTGACACCAGTTCTCGGTGACTTATGAGGGCGAATGCTAATGTTGTACCAGCACCCATAAAGGCTCCTCAGTTGGTTTGGTGTTCTTAGGCTTTCGTCGTCGGGTACCGGCCGTCTTAAGCATGCACTTTTGACACCATTGAACCGTCATATTCTTATCGATTGGCACAGGTTGATACGCATGATGGCCTCTTACTGTAATTTGCACTGTGCTGACTTGAAGAGATAGGGCCATGTGCTGTCAGTTACATGTAATGCTCTGAAGTCTAATTGAAACTGAAGTGGGTGTACAGGCTTGACTATAGTGCTTGATTCGCGCATAATAGGTCAACGAGTAGAAAAACGAGAGAGATACCAGGTAGACTCGGCCTGCATTCGTCTGGAGATACGCAGGGTACATTTCCTGGACTTGCTGGTAATTGCCTATAATCGTACAGACAATACCAACTGCGCCGAGACACCCCAAATAAGGAAATAGATACGGAGTGATCTCGTGCATTTTGACGTGTTTTACATGTAGATGGTCGTGAAAGCCCATTTATCGCGGACTCTCTTGTGCTTGTGCGTGTGCTCGTCTCAGATGTACATGTATATACTTTCATATGTACATGTCCGTGGTATCACAAAACTCTCTGCACACGCATGGCTTGTTCTGCACCAAAAGCCTGGTGATCGCCGTTTCCTTGTCGTGAAATGCCAAAAACGTAGTCACACAACAGATGCAACGAGCAGCATGATTCGCCACGCCCACCACATGCCGTATCATACGCATTGATACACACCCCTGTCGTCAAAATCCGAGATGCCAGCGTCACGGTCGCCATACAATTTCGTACCCACCGCATGCTGCTTGATAAACCCCTACAATAAACCACAGAACGCCACAATACGTCTATTTTGAAAGTGCACTGGTTGTACAGATCCGCAAAGTCTCTGTCGCCATATGCATTTGTAATTTGCTCTCCACGCGCAACTCGAGAAAATGCACAATCAAATGCGACCATGCCGTCATATATGCGTTTGTCTGCTTCTCGACAATCTGCTTATTGTTTGGCCAACACGTGTGTCAAAACGAGCCTACACAGACCTTGTCTCGTACTGGGTTGTCGGCGTTTGGTGTAGTCTGTACATATTCTGCATGCCGTCTGTACGGAAGCCATTACAAGTATAAGTCTTCTACCGGACGGGACTTGTCGAGCCCCATCTCATCGTGATCTGGTGCTTCTGCGTGAGACGTAATCTCATTGCGATTGTCTCGGGACGTGATCCCGAAATCGTTGACATAGAACCAGCTACCTACAGATTAACAGTCCCTCGCTCTGGCCAACTGAGCAGGTTCAGACTCGTCTCGGAGTTTCAGGCCATGTCTCGTTACTGACTCTCGTAGCCACGTTCGAACTTCGCGCCAATCTGCTCTCAGTGTTGGACATTCTCACTGTGGGACATTCTCTGTCAGACACATTGTCTGTGAATAACTTCTCAGCGTCAGATATTCTTTGTTCAACATGCTCAGTGTGAGACATTCTCACTGTCAGGCATTCGCTGTAAGATGTATTCTCTGTAAGACAGATTCTCTGTAAGACAAATTCTTTGTTAGACCACTGTACTACGTGTGATTGCGCATAGGTACCGTGCATAAAACAGATCATATTTGACGCTTTGATCATCTGTATTTATACATACATGCAAATACAGATCTATATTTATACATACATATACATACAGATGATCAAAAAATCAAGTATTTAGAGAGAGATAATGTTGTTTATTGGAAAACCAAAAGGAAGATCAAGGATGATCTCCATGTTATGTTATGTTATGAAAACACTAGATGTAGATATATGGATAAATTGCCATTGATTTTGTAATCAATTGTAATCATATGTATACATATGCTGCATATACATAATGTGGATAGATTTTCATCATTTTTTCGTCTCTTTTGAAGGGCACTGATGATTTCTATAGTTCGATTGTAAGCTGGGATGCGGTGCCGTCCGATAATGTATCCCCCCGAAGGCTTCGACTCTGCTGTCCCCTCAGTCCCCCCTCCCGGACCCTGAAGTTTTAGTACTTGACGGGGTGGACAACAATCCAAGGTCTGCAACGGAGGCGGCCGGGCAGAGACCCCACTGTCATGACTGCCACTGGAATGTGGATCCTGAGACCCCCGCCTACGGACGGTCAAACGAGCCAGGTGGGGATTGCCCCACCTGTGGCGATCCTGCCCACCCCCATGCAGCTGAAGTGGAACTTGTTGGATGACAAACGCAGGAAATCTAGGCCTACCCCCAATAGGGAATAAGCCGACTCAGCGAAGCCGACCATCAGATCTGGTTCAATCAAGCATGGACTCCTTTTTCAGGCCACCCAGCCGGCCCTCACTCCAGGTCCCACAGGTTCACCGATCTCACCCACAATTTCCCTTCCTGACGTGCGCACAGAGGTGTCACTTGACTCGGAGGCAGGGGAACTTTTATATGTCACATCTACACATGGCTCGGCAATTCTTTCTGGTCCAAAAACCTCCTGACGGAGGGCTCGTGCAGTCTTTTTATTGACCCGGTACACGACGCAGGTATCATAAGTTATTTCATTGGTCCAAGCCCAAAGAGATAAAGACCGCAGAACACGCAACGCGCACGACTCTCTTTCACAGAGCTCTCCAAGTCACAGTAGTGCATATTTCTTTCAATATCCATAGCAACCACTAGGTCTACTTCAAAATTGAACTGGCAACTAACACCACACGCTGCATGATCCGCTCCCCCCACAACTGCTGATCCAAGCGATTGATACCAAGAAGATGTTCCATATGTTGGCAGAATGGGTGGTCCAGGTCAAACAGACGAGGAAGACGAATAGTCAGTTGGCACTCAAGACCACAGAGGCACCTCGTGCTTTCTCCGGGCCAGTAACCAGCTTTCGTACGGTGACAGCAATCACCCAGATGGATAGTTTCCAATGTGCAGTGTTCTACACCGGCAACATTGTGGCTGATGCGTCGAGTAGACCAGGCCGAGTCCGCCGCCAAAGCTGCGAGAACATTCGTAAATACGTTGGTCTGCTGCTCTGGCTGAATTCCCAACGGCCTATTACCCTCTCCTTGGAGCAGAAGATGCTGTTCATCAGAGATTCCCTGCTTGGGGCAGTGGTCCCATTATCACGCAGCGTCATCCCGGGCCCCTCGGCTAGTGGACTCATTTGCATTATCATTAGACACATGATCAAAGAAATTGGATACACTCCCCCGGTGATGATAGCATCTCTGCTCCCAGACTGAAAGCCTGGTGGATTGACAATGCACAACAGCCTCAAACCCCAGGGAAGTGCCACCGCCATGACTTGCACGAAACCCTCCCCGCCCGAAGAACTGGGCCTTAACTCCTCAACAAGGTTGACGAGTCCTGGGGGAGAACCTGCATCGGACTGCCAGAGGCTAAGTGGCCCAGAATCCGGTATGTCCTCGGAGGGAGGAGGGGCGGAGAATATTAAAGCTCCAACCCCCGACGGACCCGGTGAGCAACATGGCAAGAAAAAGGCACGACTCATCGAGGTGGAGATTCCCCTGCCTCCGAGGGAATGGCTTCGTCAAGACCTGGAGTGGAAGCAGATCCTGCAGATAGGTCCGGGCCTTGACAATCTTGACAACACGTGCTTCTGCAACGCTGTCCTGCAATGCTTGACGCACACAGCACCACTCGTCAACTTCTGTCTCAATCGTAGTCACTCTGTGAAGCTCGACACTGCAGCTGCCACAGATGACTATGATGCCCTCTTGGCTGTAGAAAGACACATCATGAAGGCATTTGCCTTCCGACAGATCACAATAGCCCCAACTTCTATCGTTGCAAACTTGATAAAGATGGGCTCACACTTTGCAGCCGGCTGGCAACAAGATGCGCACGAATTCATGCGATCCTAAACAGCCAACATGCACCTCGCTGATCTGAGAGCAGGCGGAAATGCCCCTCCCCACAGCCAGGAGCACACAGGCCTGTTACACGGCATTTGTGGCGGACTCCAGCACAGCCAGGTGCATTGCGAATCGTGCAATTCCAGCACCAACATGTATGATGCCTTTCTTGATATGTCACTTGAGGTGAACAAGGCCGCCACGGTTTTATAAGCACTTCGATCGTTCACAAACACTGATATCCTCGAGGGCGACAACAAATTTGAATGTTCCAAACGTGGAAAGAATATGTGCCACCAAACGTCTCAATCTCCACCGCACACCACGAGCGCTGCAGCTCCATCTGAAGAGGTTTGGGATTTCGGAGGGAGGTGGCAGCACCAAGATCGTGCACCATGTCACCTTCCCGGAGTCGTTAACCATGGATCCTTTCACAAGTCAAGGCGAGGATCACCTGGACAACCCTCTCGACTACGCCCTATATGCGGTAATCGTGCACATTAGATTGTTAGTCCGGATTCGACACTACGTGACATAGGTCAAAGACCCATGTAGCGGATGGTTTAAGATGGACGATGACAAGGCGAGCCAGGTCTCCCTCTCTGAAATATTAAAGATCCAGCTTTACATGCTTTTCTATATTCACAAGCCTCCACCAGACGTAGGAACTAGTAATGCTCTGCTGCCATGTGCAGCTCCCGGATCCAAGGATGACAAAAGCCTCATCAAGACATATTCTGCTCCCTCCCAGGACAGCGTCAAGCAGCAGACCGAACCAGCCTTTGACGCAATGGTCGAGGATGGGCTGCCAGACGCAATCGGGGTCTCGCCGTCACAGACGTCTAAAGCGCGCACCGAACCGGAACAGACAGTATCTTACCCGGCTTCGACTGTTGGAGATTCTGCGGAGGTGTCAATATCGTCGCATGCCGCGGTGTCGACATTGTCAGCAGCAAGCTGCTGTGAAGTGCCCGTCATGGGAGATCTTCCAACCGGAGTAGGGAAACCTGATTCCAGCAACCCTGGCCCGCCAGGTATGGCTACTATGCGGATCAACTATCTTCCCACTGCATGCGAGCAAAGGAAGACTCTTACACTTGCCATTCCATGTTGCTGCCAGACAGTGGCTCAACGTGAGCCACAGCAAGGAGGGAGGCTGAATGACTTTCCGTTGGATCCATCTCTAGCGCTGGCCCTGAGGCCAGGAACATTCCCAACCTGGCCAGTCCCAGCCCCCACGACGATGCGACTGCACCTGCTTTCGGAAATCACTTGCGACAAGTCCAGACTTCACCGACTGAGAGGCCCCAGCCCGACCAAGCTGAGGGCGGGATAAAGTGCCAATTAGAGAAGGCCGACTTGCTAGAACAGGAGAACCGGATAAGGCCTGTGGTACACCCACAGGAGGTACAAATTGACTCGATTTTTTTGGTTGGGTATTTCCTGTGCACGAGAACCTCCGGTCCTCGGTACCCCCCCCAGTTATCTGAGTTCGTGGGAAAATCATGTCACGGTCTACCCGTTACCGTATCACTGGCATTAGTTTAGTCTGGTAATTAGGTTGGGTTTCAAAACCCAAAAAAGAAAGAACAACAGATCCTTGGTAAGAATTTCCAATTTCTCAATCCACTCCCAACATGCAACCACATCCACTTCAAAACAACATTCACGTGTCCAAGGTCCATCATGATTGCGGGAGTGTCTTGGAGTCAGGCGCTTCTGGGCTACCTTATTACTGCACACCACCTGTGTGCGTTCCTGATGTACTTGGCGTGCTAGTTGTGTGGCGGAAAAACAAAAAGAAAAGAAAAAAAGAGACTGTACACACTTGTGTGCGTTTCTGATGTAATTGGAAGACTAACTGTTTGGTGTCCTCACAACAAAACAAAAAACAAAGAGTCCCACACTTTGTATGCGTTCTCATACCCTGACCGGCGGATCGAGAGAGTTGGATGAGGCTCACCTACTACGTGACGGGAAGGCAAACAGAAAAGAGGCGATGCCAAAAGTACATCTTTGACCACGGCATCAAGGGTGTCCGACGAGTAATGAACAAACACAGCACAGTTACAAGTCTGCAGCGGGTCGACCACTCGTGCCCAACGGGCCTCCACTGGGAGATCACTCCCTCAGAATATTCGAGACCCAACTTTAAAGCCGAGATGTATGACTGGATGTCCTCTCTACCGTCAGACAAATATGACGTCACACTCACTGACACGCACATTGCTGTCAGGGCCAAGATCCTAACCGATGTTTCTGCCTTGCTCACATGGTCGCCCCGAAATCCGTCTCCCATTCTGTCCTCTCCAACATTGAGGTGTTTCGCTGGGCCTTGGACCAAGAACAATTTCATTACGGCAGTGGGGTTCTTTTTTCAGCGCAATGCCTACTACCCCTTCGCCCAGTGCGGTCATCCTCAAAAGCATAATGACCCGGTCCCACTTACCGAGATTCTACAGAAGAGCGCTGAATCTGGCACAGCCGACCGCAAGATGCTTCATTACTGTCTACACCACAAGTGTGCTGGCCTGGACCCAGACAATTTTCATTCCAATAGAAAATAAGTAAACAACATGGACTTTCTTGACAAATCGAAATTTTTTTCATACAGAACCATCGGCTTATGAGAGACTATCTGGAACCCTATCAAAACGTTTCGTGAGTTCTTGCGTTATGTTGGAAGAATGGTAAATCGCAAAGCCAGTGGCAATGACAAAATGTCTGCCGATCTCATCAAAAAGGCTCAAGAAGCCTTTCGGAAAAGGGCTTGGATCTTGATCAACATCATTCTCGCCAGGCGCTATGTACGTAGTGAAGAACTGCTGAAGGCTCGGGTGGCCCTTTTTTGCAAAGACCGTGTCAACCCAACTCTACCAGCATATTACAGACCAATTGCATTCTGCAAATTGTTCTATTAACTCACCTGCAACTCGTTCTACCAAATCATTGACATTATCATTACCAGCAGGATTCGGAGCCTTACAGAAAAATATGTAGTGCTGGAATCCTCGCAACACAGCTGAAGAGGCTCCCGCTCTGTCCAACTTGTCATTCAGAAAGAACGCTGGCTCTTAAAACAGGCCATGAAACAAGACACCAAACTCATCCAAATGGATCTTGATTTCAAGAACACTTTCAACTCGGCAGGGCACTCTAGTCTGTGGAAATTACTCGAGGGGTTTGGGGTAACAGACGAGTCTCTACTGAGCAGTATCTATGAACACTCAAGCATGCGAATCCAGGTGGGAAGTAAGTCCTCTGCAGCTATCCAGTTGGACACGGGCACGGTACAAGGCTCCGCCCTTTTCCCTCTCTTGTTTGACCTCTCCATTAACGCCCTACTGCGACTTCTGGACTCTACTGGCATTTCTCATCGTGTGCAAGGTGTTCCCGATTGGAACCACCAAGTCTTTGCCGACGACCTCTCACTCTATGTAAGCTCCACTGAAGACGCCAACACCCTGCTCAGAATAGTAAGCGAATTCCAGGAGTGGAGCGGACTGAAGATTTCTATCAAGATATCCCTGGCTACAGGCGCCCTCTACGGTAAAGGTGAGACTCAGAGACAGAAGGATGCTTCAGCAGAGGCTCGCAAGTATTAGGCTCTGATGCAACA
>Ga0209390_10009454_pt1 | contig 11691 bp, 8 predicted proteins | sample BON01_FD_187212 | JGI IMG/M metagenome (GOLD analysis project Ga0209390, IMG submission 187212) | Freshwater microbial communities from Lake Bonney liftoff mats and glacier meltwater in Antarctica - BON-01 (SPAdes) (version 2) | ecosystem: Environmental > Aquatic > Freshwater > Ice > Glacier... | reverse complement strand
CGCGAAAAACGACGGCAGGAAGCAATGCAACGAGCGGCCTAAATCCGGAACTCGTTCAACTCTCAAAGGAAACCTGCCTGGGGTAACTATGCCCTCACATAAGCAAAAGAGAGGACATTGAGCCATGAAAGTGCTAAAAGATTAACTAACGCTGTTTAAAGCAATCCACATTACTCCAAAAGTAGAGATCAACACCCTAAATCAGGAAAATATTCCACTAAAATTGCTTTTCGAGTAGGGTCTAGATAGATTGAGAAACTTCTGCATGGTCGCCGAAGTTGGCAGCATCACAAAGGCTGCGCAAGACGACAGTAACAAACAATCGTTATTTAGTCGGCAAATCAAAGAGCTGGAAGCCTATTTTGGGACGGAGCTCTTTAAGCGGCATGGCAGAACCTTGCAACTGACTGAGTCCGGGGCGCGCTTACTTAGAATTACTAAGGAGTTTTACTCTTCCCTTGAAGACTTTGCGGAGGAGTCGCTCATGGATCAGCGCGATCTCCAAATCGGAGCGGGTGACAGTATCGTCCAGTGGTTGATACTTCCGCAGATGGAAGCTTTGAAAAAGGTGACTGCTGGAGCGAACTTTACTCTGCAAAATCTGCGCACCCATCAGATCGTCGAAAAGTTGCTGTATGGCGATTTGCACTACGGTATAATTCGGAAACAGGATCTACATGCAGACTTGGGTTCTCAATCCATTGGCAAGCTAAGCTTCAAAATCTTTTTCCCTAAAGCACTCAAGCTCCCACCAGGTAAAGATGCTTCTATTTTTGACAGTATCCAACTTGTAGGGATGGAAGGCGTAGGACGTTACAATCAGTGCCTTGAAGTCCTAGCTCGTGATCTTGGGGTCATTTTGCGTTTTTCAGTCAAATGCTCATCCTATCCAATGATGGCCAAAGCTGTCCGCACACTTGGAGTCGCTGCCATCTTACCGCATATTGCTTCTGAGGAGCTCGCCGAAGGAGAGTTCCGCAACAGAGAACTCAAAGCCTTCTCTCATTTGGAGCATGATCTGGTGCTGTGCTGGAACCGCAAGCTGGCGAGCTTTGATGAGGAGTCGGGAAAAGATCGAATCGGTATCATACAAACGATAACTCAGGCGATTTAGGGAGGGGGTAGGCTTATCGTCACCCTATCTGACCTGAAAGACACAGAATGACAACTTCTGGCACTTTTGACCCAAAAACAGCTGAAGCTTTGGAAGTCTATGGTGATTAGCTTGTTATTGGGCAAAAAAATGCCACCAAGTGGGGGATTTGGTGGCTTCTCATGGTCGGGCCGACAGGATTTGAACCTTTCTTCGCTGGAAAATATATATCCTTGAATAGTGGCAAATTTTTGCCACAAAAGCCCTTCGACAGGCTCAGGGCATCCGACGCGCTTTAACCCATCTGGACGTTTCATCCTAGAAAGAGTAGTCAGAAGACAGATGCCAGAGGGCAGATCTGATTGTCAAGGAGTTATGGGATATCAAGCTTCGCCAAAGTGGCGAGGCTCGATATCGCTCTAAGTGGCTGATTCTCAGTGGCTGACCTCTGTTCTCTGACCTCTAACTTCTAAATTTAGGTTCAAACGCTGCCGCCTTTAGGCGGTCGCGTATCCAAGAGCCGTTCATCCTAGAAAGAGTAGTCAGAAGACAGATGCCAGAGGGCAGATTTGATTATCAAAGAGTTATGGGATTTCAAGCTTTTTTGGCCTGCCATGAGCAAGCGCAGCGCGTCGAATGGCGGAGAAGGCGGGATTGCTTCGCCATCTACGCTTCGCTTCGTCAAACCCGCGGCGGGTTCGAACCCTCGACTTCTCAACGCCAATTTCGGCGACTACGTCTTGAAAATGGCGGAGAAGGCGGGATTCGAACCCGCGGAACCCTTTTGAGGTTCACTTCTTTAGCAAAGAAGCGCTTTCGGCCACTCAGCCACTTCTCCATACCAGACCGAGGAGAAAATCTCCCTGCTAGTAGAGTTCAACCTTAAAGTTTAATATTTTTCAAACTCGTCATTAATATATGTGGCGTAGGAAAAAGAAACGTGTCCCTCGCTACCTTGCGCTTAAAGCAGCAGCCCTGTATCTATGCCGTGCCATCTCTAAACTCTGCGAACTCTGGCCATGCCTAGTCGTGAAATGTGTTTTTCAGGTTCAATGTCGGGGTATGATGATTACGCCGACTTCAGCTGCCCCTGACGATCTTTCGCGATCAACATATAGATACTGGGCAGGAAGAGTAGGGTGAGCAGACTGCCGATGGCCATGCCGCCGACTACGACGAGGCCGATTGAGTTGCGAGCCTCGGCGCCGGCACCCGTGACGAGCACCAGCGGGAAGTGGCCGGCCACGGTCGCGACTGAGGTCATGAGCACGGGACGTAGGCGTACTTTCGCCGCCTCGGTGATGGCTTCCAGCTTGGCCTTGCCATCGCGTTGCAGCTGGTTGGCGAACTCGACGATCAGGATGCCGTTCTTTGAGACCAGCCCGATCAGAGTGACAAGGCCGACCTGCGAATAAATGTTGAGCGTGGTCGTCATGCCATTCGTCCAGAAGGGCACACCGGGGGCGTTGATCTGCATCGAAGTAAAGATGAGTGCTCCAAACATAGCTAGCGGCACGGAGCCGAGCAGGATGATGAAGGGATCGCGGAAGCTGTTGAACTGGGCAGCCAGCACGAGGAAGATGAGCAAGAGCGCGAGGCCGAAGGCGGGCAGGAAGGTGTTGCCTTCTTTGCGCAGCTGGCGGGCTTCGCCGGAGTAGTCGTAGCGGTAGCCTTCGGGCATCAGATTGTCGGCTTCTTTTTCGAGGAAGGTGAGCGCTTGATCGAGTGGGCGAATGGCTATGCCGCTGAGCTTGACTGCGTTGAACTGCTGGAAGCGGTTGAGTGAGCGGGGCTGGGCACTGTATTCGATATCGGCCACGGTGCTGAGGGGGATCAGCTCGTCTTCGCCGCCGGTGATGTAGATGTCTTGCAACTGGTCGGGGTTGAGCCGGGCATCGCGCTGGATTTGCGGAATGACTTTGTAGCTGCGGCCACCGATGTTGAAGCGATTGACGAAGCCGCCGCCGACCATCGCGCCGAGGTCGGCACCGACTTGGCGCAGATCCAGTCCGAGCGCACTGACCATATCGCGATCCACTGAGAAACGCGCCTGCGGCTGGTCGATCTTGGTATCGATGATGGGCGGGAAGGCAAATAGGCCACTGGCGGCTGCTTTTTGTTGCAGCTGCTTGGCCACTTCGAGGATCTGCTCTGGCTCCGCGGTGGAGAGCAGAATGAAGTTCATCGGAAAATTTTCAGCCCCCCCCGGAAGTGGGTCGGGCATGGTGGGGAAGATATTAACCCCGGCGATGGTGCCCAGTTTTTGCTGCATCTCGGGCATCACCTCGAAGGCGGTGCGCTCGCGCTCGCCCCAAGAGGAGAGCACCATGCCACTGAAACCGCCCCCCGGGGTGGTCAACTGAAAGGTGTAGCGCGTCTCGGGGGCAGAATAGAATATTTCGTTGACGCGCGTGGTATAGCGCAGGTTCTCTTCGATCACCTGATTGGCGGGCGCATCGACGATGCCGAAGATCACGCCTTGGTCTTCTTTTGGTGCCAGCTCCTTCGAGGAGAACATAAACATCGGTATGCAGAAAAGCGTAAGGGCGATCCATGCCCCGTAGATCACCCAGCGGCTACCGAGTGAGACGGTGAGGATGGCACCATAGACCGAACGAATGCGGTCGAAGCCGTCGTTGATTAGTTTGGCGAGCCCCTTGTGCTCGCCGGAGGTGATGACCTTTGAGCAAAGCATCGGGCTGAGCGTGAGCGCGACGATGGAGGAGACGATGATGGCACCAGAGAGCGTGAGGGCAAACTCCTGAAAGAGCGAACCAGTGAGCCCGCCTTGAAACGCGATCGGCAAATAGACTGCCACGAGGACGAGGGTGGTGGCGATAACTGGGCCAATCAATTCGCGCACTCCGCGTAGGGCGGCGTCGATCGGGTTCATGCCTTCTTCCAAATGTCGCTCAATATTTTCCACCACAATAATGGCGTCGTCCACCACCAACCCGACCGAGAGCACGATGGCGAGTAGGGTGAGTAAGTTGATGGTAAAGCCGAACACCTGCATTAGAAAGACCGCGCCGATCAGCGAAATAGGGATAGCCAGCACTGGCACCAGCACGGTGCGGATGCGCCCCATGAAGAGGAAGATCACTACCATCACAATGATCAGGGTCTCGGCCAAGGTGATGATCACTTCGGAGATGGATTCTTCAATATAGACGGTCGAGTCGTAGCCGATGGCAGCCTCCAGCCCTGTCGGTAGTTCCTTGCGGATCGAGTCGAGCTCTTTGCGCACGTCGCGGATTACATCGACGGTGTTGGCGTTGGGTAGCACTTTCATGCCCATGAAGACTGCCTGTTGGCCGGAGAATCGGACTTCACTGTCGTAGTTTTCGCCGCCGAGTTCGATCTCGGCGATGTCGCGTAGGCGCACGATGTCGGTACCCTTGTTTAGGATTGTGAGCTGTTCGAAGTCTTCGACTGTATTTAGATCGGTGTCGGTCGTCAGATTGACCCGCACGAGGTTACCTTTGGTCTGACCGATGGCGGCGAGGTAATTGTTGGCGGCGAGGGCGGTGCGCACTTGGGTTGCGGTCACACCGAGCGCGGCCATCCGCTGCGGGTCGAGCCAGATACGCATGGCAAAGGTGCGCCCGCCGAGGATCTCAGCCTCTTGCACACCAGTCACGGCGGAGAGGCGGGGCTGCACCACGCGCACTAGGTAGTCGGTTATTTCGTTGGCCTCCAATATGTCGGAGGTGAATGAAAGGTAGGCGGCGGCGCGGGCGCTATTGGCGGATTCGATGTTGATGAGCGGCACTTCGGCCTCGGGCGGTAGGTCGCCCCGCACTTGATCCACCTTCGAGCTGACTTCTGCCAGTGCCTTGGTCGAATCGTAGTTGAGCTCCAGTCGCACGGTGATGGTGGAGAGGCTCTGCGAGCTTGAGGAACTGATGTAGTCGATGCCATCGGCTGTAGCGATGGCGCGTTCCAGCGGCGTGGTGATGAATCCTCGCACCAGATCCGCATCGGCACCCACGTAGATCGTAGTCACCGTGATCGACGCATTCTCACTCTCCGGATACTGACGCACGGTGAGCGTGCTCATTGCTTGCAAGCCCGCGATCACGATGATGAGCGAGACCACCAGCGAGAGCACTGGGCGTTTGATGAAAATGTCTGTAAATGCAGTCTGCATATCAGTGAGTGTCGCGAAGTTACGAATAGAAAGGGATTAGAGATGTAGCCGAAACCGTGAGGTTTTGGTCGGTCGGCACCGATTGGAATTATCGACCAAAAGCTTACGCTTTCGGCTACGTTTGAGGAATGTTAAGCTTACGAATTATCGACCTCGGGGTCGAGTTGAGCCTTGGGCTCCAGTTCGTTATTGATTATGATGGCTGCCCCGTTGCGCAGTTTGAACGCGCCCGACGAGACGATCTGTTCGTCTGGTTCCAGCCCGCTCAGCACGCTGACGAAGTCGCCGCGTGCGCGACCGATGCGGATGAATTTCTGCTTAGCGATCAAACGCGCTTCGCTGCCGTCTTCGCTCTTTTGAGATTCAACGACATAGACTGAGTTCCCATAGGGCGCGTAGAGTATCGCGGTCGAAGGGATCAGCAGGACTTCCTCTGCTTGGTCGGAGACGAGCTCGATATTAACGAAGAGGCCACTCCGCAGTAACGACTCCGGATTATCGAGGGCGCCTTGCAGCGCGACAGAACGGGTTGCGGGGTCAATCTCAGGGCTGATCGCAGTTAGGCTGCCGACAAATGTGCGCTCAGGATATGCATCGCTGACCACTTCCAGCTTCATGCCTGTCTGGATCTTCGACAGCACTTTCTGGGGGAGCGAAAAATTGACGTAAACTTGCTCATCCGCTTGCAGGCTGACGATGGGGGCCCCCGTCGGCACGTATTGGCCGAGGTTAATCTGGCGGATGCCTAGGCGTCCGTCGAAGGGTGCCTTGATGGTTTTACGAGCGATCAGTGCTTTGAGATTTTGAATTTCGGCCTCGGCACGTTCTAGATCCGCAGCCGCGCGATCTAAGTCCGACTGGGGCACATTCCCGCTCTCGCGCAGACGGGTGGCGCGCGCAAACTCCGTTTTTGACAGTTGCACAGTGGCTTCTGCCGCGCGCAGCTGTGCCTTCTCAACATCAATATCGAGTTGTACCAGCAGCTCATTTTTTTTCACTTTCTGGCCATTCTCGAAATTGATCGTATCAATGACGCCTGGACCTTCCGTTTCTATCAGAATGCCGCGCACTGGTTCGATAGAGCCCACCGATTTATAGCGTGTCTCCCAAGTGCCCGTCTGTGGTGTCGTGACGGAGACTGTGCTCGGAGGTGGTCCGCCGTTCTTACCCGCTTCGGCCATTGCGTCGAATTGCTCCAGTTTAGTGATGACCAATCCGGCTAGGATTGCCCCGACGCCGACGATCACGGCGATGATGAAAATAATTTTCTTACCCATACTCTTAAAAAAATGAAAGTGGCACCCGATATTTTCGGTGCGAGGCATATACAGTGTGCAAAATTAGAGAAGACAAACACTCGTTTGAATTTTATCGAAAAAAAGTAAAAAACTCAGTTGACGCGTGGAAACCGCGTTATCTTAATGCCGCCTTTCTCAAGAGTGGCCGGATAGCTCAGTCGGTAGAGCAGAGGACTGAAAATCCTTGTGTCCCCAGTTCGATTCTGGGTCCGGCCACCACTTGTGAAAAATCGAGTCGCCTCGCCTTTTGGAGCGGCGACTCTTTTTTATTCTTTTCACATTTTTTCTGCTCGGGTGGTGAAATTGGCAGACACGCCAGATTTAGGTTCTGGTGCCGTAAGGCGTGAGGGTTCAAGTCCCTCCTCGAGTAGTGGACTTTAAAGGTCGAACGTAAGCGTTCGGCCTTTTTTGTATGTCGGAAAGTAGTGCACGCATCCTGCGTGTCACGTTTGCGGGGCACGCTGGAAGCGCGGGCTACGCGTTACACGTCGATCTGCTCGACGATCTCTAGATCGTAGCCGTCGATGCCGACGACTTTGCGCTGGGTGCTCGACATGAGGCGGATTTGCTTGAGGCCGAGCTCGACGAGGATCTGGGCGCCGATGCCGTAGTCGCGGAAGTCCATTTTTGTGGGGCCTACGTCTTTGAGGGCGGCTTGGTCGCTGCCTTCGATCACGCGGATGCCGCCTTGCGGTTGCTCTATATAAAGGAGCACGCCGTGGCCTTCTTTGGCGATGCGCTTCATTGCGGCGTTGAGCGAGTTGTAGCCGCCAAGTGTCTTGGATCGGAAAATGTCACCAAGTAGGTTTTCGCTCTGCACCCGGACGAGGGTGGGGGCTGCGTTGAGCTCACCCATACTTAGGGCCAGATGTTGGCGGTCGTCCAGGATACTGCGAAAAATATGCAGGTCAAAAGTGCCGAATTCGGACTCGAAGGGCTTGGTCAGCACATGCTCGATGAGTTTATCGCGGGTGTGCCGGTATTCGATCAGGTCTGCGATGGAGATGAGCTTCAGCCCGTGCTTCTTTTTGAATTCGATCAGGTCGGGTATTCGAGCGGAGGCCCCTTCTTCGTTTAGAATTTCACAAATGACCCCCGCTGGGTTGAGACCTGCGAGTTGGACGAGGTCGACTGCGGCTTCCGTGTGTCCCGCTCGTTGCAGCACACCGCCTGGCTTTGCCCGTAGTGGGAAGACGTGGCCCGGTTGCACTAGCATATCCTGGTGGGATTTTGAATCACCTAGGATACGAATCGTCTCGGCTCGGTCATAAGCGCTGATTCCAGTGGTAATGCCCTCTGCTGCATCGACGGAAATGGTGAAGTCGGTCTGTTGTGACTCCCTGTTTTCAGAGGCCATGCGGTTAATGCCAAGGCGGCGCAGCTGATGCGCCATCATGGGCACGCAGATCAGACCGCGGGCGTGCATGATCATTTGATTGACCGCCTGAGGTGTTACCTTTTCGGCGGCCATGACGAGGTCGCCCTCGTTTTCGCGTGATTCGTCGTCGGTTACGATGACCATTTTGCCCGCAGCGATGTCTGCAATCGCGGATTCAATGCTGTCGAAAGGGTTTTCTTCGTTGGATTCTGTGCTCATTCAAAAGTCTCCGTATTCAGGTCTTCAAAGTGGTGACTATTTTCATGAAGTCGCAGGGCGCAATCGTCTTTTATAGGAATGGCGTGAAGTGGATGCAATTATTTCTACGGGGTAATTGTCGCCGTTCCGAGCCGCAGGCGACAAGACCCGTCTTCGCTACGCTACGCCGTGGCAAGCCGTGCGCGAAGCAGAGCGGAACAATCGTAAGATTTTGGACGAACCGAGCGTCTGGCTTCGAGCGCTCCAAAGCGTCACCGCTTCGGCTACGGCTAAATCTGATTTTTATTCATTACCTTCATTCCCCCGCATTTTTAATCACACCCATTGAGGGGGCATACTTATAAAAATTGCTTGGCTAGGTTCGAGAACTCAATGAACATCGTGCCAACGACGCGAATATTGTCACTAGATTGGATTAGATTTGCCAAAGCGGGCAGGGGGCAAAATTCTCTTAGGCTATGGCAGAAGGAAAAAAGCAAGCTACCTGGGGCGGACGGTTCTCCGAAGGCCCCGCTGAATTGATGCTCCGCATCGGCGAGTCCGTATCGTTCGATCAACGGCTCGCTCCGTTCGATATACAAGGCAGTCAAGCGCAGGCTGCTATGCTCGCCCATGTCGGCATCATTACCGCCGAAGAACGTGATGCGATACAGACTGGCCTCGACGCCGTCCTCGCCAAAGTGGAAGCGGGCGAGTTCGCCTGGGACCCCGCCCTCGAAGACGTCCATATGAACATTGAGCAGGCGCTCACGCAGGATGTGCCTGCCGCTGCAAAGCTGCACACCGCGCGCAGTCGTAATGACCAAGTGGCCACTGATATGCGCCTCTGGTTTAAGTTTGCCTGCGATGAACTCGATGCTTCGCTCGCCGCTGTGATTACTTCGCTGGTCGATCTGGCCGACAAGACTCAGCAGGTCATCATTCCAGGCTACACCCATTTACAACGCGCGCAACCTGTCTCGATGGCGCACCATCTGCTCGCCTACGTGGAGATGTTTGCCCGCGATCGCACACGCATGACAGCGGTCAAAGAACAGGCCAACGTCTGTCCGCTCGGCTCTGGTGCGATCGCCGGCACCACGCTGCCGATTGACCGCGAGTTTGTGGCCAAAGAACTCGGCTTCGTCGATGCGCAGGGCAATCCGCAAGTCACGCAAAATAGCATGGATGCCGTGAGTGACCGCGACAGCTTTATTCAATTCGCCTCCGCCTGCGCGGCGGTTGGCGTGCACCTCTCGCGCCTTTCTGAAGACTTTATTCTCTGGAGCAGTGCGGAGTTTGGCTTTGTGAAACTACCTGATGCGTTTACCACCGGCTCCAGCCTTATGCCGCAGAAGAAGAACCCCGACGCCTTCGAGTTGATTCGGGGCAAGTCGGCGCGCTTGACTGGTAATTTGCAAATGCTACTCACGATGGTCAAAGGCCTGCCGCTGACCTATAATCGCGACCTGCAGGAGGATAAGCCGCCTGTTTTCGACAGTTTCGATCAGACTCAGTTGATGCTCGATTGCGTGGCCGCCTGCCTGCCCGGAGTCGAAGCCAATGCGAAACGCTGCGCTGCTGCGGTTGCGGATCCCGCGCTACTCGCAACTGATGTGGTCGATTATCTCGTAAAAAAAGGCGTGCCTTTCCGTGAAGCGCATCACGTCGTCGGCGCACTCGTTGGGCTATCTGAACAGTTGGACACCCCCCTCAATGTGTTGCCCTTTGCTGAAGTCTGCAAGATCCACGCCGCGCTCGGTGAGGACTGGGTGCAGGCTTTCGATTTGGAAAAAGCCCTCGCTGCCCGCGACAAGCCCGGTATGCCAGGGCCCGATCAAGTTGCCGCACGCATCGCGCACTGGCGCACTGGCGCAGTGTGTAGCAGTGCTTCTTAGCTCTCCGCGCTCACCCATGCTTCCGCTTCGGCGACCGTGGCGAACGTCTGTGTGACCCACGGCGATTTACCGCTGGTGTATTTTTCGTATTGAATACTCAAGTCGGAAGCGATGGACGTGGTCGATACCACGGCTACCTTGATGCGCGGGTTGGTGCGCGCCGCCGCCATATCGAGGTGGGCGATCTTCCGCATGTGGTTTTCTGTCACTTCGACTTTTTCGACCGCCGAGAGGTCCACTATTTGGTAGCGGATGTCGTCAAAGCGTTCATCCCCAAATATTTCAAAATTAGAGTTGAGCAGTTCGTTGCCAGTCAAGACGCCAGAGTAAGTCCAGATGATGCCGTTTGCCAGCCATGTCGTTTTATACGGCATAAAATTGAGTTTTATATGGTTAAGGAGAACCGTAGCATGGTGAGTTATCTCCTTTGGTTCAATAGTTTATTAATCGATCGGTCATGCACCTGACGGGTTTTAAGAAAATTAAGAAGCTTAACCTAGCCTGCTGCCCTGTCTAGAGGCTCAGCCTAAGAAGGTGTCAAACATTTGTAGATAACCGCCAAAAACCTTGAAGATCGTATAGATGACCAAGCCTGCCACCGCCGCAAAGACGAGCGTCGGATACACCAGTGCCGCGAATGTCATCGCGTGGTTGGCACGTTCTTGGTATTGCCGCCCTGCAATGAGGAGGTTCGAGTCTAACTTACCGCTCTGTGCCCCCGTCTGATAGAAGGCCGTGAAGTCGGAAGGAAAGCACTTAAACTGCTTCAACTCCTTTGATGGATCCTGCCCTGCGGTAAAAGTGGGCTCCAGTTTAGCTGCCGCTTGCGTGTAGCGCGGCTCGTTGACTAATTTGACCGAGAGTCGCCATGCGCTCGGCACGGGCACGCCAGCTGCGATGAATGTGCCCAGTGAATAAGCGAGATTGGCCAAGGCTTGCGAGCGGCTATAGTCTCGCAAGATCGGCATCAGGCGCAGAATGCGTGGTAACCAGGGGCTGTCGCTGCGTATGAGGTAGAAGATTGTGCCGATCACCAACCAAATCGGCACGATGAAGACCGCGCTCTCAAAAAGGTATTGTGGGAGGCTCCAGTTGAAGCCAGATTCGTAGTCGATCATCCGAGTGATTGGCAAAAGCAAAGCGGCGATGTGGAGCACGCCGAGCGGGTAGGCAAGTCCCCGCACCAACTTCATCTGGCTGGCACCGATGCTGGCGTGGCGCGCGGATAAATTCTGCAAGGTCAGCGGAAGGCTGCCTGTTTCCATCCCTGCCAATATGAACTGGCGATCTGCTCGAGGCAGCCATTTAGGCGCCGAGGCCATCACTGTATGAAATGGCTCACCGCACTCTATTTGATCCGCCATCGCATGGCGTCCTAGCATCGGCATCCCTTCGCACAGTCTCAATGTCTCGCCAAGTAACATGCCTGCTTCCAAGTGCTGCCCGAGTTGCGCATACCAATTAGAGAAATCTTTGTGTGAGGGCATCAAATACAATTGAGTGAACGAGGCTGGCAACGCGATGCTAATTAATCTCTCAGCGCGCGTGCGGGTGCATAACAAATTTTTTCTAAAAGTGCTTAACAGGAGTAGCTGTGATTCCAGTATTGGTCAAATCGGTTGCTATAGAGAGCCGTTCTAATAACGAGAACATCTTCAGCTCCCTTCTTTGAGCAA
>Ga0209390_10009453_pt1 | contig 11693 bp, 15 predicted proteins | sample BON01_FD_187212 | JGI IMG/M metagenome (GOLD analysis project Ga0209390, IMG submission 187212) | Freshwater microbial communities from Lake Bonney liftoff mats and glacier meltwater in Antarctica - BON-01 (SPAdes) (version 2) | ecosystem: Environmental > Aquatic > Freshwater > Ice > Glacier... | reverse complement strand
TCTGCACACTCCTCCTCATCGTCCTCCTCCTCAACCTCTTCTGCAACGTATCCATATAACTAACCACGCTCGCCCTCCCCAAATCCTCCACCAAGCCCTCCAGATAATGCCTCGGTCCTTCCACCCACCCTCCCTCCCCTCCTCCCTCCAGCTGATCGCTCCAGACCAATTCCCTAGGCCCCTGTAAAGGGTTACTCATCGCCTCTACTACTAACGGCAGGCATTTCAACCACTCCTCGCACTCCCCATCTGAGGCACACCACACATCCACCACCTTCTCACTTCCCGCTGCTGCTGCTACTGCTGCTGCTGCTGCTGCTACTGCAGGTCCACCACTGTGACTGCTGAAGCTCCCTACTTCCTTCCCCTTTGGGATGTGCAGGGAGAAGGTGGTGTTGTGGAAGGTAACGTGTTCTGCATCCTTCCGATGACGGAGGGTGGGGCCACCCCGCGTGGCATGCAGGCCGCCTTTGAGAGGGACGAAGACCTTTGAGAGAAAAGGAAGAGCAGGAAAAAGGGAGACGGGGGAGGAAAGGAGAAAGGCGTGAGCTTTAATACGTCAAATGGGGGGATGGTGACGCATAAGGGCTTGCCATTTTCAATGAGAAAAACATGATTCAGGTAGAGGGAGCGAGGGAGCGAGGGAGGGAAGACCATACACAAATGCATGACATACCTTGGCTTTGTGTCTCGTCTGACTGGACTTGGCCAGGGAAAGGGATTGCAAGTCATTGCTCAAAAAGAGGAACCGGTCCTTGTACGTCTTTTCGTGCTCCGTCTTCTTCTTCAGGCTCGAGCCGCGTTGCAGGACATAGACGGCACGACGGAGGCGCCCCCTCTCAAAGTTATCCCGTTGTCGCTGCCGCTGCTTCGTCTCCTCCAACAAGCTCTGCGTGAACGTCTGGTGCAACGTGCTCCGTCGCCGGCCCGGGGTCACATCGAACGAATAGTCCGTCGTCCTCCCTCCCCCCTCCTCGATGCAGCTATGTGAAAGCTCCAGACTCTCTTGCCGCGGCCCGCCAAACCCTCCTCTTACCCCTAGTCCCCCTCTTGTCAACCCCAACCCACGGTCCCACGCGGAGGTCAACGAATCCTCCTCCCCCAAATCGTCCACGTCCGAGTCATACTCGTCGTCGTCCAGCTCCTCATCCTCATCCTCGTCCTCCTCCTCCTCGTCAGGGTAGCCGTCACTGCTCCCATCCTCGTCGCTGCTCTCCCCTCCCCCGCCCCCGCCCCGATCGTCGACTCGAAACGGTCTCGGTGCTACTGGCAACCTGGACTCGCCCACCCCCGCCGCCACGCCCTCCTCCTTCTCCACGTACAGAATGTCGTCGTACACGTCATCGGCCTTCGTCGCGCCTGAGTGCATGCTGGGGTCGGTGCTGGTGGTGGTCGTAGGTGCCGTCGTTTTCGTGTCTCGATGGGCCAGCTCGCTTTCCGGCAAGCACGGTCACGGGGTGCACCCGCTGCAGGCCCTCAGACCGGCAACCGACTCAGGTCCTGTGTGCATCGAATGGAAAGGAAGGAGTGCGCGTGAGCGAGGTGTTGTGTGGGTGGGTTCGTATGTGGCTGGGACTGGCGGGCCAAAAACAGGGAGGAGAAGACCACCGGCATTTGGGGTTTCCCAACTGCCAGCGCTCATCTCATCTCCTTCAAGCCTCGCCTCTTCGCCTCCTCCCTCCCCTTGCCCTGCCTCTTCGCCTTGTCCTGATTTCCTTGACGCAATGCACGTGCTGCTTCGTTCGCCATCACAACCATTGCCACTTGGCCCGCCCACAGGTTGCGCGCTTGCCAGCCTTGGCCTTGCCGTGGTGGTGTGCGGTCAGTTCTCGTTGTCCAATCTGGTAGATTCTGTGTCGCCTCCCCCTGCAGCGAAAGAAGAACTCACTTGACGTTGATATTGCCCCCCTCCCCTTTGAACAAACACACTCACAGAGGCCCTGCTTGCGCGCAGCCACCTTCGTCGTTGATCGTCCTCCTGCTCTATTGCCGCGCACCCCTGCTTCAGCCCAAGCTCCAGTACCAAGCGCCAACGAAGAAAAGCACAAGGAAAGTATCATGGGGCCTCCCACGTATGCCGCCGTCGCCCTGCTCCTACTCTGCTGCTACTCCTCGGCATTCGTGCAAGCCTTTGTCCTGCCGTCCTTGCCTCATTCCTTCTCCAAGGCAATTTTCACGCCTGCATCCGTGGGATTGCCCCTTTTCCAGCAGCAGCAGCAGCAGCAGCACCGACAGCAGCAGCAGCGCCTCTTTTCTTCCTTCTGGCTCGACCCTACTCGGGAGACGCCCTTGGAGGAATGGAGCATTACGGAAGACCGCCCCGGCTTTCCCTCCGCCGTGCAAACCACGAAGAACAACGAGGAGGAGCAGGAGGAGGGCTTGAAGGAGGAGGAGGGGAAAGGCCGGTCGATCGGTGGAGCCGCCCCGCTCCAAGAAGGCGTGGCACGCGCAGAACTTGAAGAGGCAAGCCAGGGTGCCGAGGCTTTGGTGGTGGAGGCGGAGTCGACGAACGAGGAATCGGACGAGAATTGCGGAGAGAACACTAAGTATAAGAACAGGGGGTTCAATGTCTTTAAAACCATTAGTGGGGGGGGGACCGAGGGCCGTCAAAGGACCCGCCCTGGCTTCTTCAGCAAGAGCAAGCCCAGCAGCAGCAGCAGCAGCAGCCCGAGTTGCTGCACCCCCCGCACCAGCAGCACCCGGGCAATGGGTACGAGCGTGGTGACCAGCGCCTCTGCCTCCCTCTCCTCCTCTGCTTCCTCCTCCTCCTCTCCCTCGACCACCACCTCCTCTTTCCTGACCGCCCTTCGAAGCGCCGCTCTTCCCCCTTCCAGCACCAGCAGCGCACGGGGCAGCAGCAGCACTGGTACTGCGGATGACTACCTCATTGCTGCTGGTGGACGACAGCCCCAAGAGAGTAACATGCAGGTGCTTATTAATTTGATGGCCTCTGATGATTTCAAGCGGTTGTTAGTCTGGCTTTCCTTTCTTGGGTTAGGGTGGAAGTTGCGGTCGTTTTATGGCATCATTTTGGGGACTTTCGTGCTGTCTTATATTGGGTCGTCGGCTGTGAGGTGGAGTGAGAAGAGAGGGAATGAGGTGATTAGGCGATTGAAGCTCCCTCCCCTCCCGAGAAGGTTTTGGGCGTTTGCGTATATTGTGTTAGTGTTGAGCAGCTTTGTGAGTTTGACGGTGGTGACCGTGCCACGCGTGGTGGGGGAGACGAATTATCTGGCTCTGTTGGTCGAGAGTGAGAATCCGTACGTGTTTGTCGCTGATGGGATTAGGGGGTTCTTAGGTCCTGATGTTTCTGGGAAATTGGAGGCTTTTCTCCTGTCTGTTACGGGGGAGGAAGGAAGGGCATTCGCGAGTGGTGTGCTTTCGGCCTCGTCTTCGTCTTCGGCTGCTGGTGCGGCGGGAGGGTCGGGGTCGCTGTCGGCGGCGGCGGCGGCGACGATGGCGAGGAAGGGGTTAGGGCAGCAGGTGGGTGACTTGTCTAGCGGGGCGTGGACGGCTGCGAGGAAAGGACGGTTTGCTAAATTGATGGAGTATTCTTTGAAGGGGTATATTAAGCAGGCGTACTATGTGATTCAGAAATTGCTGACGAGCAGTACTAAGCTTGTGTATAAAGGTCTGTTGTCTCTTTTGTTCTCTTTCATGATTATTTGGGACCTTCCGAGGCTAGCAAAGGGGACGCAGAAATTGGGAAAAAGTCGATTTGGGTATGCTTATAATGTGCTGGCGCCTCAGTTGGCGGCGTTTGGACGGTTGGTGGGGCAGAGTTTTGAGGTGCAGAGTGTGATTGCTCTGGTGAATACGATGTTGACTACTTTGGGGTTGATTGTGTTGAAGATTCCTGGGTATGGGTTCATGAGTTTGGTGGTGTTGATTACCAGCTTTATTCCTGTTTTCGGGGTTTTCTTGAGTACGTTTCCGATGGCATTGGTGGCGGTGAGTGAATATGGGGTGGGGAAGATGATTGATGTGATTTTGATGGTGATTGGGATTCATGTCGTGGAGGCTTATTGCCTTTCTCCCCTTATTTATTCGGCTACGGTTAAATTACACCCTGTTTTGATCGTCTCTGCTCTGTATATGATGGAGCATCTGGCCGGGCTTCAGGGAGTGTTCTTGGCGGTGCCTGTAACGATGTTTGTGATTCGGCAGGTGATTGGCATCCCGGCTGGGAAGGGAGGAGGGCACGGGCATGGTGGTCATGGTGGGGGGGAGGAAGAGGAGGAGGAAGCGAGAGAGGAGGAGATGGCGGTGGGTTTGGCGCAGGGGTAGATGCCTAGGAAGGAAAGAAGGAGGAGATAGAGGAGGAGGAGGGCACGTGCTGGTGCAAATGTAAAGAGAGAAAAAATATGGGCGTAGAGACAGATGTCGTGTTTGTGTCGTTGTCTGTGTGTGTGTGTGTGCGTGAGTAAGAGGATAAGTGAGTGAGTGTAAAGAGAGAGAGCGGTATGGTAGTCAGGTCTTCGAATAAAACAAGGAAGAGCAAGACGCAATCAATGCATGCGGATGTAATACTAATACAGGGGGCGGAAACAGACAGAGAAGAAGAAGAGGGACAAGAAGAGAAGCGAGACGCAAATACCACCTTGGAAGAATGAAATCTGCAGCCCCCCACCCCACGATACAAGAAGAGACGCAAATACCATCCTTGGAAAAATGAAAGCTGCAGCCCCCCACCCCACGATAACACGTACTAAGGACAAGGACACAGCAGTGGCTTGACGCCCCGGCGACGTTCCTCCCATCATTTAATGAACGACATAAAAAAATAAAATAGCAGGCTGGAGCCTGTCTGGGAGAGCGAGAGAAGAAAAAGAAGCAACCCATCACGGCGGAACTGATTTCGCATTTTGTTTCGAGAACTGACCAGCCAGAGGCGCTCCTTATACCGCTAGAACAGAGAGGCAACACTAAGAAGCCATCATATGATTTCAATCACTTGGACAGTCCAGCTTATTTCAGCCTTTAATTTTGGACTTCCTGCACCCGTCCTCCAGGCCTTTGTACTACGCTTGTGCTTACACTTTGAACGCAAGCCAGCAGCATTTTAACCTCCCCCCCCAGTTTCATTCTCAAATACCCAGCACCTCGACTGGCTAAATGCCACGCAGACACTCCTTACAGGGCCCTAGCGGCGCTGCCACGACAAGGCATAGAACTATAAGAGAGAAACAGCTAGTGGTAGCACTCTTCATAATCCCCTCTCTTTTTGAGCAGCATCCGACAAAAGCAACAGCGCGTTCATTCATGCAATACGTACATCTCCACTCACCCTCCCTCCCTCCCTCACATTCGACGCCCACAGGCACACTAAAACCATGGCCTCGGAGCTCTACAAAGCCTTGGAAGGGCATGAGTTGGTGGTCGCGGCCGTGTTGGCCTTCCTGGTGACGCTCTTCATGATTTTCAAGGACAAGAAGGCGACCCAACACGTCAACCCATGTACGTCTCTCTGCACTGCTTCTGTCTGCTTGACTAAAACGGAGCACCGTACAAGAGTCTCACGCCCCCCTTTCACGCTTTTCCTACCCTTACAGCCATCAAAAAGGATAACCCCAAGGTGGTGGATACCTTTACCATGAAGGGTAAGTGGGGGAGGGGAGGGAAGACGTGGAAAATGGGAGACATACTCGGGCGTGTTGTGTGTGGTGTCTCGCTGGGGTTTCTACCTGCGCACAAATGCATGCCTTCGACGACTTGTTTTGCGTGTGCGTGCCTTTGATTGATATTCGTATAAGCAGCCCTTCCATTCGAACCAATAACTGCTCATTAAACCTCTCCATGTGCCCCGCGAATAGCAGCCTTTACGTCCCACTCACTTTTCTCTCTCATCCTCCTCCGCACCGAACACAGACATTGAAGATCTAATGAAGAAGGACAAGAACGGGGTGGTGGCCATGTGCCGATGCTGGCGCAGCAAGACTTTCCCTTTGTGTAATGGCTCACATACCGAGCACAACAAGAAATGCGGGGATAATGTCGGCCCGCTTGTGCTCAAAAAGTAGAGAGGGAGAGAGTGACTGCCTGAATGAAGGAAGAAAAGAAAGAGCAGATGAGAGAATAGAGGCGGGGCGAGGCGAGTGAGAAGCAGAATGCATGACATGGGGCATGTGTGAGTGAGTATGTGTGTGTGTCCTTTGACTAAAACCCTCGACCAGAGAAAGCCGAAGAACGAAAAGACAGGACAAGAACAAACGAGGAATAGAGCAGCAAAATAGAAGCTGATCTCGCTTCTGAGTTTGGTTGCTTTTCGTTGTTGGTGCTTTTTTTTTTAACTTTGTTGTGTATAAAGAAAATGGAGTTATCTGCTCATCTTCTTGTTCTTGGCTCCGAAGCTGAAGGAGAGCTTGACGGGTGCCCTTTCTTCAGCTGGAGGGAGGATGGCCGCTTGTGTGGAAGGAGGAGGAGGAGGGGGAGGAGGAGGAGAAAGGGAGGCAGGAGGGGGTGCTGTTTGGAGCGGTGGTGGTGGTGGTGGTGGAGGAGGAGGAGGGGCGGCGGAGTAAGGATGGCCTTGTTGTGGTGGTCCTTGATAGTGATGTTGATTTGTATAGGGGTTGTTGTGCGTGTGTGGGTGCTGGTGCTGCTGGTACTGCTGTTGGTGCTGATGGTACTGCTGGTGGTGATATGGAGGCTGAGAAGGATGGGGAGCGTGCGGATGATGATGATGATGGCCGTGTTGCTGGTGCTGGTGAAAACCAGGAGCAAAAGGAGCATGTTGGCCGCCGTGGTGGGGATGGTGGTGGTGCTGGTGAGGGGGAGGATGAGGACGAGCGTAGGCATGCTGCTGCTGCTGCTGTTGTAGGTGTGGCGCAAAGGAAGCAGGACCCGCGTACAGTACTGGTGGTGGTGGAGGCGGAGGTGGAGGGACCCCAACTCCAGCGCCAACAGCAGGAGCAGGAGCAGGAGCAGCAGCAGCAGTCGGTACCCCAGCCTTGCCCGTAGCCGCAGCAATGCGTCTTTGCATCTCCTTCTCCTGCCGCAGCTGATCCTGCTTCGCCTTGCTCCCGGCCTTTCCCGCCGTCCGTGCTCGATTGGCTTCTTTCGCTTCCTTTAGTCGTTTGGTATGTCCGTGCTCGTACCCATCTAAATGAACCGCAAACTCCGACACGCCCGTATATTGTTTATTGCAAATATCGCAGTAGAACTCTTTGACCACTGCCTTGAGCTCTTGCTTGAGCGTCTCTTCCTTGGCTGCTTTGATGGCCCGCTCTTCTTTGATCTCGGCCGTTTCCACTACTTCCACATCTAATAACTTTCGGCTTTTCGTCGCTTCCTCTGCCGTCTGATCATACTCCCTCCCCTTCCCCAACCCCTCTCCACCCAAATTCGCATCTACGAGCTGCAAAGGTGCTACTAGGCCATTAATACCATCTTTCCCCAGAGGCGTGTCTTTCTTCCAACCCATTTTGAGGAGAAGCTTCATGCCGCGATTGTCGTCTGCGAGGGGCGTATCGATCGACGCTTGAGTGAAGGAGCCATGGTCTAAATAGCCCGTGGTTTCGTAGCGTTTGAAAGAGACCTTGCTGCTCGTGACGGTCATGGAAGAGGCGCGGGTCTCGAAGATGTCGTCGTAGGAGGTGGTGTCGTCTTGCTCGTCGTCGTTGGTCGGCGGAGGAGGAGGAGGGGGGGGAATGGTGCCGATGCTCGAGCTGCTTTTGTCCTCCGCCGCCGCTGCCGCGGCATCGTTCGGCTCTGGTTTGCGCTGCATGCTGGTCTTGTCTCCAGCAGAGGTCTCGAGAGGTGGTGGTGGCGTAGCACTAGTGCTGCTAGGAGGGCTGGCCATGACGGATGACGACGACGTTGGGGCGGGAAGCAATCAGATGCTGCGCACGCAGGTGCGGGGTTCACTTCATGCAGGCCACTACAGCTTCGAGCTTGTCCTGCCGTCGTTAATCTGCCTGTGTCGTTGGTGTAGTGTAGGGTGCAGGGGAATGCGTGTTAGACGAGGCAAGGGGCAGGAGGTAGGCTTGAAGTGAGCGATGATGATGATGATGACGGCGCTTCTTTTTACACCCCACACACACCACACCACACAAAGAGCTCCTGCGTGGATGCCGCGACGGGCCTACAGGACCTTCATCGCCGTTTCTGCCCTTTCCGCTGCCTGGCTCACGCTCTTCAGCTTCCAAGCCGCCGCTTTCCTCTCCCCTCCTCTTGCATTGCCGCCCCTACGCCCCAGTCCCATCGCACGACTTCTCTCTACGAGCACCACAAGCATGGCATCCTCCACCCCCAACCAAGCGGACCAGCAGCAACAGCACGTCGTGCCCACGCTCCACCCGAACCGGGTCCTGGAATTGCATTTTAATCGACCCAAGGCTCTCAACGCGCTCTCCTCCCACATGCTGCTTGAATTGACCAAGCACGTCCAGCGGGCTTTGGCAAATGAGAAGGATGATAAGGGCAACGAGCTGATCGAGGCCGTGCTTCTCACGGCCGTAGAGGGCTCGCGCGCTTTTTCGGCTGGTGGGGATATCAAGGAGATTCTGGGCAAATTGCTTTCGGAGAAGACGGAGGCGGTCACGCAGGGTAAGCGGGAGTAAGGGAATGGAAGGAAGGGAAAAAGGCTTGTATGCGTGAGGAATCTATGCATTCTCATCTGATTTATCGTAGTTCGTTATTCAATTCTATCCACTGCAAATACCACTTTCTGTACTACGCATTTCCGATGTGTGCGCACACGCCCATTTCACTCTTTCACCCTCCCTCCCTCCCCATCTTCCTTCCCTCACCCACCACACCCCAACAAAGGCTTCAACCCCCTCGAATACATCACCGTCGAATACCAACTCGACTCCCTCCTCCACAAGCTCTCCACGCTCAAACCCGTCCTGGCCATCTGCGACGGCATCGTCATGGGCGGAGGAGCAGGAATTTTCCAAGCTGCCAGCTTTCGAGTGGTTACCCCTACCTCAACTTTCGCTATGCCTGAATGCCGAATTGCTCTTTTACCCGACGCGGGCGCGATGGGGTTTTTGTTTCGGGCCCCGGGGAGGGTGCCGTTGTATTGTGCGTTGACGGGGGCGAGGCTGGGGGGGGAGTGTTTGAAGGCGGTGGGGCTTGCAACGCATCTGATGGAGGGGGGGGACGTGCCGGAGTTGTTGCGGGTGGTGCGGACGCTGGCTGTAGGAGAGGGGTGGGGGAAGGTGTTGGCGGGGTTTGAGGAGAGGAGGAACAGGAGTGGTGTGACACCGGTAAGTGAGCATGGGGTAGAGGGTTGGGGAGGGGAGAGTGATGGTTGATTCTTGTGTGTGTGCTTTTGTCTTTGATTTTGCGTGTACACATTATGTCTTGCTAGGAGAGCCTGCGGAGTCTTTCGCTTCGGCTGCTGCTTCTTATTTTTATAAAAAAAAGGACAACTCACTCTTACTTCCTTTTACTTGTCTACTCAACCCCACCGATACGCCACACAGATTGAAGCCCGCCGGCCCTTGATCGACGCCCTGTTCAAGCACGACACGGTGCGAGAGATCCACTCTGCCTTGCTGCAAGAACAAGAGCGACAAAAAGACAAGACAACTTCCTCCTCAAGAGCCACAGCAGGTGAAAATGGAGGAAGCAAAAATGAAGAAGAAGAAGAAGAAGACGGGCAATGGGTTGGCACGGCCTTGGCGGCCTTGGACTCCGAGTGCCCGGTGTCACACGTCGTGACCCTCCATGCGATTCGCACAGCACAACGCCGCAGCTTAACACCATCAGGGTGGGACATCGATCAAGGCCTAGGTATCGAACATGTAGCCAATCGATGCCTGGGCTTTCGACGCGATTTTGTCGAAGGGGTAAGTACGGCGGTGGGGGCGAGGAAGGGGGAGACGCCGGCCTGGACGCATGCGACTTGGGAGGCCGCGGCGCAGGACCCAGAGATTGTGCAGTTGTTAGAACAAATGACCAACGCCAGGAGTGTGTGGGAGGAAATTGAAATGAAATGAAACTGGAAATGAAATATGCAAAAAGAAAAGAAGAAGGAAAGGAAAGAAAGTCCCCACCCCGGGTCCCCCAAAAGGCAAAGCACACTAGGGAGTAACAATGTAGCTACATCACACTTAACGAAAACCTGGACATTGAGGCCTCACGGCTGTTCCGGGTAATCACGAAGAAACAACACTCTTGTCCAACAACAAAAAGAAGAAAGGAAAAGAAAGGGATGTCGAAGTGCTGCCAAAAGTGAAGTGCAGTCTCATCATGGGCCGCTTCGCGGGCTTTCTGCACCCGCGTTTAGCCTTCAACTTCGCTTTGCTTCGCCCCGCATTCGTATTCGTACGCACGCCGCGACTTGCCCCCAAGGCGGGGGATTGTTATGCCCTTTCTGGTTTGTGGGAATGCCCAGGCCTTGCGCACACGCCGCTCAACACCAAGCGCAGAGTGCCAACGCTGTTTTTGCGGGGCGAGCAGATGCCGTCTGAAGTTGAAAGGATGTCACCCTATTGCAATAGCCTTAACGAGTCCCCCTCCCTCGCTCTCCACGCCCCATTGTTCAAGTGCCTCTTAGGCCATGCACATTCAGCCGCTCCTGTGGCGCATGCACTCACCCTCTACACACTCTACCTATATCCCACACAGGCGGCGGTCCCCGGGCGACTTGCTACCAAGCAAGGACAGCGGAGAGCGTGCATTGTCGCTGCGGTGGTGGTGGCGAGAACTCCCTTCGCGTCGTCGTCTTTTCGTTTGCACGCGTCGACCGAACGGCATCACGGCTTCAGCTTCAGCTTTCAGGTGTCTTTGTGGTACGTGGAGCGCGTCAAGTGCCTGGCGAATGTGGTGATTTGGCGTGCCTGGAGCTTCTTGTGGTGCCGCACTCACGGACGGGCACACGTAACAGCCAAGCATATCTCACGCCGCTGTCTTGTTCCCTCCCCCCCTCCCCCACACAAACACAGAAAAAAAGGCTACCCCCACATCAAGCACAGAAGAAGCATGAAGTTCTTTACGGCGGCCTTGCTTGGCGTGGCCAGCACGCAAGCGTTCTTGGTGGCCCGTCCCTCGCCTGTTGTCTCCCCTCCTTCGTCCTTGTCGAAATGTGGTGCCACCACCCTGCACGACTCGGACGCCTTCCTCCCTCGCTCCCCCCCCTTCCGCGCACCACAAAGCTCCCCCCCCTTCCGCGCACCACGAAGCACGCGACACCCCGGGCAAGACGTGGACACTTTGCAAGGCCGGTTGTTTGCCACAGATACCCGACGCGTCATTCTGTTTGATGGCGGTATGTTCTTGTAGTTGTCTTGAGTGGTGTGGTGTGAATGGTTTGTCTATATCCTTGTCTTTCCTTTCGTTGGAAGGCAGTAGGTACACCAATTAGTCAGCCTTTAACTCACATTTTCTTCCCTTCCACCCACAAACACAGACTGCGGTTTCTGCTCGGATGTAGTTAACCTGTTTATCAACTTCGATGGTGACCCACGCGGGGCTTTTCGCTTTGCGTCTCTCCAGGGGGAGATTGGGCAAGAACTGCTTGAGGCCAATGGGTTGGACACGGAGCACTTCAACACGATTGTAGTGGTGGATAAGGACCAGGTAAGCTTCTTGTGTTTGAGATTGCTTTGTTTTGTTGTGATGCATGTATGTTTAGTGGAGCGCGGGGCATGTGCGCGGGGCATATATGTGCGGCGAAGAGCCTTATTTTTTAATCTTGTCGTGTATGTTGTTGTCAGCCACAGTCGTCATCAATACAAACTTATCTC
>Ga0209390_10009451_pt1 | contig 11694 bp, 10 predicted proteins | sample BON01_FD_187212 | JGI IMG/M metagenome (GOLD analysis project Ga0209390, IMG submission 187212) | Freshwater microbial communities from Lake Bonney liftoff mats and glacier meltwater in Antarctica - BON-01 (SPAdes) (version 2) | ecosystem: Environmental > Aquatic > Freshwater > Ice > Glacier... | reverse complement strand
GCCTTTTCACTTCTCATTCTGCTTAGCATGGCACTAGCCTGTAGCAGTCCAGAGCCAACAATGATCCCCGATTCTGAAATCAACGCTTGGTTTGATACCGAGTATGAGGAACTTCTACTCATGAGCCCACTTCAGCTGACGGCTCAGGGCAGAAAGGATCGCTATGGAGAAATCGATGATATGAGCGAGGCTGGTGAAGATAAAAAGCTGGCCTGGATTGAGGAAAGCGTGAAGGAGCTAAAGGAAAAATTTCTTTACGAGTCACTTAGCGAGGAAGCTAAAGTGTCCTATGAGCTCTGGGTATATCAATATCAGATGGAGAAAGCTGACAATGAATTTAGGCGGATGAATTACGTCTTTAATCAGATGACAGGCCCGCATACCATGTTGCCCAACATGATTATCAACTTTCACAAGGTGGATGATGCCTCAGATATGGAAGCTTTGATTTCAAGATATAATGAGACTGGCCGGGCAATGAATCAGCTACTAGCGCGTGCAAAATTGCAAACCCAATCGGGAGTGAGACCTCCCAAGTTTGCCTATGAATTTGTGATTCAGCAGTCAAAAGCGCTTCTGTTAGGACAGCCTTTTGTGGATGGCGGCGATCTGAATTCTCCAGTCTGGAATGATGCCTTGGGGAAAATCGAGGCCTTGGAAGAATCCGGTAAAATCACCGCAGAGCAGGCAGAACAATTCAGAACTCAAGCAAAAGCAAATCTTATGAACAGCTTTCAACCTGCATATACCGATCTAATCGCATGGTTGGAATCAGAACTCCCGAATTTGGAAGAAAAGCCAACAGGAGTCAGCCGTCATGAGATGGGCAATGCCTATTATGCACACAAACTCAAGTCCTCCACCACGACCAGTCTGACTGCGGATGAAATCCATCAAATCGGGTTAAATGAAGTCAAGCGAATCCAGGAAGAGATGCTGGCGATCAAAGAGCAAGTTGGTTTTGAAGGAGATTTGAGCGAGTTTTTCAAGTTTGTAAATAGCGATCCACAGTTCTTTTTCCCGAATACAGATGAAGGCAGACAAGCTTATCTGGATCAGAGCACTGCCTTCTTGGATGAGATCAAAAAGAAACTTCCTGACTATTTTGGAATCCTTCCCAAAGCTGATTTGGTGGTAAAGCGTGTGGAGGCATTTCGTGAGCAGGATGGTGCACCGCAGCATTATAACCAAGGAACACCCGACGGCAGTCGCTCAGGAACCTATTATGTCCACCTCTCGGATATGAATGCCATGCCCAAAACCACCATGGAAGGTGTAGCTTATCATGAGGGAAATCCAGGTCATCACATGCAGATCTCTATCGCACAGGAATTAGAATCTGTACCCAAATTCCGCACACAGATGGGCTTCAATGCCTACGTAGAAGGCTGGGCACTTTACTCCGAAGCCTTAGCCAAAGAAATGGGGCAGTATGAAAATCATTATTATGATTTTGGTCGATTGGTCAATGAGATCTGGAGAGCGATCCGACTGGTCGTAGATACAGGAATTCACTCCAAAGGCTGGACGGAGGCTGATGCAATTACCTATTTCTCCGAAAATTCATCGATCGCACCTGGCGCAATTGAGGCAGAAGTCAGACGCTATATGGTCATGCCCGGACAGGCAACGGGCTATAAAATCGGGATGATCAAAATTCAGGAACTTCGTAAAATGGCTGAAACGGAATTGGGAGACAAATTCGATTTGAAAGGCTTTCACGATACGGTATTGGGTGGAGGAGCTTTGCCATTGGATATTTTGGAAAAGGTGGTGAAGCAATGGGTGGAAGCAGAGAAAGTGAAGCAGTAGGCAGTCCCCGATGGCTACCGGGAGCAGTAGGCAGGAAGCAGTTTTGGTTGGCAGTCTTCAGTAGGCTTTAGGCAAAAATCTAAACATTGCCACTAAAAATTGGTAAGGATGATTGATAACAAACCTGATTGAAATTAGCTGATTAAACCCTGATTGAACTTTCTTCTGGAAGTTAATGGGCAATTCACAAAGTAAAATCATGAGTTTTATTGAGTTTGGAAATAAATTTTCAATACGGGAGAAAAATAATAGCACTAAAATCAAGGACTTAGCAGAAAATCACAAAAAGGGGTTTGCATAAAAAAAGAATAGCCTTACTTTTGCAGACCTAAACATGTGCGACCACACAAGTTTAAATTTTAGAGGAGTGGCAGAGTGGTCGATCGCGGCGGTCTTGAAAACCGTTGTACCGTGAGGTACCGGGGGTTCGAATCCCTCCTCCTCTGCTAACAGTAAACAAAACCCCCTGATTTACAATAAATTAGGGGGTTTTTATTTTTATTCAGTCACAGATCAGTCACATATCTAGAAATTAAAAATGGATTTATTTTTAATCAGATAGACCCTCATTCTGGAGAAATAGAAACAATTAGATTTTTTGGGACTGTATATAGGTGTAAATATTTCCTTTTAAATCGTCGAAATATTTGAGATTATTTACGGGTTCCGTTTTGAAATCGAACTTCAAGGTTTATTGAAAAGTGATTTTCCCCATCATCCTCTCAGGTACCACCCACTTCGTAAAAATCGTGAGGAGGTTCGAAAAATCAAATCTGACTTATCGTAAAAAGTGGATATGTCACGGAAGACTACATTAAGAATTTTCTTTGATTTATTCATAATTAATTTTGGTTTGGAAAATGAAAAATACCCAGTACTGGGTATTTTTTTTGTCTTAATTATTTCATTTCTTTGGTAACCAACTCACAACTACCGCATTGTTTTAATTGACCTTTTATATGCTTGTCTTGCATTTTGGGGGTTTCTCGATTATCTGTTCGTTCTGGGAATAGCTTCAGCCTTCACAGACTGCATTTTAGCATAGATCTAGTTTTTTTTATTGCACTAGCTCAATCTTGATGTTTGCCTGTTCCGCAGAATTGCAAAAAGACGGTTGGAACCCTGCAGGACGAGTCAACACCCGACATCAATTGTTTATTGTCAAATGATGTCGGTTAAGCTGAGTGACTGAAATCAATTGTTTTTGCCGTTTCCTTGCAGCCATTGCAAAAATATACAAATTAGGAGAGTTTCATAAAAAACAAATATTGGCGGTAATGCTATGAAAAACAATTGATTAATATAATTTGACTTGATGAAAATAAACGGGTAGACCGAAAACCGACTAGAGTAGGTATAAATATAATTTAACACATAAAATGAGAAACATAACAGCAAATGCAATTATGAACTTAAAGGAAAGTCCTCAGACACTTTATGTTCATGGTTCAATCATGACTTATCGTTCGGACGATAGAATTTCAATTTCAAAAGCAGGACCACAGGGAATAAATCCATCAATCATTGTGCTTGACCTTAAGGTAATTGAGGGGACTGGACCAATGAAAGGAACACCTAAGGCTTTCAATTATGAGAACTCAGAAGAGATTGCTAAAGGCTACAGCCAAGTGAATCTTCGCTATAGCTCAGATGCCTCGCTTACTATTAACATTGAAATACTTGGTTAATAAAATAATCGTCATAACTAAAACTAAAAATGGAAACAAAGCAAAACATCGGAGAATGGAACGCAATCGTTATTAACGAAGGCAAGACTCCTCAAATTATTGTGGACGGAACCTTCCCTACAAATGGACAAAAACCAGGTTATCATCTAACAAAAAATGATCCTCAAGGAATTAACGCTACTGAATTATTATTGACACTAATTTTTGGAAATTTGGCAACCCCAGAAGGAACGGTTTCTTTTTCTGTACGCCACAAAGAAGCCATTATAACGGTAGAAGAATTCAAAACCGTATTGGTTGTTGATGACAATGGTAGAATTATCGCCAATATCAATGTAATTCAATCTTAAAAAGATTTTGCACCCAACTTAATGCCAATTCTATAGAACGTTTAGTGAATAATATTCTAAATTTTAAACGCTTAAACAACAATAAATGTGAAATGAATTACAAAAACTGATGCCGCAGTATCCGGTCCTTATAATTCAAAACATTTTTTTTCAGAAATATTTATCCTCCCAAAAGGATAAAAATCACAGTAGACAATCGTTGGCTATAACAGGATATGCAGGTTAGTAAAAGATTAAATGAAAATGTGCACTATCATATATTGTAGGATTAGTGAATAGGCTTTATCTAGTGCAATGGCATACATGGGCTAGGAACCCATCTTGATCTGTCAAAATATTTTAAAAATGATCAGAAGAAAACGTTAATAATGATACAAGTCGAATAAATTTTAATAATTTCTTTTGCTATAAATTTTGTATTGATTCTGATATTATTTCATCTTAAAACACTTTAAAATTTAGAACTTATGAATATTAAGACCCTAATTCAGTTGCCAATTCTACTATTAAGCGTAACAATATGTTTGGCACAAAATAATCTAACCATTAACCATAATAAAGATGGAGCCTCTAGTATAACAAAAAAACTTAAGAAAGGTCAATCTTATAAAGTAGTTATTGCCAACACCCATGATTGGGTTATGTCCTTAAAATCACAAGTTATATCATATGATGTGATCTCTAAAACCCCTGATATAACAAAATTTTTATCAATACCTTCAACAGATGTGACTAGAGACAGCTATAGTTTTCGTAATGCAGAGAAGGGGCGCTCAGAAGTAGAAAATAATTTGAAAAAAATAATTTTATTAGTTGATAAATATGATAAATTCTATCGAACTATAAAAAGTAAGATTGACGTAGTGTTAGCGAAATGGCCAGATGATGCAATTAGATCCGATATGTTAATTGAAATTGCGAGTGAGGCATCTAACGATGAAATAACAAAAGAAGATATCTTGCAAATTCAGTACTTGTTAGCTGAAAACGAATTATGGGCTGCCTTCATAAATAGTTTGTCTCTTAAGGAAAATGATGATTCCTTTCTCTCCTCAATTGATGTGTTTACAAAATTTATGGCAAAACGTGAACTATTGAAGACCAATAGTTCTAGATATATCCAAGTTATTAAGGTTATGGATGATATTCTCAATCCCTCAGACTCCATAAATTCTAATTATTTAGTTGGCGATTCCTTTACTACGAGAGGAGATTTGACCAAAATTAATTATGCGATTAAAAATAAACTAACATCTGATACTTTAGCAGTCGGCAGTATTGTTATCCCAACATATAATCATTGGGCTCTTGATTTCTCAACAGGCTTTTATTGGAATCGACTTTCGAATGATACTTATTCATTATCAGAATATAGTGCTGACAGTACTACCATTACTTTCATTAATGATTATAGTAAATCAAGTGATATAGCGGTAGGCGGACAACTTAATCTTTCGTACATGGCCACAGGAACATTAGGGCTAGGTATTAATACAGGTGCAGCCGTTTCACTGTTTGATGGTTCCATAAAATACCTTTTTGGTGGCCACTTGAAAATTGGGAGCCGGAAGCAGATTATGTTTTCTGGTGGTTTAGCCATCGGTAAGGTAAAGCAGGTAAGTGAAGCTGTATCTTCAGACCCTCTCTATCAAGAATTCGGAAACCAAATTGTTGTGCCAGGAAAGTTCCCAGAACCAAAATTTGTTGATAAAATGCAATCAAGTATATATTTCGGATTAAGTTATAACCTTTCAAGTGTGTTAACTAAACGGAAATAAAAATGAAATTCAGTAGTACCTTTTTATTTATTTCAAGATTAATTGTTTTATCAGTTATTGGATGTCATTCCCCAGAGAACGAATCAGAAGAATACAATAGCAATATAAGTTCTTTAAGAGAACATATTCTATTGGATACAGCACTGCAAAATCAATTTAAACAATTTGATTTAAATTTACAATTATTTGATACCTCTTATATTTCAAAAGATTCAATAGATAAGTACTTAATATTCATTAATTTAGATTTAGTCGATACAATAAACACACATATTAAGAATAGTAATTCATGGAAAGATTTTACCTATCCGACCTTAAACGATTTAATGAAAATATATGACACTGTTAGAGTGGATAATCAAGATTATTTTCTTGTTGAAGGAGATATTTTATTGACCTATCAAGAAATATTTCCATACCATTTAGGTTTTTTAAGTTATGTTACAGATACTTCTCGGTTTCAAAGCCAAAAGCTTGTAGGTGAGATTAGAAATGGGAATTATGTGAAACAAGAATTTCCTTTAAATATGAGGTACTCAATAATTAAGAGCACATTTACAAATCAAGAATACAATATTGTTAAAGAAGCCATGTATAAAGCTGTTAGCGATTGGATGGCTACTTGTAACGTCAATCTAAAACACATTGTCAATTTAGATGCTGAACTATCAGGTTTTTCAAATCCGAATGATCTAACTTTTGTGATAAAGAAGGTAAATGTTAATGGTAATTTTATTGCTAATTCTTTTTTTCCAAATAGTCCTAAAACTAGGCGTAAGATTTTGATTGATAGCTCCTTTTTCAGTACAGATTTTAGTCAGTCAGGCGTATTAAGACATGAGATTGGGCATATACTCGGGTTTCTACATGAACATATTCACACTGAAGCACTTCCAGTTTGTGAATATGAACCTAGAGGAGCGGCAATTGATTTGAATGAATATGACCCCAAATCTGTGATGCATTATTTTTGCTGTCGGGTTGGTACCAAGGAACTATTAATTTCTGAAAATGATAAAATTGGAGCGGCGATTTACTACCCATTTTAGTAAATTTGAATAGAGGTAGCCTGAAGCTTTCGTTATATTAATATAGATTCTGCTCTGCGGTTGGCTTTCTTTTAAATCGTTAAGGTACAGCCTTTCACTGGACTATGTTTTTATGTAATGGTTTTCGATTAGTTGCAAATCTGTTTTGCATTAGGTCTCCTATTTTTGATATTCAACTGCAATTTTTACTGCAAGTTAAATTCATGTTCCTTAAATTTTCGTCATCCTCTCAGGTACCATCAACTTCGTACAAATCGTGAGGAGCTTTCAACCAATCCAACAAATCGGAAGATTTCGATTTGTCTTGATATAAGACTTTCCATTCCTATCAAATTAACTGCAAGGTTCACTGCAAAGTTGAGGTCTGGACACAAAAAAAGGGATGTCATCCGTCCCTTAATTCATTGATTTTCATTTAAGTAGCCACGATAGGAATCGAACCTAGATCTAGCTTTTAGGAAACGCTTGTTCTTAGTAAAAGTCATAGGATACTGTTTTTCAATATTTTAAAATTTATTATTGCAGTAAAATAAGTCTCATTTTATCTCCAACTGCAAAGTTTACTGCAAGGTAAATTCCAAGAATTAATGGAATTCCCTTCATCCCCTCGGGTACCAGTTACTTCCTTTTATTTGTAACGAGGTTCCAATTTACATCATTCAACCAATCGTTATTTTACGTTTGGATATTTGGAAAATCTTCATCATCCCCTCCCCCCCTGATGATTTTTTTCGAACCAATTAAGATTGGATTTGGAGCAATTGATCAAACTAGAAGCATGTTATTTAGAAAAAAATGAAAAAAATAATCCGGTCAATTCATTTTTTTTGGTGACGATTTTGGGAAGTACCCTGTACCGGGTATTTTTTGATTGATTTTTAATTGTTTATTGCGGGAAGAAAATTAATTTAAAATCATCCAAAATTTCGGATGTTCAAGATAATCTTAATGCCCAGCCATTAGGATAGTCATTCTATTTTTAAAGGATTTGGATTTTCAAAAAATCGAATATGAAAAACTACATATTTATTCTAATGCTTTGGTTTGTATCAAGTTGTACTGAAACGGAATCCCCAGATCAAGCCACAAGTAACGACAAAGTTCAGATAGGTAACCAAACATGGATGAATAAAAACTTAGATGTCAAAACGTTTCAAAATGGAGATTTGATTGTAGAAGCAAAGAGTAAAGCGGAATGGCTTAAATCTTATGAAAATCAGATACCAGCTTGGTGCTATTATGAGAATTCAGCCGAAAATGGCCCGATTTACGGTCTCTTATATAATTATTATGCAATTATAGATCCAAGAGGTTTAGCTCCAAAAGGCTGGAAAATTCCTTCAGGAAATGATTGGCAGAACTTAGTTACCGCACTTGGAGGATTTACAGGTTTAACTGAAAAGTTGAAGAGTCAAACTCTTTGGAAAAATGGAGGGGGTAACAACTCAAGTGGTTTTAACGCCCTTCCTGCTGGAGAGTTCTATTTCGATTTCACCTCTAAGGGGGAGGTTTCCACTTGGTGGGCAAATACGCTAGAGCCAGACGGTAATCCTGAAATTGCCTTAATTAACGGAATTGAGTCTCCACATCAATTTTATATTAGCAATACTGAAATATTTTTACCCACTCTTCTTCCCGCTTATTCAGTAAGATGTATTTCTGAAGATTAATAAGCTTAAATGATCGAACTGCGATGGCTTCAATTCGATACCAATTCTTTATGGGAGATCCGAGGTACCGCAATCAAAGAAGTAGAATATTGAAATGCTTCGATTTCATGATGTAAACAAGACTAAGGCTACAACTTTTGAAATATATCTTGGTAATTAAACAGAGTAAGATTTCTAAAAAGCCGTAAAAGGAAATAGTATTGAATACGATATCTATAACCTTCAAGCACTTAAATTAACTGTGCTTTCAAGCTCATTTTCAAGTTTATCTTCAAGTTGGGGGAAAAAATCTATTCCAGTAATGCCTTCGATTTCATCTATTGAAACAGCAAAGCTTCTCAGCAAGGCTGTCGATCCTGAATTAGGCAATATAAATCCGAGACATTGACAACTCTAAAAATCATCTGTATCAATTTTCTTCTTCATATATGCGGAAAAGTCTTCTAAATGCTTTATGGCATCAATTCTACCTTGTTCTTTTACTTTAACCCAATAATTTTTAGGGAAAAATAATGTACCAACAACTGGCTTTTCATTTTCAAAAGATCCGCCTTTTACGCCTGAGTCGTTGGTTAATCCATTCTGATACAGGTTTTCAATTATACCCCTAAATTTTCCATCACGTACATCAATCGTGAAAGTAAATTCAATAATACTAAAATATTTCATCCCAAAAGCTTGATTTGTAAAGGAAGTGAAATTCCCTTTGGCTATTATTTTACCATTGTCCTTATCATCCAATTGAATAACATCCTGAGCGCTTTTAAAACTATAGGCGATGTAAGTCTTAGCTCTAGCATACAATTCATCCTTTGAAAGATCAATGCTATCAATCAAAACAAATCTATTTTCCTCAGAGGAAACAGTTATTTCTTCTTCATTTTTAAATTTTTCATTCGATAATTCTCCTATATCTGATCCGTCTCCAAATTCTACAATAATATTGTTAGATATTTTCGAGTAGGTGCTTTCAAATTTATCTTCCCTCCTTTCAAAAAATATCCTATGTATTTTATTCGTCTCAATATTCCCAGAAGCTGTATATAATTCGGTAGATGTAATGGCATTAATTGTTGTAATTAATTCTTGCGTATCTGTAATTATCTTTGCTTTTTGACAAACACCTATTTGGGAAAGAAATAAGGTCGAAAAAATAAAAACTAAAACTTGTCGATAGTTTATTACCCAAAATCTATTCAATTTAAATGTCCTCATAGTTTATAATTTAGTTTTTAATAGCTCGAATCTCGGCCTGTTTGGTTAAGAATCTTTCTCAGAAAAAGCTAAGAAATCATTCCTGAAAGTGTTTTTCTCAAATAACACAATTTTATGAAAATAGTAAAAATTGATTCCAATTTTTCTGAAACTTAGGATTTAATATTTTTAAAATTGCCCTAGACTTCTGAAATAGAGATTTTATCCAATTGAAAAAGAGCTGAAAACCGAACTAAGGAATGGTCATTCCTAAAAGATATATAGGTTTTTGATACACCTGATTTTCCGTAAATTACGGTATAAATACACAGGAAATGCCAAAGTTTGAAAAAGGAAATCCTGGAAAACCAAAGGGAGCAAAGAATAAATCCACTCAATTAATGAGGGATCGGATTCAATCCCTATTTGATGACAACTTTGAGAAGATCCAAGAAGACTTGGAATCATTGGAGGCTAAGGATAGACTTAAGTTCCTGACTGATTTAATTCCATATTTGATGCCCAAACTCCAAAGCACGACTCACAGTCAATCCATTGATTTGGATAGTATGACAGAACTGGAATTGGATATTCTTATTAATCGGATAGTAAATGAATAGAGGCTTGAGAATGGATTTAAATGGGTATAGAAAGGATGTTTTGAAATCCCTTTACAAAGGAATAATCAGCAAAGTGGAGGCAAAGGAATGTTTAATTCGAGGTTTTGGAATGGAACTTCCTTTATTTTTTGATTTTGATGAAACCGATCCTTTCAAAGCCTACATTGAAGGACTCGAGAAAATGAATAACAGAATCTAAATTTCCACCATCACAATATTCCATCACAAAATGAAGCTTTTCTCCTTCCCAAAAATGATGGTGATAAGCAGCTACATTGGAAAGCCTCAGCCTTCCGACATTTTGGATTTCATGTATGATATCATTTTGATCAGACCTGCTTTTATTCAGCTTTTTTATAGCCCTCAACTCATTGGTAATATTCTCTTGTACCAGATAAACTTCTCCAAAGCCGCCTCCCCCTAAACGCTTAACGACCTTATAATTATTGATCAATGAATCCAATTCCATAAGGAGAAACAATTTGTGTAAAAAAAACTAAGAACAATTTATTAAATTGAAGTACAATTTCCGCAAACCGAATGGGACTATTAATAATTATTTACGCAATTGGCCTGATTATTCTTGGAATCAATATGATCAAAAAGAATACGAAAAAGTTCTAACTATTTCATGCTTTCGCGACCGAATCCATGTTTTTCAACACTCATTTTTGAAATCATATCAGATATTTCTTTTTTGGGTTTACGCCTTTGTATTGTCATCCCAACCCCCTTTTCAATTTGCTCTTTCTCTAATTCTTCAATGATTTTCTTAATTTTTTCTTTGAAATCAGTGTACTCTAAAGCGATTTCCAAAAGACGTTTCGTTGTTATCTCACTAATAATGTATCGGTGTATAACTTTATTTCTTTCCTCGTATAGAAGATATAAACCGGACCTTGTAGGCTCATCTATTACTCCCTTTTCTTTTGCTAATCCATAAATTTGCTTTTCCGAAATAGTCTTATCATTCTCCCCTTGATAAAGATATTTCAAGTCTATATCTGACATATTATTGTCTAATTGATTTCTGTAAATCAGCCCCATTCTTAACAAGGCATCGATTTGATTGGATTCTAAACAGATCCATTCTATAAATGATCCATTTTTTATGGCATTATTAAGAAGCTCATTTGATGCCGCAAGGCTTTTTGAGAAGTCATTTAGCTTACCCATTTCAATTCTTCAAATAAGTCACCTCACAATCCTTGCACTGCCTTTTTACTTGAATAAACTCGCTTAGATGAAACCAACCAATGGTCTTTTCCGGATAAGATAATCGCATGCGGAGAAAGATTGGGGCTTATCAGTAGTTCACTTCGACCCAAATTTGATCATATTAAATCTACTCATTCAAAACCGCTTTCTGCAACAACATCTGACTATTTCCATAGAAAGGAACATCGGTTTTTCCCAAAATAGAAGAAGGAATAGTTCCGATTTCGGGAAGATTATCCATTGGAACCAAGACGGTTTTCGCTCCATTTTCAGAAAGTAAGGTGACTTTATCGGCAAAATTCAGAGATCGTTCCA
>Ga0209390_10009449_pt1 | contig 11696 bp, 11 predicted proteins | sample BON01_FD_187212 | JGI IMG/M metagenome (GOLD analysis project Ga0209390, IMG submission 187212) | Freshwater microbial communities from Lake Bonney liftoff mats and glacier meltwater in Antarctica - BON-01 (SPAdes) (version 2) | ecosystem: Environmental > Aquatic > Freshwater > Ice > Glacier... | reverse complement strand
GAACCCCTCAATGGTGTGGGATATTCATGCGAATGTGACGAAAAGTACTTTGTGAGAACTGCCAAGGGATTGTCGTGCGCAATGGAAGGTGTGGAGTTGACGTTTCATATCGGTGGACAGACTGCAGCTGCTTTGGTGACAGGTTCTCTAGAATATGTCGCACAATTGGCAGTGATCACACAAGCGTGGTTAACATTGATTGAAAAATCAATAGATCTGGTATATATACGCTCGTCGCTCTCGAAAGAAGACGAAATCAACCTCGTTATTGAAGATACCTTGCAGTATCCCATTGCACTGAAGACTGTATGTATGGAAGAGGGACCTTCAATGGGTCGTCTTGTGTGGCGCGTCATACTTCGCATACCAGATAGTCACCTCGACCTTCGGCTTATGGCCACAAAAGGGAATATCTTTGACGACATCACAAACTTTGACGAGCTGTTGCCAGAGGGATATGTATTAAATACTGTCTGCCAATGTTCCAATGACCGCGCGCGCTCATGCAGTGTGGCTGATAATACATGTCTTGGCGTCGAAACCACATGTATTTCAAATCGACCTGACTTTATGGTGTCAAAGTTATTTGCGGGAGGTTCCTTTGCTCCTCTTCTTCTTGGGTCGTCTGGTCTCGATGTGATGTCCATGGATTAAGACATCACACATTTGGCTTTCAACTTCCGCATGCGCTACGACAATACGGTTGTTGGCGTCATTGACACGGTAAGAATCAAGATCCACTCTACTTGCCCACCTTCAACAGCGACGAATTTCCATGTCTGCCGTTGGGCGCAGGTTTCTTCCAGAATCAACGTGATAAGTCAGGTACTCATGTGTGTGTGGGTGTGTGCGTGAGACAGTACGAAATTGAAATATGATACTCGGAATGCGTGTAGCACCCGTGTGATCTTGTCTTTTTGTGCAGTGTGCTGTCTGGATACATTTTACAATCAGTACACAACGCTGTCGAGCTTTGGAAAGTACATTTCGAACGAAACCCTCCCCTTGTAGTGGGCTATCAAAAACCAAGATGCATGCACGCAACTTGATAAGCCACCGGGGAATTACACGAACATGCTCCTCAACACAAAGCTCGACTTTGTGAGCAGATATTTTTCACGTATGAGTTGCTCTCATTCTCAACTTGACCCGACACGCACGAGAGGTTATCAAGACATTTTGTTATACTTGGCTCTGAAGGATGTCCAGAACTTGCCCGCTGTAAAAACTAATCTCATGTCTGGAACAAGCAGTGTTGGGGATCGCTTGCGCTTTTTCGTCAGCATGACGCACATCAAAACGCTATGCAGTAACCGTCTCTTTGTCACTGCATCACAGGTTGAAATCCATGCCGACATCACGTCGTCGTACGTACACACCACCAAAACAACGACTGATTTTACATTCATCAGGGATGTTTCCGTGCAACTTCACCAGGTGAAACGGCCCCGTGTGATGGGTCAGAACACATTGTTTGCTAAGTTTGCCACCATTACCATAATTGTGCCTGAGACTTTGAGGTCCTCTGATGCCATCAAAATGATCCCCCCGCTCGCTCTCCACGTCAGAGTGGGCTTCACAGCCGACACTGTGGCCAGCAAGGTTTACCCGTGCACGCAAACTTACTATGGCAACAAAAAAGCTGCCCTCGACAGCATGTTGCTTGCGCAGGGCACCTGCGCGTTACAAGATCCCATTTGTAGTGCACAGGGTCCCACCCCCGTCAGTCCCGGTGGCAGCATTCAATTTACATTTCCCTTGGAAGATTCAGCGTGGAGCGAGATCAGTCTTGACGCCGACGTGTCTCTGAGAAATTTGCTGTTTATTGACTTTATGGTCGGCGTCGCTGACCGCAGTGGGAAGAGATTTGTCACGAATTTGAAAACAAGCACGATGATACAGCGCACGAGCGTTCGATCCATGTGCATGAAACCTGAATTGGTGCAATTGTCCATTGAAGAGATCCTGTTGGTTGATATTATGCTGGGCTTGGTAGGTGATGAGACACAGTACAACTCTTTGCTTGTACAGAGTCTGGACGTCACAAAGCGAGGTCCTGAAAACTTGCGTCGTGATATCTCATCTACGGCCTCAAATGTTATGACTGTGCTTGTTAAAGGCAACCCGTATATGTTTGATGAGGAATATGCACTTGATTACACGCTGGCAGTCGAGCACATTATCACTCTTCACTTGTTGAGCACCGAGAAATTGAACCGTGTGAACGTGTTGATGGCCGAAGGAAAAGCCTTCAGCCAGAGAAAAGGACTGAGTACAGACATCAGTACCATGCAATCGATACCATCTGATTCGCTGCTGGAAATATGCCCTTTTCAGGTGATTCCCAACCGCTTTGGATGTGTGGTGTGACGCGAAGTGAATCAGCGTCGAATCAATTTTCAGACGAATTCCATTGTCAATATTGCGCCAAACGACGAAAGTGATCTTCTTAACGTGAGCACAAAAGCGGGCGAATGGACAAGCAAACTGCTCGGGCAGAGCGAATTCGCAAGGCAGCTTGGGTTCAGCCATAGTAACATTATGAACCGTAAACATGCCTTGAATGCTCGCTATCATCGAGGCTTCATGATCTCGCCCACCACCCCTTGGCGACAAGCTGAAATGGCAGAAGCGGAAGTCACGACACCACTGGACCTCTCGCAAATTAACATCACGATCATCCTCATGTCCCTGGACGTCAATATCAACCAGCCGTACCATAGCACGGTGCCAGGCGGCGCACTTCACGTTGGAAACTACATGCCACCTGTAGCATTGTCTCCTCCATCACGGTGTCTTCTGACAGATGGTGGATCTCGTCAGATTGGTCGCATGCTCCTATGCGGAGTTCTGCCAGAGCGCAGAAAACATTATTGCTCAACTACAGCCAGGAACGAACAACGTGATTCATTTTGCATTGGACGATGCACTGGAGGCAATCATATTACCTCAGTGTCTCAGGAGAACCACGAGAATATTTGTAACCCAATGACAAACCGCCGTATGCTCACCAGTACACAGCATGATCTTGTGTTCACGCTTCTTCTCGAGGTGAGGGCCATGGTCGCCCAGTTTGCAATCAACACAACCACACTGAATGCCAATCAGATTACGGCTATTACGGGCTTGACTAATGACACGTTCTGGCGACTCTGCAACGGCATGGTGACAAATGATTGCGTGAAGCTCATTGCAAAAGAATACAACACGACACGGGATATTTTGGTGGATTTCTCCTTGGACAATGCCAGCCCCAGAAATCATCCTCTGAACATTTCACAGATTAAGAATATTATACGGCAAACATATGTCAATTCCACTTACGTGATCATTTCACCTCCCACCTACGACGGACTTAGCCCGAGGATACCTTGCAGTCCAAAATCGTGCTGAAGATGGTATTCAGAGCCGTGAACGAGACCATTATCAATCAGTTTTGGGGCACCGCTGCTGCCTCGTACAGAGTCGACATTGAGAAAGTCGAGGTGGAGGTGCTTCTGGATACATTCACAGGAGAGACTACACATTTGCTCACAGTCCGAACAGTGATGGATACCTCTGACGTCTCTTTTACAGTTGAAATCATCAGTGTTTTCCCCCTGTTCCCTTCTAATTTCATATCTCACCAGCCTGCTTACATTTCAAGCGTTTCCAATGTCGCAAGCGTATCGTTTAACAAGGTGGCCGTCAAGAGCATCTTCAACACTACTCCGGCGCAACGACGTCTTTTGGCGTCGCAAATCAATGTCAAATTTACGGTGACAGTGTCCTCGCTGGCGGCCGCGAGTTTGAATGCAGAAAAATCGACAATGGCCAATTTGAATGCAGAATTCGCGCCGAGTGGCCTGTCGACTGGCAGACTTTCGGTGTCCGCCTCCGTAGCTTCAGTTGCGTCGAAAGCCGCCCAAAAACTTGCTACCTCGAGAGCACAAGGGTTGGACAACGCTCTCGTCGCTCTCAACTTCAAGACTCCGACCAAGCAAGTTATCTACCTCGATGCCGTCATCACTATTGACGGCGAGATGCATTCAAAAAATAACAACACCGTCGTGCTTCTCTATCTGCTGTGTATTTTTTTGATTGCTCTCATGATACTCTTGCTGTTGTGGGCACGGAAAAACTTTGGTGTGGCAAAAGATTCAAATTGCGACAAAAGTTACGACGCCATGAAACAAGACACTTAGAGGGACGTCTTGCAATCTGGCGACGCGTTTCCTGTACTCCATCCATACAACAATGCATACTCGAGTCATCCAATCTACGGCCCTTAAAACCCGCTTTTTCACGCATGACATTGAGACACAGGAAGAAAAGACAAATGTGGAAAGTGTGTACACCAAACTTGTGTTTATTTGTGTTTTTTCAAAAAAATCTGACTACCATCATGACTATCTCATTGTCCTTCTTGCACACAAGCGAGACACTGTCCCTTCTGTGAATTCAAAAGTTGCAATGGATGCTTCTGGCATAATCTCGTTTCTATCAATACCCATATACAATGTCCACATGCGTTTGAAATTCAGTATACCAATTCGCCACTATTGGCGGGCCTACCTTTTCATTCTGAGCCAAACATTTTCTCTGCACATCTACAAGAGAGTGATTTATGCGGTTCGTCTCATTCAATCCAATCTCCTCCCGAAGCGTAAGCTGTGCACGCACTCTGGCCAGATTTTCTGCTTTCCAGGTCAGCTTCATTCGGCGTTCTCCTATGACGTTTCGATCATATTCGCCTTCTTTATAACAACTTGGTTCGTTCAGGTTGGCATGCACTCCTGCAAACAATCTGAATTCATGCATCTCTCGTTCTGTTTCCTCGAACTTTTCTTCGTAGCGTTCGATGTCATCATCGTTTTCTCGCACGAAAGCGAGGCACAGTGTCGAGCTCGGATTCGAGTCTCAATTTTGTTGCCAACAACTTGAAAAAGTAATTCTTGTCATTTTCCATTTTTATTCTTGTAAAATCAAAGACTTGTTTACGTTGGTCGGCATAACACTTTGCCCCAACAAACACTGTCCATAATCACTGGGCTATCTGTTGCATTCTACATAAAAAGACGTGATCTTTGGCAACATGCTCTCGACATGAAGCACAGTTTTGTGTTCTATGGTAAACAACTCGCTCGCTTTTATCTCGCTTGGCAATCGCATGAACCACTCCCAGAAACGACCCACTATCTTGTGTTCATCATTGGTCGGACAATCAGAATACGAATTGGTGGCAAGCAAGAAACGGCGAGCTTAGTTGCGCATGGACACAAGTTTGTAGATGGCCAAGCGTCACACTTTGGTAGATTGCGGTGCATTTTGTCAGATCTCCATGAGCTCGTCAAACACCTTGGTCATTTTGTCGAGTTGGTTGTGATATACGGCCATGGCGAGATCAGCCTTCCAAGCCCTGTTCAATTCTGGAATTTCGAGAGCCAGCCACTGTGCCTGTTCAGACAAACATTTGGCCATCGCAACATGAACTTTCTCTTTACGTGCTGGATTAGTCTTGTCCAGCATGCTTTCCTGTAGAAAATCCTGATTGGCTGACAGCACCAATTGTACAATGGCACTACGTGTTGCGTCCTTGAACATCATGTCTGCACGAGGATTAATCACGCACTGCGTCTGTTTCAGTGTGCCGGGAACGCACACAGCCACAACTTGGCAAATCGGCACGTACATGCTGACGATGTGATGCGCGGATTTGTGGCATTTTTGAGGTCATACCGTGTATTAAATGGACTTTTTAGAAATTTTTGCCATTTATAGTTTTCCAATTTTGTCAGTGTGTACCATAACTACGACATTGAGAATGCATTGTCCCGATCATGATAGAAAGCTGCCAGTGCATCTTCGAGTACATGATTAGCTTGCTCTAGGTAGTCTGTCACCTCACTCAAGTCGGCACCGGTGATGGTAAGAATTTTTTGCAAAACATTATCAGAAACTGTTGCAATTTCTGCGGTCTGTATTTGCTTTTCAGGTCTATGTAAATTGAGTTTCATAAAAACTCAGACGCCCTCAACACCGTCTTCACGGTCTTCACGGTCTTCACGGTCTTGACTGTCTTCATCATCTTCATCATCTTCATTGTCTTCCTCACCATCCTCTTCTTTTTCAGCATATTCAACAGACCCAATGCACAATCAGAGTAATGGGCAACTGCATTTTGCATGGGTTGGAAAGTCCTCAAGAAATTCGTTATCGTGTAAACGTCAGTTTCGCTCGTGAGCTCCGGAAACTCGCGAATTTGTGCCTGATGCAACTTGGCTGATTTGTGTTTCTTTAACGTTGCTGGCGTCATGGTTATATCATTTTTGTCCATCTGGCAACCTGACTTAAATGCACGTACAGCACGATTGACAATGTGAAAGCTCTGCAAATACTCCTCCGCAACCTCTTCGGGCATATGCATAATCTTCATGAAAGCTTCGATTGCGCTCCTTTCTGGTGGAGGCGGTCCAGGAGATCAACCAGCTTTATCCGTGTGACTCGCACTGTTTCCCCCGACGCGACCACCGTGAGCATCTCTTGCCCCGTTTCCACCGTTTCCACTGTTTCCACCACCACTGCAGACATTGCCACCATTGCCGCCGTTTCCGCCACTATCATTACCGCCACCACCTGTTCTTCATTTGCTCCTTTTCTTTTTCTTCTTCCATCACGTTGCTGTTGAAAGCCGAAATATATGCGGCGTCAGCAGTTGCTCTCGATTGTTTAGTCATAGCAATGAATTCGTCTATCATCGCCTGCGTGCTTGCAACGCCAATGGTAGCATCCTGGAATGCTGGTGGAATACCAGCCTGAATAGCACCCATGTCCATATCAAACATATCAGCATTATTGGCATTGACAGCCTTCGTGAGTGCCCTGGCGTTGGCAAACGCATTTCCGCCACTGAAGACCCTGTCGTCGCCAAGTGCATATCTGTCGTCCAACGCATCGGGCAAAGGGACATCAGGCAAAGGAATCGTCGATGCTGTTGTTGTTGCCGTCAACTCCACGCACCTGCCTTCGGAGGAGTGAAATCCAGCAATAGCTTTCGGCACGGTTCGAAAGAAATTCATGTAAACCTCCTCATCCTCTTTCGAAACACTGATTGCGTGCATCAATGATTGGACTTGGGTTTCCCAAACCATGAGCGTATTGGCAATTAGATATTGTTGCTTGTCCGTCAATGTTTTTGGAAGATCAGGATCGTTTGAGATTTTGTTCATAATAAACTCCCACTCCAGCACAAGCTTTGCACTTGTGCTCAGCAGCAAATAATACCACGAAACGCTTTTCCAAATGTATTGAGCCTGTTGCTGGTCGAGCACAGGCGCACGCACGATTTGCACAGTCTGCACTGTCAGCACCACGCCAAACATTGTAAAGAGAGCGCACTCCAGCCTGATGACAACGATGTTTCTGGGGGCATTCTCGATGGATTCTGACAGTCGCTGATGGCTTGCGACTGCATTTGAAATTTTGCAATCAAGACTGCCAGATGATGGCATGACATGTGTTGTGGAGGATAGAAGGAAAAACATTTTGCACTGACACACAAACATTTTTACCGTGGTCTTGCCCTGCGGTTGGTACGCTCCTGCTTGCCATGCTGCATTTTTTTCCAAACATAAGGTTTCGATTTCTAACTCAACAACATGGCCGAGCTGCACGAGCGCTCTCTGCAGGCTGGCCATGGTGGTAATGAGCACAATTTCGAGCATGTAGAAGGAGCCAGCAATAATAATGATTTGTAGTGGCGATGTCACAGCGTATTCGACCCAGCACCAAAAATCAGGGCCGCCGCTGGGATCGTATTGGAAGAGCACCCACTCTTTGACATTGTCGTGTTCGACGTAGGTGAAGAAGCGTGGCCCCTGGAACAGAAAAAAACACACCAGAATCCAGTGCAACATCACCCATGGTTTGTAGCTTCGGCCCATGTCGACAGCAATGGATGTACTGGCAAACGAATTATTACCCCACTCCTGTTTTTGCTGAAACATAATGTAGAGTCCAGTCTGGTTTGCCGCATACCCTCCTCCCGGGCCAGTGGCACATGTGTTGAAGAGTGCCAACGCTAGACCGTCAGAAGCAGATATCAACTGCTGAGAGGTACTGAAAACCATGTTGTTTTCCCACATGAGGACATTTGTGTCCTGCACGTAGGCCACTGACACAAAAAATCCAAGCAGGGATGTGAGCGCTGAAATTCCATCTGAATACAGCAGATGACACATTGTTTGTGCGAGGTGGCAGCTTCAAACACAAACTCTTGTGGATCTCACATGATGTACTGCTGCGCAAAATGGTCATGTTATATAGTAAATATTGCCGTGTGTGTGTGCCACGTGCTGGCGTCTTGGTTTGCGCCTTTTTTGGCCTTGGGTGCGCATACGCGGAGCCTTGTGAAAACGCTATTTCCGGCACGTGCATGCTCAAAACGGCCATAAAAGCAGGCGAATCTGAGTTTTCTGGCGATTGCAACAGCTGCCACGGTAATTCTGCACGATGTTGGTGCTGAAAGTAGTCAAGCAGTCGACAAGAAGCGAAAGATTCAGACACCCAAGCACAAGGACAAGAAGGAACCCACCACGCCAATATCATTCCCAACAGAAGAGTCCGGTCACACGGAACACCTGATGTTCATGCAGACGCCCTGCGACGATTTTGGCTGGGGACATCTGGTTCCAATCAACCTGATAGAACATAAGCTCATTTATGACAACCTGCTCCATTTTGAAAAAACTGACACTAAGATCGAGATTTACCTGCTGTTCCACGATTCGCCAAAGGGTGATCCACTACGCAGGCGTGGACAGAATTTTGCCACATTGAGTTCGTCAAGTCCCTCTACATCGAGTTGAAAGCGTGTAACTTGACTCGAATTGAGGAAGCTCGCTGGTGGGTGTGATATATCCACGTGTAGTGCTATCAGATAGTGCCACCCTCGTTCAGAAATTTTCATCTTTTTTGGTAACAAATGACTGAACCCACACCAAACACGATACCAACAGCGAAATCGCAAGCAAGCATCCATTGTGTGGAGTGCATTATTTCGGCGAACAAGTCTATTTAAACACAGCGCCTTGATTTTTCGCACCGTTGTTTCCACACTGTATGAATCTGACATGTGTTCTTGGTATGGAATTGTAATGTTGCTGCATAGTGCCAACTTCCGATGAATTCTACGGCCAAACACGTTTTAAAATAGAAAGTCTGCACTGCGCAGCGGCATTCTCTTTGCAAGTACTGAACTCATGCACAAACCTAGATCCGACTCTCCGCTACGTTTTGATATTGAGATCACATGCCAAATTTGTACGGAAAATAAAATGCCAGCGGCGTGGCAGCGCTCTGCGTTTGCTTTCTTTCTTTTAATTTTCGAAGACCCAACCTAATCAATGAACTAAGCAGATGGCGAGCACCCGATTAGCCTCTTTGGACCCAAGAACCTGTCCCTGACCGGAGGAACGGAGCATTTAATAGTTTACGGCAGACCCAAGCAGATCCCCAACAAGTGGGTACAACAGATCACAATGTTGGTGGGCTGGCATGTATCCTCGGGATAAAAAATCACCACAATCAATCTCCCTGACTGCCAACAAACGTAGCGCCCAGGAAATGTTTGCTTCCTGCAACCTGCTCGAGTGCTGGCCGCAGGTTTGCCGTGTTTAGGTGGGCTTGGGTATCTTTGATTTTTGCACGCATAGTCGTCGACTAAACTCGAAGGATTCGATTTCCTCGCCCACTTTCAGTTGCGGCTGCTCATATGCGGAACGCGCTTTGTGGTGCCGGGACAGCAAACGCCGAGCGCTAGGAAATTATTTTCCCGTGCGAATTTACTATGAATTCCTAATGTCAGAATGTAGAGAAGACTGAGATCTTGGTCTGTGCACTTTTTGGGTCCTTGCGTTTATAAATCCGTTAAGCGATTGCAAAATCCAATTTTTCCTGCGGGCGAAACGCGTTTTTTTCGGAAGTCGCTTTTACTCAGCAGTTCTCTTTTTGCAAGTACCTAAAAGGTGCACAGACTTTTAGATCTCAGTCTCCTCTACAATCTGATATTGGGAACTTATAGCAAATTTGCACGTAAAAATAATTTCCTGTCTCTTTGCGCACGACGTTCGCACCGTCGCGCAGCGCTCGTGCGGACTCTGCGGTGACTCTCGAAGTTCTCTAAAAAGATTCGTCTAGGGTGTCGGAAAAAGTAAGTCGGGGTCTTGAAACGACGAGTTTTCAGACAGTGTCATTTTCCAATTCGACTTCACGAGTTGTTTTTGCTACGTAGTCGTAGCGATTTCCATGAAGGAAATCGATACGACTACGTAGCAAATGTTGCGAATTTTTGGGAACACAGCCGGATTCGATCATCTTGGTTCAATCTCATTCATTTGCACTGTAGTAAAATTAACCAGAGTGACATGTATAGATAATCCAGAATTAAAAAGGATTTGTAAAGTGTAGTAAGGATGTTGCACTTGTGGCGAAGTTGCAAAGGCTGCGTCCGTTTGTTGCTCGGATCCATGGGCTCGATTCCCGCAGTATGTCATGCATATGTGACATATGATAACGTGTGTGCATTGGTTCACTTTTCTTGCATTTTGGGATTATGATTGTTTGCAAAAAAAAGTGTAACCAATAGAATATGTGGCATCATTCCTGTCAAAGAGACTCAGTGGGCGATTAGAACCCACGACCCTTCTGTTTGGCGGAGAGATTTTATCCATTAGGCTATATCGCCAATCCAGTTTGGATGCAATGCACTATTCTTGGATAATAAAGACATTTTCGTTTGTTCAATTTACTACAGTACATGCAAATTTGATCGAGCAAACGACGAGTTCGATCCAACTCGTCGTTTTGAAACGTCGCATAATTGTTGTCATCAGGAAAAATTCCACATGTTTATTACTACACCGATTGGAGCAACATCGACGAATTTTGTTGTCAAAAGAGACCTACAGAACTTTGGCTCAACCTGCGGATTCTTGCGGAAATTATTTTGGATTGATTGATGTTGCTTTTATTATTTAATTATTGAAAAATACCCAACCCCACCTTAAGATCACATTTGAATTTATACGGACGTACCGTGACTCCCTATTAGAGACTGCGCGCAAGCGGCTGTAAAAATCGCGGCCACACGTGGCTACAGCTGAGCGCAATATACGTGACAGCAAAAGCATTCTTTGAGCGTTTGTATTTGGTTCTAGGACTGAGCCCATTTGAGCCCCGAGTCAACTATCCCTATGCAACCACACCCCCTCCGCTAACAGCTATTTCTCGATTTTTGTGCAATTTTTTTCGAAGTGGCCCCCGCGCAAGATTATGCGGTTTATTACTCAACCCAGTTGTGTTTTCGCCTACGCCAAGGATTTATTCTCCAGAATCTGATCCTCCGCGCAAGATTCTGCGGTTTATTACTCAACCCACCTGTGTTTCTTGCGCGGAGGATCAGATTCTGGAGAATAAATCCTTGGAACAGGATTTTAAATATTTGTACTGAACGATAAGTAAAATGAATTTCTGCAATCTATATACCTGAAAGGGAGTAAGAAGAAAGAAGTTGAGAAAGAAAGAAAGGAAAGAAAGGGAGTATGATGATGATGATTGCTTTTATTACTTTCAAAAGTAGTTTAGTACCCTTGTTGGAGGGTCTATGAAGTTCAAATTCATGAGAATTTGAGGTATCGGGTTTTTAGACGGAATCGAAC
>Ga0209390_10009448_pt1 | contig 11697 bp, 15 predicted proteins | sample BON01_FD_187212 | JGI IMG/M metagenome (GOLD analysis project Ga0209390, IMG submission 187212) | Freshwater microbial communities from Lake Bonney liftoff mats and glacier meltwater in Antarctica - BON-01 (SPAdes) (version 2) | ecosystem: Environmental > Aquatic > Freshwater > Ice > Glacier... | reverse complement strand
GCTCGTGGTGCGACGTCTACACCATTCCCGCGTCGCTTTCCCTCGGCCAGCGCGTCACCAGCGACTCCGCGGCGGGTAAGCGGCTCTCTACGCTCATCACGCGCAAGGGGAGCGCCTCGCGCGCGGTTGGCTAGGCGCGCTGCAAGTGCGTGCCGCCCAGCGGGCAAGGACCGCACGCTCAGGGACATGACATACGAGGAGGCGGAGCGGTATCTATTCCTCGCGTGGGGCGAGCTACCTCTCGAGTTCGACTTTGGCGGCGGCGCAGCCGACGGCGCTGCTGAGGCGGGCCCTGCCGCTCTCGACGCGCCCGACCCGGAGGAGCTCCCGCCTGCCGACATGGACGACGATCTGGGGGCGCTGTTGGCGCCGCTGCTCGCAGCTGCGAGCGACGAGGGCGAGAGCGTGCCTCCGGCCGACGTCGCCATGGAAGACGCCGCGGCCGCCGCCCGCACCACGTCGGCTGTGCTGGCTCGAAACCAGACCTAGGAGCAGCAGTCTATCTCGCTCCGCGCCACTGTCGTCGACCCGGCAGCGGCTCTACATTGAGGAGCTCATCGCCGAGCGGGCGGGGGCGGACGCCATGCTGGCCCTGGCCCCATAGTCCGTTGGCCGACGAGCGGCGCGCCGCTCGGATCGCAGTCCTTGTCGGTGGTGGTGGTGGCCGCGTTGAGGCCGGCGGGGTGGTCATCTGAGGCGGGGCAGTGGATAGTTTAAGGTAGGGCTACTGGTGCTGGGGATGGCGCGGGAGCAGCGGTGCAACGCACCCGTCAGGACCGGGTCGCGCAGCTGGACCTCCATGACAACGACCGCGCGCACGTTGTCCTGGGGCTTCATGCGCCTGGCCTTGGCGTTAGCGGCATTGGCGGATCTGCGCTGCAAGTTCTTGAGCTGGCGCTGCGCCAGGTGAACCGCCAGGTCAGCGAACCGCTGCTGCAGCTCCGCGCGCCGCTGGTCCGCCTTCTGGAGCTGCTGCAAGTCGTTGAGCCGGCGCCGCGCCTCGTCCCTTTGGACCTGCCGCTCGAGCTCCGCGCGCAGCTCGTCCTCCTTGTCCGCACGTTATCCTCCTTGAGCTGCGAGCTGGCCTTGAGCTTGGGCGCTCTAGCTTTAGCTTTAGCTTCGGGTAAACTCTGGGTAAAATCGATTAATCCTAACTAATAACCCTAACCCCGGCGGTATTATTTCAAGTCGCTGAGGTGTGGGTGGGTGCTTCCTCCAAAAGATGGCATCTGGGGGCTGGGTGCCCAGCATCTAATCTTAAAAGGTTTTAGACGCAGGGTGCCACCAGAATAATCTATATTTATAGATAGATGCTGGGGCTATAGGAGGAGGTGATAATTTGAGACGTGCTGTGTACTGTGCTGTGTGCATTCATTGAATCATTCATGAACTTTGAGCCGAATCATGCAACTCAAATCGGATCATTGAATGAATCATTGGGCTGAGCATGATTATCACATGTTTTGTCTCGGCAACTCATTGGCCAAGCACGAATCGCTGGGCGAGTCACGTGCCTTTGCATGTTTAGGTTGATTCGTCTGATCCATGAATAGGTAGGGGAATAGGCTTAAATCCTACCATCGACGCTCAGCTCAGCGTTGCCGGCATGAACACTCCGACTCCGTGCACCCCCGTTGCGGCCGATCCTCTGGGAGCCTGGAGCTGATTATACATTACACGCGGCCCGTTCCAAGAAGAAGACCGGTGTCCTTGGAACGGGCGCGGGCCCTTTACATCATCGGTGATCGGTGAGCTGTGACTGCGCGGCTGCCGCCGAGTACCGGTGCACAAACGCAAGCCCTCCCCTGGCGTGTATTTCGTATTTTTGGGATCTCCTGCTTGTATCATGTATCCCGCCTGTATGTCACCGTATCCTTGGTATCCCGCTGTATCCCCGTATCGACCTATATCTAGCCATTGTTGCAGCAGATCCACTGTATCTGTATCCCGCTGTATATCCCACTATATCCAGCTGTATCCGTACGTACGTATCTGGCTGTATCTACTAAAGCTGTATCCCGCTGTATCTCACCGTATCCCACCGCCTTGAAAATGGGATACGGCCAAAAATACACTCCACCAGGGGAGGGCTAACGCAAACCTGAAGGACAAATAAAGTTGTGCGTTTTGCCGATTTGTGAACCGCGACCGCGACGGCGACGGCCTGTGACAAGTCCTCAACCTCAATCCCATGTCATATGTGTCCTCGCCCTCGGGGGGCATACCGCGCTCCATGCTCCATGCTCATGCCCATCCCGCTCGTCACGATCGGGGTATCGGGGCCGGGGCCCATACCCATATACCGGATTCAATGCTGCCGGCGATGGCTGTTGCGCTGCAACTGCCATACGCCGCGCTGCTGCTGCTGGGGCTGGGTGGGCAGGATGCTGTTTCGGTGCGGGACGCGGCGAGGAGGGGCTTCCGCGGCCAGAGCACTATAAGGCCATTTCTCGTTCGGACCGGTGCGCTTGCCGTCGGTCCAGTGACCAGTGATCGCTTTTGGGGAGTCGGAGTCGGCCCTCCCCCTCCCCGGTATTTTTTGCCGTTGGGGTCACGTACGTGACCAGACCCAGATCCCATACCCATAATATTTATGGGTACTTGGTTGTTTCGACTTTCGACCCCCCTCCCCCTATGCGTGACCATGGCATACGGGTTGCGAATGGGCTGCTTGGGAGCCTCTGAGGTCTGCGGAGTGCTAAATCGCTCATAATACGTTCACGTATGCCCAAATTCGGCCGAAGTTTCCAATTTCCAAATTCAAAAATAATTCTAATTTAAATGTGCAATGTGTAGATGATAGATGGTAGACGGATATAATATATGATTATATATGATATATGATTACATGTAATGCCTTGTTTGTGTGCGTGGCGTGGCAGCGTGTGGAGTCGTGTGCGTGCGCGTTCGTGGGCGGTGCGCCTGGGTAGATGGGTGGATAATTTTGTGGCGGCGCGTGGGTTAAGGGTTAGGGGGGGGGCTAGATACGGAGGAGGCTACAGAGGAGGCTGAGACTGAGAGCTCGCATGCCCGTGGAGCCTGCTGCCGGCTCGCGGCGCCTGGCAAGGCTTGGCACAGCACACAGCACGCCTTCACAATCACACCTACACGCACGATGGGTCCTCATAGATGAGCCCTCCGTTACGCCTCCGCTTGGCCCGCCCGCCGCGCCCGCCGCCGCCGACGTAGAGGGTGAGGTCCTCCCTAGCGATTCTCGTGCCGCAAAACCACTGCGTGGCGTGCCTCTGCCAGCAGGCGCGCAGTGGGGCGACGAGGCTGTCGCGCAACCGCTGCTGCGAGGGGGCGAGGCCTCTCTCTTCCGAGAGGTGGTCGTCGCGCACGTCCAACCGCGAGAGGCAGCTGTCCAGATCGATGAGCGTCTGCATCAGCCGCCCGGACTCGGGAGTCCACCCGCCATGGCGCAGCAGCGAGGCCTCGGCGCGCGCCACGTGCCGGCGGAGCGCCGCCGAGATGGACGGATGCAGGACAACCGCCGAGCGGAAGGACGCGAGGCCGCCCGCCGGGAGTGTGGGCGTGTTTTGGACGTCGAGCATCTCGTTGCCGCGCTGTGCCGCCACAAGGCAGCCGAGCTGGCCAAGGGTGGAGGAGACCTCGCCCAGCCAACGGCTGTAGTCGTCGAAGGCGCGGAGCAGCCGCACTAGCAGAGCCTCGTCGTCCGCTTCCTCGTGGACGCACGCGTCACCGCCGCCGCCACCGCCAGTTCCCCGTGCCGCCTCGCCCTCGGGGCAGGACGACTCGGGGCGAACTCGCCCGTACGCCGCGGGTGCGATGCACGCGCCCAGGGTCTCTGCGCACTCGAGCTGGAGCAGCCTGACGCATTCGTACAGGAGCTCCCAGTCTCGATTCGTCAGAATCGTTGCTAGGCGGCGCGCCTGGGCCAGGCGGTGGGAGGCAGATTGATTATTCGGCGCAGCCTCTGCAGACGGTGGGCTGCGAGCGTCGCCCGTCATCACAGTCGCCACCGGCTCTAGTAGCTGTTCCAGGCGATCCCAGCCCAGCTGCAGATCAATCCAACGGTAGCAGCGGTGCGCCCGTACACGGAGTGCGAAGCGCAAGAAGGCCGGGTGGCGGGGCGGCGGCGGCGCGAGGGTCGCGGTACCGCACGCCGTGCGCGGGAGCTTGCCTGCGAGCCGCGGCTCGTGCGCTCACAATGCATCCCAGAGCGCTGCAGACGAAGCGGCGCCGAGCCAGTCGCGGCTCACGGCACGGGCAGAGCAGAGGTGCAGAGGAGAGTCGAGGTGGGAAAGGACGCAATGGAGGACGTCGGACGACCACGCGCCATCTCCCCAGTCCTCCTCAGCTGCAGCCGCTTCGTCCTCGTTGCAGAAATCGCCCCCCTCGTGCTCCGGGGGCCTCGCCCAGCTGCACGCCTCCGCAGGCGCCTCAGCTGCAGCCGCGTCGTCGTCCTCATCGCACAAATCGCCGCCCTCTTCGAGGTCCTCGAGGTCGCTCATCCAGTTGTGCAACTCCACGCCGGCGGCTGGCAGCTGTGTCCCCGCCGACGAGAATCCCCAGCCTGGGAACGCCATGGTCACACCGAGGCCCGGGCAGGTCATCTTCGGGCTAGCCTTGTAGCCTGATGTCATGGCGGAGCGGCATGGGTGGCCGTGTCGGCAGTGGTTGCGCCGCCAACAGGAAAACTCCTGGCAGTTCCGATTCCCGTTTTGACGGCCAAACTAGTTTCTAACCGATTATAAAAATGCGGTCGTGGGTCGGTGCTTTTTGTGTGTGTGCTGTGTGCTTGTGCGGTGCGTTTGGGTGTTTGCGGTGTGAGAGTGTTTAGGATCTTGTAAGAGAGAGAAAAAAATGCGGTCGTGGCGTTACGAGTACTGTACGCTGCTGTTTGTTGTGTTCCTCATAGAGGGGTGTATTTTGAGTGATAAACTACACACACGACGACAGGACACATCGTCTTCTGGGAATTGGAAACGCAGGGTTAACCCTGCCCCTGCCCGCGGGCGGCCAGGGTACGGGTTACGGGTAACCCCCCGGGGCCATCACCATCGCGGACAACAAACAGCAAACAGCAAACAGCCAACAGTGCTCCAAAACTCGATACACTCATGTCACAATCGATCTCGGCAGCCGCCCTGCGGAGGAGCGCATTTGTACCCCGGGCCTGCTCCTGCTCGCCCCAAGCCCGCCCGTGGTGCGGCCGGCCGCCCCTAACCCCACGACCACACCTCCACCAGACGGCCGGCGCATTGGTCCACCTCCCTCCCCGACCGCCAAACTGACCCCTTGGACAAGCGGCAGGACAAGCTGCCGAAACTTCCGCGCGTCGTCATCGCTGAGGAACTCCATCGTAAGCGCGTGCGCCGGGTCGGTGAAGTCGTACTCTCGGTCAAAGTACTCGAGTTTCCAGTTGATTCGAAAGGCGAAGGTCTTGCCGCCAACCCTCGCGGCTGGAGACGCCATATCTTCGTATCGCATGTGCATTTCAACTTGGCGGTGCCGGGGGTGGTCGAAGGCGTAGACGACGTGCGCCTCAAAAAAACGTGCGGTGCCAGCAAAGCGGTGCTCGCAGGTCCCGACCTGCAGCGCGCGAGTCGTCAGAATGAGCAGCATACCCGACCGGTCGCGTCGAGACTTGAACGTGGCGTTCATCTCGCTAATGAGCGACGACGATTTGGCCTGACTCTGGGCGAGCTGTTCCAGCAACGAGCCACGCGGCGGCCCGGGTTTGGCCGGCACTGCCCGCTGGTTCGGCTGCGCAGGAGACGCGGACGGCCGCAGAAGGGGTGGCGTGAATGCAGCAGCCGGCGCCGCAGTCACGACCGGAGCGGTGGCGAGTTTCGGCCGCGACGCCACGCGAGGGGCGGCGTGTGCGTAGGAGTGCACCATCTCAGTGACACAGCCGTCGGCAGCAAAGTTATTGAAAGTTCAACGGCTGGGGTGTAGCTTGGGTTCCAAAAATAGCATCGGCCTAAAATAGCCTCACTGCCCCTTCACATCCACGTCGGCGAACAAGGCGACAGCAGCTAGCGGCATGGACGGTGATGGACCGGAGCCGAACGAGGTGCAGATCCGCGACCTGCAGACGTTCATGGAGACTGAGCAGCAGAAGGCCGTCATCCAGGCGGCCATCAACAAACTGACGGAGACTTGCTTTGACAAGTGCATCACCAAGCCGGGCGCCAAGCTCGACTCGTCGGAGGCCGCGTGCATCTCCAACTGCGCCGGGCGCTACCTCGACTCGAGCGTGTTCGTCGTCTCGCGGATGATGCAGAAGCGCGGGGGGCAGGGGCAGTGAGCCTGGTCTTGGGTGACAGCAAATGTGGTGAGGACCGACGCCGACCAGCGTATTTGTGGAGTTGCTCGCACCCTGCAAGCTGGGAGACGAGAGTGGGAGACGAGAGAGGCCGCGCAGCATGAACGGTAACGTCAGCGCGTCCGGGGCGCGCGCGCCCGACCGACCCTCGGCACAGCAGCTCGCGAACCAGATGTACCAGCCCAAGCACAGCATTAAACAACAGCTTCGCAGTCGCAGCTCTCGCTCTAGTTCATCATTCGCACACCACGCGCACGGGCCACGGTACACCGGAGCACGAGCATAGACCACGTGCTCGCACCATTATACTTCCCTCCCCCTGGGCTAACCCGCCTCAACCTTTTCACTTTTCTTCAATTTTTTTTTAAATGGTTTGTAAATTATTATCATAATGATATATATATATTAGATTATATTATATATTCATATATAATTATATTCTGTCTTGTCTCTTGTCGACATGTACGTTTCAAGTTCAAGAGAGGCAAGTACACTTCACACTTCGTAGTAACATGACTGATGACTGTAATTCTGTAGTTGTAATGATAATGACTAATGAAAATGAAAATTACCTCAGTATTAGGTAATATAATATTATTATTATGATTATGATAGTTTTATTATTATTGTTAAATTGTTAATATTATTATTATAATAATAATATATGATTATGATGGTCTGTAGTCTGCTATGTTATAATACTAATCTAAATCTTGTCATCATGCGCACTAAAACCGCGCCGCGTCTCGCCCCGTGTAGGCTGCAATTGCGCGCGCGTGGCATAGCGCCGCGCAGTCGTCGGGAGGAAGGCACCGCCTACTCTTGAAGACAACCTCTTGTTGCTGTGCACACGGGTTGTTCGGGCTGCTCGCAGTCGGCCTGCCCGGAAACCCGGCGGCCGACGTGACTCCTGCGCCCACACACGCCGCCCGAGGCTTTGCTCTCGGCGACGGCGCGGCGTGCACGTGAGCACCTAAACTCCACCCGCGCGTAGCAGTGGTGCCATCGCTGGCGCACCAGCACAGCAGCATCGCGTGGGCGCATCGTGCTTAGGTGACCGCAAGCTGGTGGCGACCCTTAGCCCTGCGCCGGTTCAGCGTGTTCCGTCCAGCCCGAGTGCTCATACGGCTGCGGGGGGCACGGGCGAGGTTGAGACAACTGTCAGCACGTCGATAGGGAGCACACACAAGCACACAGTTGGCACTGCGGTGGGGGGCAGGCGGCGCACTGGAGGAAACCGTGGGTCCGCTTGCGCTTGAGCACGTTCGGCTGATACGTCTGCCAACCCTTCGTTCCCTTTGCCTCCAGTGGCGCGGCGGGCGGCAGCAGAGGGGGGAGCTCGAAAGCCAAACCACCTGCGATGGTGTTCCAGGGTCAGCTCCAAGCGAGGGCACCAGCATGGCAGTGCGGTCGTTTACCGAGCGGAATCCCGTCAAAGATGAGCGGGGCGCATGCCTCGTCCACCGTCGGCAGCGTCATGTCGCGAGTTGCTGTGGGCTCACGCATGGCGTCGCCAATCGGTGAACGCACGCGCCCCGGCCCCATCATCGCGAGAAGCGGCTGCCACGGCTGCAGCGGCGGCAGCTGCGAGCCGAGGCGCGTGTAGCCGCGAACATGCGCTGCTCGCGTCGCGGCAGGCTGGCAAGCGGCGCGCGCCAGGCGTGCAAGCATCGGTCCAAGCTCGGCGCGCTGCTCTGCGGCGCGCGCTCCGGCTGATTTCCTGCCAGCTGTGGCAAATATTGCACTGACTCTACAGTTAAACTTTACCGCTCGAAGTCGCGCCAAACTGTTGCGATTGCCGCTGTCGAATGTCCTACTCATCATCGCCGACGTCGCAGTGCACGCCGTCACGATCGGCCGCTCTGCCGGCCTCGCAGCCACGCACATCGTCTCGCGGTCGCTCCTTTTTTGCGAGCCTGATCAACCGCGAGCTCGCGCCTCGCCGCAGTGAGTGCCAGCGCCCCGCCCCCGCACACACGCACGTGGGCAGCGCACTCGTTCCTTCGGACCGCTCACGACGCGCCGCTTGCGCAGTCTCCCCCGCGGCGCTGCTCTCCGAGTTGTCCTGTGACGGCGCGGACGAGCACGCCTTCGCGGATGTGTACGGACGGCCAGTGCCGCCGTTTTGCCCGCGCTACTGCCCCTGGGCTGGGAGCAGCCACATCCTGGGCGTGGCGGACGAGGACGGTTGGCTGAGCATGATCGACACGAACAAGGGCACCAGCGCCCAGCCAAGTGCGCACCACGCCGCTCCAACCGTCCAGCCCCCCAGCTGGCCGCCAGCCGCGACGGACGTTGCAACGGCACCCGCACACGCCCATCTGATCGCTCTGCCCTCCGTTCGCAGGCGGCAATCGCCCCGGCTCCTGGCGAGCTCACCACAACGCCATCTTCGACCTCTGCTGGTCCCCTGCCAAGGGAAAGCTCATCACCGCATCGGGAGACCAGAGCGTGCGCCTCTGGGATGTCGAGCGAGCAGCGAGGTCTTCCGGCGCAGCCTTTGGCGGAGGCCCGGCCGCCGGCGAGGTCCTGCTCTGCCGCGGCCATGCCGGCTCTGTCAAATCCGTTGCGGCGCGGCCGAATGACCCCTTTGTATTTGCGTCCGGCTCGCGGGACGGCTGTGTGAATATCTACGACGTGCGGCAGGGGCCGCAGCCAGCGATGACGCTGCAGTCGGTGCACAACCCGACGTGGGGCGGGCCGAAGCGCAAGCGCGCCGGAGGGCTCAGTGGCGGGAGCAACCACGGCGTCACGTCGGTCGTCTACCTGATGGACGACAGGAACATGCTCGCCACCGCGGGCGGGACCGACGGCGCGGTCAAGCTGTGGGACTCGCGGCTCGGCGGCGCTTCGCGCGGCGGCGGCGGGCGCGGCTCCGCGCCGAAGCCCGGCGCCGCCTCCAGCACGCCGCTCTGCACGCTGCTGCCCAGCCGCGGCTCGGAGCGGCATCACGGCATCACCTCGCTCGCGATCGACGGGACTGGCGGCCGGCTGCTCGCGAGCTCGACCGACGGCAAGATCTACTGCTACGACACGGTGCGGCCGGAGCGCGGCGAGGTCGCGCGCTTCGGAGGCCATCACGTCCACACCTTCTACGTCAAGGCGCGCTTCTCGCAGGACGGCCGCTTCATCCTCTCGGGCTCGAGCGACGGCAACGTCTACATCTGGCAAGTCGACCACCCGGACCTGCCGCCCATCTACCTCCCCGGCCACCGGGCCGAGGTGACCGGCGTCGACTGGAGCCCGACCGACTTGTGCCAGGTGGCCTCGTGCTCCGACGATGGCGACGTGCGCGTGTGGCGCGTGCAGCGAGGCACTGCGCAGCGCGCCTCCGTCGGCACTCCGCTGGCTGGCTTGGAGCTGGTGGACCGAGCCACGCCGCCGCACGCTGCTGCCGAGGACGCCCTCCCAATGGATTGCGACGCGCCCCCTGCAAATCTCTCGGCCGGCGCCGATATCCTGCAGCCGACACCGCCCGTGCGCCGGACACCGGCCGCGGCGACCAGCCAAGCGAGCTTGCGCGACTACTTGACGCCTCCGGTGCGCCGGGCACACGCCGCGTCGGGGACGGGCCTGCGCGGCTATTTTGCTCCTACTCCTCCTGCTCCTCAGCTATGAGCGCTGTCCGGTGGTGTGAGCCCGCGAGTTTGTTTGTTGCGGCCCGGCGGGCGGCTTGGGCGTTGGAAGGCAGGGCGGGCGGCGACAGTGCACCCCGGAGATGCGGGCGTCCGAAGAGGCGGTCGCGTGACCCCGCGCGGTTTCGGAAGTGAGAATTTGTACGGCGGAGCAGGCCTTTGCTGTGCGCTATGCGCGCGTGCACAGCGCAGAGGGGCGATGGGCGGCGGCGCTCGCGCTGCGCTGAGCCCCGCGTGGGTGGGCTGGTGTAGCCAGTATTTGGACCTGACCAGAGTTTCACAAAAACTAAAAAAAGAAAAGGGAATAAAGGAAAAGGATATAAACTTTATATAAACGATATTTTTTATTGAAGACTATAACTATAGATATAGATATAAAAAAATAAAAAAATACTTTCAACTTTTAATAAAAGGTTAAAGGGCAACGGCAACATCTTTTGTTCATGCAAAACGCAAAACGAAACCGAAACGACGAAACTCGGAAGAAATACAAACTATAGACCACTTCCACTTTTGCATACACTGGAGGAAATTGAGGGTTTTCGCGCTTTGCGCGCAGCGCGCGAAACTCGAGAGATTTTTTTCCGCCCCAGGCTTTGCGCTTTGCGCTTTGCAGGGACACTGCACTCACTGCAGTGACTGACAGTGATTTTTGGGGGGCATCTTCAGACTTATCAAAAAAATTAGCTCCGCCAGAAAATTTAAATTTAGAGTATGTTCGGGGGGGGGGAGCCTGCTCCTGCATAAAAAAAATTGAATATAAAAAAAGTAAACGTCTTTAAAAGTGTGGTTTGTCTAGTGTGACGTTGATGTGATCAAAGATTTATGATTATGAGTCAGTGACTTTGGGCGAGTTCCTCGTACGAAACTCGCGCAAAAATACGCAACTTTGCTGCGAAAAATAGGACATCGGCAATCGGCAAGTTTGGACTTTGGTCCATGATCCGAAAAACGAACCCCTATAACCTATATATAAGGATAAGGGCAACATCCCAACGACAACGAACCTCTGGTCAGGGTCAGGGCCGGGCCAGTATACGTATATATGCCCCCCCCTTACCCCTCGAACTCGAACGCGCGGCGAAGCGACAGACGACACGGGACAAGAGCAGGGGTGCGTGCACAAGGCGCATAGTGATAGTGCATAGTGCATAGTGCATGTGCATGTGGCGCTACACGATTTTTTGACAATACAATACGAACCAACCCGTTTGGGGGGTTCTGCACACACACAGCGAACAGTAGTACAGCGTACAGCAGCAGCAGGGGCATAAAGCATGACGAATAAAAGGCACATTGCTTATATAAATGTACATATAAACATATAGCACCACACGACACGCGTACAGTATGCGTATGCGTATGCGCGAGGACGACACGCGTGCACGCAGGTCTTCTGCTACGCAAAGGGGTCAGAGCTTCGCCGGGAATAAATGAAACTGCTCGAGTCGCCTGCGCTCCCTGATGGCGTTAATTTCTTCATCCTCGTCCCACGGGCGCAACTCCGCGGCCTCCTCGGCGCCCGCGATGTAGAGCCTCTTGTGCGCGAAGCCCGGGTGCTCGTGCTTGTACGTGTCGAAGATTCGGACAATCTCTCGACAGAAGCGAGCGTGTAACTCGTCCACCTGCAGCGCAGCGGGCGGGCGCGTCAGGTACACACACACACACACACACACACATATATATATATATATATATAAATATATATATATATGTGTATATATATATATATATATATATATATATATATATATATATATATATATATAT
>Ga0209390_10009445_pt1 | contig 11699 bp, 9 predicted proteins | sample BON01_FD_187212 | JGI IMG/M metagenome (GOLD analysis project Ga0209390, IMG submission 187212) | Freshwater microbial communities from Lake Bonney liftoff mats and glacier meltwater in Antarctica - BON-01 (SPAdes) (version 2) | ecosystem: Environmental > Aquatic > Freshwater > Ice > Glacier... | reverse complement strand
CTATTCCCGCTTTGAGGGAGCGTATTTTAAGCATATAAGGCGTTGTGTCAACAGTAAGTACAAGACAATTTTGTAATTGACCCTTTCAGGCTGAGCCATGTGGACGTACAATACCGCTTCCTTAACAAAACATTAACGACATATGGCTAAAGAAGACGTAATTGAAATGGAAGGCAAGGTTCTGGAAACCCTGCCCAACACACTGTTTAAAGTAGAACTTGAAAACGGTCACGTTGTGACTGCACACATTTCAGGTCGGATGCGTAAACATTACATTCGCATTTTGACAGGCGACGGTGTGAAAGTGGAATTGACTCCCTACGACCTGTCCAAAGGACGCATTACCTACCGCATGAAGTAACCCTGCCTCGCTTTCCCAATCAGGTTTCCAATTCAGTTGAAGCAGGCAGAGCCTTTTGAGGCTCCTGACGGGCGTGCGTAAGAATCTTTAATTTCTTGCCGCCTTTCTTTGAAAGTGACACTTCAACATCACCGCCGTCAGCCAGTTTTCCAAACAACAAGTCGTCGGCTAATGGTCGTTTGATCTGGTTTTGAATGACACGCTTCATTGGGCGGGCACCCATTTCCGGGTCAAAGCCCTGCTCTGCCAGCCACTCACGTGCCGGTCCGGAAACTGTGATTTGTACATCTTTTAATTCGAGTTGGGCTTCAAGTTCGAGAATGAATTTATCTACGATGCGCAAGACGATACTGAAACCCAGTGCCTTGAATTGAATCACGGAATCCAAACGATTGCGGAATTCGGGTGAAAAAGTTCGTCTGATCGCCTCAGTTGAATCAGATTCGTTGGCCTGTTCTGTAAAACCAATCGAGCGGCGTGAGCTATTCTGCGCGCCTGCGTTGGTGGTCATCACCAGAATGATATTGCGGAAGTCCGCTTCGCGGCCATTGGCGTCTGTTAGTTTGCCGTGATCCATGATCTGCAGCAGGATGTTGTATACATCAGGATGAGCTTTCTCAATTTCATCCAGCAACAACACCGCGTGCGGGGTCTTGGTGACAGATTCAGTCAGCAAACCGCCCTGGTCGAAACCTACATATCCAGGCGGTGCCCCCAGCAGTCTTGAAACCGAATGCGCTTCCATATACTCGGACATGTCAAAGCGGATCAATTCGATCCCCATCACCATGGCCAGTTGGCGCGTTACTTCGGTTTTGCCGACGCCGGTAGGACCTGCGAATAAAAATGAGCCGATGGGCTTTTCTTCTTCGCCCAAGCCTGCGCGAGACAGTTTGATAGCAGTCGACAAAGCATCAATCGCCTCATCCTGTCCAAATACTGTCAGTTTCAAATCCCGGTCAAGCGTCCGCAATGCATCTCTGTCAGAGCGCGAAACCTGTTTGGCTGGTATGCGTGCCATGTGTGCAATGATGGCTTCGATATCATGCTGGTCCAGCACTTTTTTGCGTTCGGACTCAGGTAGCATGCGTTGCCTGGCACCGGCTTCATCGATTACATCGATCGCCTTATCCGGCAAATGCCGATCGTTGATGTGGCGGTGGGCCAATTCTGCTGCGGTACACAAAGCTTCGTCGGTATATTCCACATTGTGGTGCTCTTCAAAGCGGGATTTTAAGCCGCGCAGAATATCGATGGTTTCCGGAACCGTAGGCTCAACAATATCGATTTTCTGAAAACGCCGCGCCAACGCACGGTCTTTCTCGAAAACACCCCGGAATTCCTGGAACGTGGTTGAACCCATACAGCGTAGTTCTCCAGAGGCCAGTACAGGTTTGATCAGACCGGAGGCAGCACCGGCACCGATGATCGTGTGGATTTCATCAATGAAGAGGATGGCACCTTCCGTTTTATACAACTCTGAGAGTACTGCTTTTAGTCGCTTCTCAAAATCGCCACGGTATTTGGTGCCGGCCAGCAAGGCGCCCAGATCAAGTGAGAAAATGATCGCATCACTTAATATCTCCGGTACATCGCCTTCGATAATGCGCAGCGCCAGGCCTTCGGCCATAGCCGTTTTACCAACGCCTGCCTCGCCAACAAATAACGGGTTGTTTTTACGCCGGCGGCATAACACTTGAATGGTGCGTTCCACTTCGTGGTTACGGCCGATCAACGGATCGGTTTTACCCTCACGCGCTCGCTCATTCAGATTGCTTGTGAAACTATCGAGCGCACTTTTCCTGGGCTCGCTACCCTCCTCATGAACTTCTTCCGCGCCATCTTCAATATCTGCAGCTGATTCCTGCTCCAGAGGTGAAATGCCATGCGAAATGTAATTCACCACATCGAGGCGGGTGACATCAAATTTATTCAACAAATAGGTGGCGTAAGAGTCTTTCTCACTGAAAATTGCGACCAGTACATTGGAACCAATCACTTCCTGCTTGCCGGCTGATTGCACGTGATAAAGCGCGCGTTGCAAGACCCGCTGGAAACCGATCGTGGGTTGCGTATCACGGCTGTCTGATTCTTCCAGAACCGGCACAGTCTCGACCAATGCTTTGCGCAACTCCTCTTCCAGCCCTTTTATATCAGCGCCGCTACTGGCAAGGACAGACAATGCTGAACTGTTATCCAAAAGTGCGAGAAGCAGATGCTCGACCGTCAGAAACTCATGACGTGCATTGCGGGCCTCTTGATAGGCTTGCGAGATGGTGATTTCAAGTTCTTTGCTGAACATGACGGAAGACTCCTGCTTTATGCGCTTTCATTTAACTATGCCCGGTAGCCGGGTTGGCAGCGCTCGAGATTGGCACACTGCTATGATCATTTACCTATGACAGATAGATGTCTGTCCGGTTCATGCTTTTTCAATCGTACACTTCAACGGATGTTCGTTCTGACGGGCATATTCGTTGACCTGCACAACTTTTGTTTCGGCAATTTCATAAGTAAACACACCACACACGCCTTTACCACGGGTGTGAACATGCAACATGATCTGGGTAGCTCGATCGTGCCCGAGACGGAAAAAGGTCTGGATGACGTCGACGACGAATTCCATCGGCGTAAAGTCATCGTTCAGCAACACCACCTTGTACATCGGTGGTGGCTTGATCTCGGTACGGGCTTCTTCCAGCGCAAGATCGTGATTCTGGTTTGATTCAAGTTCATTTGTCATGTTGATATTCTAATACAACTTTGCTGTAAAGTTGACCTCTGTAACTTTGACCCCATTTAATTTTTATGAATCAAGATCAGCCTAATATTATGGTAGCCATGTCCGGTGGTGTCGACTCGGCAGTGTCAGCCTTGTTATTACAACAACAAGGGCTGGATATCGCCGGAATGTTCATGAAAAATTGGGAGGAAGACGACCGGTTTGATGAGTGCCCGGCTACCCAGGATGCCGCGGATGTACGTGCGTTGGGCGCCAAATTGGGCATACCCATTCATACGCGTAACTTTGCAGCCGAATATTGGGACCATGTATTTGAAGAATTTCTGGATGAGTACCGTGCTGGTCGAACACCTAACCCGGACATCCTGTGTAATCGTGAAATAAAGTTCAAAACCTTTATGCAACACGCTGAAGCATTGGGTGCCGATAAAATTGCTACCGGTCACTATGTTCGTACGGACAGTCAGAATGGAAAAAGTCGCTTGTTGAGAGGCCGCGATCACAACAAGGATCAAAGCTACTTTTTATATGCCGTTGGCCATGAGCAATTGGCGAAAACGCTGTTTCCGGTAGGTGAACTGGAAAAACCGGAAGTCAGAGAAATGGCCGAAAAAGCTGGCTTCAGTGTGTACGATAAAAAAGACAGCACTGGCATCTGTTTCATCGGCGAGCGCAATTTTAATGAGTTTCTGGCGGGTTATCTGCCGGCCCAGCCCGGAGATATCAAGACGCCTGAAGGCCAGATCATTGGACAGCATCAGGGTTTGATGTTTCATACCCTGGGCCAGCGACAGGGTTTAGGTATCGGTGGTGTAAAAGGTTTTCCGGATGCGCCCTGGTATGTGCTTCATAAGGATATCAAAAACAACGTGCTTTACGTGGCTCAGGGCCATGAGCATCCCTGGTTGCTGTCGACCGAGCTCACAGCGACCCAACTCGCCTGGGTGTCCGCAGATGCACCCCTTGCCGGCCAGGCATTAACAGCCAAAGCAAGATACCGGCAGGCAGATCAGGCTGTCCGGTTAATTGAAATTAACGATGGCACTATGACTTTGCAGTTTGAAGAGCCGCAGCGAGCTATCACGCCTGGCCAATCAGTCGTATTGTATGACGGTGATGTTTGTCTGGGTGGCGGCATTATCGAAACCATGAATTGCGCACCGATGACGGGACAAATATGACAGAAGGTACAATTATGAAAGAGCGCACAATGGCATTGGCCGGCATTTTTCAGGCCACAGAACTGGTCCGTCAGGCGGCCAACCACGGCACCTGGTCTGGCTATGCTGCAGAGGCCAGTTTGCAGTCCCTGTTAGCGATTGAAGCCGACTCGGTAGATGAGATTTATGGTGGCGCTCAACATCTGCGACTGGGTGCTGAAACACTGGTGGCAATCCTTCAAGGCGACAGACGTCATATGGAAAGCCTCAGCTATGCCGTGACTTTGATGCAATTAGAGAGCAAGTTTAGAAAAGATGAGCTGATGCAGACCAAAGTAGGTGACGAGTTGATCAGAATTCAACAAATGGCCAACCTGCAAATGAGTGATCAACATGGGGGCGATCAACTTGGGGTCGCTGAGATGGAAGAGCACGAGTTCCTCGACCTTCAAGTCGAGCATATCGCCACGCTGTACAGCAATACAATTAGTAAAATCACCCCGCGAATTGTCGTGAACGGAAAGCCGCAACATCTGCAAGTGTCCAGAACCGTCAACTGGGTGCGGACATTGCTTTTTTCAGGCGTGCGATCTGCTGTGCTATGGAGGCAATTAGGAGGGGGTCGTTTCAGCTTGATGTTTGGTCGCAAAAAGATGCTGGAACAGGCTCAAGCGCTGTTGCCGGGATCAACTTAGACACCCCGTCCAGATTTGATTTGGGAAATGGGTGTCTGATGAGTGATAATAGATAGCTGATTTCAGCCGTAGGAGGCCAGCATGCAAGATTCTTTTTCAGTCCGCCGCAAACTTAACGTCAATAATAAAGAATATACCTACCTGAGCTTACCGGCTCTGAGTGAGAAATTTGACGTTACCCGCCTGCCCTTTTCTTTAAAAATCCTGCTGGAAAATTTACTTAGGCATGAAGACGGCATTGATATTTCCCACAGCGACATTGAAGCGGTAGCAAAGTGGGATCCGCATGCAAAACCAGTTACGGAAATTGCATTTACGCCCTCACGAGTCGTGTTGCAGGATTTTACCGGTGTGCCTGCGGTAGTCGATCTGGCCGCCATGCGTGATGCGATGAAGAACCTCGGCGGTGATCCTGAATTGATCAACCCGCTGTCTCCAGCGGAACTGGTCATTGACCACTCGGTGCAGGTCGATCGCTACGGCAGCGCCAGTTCTCTGGCTGAAAACAATGAAATTGAATTTGAACGCAATCAGGAGCGCTACAGCTTTTTGAAATGGGGTCAGGGCGCGCTAAGAAATTTTGTGGTGGTTCCTCCCAATACCGGCATTGTGCATCAGGTAAATCTTGAGCATCTGGCACGTGTGGTTTTCGGCGCAGAGCGTGAAGGTGTCTTGATGGCCTATCCGGATACTGTTGTGGGTACAGACTCTCACACCACCATGATCAATGGTATCGGTGTACTTGGTTGGGGCGTTGGCGGTATTGAAGCCGAAGCTGCCATGCTGGGTCAGGCCATTACCATGCTGATTCCGCAAGTGGTTGGATTCAAGCTGAGCGGCGAGTTGCCGGAAGGCGCAACTGCAACAGATCTGGTTTTAACCGTGGTGCAAATGCTGCGCGAACTGGGTGTGGTTGGCAAATTTGTAGAATTTTTCGGCCCGGGACTTGCCGGTTTACCATTAGCAGACCGTGCCACCATCGCGAATATGGCGCCTGAATATGGCGCGACCTGTGGTCTGTTCCCGGTTGATGAGGAAGCACTTAATTACATGCGCCTATCCGGCCGTTCTGAGGAACAAGTCACGTTGGTCGAAACTTATGCTCGCGAGCAAGGCATGTTCCACACGACTGACTCTCCGGAAGCTGAGTATTCAGACGTCCTCGAGCTGGATATGTCGAGCGTCGTTCCTTCTCTGGCCGGACCTAAACGCCCGCAAGACCGTATCCTCCTGACAGAGGCCAAACAGGGCTATCTTAAGGATGTTACCGAGTTTACCGAAGGTCGCAAGGGTTCTGGCAGTGCCACTGTTAACTACAAAAACCAGGAATTTGAATTGGAAGATGGTGCGGTTGTCATTGCGGCAATTACCTCTTGCACCAATACTTCCAACCCCGCCGTAATGCTTGGCGCTGGCTTGTTAGCCAGAAACGCGGCAGCCAAAGGCCTACAGGTCAAGCCGTGGGTTAAGACTTCACTCGGCCCCGGCTCCCGCGTGGTTACAGACTATTTGAAAAAAGCAGGTTTGATGGATGATTTGGAAGCACTGGGCTTCTTCGTCGTTGGCTACGGCTGCACTACTTGTATTGGTAACTCCGGCCCATTGCCCGCCCCGATTGGAGATGCTGTACGCGCCAATGATCTGGTTGCCACAGCAGTACTTTCCGGTAATCGTAATTTTGAAGGACGTATTCATGCGGATGTAAAAATGAATTACCTGGCGTCACCGCCATTGGTAGTTGCCTATGCATTGGCCGGTAACATGAATATTGATATCACCACCGAGTCTCTTGGTGATGACAAAGATGGTAAACCTGTCTATCTGCGTGATATCTGGCCGAGCAGCCATGAGATTCAGCAATGCATTACTGATAGCGTTAGTGCTGACATGTTCAGCAAGAGCTACAGCAGTGTGTTTGACGGCGATGAACATTGGCAGAACATTGACTCACCTGTTGGTGAGATGTTCGATTGGCAGGATGACTCTACGTACATCCGTAATCCGCCCTACTTTGAAGGCATGAGCATGGAAGTGCCGCCAGTCAATGATATTCACAATGCGCGCTGTTTGGCACGCCTGGGTGACTCTATTACGACGGATCACATTTCGCCTGCTGGCGCGATTGCTGAGGACTCACCTGCTGGTGATTATCTCAAGTCCAAAGGCATCCCGCGTTCAGACTTCAACTCCTACGGCTCTCGTCGTGGTAACCACGAAGTAATGATGCGAGGCACTTTTGCCAACGTGCGGCTGCGTAACCAGTTGGCACCGGGTACTGAAGGTGGCTGGACAACTATGCAGCCTGGCGGCGAGCAAATGACTATATTTGATGCATCCATGCGTTATCAGGAAGCCGATGTGCCGCTGGTTGTTCTTGCGGGCAGTGAGTATGGAACTGGCTCTTCGCGCGACTGGGCGGCCAAAGGCACGCAGCTATTGGGTGTTAAAGCAGTATTGACTACCAGTTTTGAACGCATCCACAGATCCAACCTGATCGGCATGGGCGTGTTGCCCTTAAACTTCATGGAAGGTGAAACTGCGGATAGTCTGGAGCTGGATGGTACTGAGACCTATGACATCACAGGTCTGGAAAATGGTTCTGCCAAGTTTGTTAACGTCAAAGCAACTGCTGAAGATGGCAGCGTCAAAGAATTTCAGGCCAGAAGCCGTCTGGACACGCCTAAAGAGGTGGATTACTACCGACATGGTGGAATCCTCAACTTTGTGCTGCGCCAGCTAGCGAGCTAGAATTACCCTCTTGGAGACAAGAGGGGCGAACGTGACCAAAGGGAACATTTTAAAGGTCTTTTCAATATCTGCTCTGGCGTTATCAGCTCTCTTGCTGGCAACGCCAGTGTTAGCCCTTACTTCTGAAGAACAAGCCAACACCGAGTTGGCCCATCAGCTCTATCAGCAAGCCTGGTTTAATGGATACGGAATTGAAAAGAGTTTGTAATGACTGATATAGCCCTCAACTGCGGTTGCGGAAAAGTCCAGCTATTGGCCACACACGTAGCGCCGGAAACCGGCACCCGCATCGTTTGCTATTGCAAAGACTGCCAGGCCTTTGCGCATTTTTTGAGCCGTGGTGATGCGGTTTTGGATGCTCACGGAGGCACTGAGATTTTTCAAATGCCGATAGCCTATGTGCAAGTTACCCACGGCATAGAGGATTTACGCTGTCTGCGTTTAACCGACGGCGGCCTGTACCGCTGGTATACCGGCTGTTGCAATACCCCCATCGGCAATACGATGGGCGCTGGCATGCCCTTTATTGGCTTGATCCAACATGCGGCTGCAGATAGAAGTGCCCGGGATGAAAGTTTTGGTCCGGTACGTGGTTATGTTCAAACCCGTTCAGCTGCTGCCAAACTAGCCGGCAAGGAGAAACATCCGGACGTGCCTTTCCCTCTACTGCTTAGAATTTTATTCAAATTGATGGTCTGGAAGCTCAGGGGCTTGAACAAACCATCCTCCTTTTTTGAGGATGGACAGCCAGTGGTCAAACCTTTCATTCTCAACCCAAAATCCCGGAGTACTACTTGAACACGGTTGGCAGAAATCAGGATCGTGTAGATCTTAAGATTACCGATGGCATTGCCTTTGTCACTTTGAATCGTGCCGACAAGCACAATGCATTGGATATCGCGATGTTTAAGGAGATTGATTCTGTTATCCGCTCTTTAAGAAAAAACAGGCAGATTCGCGCTGTGATTGTGCAAGGGCGTGGCGAAGATTTTTGCACCGGTCTGGATATCAAATCAGCTATGAGTAGCGGCAGTTCCGCACTGTCATTGCTGGCCAAATGGTGGCCCGGAAAGGCCAACCTGGCACAACGGGTGTCTTGCCATTGGCGCAAAATTCCGGTGCCGGTCATCATGGTAATACAAGGTCGTTGCTGGGGTGGCGGTATGCAAATTGCGCTAGGTGGCGATTTTAGGATTGTGCATGAGAACGCCAGCTTTTCCATCATGGAAACAAAATGGGGCTTGATTCCGGATATGGCGGGAAGTCTGGGCCTGCGTGAATTGGTGGCCAAGGACTTTGCACTTAAAATGACCATGACTGCCGATGTGATTTCTGCTCAAACAGCCTTGCATCATGGTTTGGTGACGGAGATCAGCGACAATCCACTGCAAAGCGCGTTAAACCTGGCTGCCTCGATATCAGAACGGTCCCCAGATGCTGTAGCAGCCGTCAAAACGCTCTATACCCGCCATTGGCAAAGTGCCAGCTGGAAGTTATTAGCTCTTGAAAGCTACTATCAAATTAAAGTTCTTGCGGGTAAAAACCAGAAAATTTCAGTGCTTAAACAATCGAAGCCTGACAAAGATGTCAGCTACCAGCCGCGCAAAAAGTAGATGTAAACTCCAGAGAAAAATAACGCATCATCTGAGACTTTCCGCAAATTGGATGCAGGAAACTTAATTCTGAGTTGCAGAGAAAGGTAGACGTCGCACCACCAGCATACGCTTTGCTGCCGCGTGCAAATCGGGATTCTTGGATTTGCTGAGAATTTCAAGTTCATCGCCAAGTGCGCGGGCTACAGCCACGCCATTTTCCAGCAGAATTCGATTGCTCGCGTGCGAAGGCGTTTTGTTGCCCGCTGTGATAAAACCGCCCAGATTTAACGGGTCGCAGGCATTGATTACGGTGTAAGCCGGTCGTTCGAGAGAAACGGGTTGGCGTAACAAGCCGAGAGCCTCCGGCAAAGCAAATTGTTCACCCGAAAATCCGTCGACGAAGCGCCCCCCACGAACCTCACCGCGATCTTCCATTCTTCTCAAATAATATAGCAGGTCTCTCCAGGGTGGCAGAAGTGTTTCACGCTGTATAACAGCCCTGAAAACAACACCGTAGCGGCGTAGCAATACGTGGCAAATAATTGCCATTTTATTTTGTGAGACATCTTTTTGTTGGGTGGCATTGTTTGAATTGGTGGCCGGGTTGTTTGGTTGCTTGCACAGACTCCAGCGCCCCACTGGCAAATGTGTGCCATGTATGCCCTCTCGTCTGGAGCGCTTTAACTTTTGAGCTTCGGGGCGCAATAACCACCTAATTGGTGAAAACGCATCTGCTGTGACACGACCCTCTGCAATTAACGTTTTCAGTGCCTGCTCCAACTGAGGTCGCAGAAGCCCGGACCCCTGCTCCAGATCTGAGGTAAACATGGCACCATGGGTCTTTAACAGGTTCAAAAGTGAGTTTGCAGATGAGTCAGACATTGGTTCATCATCAGCAATTGGCGATTGCCATACTTGTAACTGCTCGCGTGGCACGATGGCCAACGGTGTAGCGGAACCGATGGTGCGGCCTTGTTCTGCTGTGGTGGCAGGTCTGAACCAGCTGAGTTGGCCGCTAAGGAATCTTTGATCCAACTGTTCTGGCGAATAGGTCTTGCAACGTGACCCCAGCAATGAGCGTTCCCACACCGTTGCCGGTGCTGCCCAACCCTGAAACAGTGACAGCGTTTGATCAAGATCGCTGCTGGCTTCGTCCAGACCATGCCATTTGACCAGAAAGTTCATAAATTGTGCTGGTGGTACCGGTTTGATTGCGCGGCGGCGCTGCTCACGCGAGTAACGATGAATTCGGGCAAGCAGTCGTCTCTCGCACCATAAGTGCTCTATGGCCTCGTCTTGCATCAATACCGCAACGCCCTGGTTTTGCAGGCTCATGAGCGCGTTTTGAATAAGTGATTCTGGCAGGCTCAAGTCTGCCGCCAATTGCCCCCGGCTAATCGGCCCTGAAGCGCTTAAGCGACTGCCTAGCAAAGACGCAAGTGCTTCCTTTTGAGTCCAGGCGCGCGTGTTTCGCAGGAGTTTTGTAGGGTCAGGTGAAAATTTGGCATCCGGATGAATGGCTAACCATTCTGTCAGGCGTTCAGAGGCCACCCACCAGCTTCGATTCGCAACTCCATCAGAATGTCCATCAGCACTTCCATTGGAACTCTCCGGCTTGGTCAAGGCCAGTTTGCAAACCCTGAAATCTTCCGACAAAACTGAAAACCAGGCGCCCCATCGGGCGACATTGCCGGTAGCACCTGTGCTTGAGTTGCCGCTTGAGTATTCAGCCTGCGTCAAACAGCCAAGTTGCAATATTCCGTCATGCAGTTCATCAGCATTCCTGGGTTGAATCCACGCTTCTTCCCTTACCTGTGTGGTGGCTTCAACGCTGATAATGCTCAGGGTTGCTGCTGAGGACAGGTCATCCGGATCATGACCGATGGCGCGTGTGCGGCGATTTTCGGCTTCACCGTCATCCAGGAATGCATATGGGCGAGCGTTGATAATTTCCCGGGCCAGAGGCGAGGGGCCAACCAGATCAAGACAATGAATGGTCACCTCACCTGATGCCATTTTGCTTAGCAGGCTTTCAAGCCCTTCAATGTCCATGCTATCTGTCAGGCAATCAGCAATAGTTTGATTAACCAAGGGGTGATTGGGAATTTCGCGAGAGCCGCGAATATTTTCCAGACAGGCAATCTGATCCGGAAAAACAACCGCGACAAGATCCTCCGCCTGATTACGCTGCCATTGTGGCGGCAGTTTTTTGCCATTGCGCATGCGTTGAACTGCCAATGCAATGGTCGCATTCCAGCGCCAGCGTAGTTCAAACATGGGCGCGTCCAGTAATGCCTGAACAAGCACATCGCGGACTGTTTCGGCCTTCAGGTAATGAGCAACGTCGGCAATTTCAAAACTATGGCTTTCGCCGAGAGAAAGTATCAGGGAGTCTTC
>Ga0209390_10009444_pt1 | contig 11700 bp, 8 predicted proteins | sample BON01_FD_187212 | JGI IMG/M metagenome (GOLD analysis project Ga0209390, IMG submission 187212) | Freshwater microbial communities from Lake Bonney liftoff mats and glacier meltwater in Antarctica - BON-01 (SPAdes) (version 2) | ecosystem: Environmental > Aquatic > Freshwater > Ice > Glacier... | reverse complement strand
CCCCCCCCGAAAAACCCCTCGACAATCCCCGTCAAAAATCCCCCTCGATAATCCCCCTCGATAGTCCCTCCCAATTTTCCGCCTCCCTCATTTGGACCTGCCTTACTGGCGCGGACGGCACGGTGCGCCTCGTCGCCGCGCGCCCACATGACTTATCCCAGTGTGTGACATGACACAGGCATGACATCGCTCCCTCACAGGTGTAAGTTTGCAAGAAATCTTGCGTGTGCACGCTCATGCCGTGTCCCTCTCAAAGAGGGCTCATTGTCTGCCCCCTTGTCGTGCGTCTCCCGCAGGTTTCCGATCCACGGGAGGAAGGAGTCCGACATCCGGAAGCTGATATTTGGGGGCTTCGAGGAGGAGTGTGTGATATCCATCCAGTTGCCGGGCGAGGTGCAATTGCAAGATGTTCATGTTGCGCGCATGCATGTTCGGCTGCAAGCGGAGGAAGGCGATGATGCGTGGTATAGCGACGGATGGTCAGAGAAGCAAGTCGATTTACGTCAAGCAACCTCAAAGTGTGTCGGATGGATCGGCACCAATCCGCTGAATGAGGCTGGCGACGATCAGGGCGAGGCCATCACCGGTGCGTCACTCCTTTGGACAGAGACCCTTCCCCATTTGCACTTGCGCGGTGGCCAAGGGCTTGACGAAATTGCCGCGCGCGCCACATGCGCCTGGTGACAACCCAATTCCTCAGACATCGCAAACCCCACTTTTTCGAGGCGTTTGGACGCGCAGCGGCCAGGGGCTTTGCCCCGCAGCTGCCGCGCGCCATATAGTCACGACCAGATTTTGGAGACAGTCATAAATCGAGTGTTTGGTGTTTTGAACACGTACACCAGCGAAAAACGCGGAAAAGTCGACCTTCGACGGATTGACTCTTCCGCGACCTCGATTATAGGGATTGGGCTCAACTCGATTTTTTGAAAAAATTGCGTTGTTTGAAAACTATCATCTTTCTCATGTGCACGGTGGCATCGGGGCCCCTCACCGCCGCGCGCTTGGGCCTTTTCTTCGAAAGGTAGTTCTCCGGATCCGCCCCCTTTTTGGCTCACCGTTGACTGAGCACAAAATTTTTCTAATCGAGTTGAGCCCACCGGTACTCCGCCACCGGAGTAGGCTCAACTCGATTATTGGGAATAGGCTCTACTCCATCTCTTGAAAAGGGTGGCTGGTTTAACTATCCACCGCGATTCATCGCGGCTGATGAATTGCGGCTGGTTTTGGGTGGCGCACAGTAGCGTCGGGCCCCCTTGCCTCCGCGCGCCCGTGTGAAATCAACTTCGAGATTCGAAAGGTAGTTGTCCCCCCGTTTTGTTCACCTCTGACTGATCATCTCCCGCTCGCTCTCGCTCTCCGCTTCACGTTCTTCGCGCGCCCCCATCACGCACGCCGTGTCCCGCCGTATGCTTCTGTACGCCAAGCAGGAGCGTTTCCGTTGGTACCAGAGGTCGAGGATGGACCTCTGGGAGAGGATGAAAGTGCCGAGGTCTCAGCTTCCAACCCTCGTGCGCTCGAAGCTCCATTCCAGATTTTGCGACCACCGTCACCCAATCTGGAGACGCGCGATACTGAACATTTGCCTCGGCAGACAGTGAGTGGTGGTAATGAGGTGGCCGAGGGGGGAAGGAATTCAGGTGGCAGGAATTTGGGGGGGGCAGGTGAAGCACAATTCAGACAGTATATACAACTTAAGGCGCCAGCAATTTCGGGCAGGGATCAGGCTAGGTTGTCGGCGTTTGTGGCACCCCAGGCACAGCAGGCACAGCGGGCACAGCAGGCGCTGCGGGCACAGCAGGCACAGCAGTGCGACGAGGCCTGTGCGAAAGACATAGATTCCTTATCGACGCAGACTGCCGACGATGTCAATTCCAAGTATGCTGCCACGCGAAATCACTTGAACCAGCAGGTACTGTGAGAATGCAGGAGAGCGGTGGCAAGAGAGGCAGACGTACAGGGAGGGAGAGAGAGAGAGAGGCAAGATGGCAGGGCGAGCGAAGCAAAGTGACAGCAGAGAGAGTGAAGCTGAAAGCAAAATAGAGTTGTCAAAAGGAATGTGTACTGATGGCGCGAGGTGTGGTATTGCAGGTCCAGACTGTGTACGACAAATTAGGCGGGGCGCAAATGGCACTCATTCAGCAATCTGTCGACCGTGATGCCATGCGCTCAGCCCATGCTTCTCTAGAAGCTCAGGTATTTGTTCATTTCTCCCTCCCTCTCTCTCTCTCTGTCTCCTTCTCCAGAGTTGTATGCAGAGCGAGTGAGGGCGCTCGTGGCTGTGGCAGTTACAACTGAAAAAGAGCAAAGATCCACCACCTCGTAAAACTCAAGCACTTCCAGATCTTGCGATGCCAGTTTTTCCAATTTGAATTCGTACCGCGAGATACAGAAGAATCTAAAGTTTTCCGCTCTAGTGGATTTCGGGAGTGGGCGTTATTTTCATGGAAATTGTGTTGCAGTGAGGTGCAATTGTTCCGACAGAGATGTCCCAAAAGAGATGTCCACCGCCAAACCTCAAGTGCCGTGCCCGCCCGTCTGCGACTTTGACGTGTCTTGTCCGTGCTAGCCGTGCAATTTTGAGTTACTTACTGTGCGTGTGTGTGTGCATGTGCGTGTGCGTGTGCGTGTGCGTGTGCATATGCGTTGTGGTGTATTTATGTGCGCGTGCGTGTGTGCCTGTGTCTCTGTCCGTGTCTGTTCATGTCATTGTGCCTGTGCCTGTGTCTACGTCTACGTCTGTGTCTGTGCCCGTGTCTGTGCCTGTGTTTGTGTCTGTGCATTTGTGTGTATGTGTGTATATGACTTTGCAGCTGCGGTATTTAGAGTCGTCGATGCTGGAAGTCTCGCGCCGAAATGCCAACGCATCGGCGACACTGTGTTGACCTTCTACACTCTACGAGGCCCTCCTTCTGACAGACCCGCTCAAAAATGATAGTAAACACCGAGACTCTGATGCAGCCACCTGTCCTTGGAACATTGTTTGTTTCTGATAATCCACAATCAGGCTGTCCCACAAAGATTCACTGATAGAAATTCTGGTGCAAAAAGGATCGAGTCGTCTATTGCTAGCACCACCGGTGGGCTGTAGCAAGGCAACTGCCTCTCGCACCCAATTGTGAGTCACAGTGACGCATGATTGCGTTGAGAGGTTTAGGCGCATTGGGCTGTGCGTCTGCGTTGCTCGTTACGTGTCAAGGCATTGTTGGTTGATAGGTGCTTGGTACGTTTGGCCCGACATGTAGTGCCTTGAGACCTACTTGATATGTCCTGGGGGGTTGTGGAACCTTCTGGGAATGTGTGGACCCTTTTTGGGGGTTGTGCACCCTACCCTACTTTCAGGGAACTTCAAACTTCGACTCGGTGCAAATTGTCGAGGCTATTCAGGAGCTGTTGGTGTGGGTTGAGATGGTGATAGTGTCGTTTCCCTTTCACAGAGCCTTTGTGAGGATGTAGAGACACTTGAGAGAGACCGGTCGCGGGATCCCAGCAACGCACACAACGCGAAAGATGCAGACACATTCAGCCAAACGCCGCCGACTCCCTGCGCAGGGACATCAAGGACGACATGACTGTTCATAGCACTATAAAGGCGAGGAGTTTTATGGCGCGTTGCAGGCTACACAAGATAGCCTTACCTCCGTCATACAGAGTGCACGCCTCTTCTCTAGCACCCCCAGACCTCCTGATACAAAGGGCTGGGACGCCAAAAATGATGTGTCCCCATCATGAAACGCATGGCAAGGATTGGCCTGATCCCCTCGTCTAATCGTCAGAATTGGAGACCTGAGGCGTCTCTCCTTTCTTGCCCTCGTTCAGCCGCTCGCGTGCCTTTCATATCCCCATCAACACACATGTGTATTTTCCATACGTGTGTATGTGTGTGGTCGTGTGCTGGAACAGGTGGCGAGAGACGGCCTCCTCTTGATTGTGGTATGCACAATTCAAACATTATTTTTTTTGCTGCAGCTTCTTTTGCGATCATTCTTGTCTTCAGTAAACTTGGCTCCAACGCTTCTCAAGAAAACAGCAAAGATCTCGGCTCTGTGAGAGATGTGTGTGTTTGTGTGTTGTGTCTCTGTGTATGTTTGTGTGCGTGTGTGTGTGCGTGTGTGTGAGTGTGTGTGTGTGCATGTGTGTGTGTGTGTGTGTGTGCAGAAATCTCGGCTGCCCAAGTCTTTGTCTGTTTTACCTCTGCGTGCACACACTCACACGCAGGAGTGCTTCTTGTGCGCTTATTATTATCTGAATTTCAAAACCGTGACGCTTGCCGGTGGCTCTCAAACAAGTCTCAGCCGTCCTCGTCTACATCTCAGGCTTTTGTGCGTGCGCAATTACACAGAGAAGCGCTTCTGTTAGTGTATTGATTTGATTTGAACCATAGGAATGAATATAGGTGGCTCGAACTTGAAGGCGTCCTCGTCCTCATCTCTTGCGTGCCGCGCACTCACAGCCACAAGCGCTTTTTTGATTTGATTGATGTGATTTGAATGACAACGATGAATATGGGTGTATCAAAGGCGTCTTGACCATCCTCGTCTCCGTGATGGGGCTCCATCGACTTTGGCTCTGCGCACACGCACTCACGCACAGAAGTGCTTCTTTTAGATTATTGATTTGAACTGGAAGAATTCATATATGTAGCTCAAAGGTGACTTAACCGTCCTCCTCTGTATGTATTTTATCTATGTGTACACACCCTCACACATCGAAGTGCTTCTTCTGGGCCGAGGTCTGCTATCATGGCAAAGAATTGTTTTTCCAATTTGGGTAGGCTACATGTGTGTGTGTGTGTTTATGTGTGCGTGTGTGCCAGTATATATGTGTGCGTGTGTGTGTGCGTGGGTGGGTGGGTGCGGATGAGTCACGGTGGATGAATTCATCATGTGACTTTCCGCCTACAGTGTGTTTTACGTGCACAGCCCCGTTGTGGTTATTTCCATAAAAGACCCTCCTCCAGGTGGACTGAAATTTGAGAGAGCGAGAGACCGTGACTGCTTCCTGAGTCAAATGTATCAACATCATAGTATGTTTCAGAGGGTCTGCACCTGCCCGAATGGGCACTTGTACTTTAATTGTCTTCAAGTTTGAAGAGACCCACAGGTCTCCATGATATCAATCAGACCACCATGCAGAGATGCTTCATGGCTCTGTGTTCCAGGAAAAAGAAAAAGGCCGAGAACAAAAAGTCGCAGTGCACCAAAACCGCGATAAAATGGGGGCAAAAAGGAGGGTAGGGGGTACAAACACGTCATAATGTGATTTGCTCTCCTTCGAATGCCACTCTGTGCCGCCGATTCCCAAAATACATTTGATCATCTTCAAATTTTCGTATTTGTATTGTTCAAACATGTTGCTCGTACTAGTACTAGTAGGCGCCGACTTCTGATTACAAAACGCGTTTGGTCGCGATATTTGTCGGCACTGCGCAGCCGCATTCAAAAAATAGGCTGTGGGATCCGATTTCCATACTAATTGAGATATTCGTGACGTCGATAAACTTTCGCTTGGGACCTTCAAAATGTTGACAGAGTGGTATCAGTCTAAGCTTCAAATAGGTAGGTGCGCACTTCTGGGGGGGCGCGTGGCAGCAGACGTGCCACGCACCCCACAGGACCAGACCAAACAGTGCAAAAATCATGTCACAAAAATCATGTTCAGGAACATGATTTTAAATATTTTTACTCAACGATAAGTAAAATACTTTTGTGAAATCTATTTACTTGTAAGGGAACATACATGATTGATTGGGTCGGGCGGTACAGAATCCACCCTCCAAAAGTTGCGGAACCATGCGTGAGCTGGCGTCGGTCGAGTTGTGGGATCACCTCGGCCTGGACCCCACGACCGCCGAATGGTGGAATACCGATGCAGTGCCGGTCACTCCGGCTCCGACTTCGGGAATCCCAAATCTGGGTAGGGGCAAATGAACGAACTCTGGGCCCCACTTTTACAGTGGGGTTTGTGACAGTGCACTCTGAACGATAGTAGAAACTCCTGAAAAAGTAAATCCTCGGGAGCGCTTTAGGGTGCCCTCCCCCCCTTGATAGTAGATCCCGATGTAAAAGGTGCCAACCTCATATTGGGGGGGGGGGGTTGGATAACAGTGGCTGCAGTGTGTTGCAGTGTGTTGCAGTGTGTGCTATTGCGTTGCAGTGCGTTGCAGTGAGTTGCAGCGTGTTGCAATGAGTTGCAGTGAGTTGCAGTGTGCTGCTGGGTGTTGCAGTGTGTTGCAGTGTGTTGCAGTGTGTTGAAGTGTGTTGCAGAGCAGTGCAGTGTGTTGTAGTGTGTTGTAGTGTGTTGCAGTTTTGCAGACAAATTCGACACAGCCGCTGAGCTATTTCTCGTTTCTAGCGCTGTTGAGGTTTTGGGTCACGTTGGGCTTTCCTTTGTGACAGAAAATGATCTTTGACTAGGTATCTCTGCAGAATATCCAAAGCACAGAATCTCTGAGGAAATTAGTACCCGCAAAAATTACAAGGCTGTTGCGCTTCCAAGCCCTCGGTATACCCCATTTTAGCGGCCGAATAGAGGTAGGCAAGGCACCAAAGAGACTTTGAATCGTCGGAATCCAAATAAATCACAAGCAAGAACTTCAATTTGAAACTCCCGGGCTGCGGTTGCAAACCATGACTCAGTGCGCGTTGATGCCATGGTTACGCTGTAATTAGGCACACACCATCCCATCACGTATCTCTGCCACGTATCTCTGAGAAGCAAAGTGCGACCTTGACAGTGGGGCAGATAAAGGTACTCTGGGCTGGCCCAAGGCAAATTAATCAATGTTGAAGTAAAAGACTTGAATCGGATTCTGAGCTGGCAATTATAACTACTGAATGACATACTAGAAAACAAGGTAGATATAGTGATCACAGCAAGCACAATTGAAACTGCCCAGGAAGCCACACAAGGCGCGGATGCTACTAAAAAGCACAGAAAAAAGGACACAGCTAATGCATCGGGCAAGGCTGCTGCAGTTTCGGCGCCGCCACATCCTTCTGCAGCCAAGAAGCCCCGCAACGATTCCGAATGCTACGACTCTCAATTCAGCACCAGCGAGTATGGAATAGCTGGAAAGACTGCGTCGGCAGCGTCATCTGCAAGCATCAAGTGCGGAGGAGACTCGTGACCAGTATTACTGAGTAAACAATGCGGTGAAAGCGATCATGGCTGTGTGAGCATCAGCACCAAAGGGACCGGAACAAAGACTGCAGCGGAACGCGACACACGTACCACTCTTCACCTAGCGTCAATTAAACGATGCTTCTGTGTGTGTGTGTGCGTGTGTGTGAAAATTTCGAGTGCACCTTGAAGAATGCTTTGAGGAATGACAGGTAGATTCAAAAAAATATCTCTTATACTTCGTCAATTCTAACTGAAGTATACATATTACGCAAGGCAACTACGATTGTATTGCTTCAAACTTGAAAAAAACATCGCACATTCATTTGATTTATTGGCTTTAATTACTGGAAAAGTAGTTTGGCACCCTTGCTTGAGGGTTTATCTGCTCAAATCCATATTGATTTGAGTTGACGGGTGTTCGGCCGGAATCGAACCGGGGACCTGCGAATAAGCCAAATGTGTTCAAGTCCCGCGCTCTTCTCCACTATAAGATGGCCTGAAATAGCCTGAGGTGCCAGAGTAACGTTTTGAGAATGTGCATTTGGTCAGCTCCCGTCTCCATTTCAGGTGGCTGGCTGCCCATCGCCGGAGTCGGGTCAGGTGTCATTAATAAGCTTGCCAGTGAACACGTTCCGTACTATGAAGTCAGGTATGACACGAAACATGCTAGCGCTGCACAGAGCGGTGATAAAAGTGCCAGCAGTGGCCCAAATGTTCTTGAGACGTTTGGCTGGTAGAAATTTGCAGAAAATGGCTCACTACTCAATGTGGTTGAAGCAACAACGGTAGAGCTGACTTTTGAGAATGGTTACCAGTACACGAGTCTTGAGAGAACTTGAATTTAAGAATCTTGTCAAATTTGAGTTTTGCCCAGCCAGGTGTGTCTGAAACCCCGTGGCCTGAAAGGGGTTCCCTTTGTCTCCTCGGCCTGCCGCTGAGCGCGCGGCGGCTAGTTTGGTTGAGTGGCATGCCAGTGTCTCGGCACACAATCCATCGCTTCAGGCACAGGCTTCTTCTACACCATTTTGCCGAAGAGGGCCATAAATTGTGTCACGCAAATGAGTTGGTAGTAGTGAGTAATGGAAAAGATCAGAGAACGAAATTAAGACGAGAACCTTGCATGTGAATGTCTTTATATGTATACATCAGTGTAAATGTGTGTGTCATATAGACACTTGCATGTCATATATTAATTATATACATACATACATACATACATACACAATGTATATGAACATCTATATGTGCATATTAATGTGTATATACATATACATATGTACACATATTTTACACACACACACACATGCCAACATGTACAACGAGAAGACGCCAGCACCCGGAGCAGGCGCCAACGCCGATCCCGCCACTGCGCCAGCTAGCGAGTGAGCGACAGCACTGGTTAGAGATGTTGCCCGCATCTGGGGGATCATGGTAGGTTGCGCGCATCCAGGATTTGCCCCATACCTTGCGCGTATCTGTTGCCCAAAAATCCGTTTCGTGCATCCGTCACAATGACCTTTCTGGTTGTGCGCATCAGTTTTCCAAGAGACCCTTGCGCGCATCCGTTTCATAAGTGACCCTTTTGTGCATTCTTTTTCAAGTCACTAAAAACCAACATTTGGATCTAAACATCCAAAACTTTGTTTTTTACTACCAGGGTTTTACCGGGTTCAAGTTGATACAACAGCCATAGGGTTCCATTATCCAACCATTGTCTATGAGGGGGTATACAATAGACCGGAACCATTCCTTATGTAACCTGAACTCTAACGGTGTCGGTAGTCAGGGCCATCCTGTGTTGTAAAACCTGTTGTAAACCCCCAGTAGTAAAAACCAAGATTTCGGATGTTCCAAATGTTGGTTTTTAGTGACTTGAAAACGGATCCACGACAGGGTCGTTTCTGAAACGAATGCACGCAAGGATGGTTTTGAGCACCGATGCGCGCAACCAGAAAGGCCATTGTGACGGATGAACGCAACGGACATTTGGGCAACGGATGCGCACAAGGTATAGAGCAAATCCCGGATGCATGCAACCTACATCCCAGATGCACGCAACCCCTTTAATCGACAGCGCCTTCAACTGCGCCAGCGACCACGGCAGTGACAACTTGGCTGATGACAAATATCAAAAGTGAATTATTTGGTCATTTCAGCGATTTTTTTAATTAGAGGTCACCGAGTTTCTGAATGACTGTCAGGTCCAATCTGAATCTAACGTCGACTTACAGAACAAGTACAGTAGCCTCGGACCAGCCCAGAGAAAAGAAATCAAACCCCAGGCCAGGCCACAGACTTGGAGAACTCTGAATTGCTACACTTGCATTGGCAGTGTTTTCAAGTTCAAGCCGCCGGGCCGCAGGCCCGGGCCTTCGCCGGCGAAAGAAAGAAAGACAAATAGAGCCTATTCTGCATGGGGCGTCAATTTCAAACTAGATGCAAAGATCAAGGCTCTTGACTGAAACCTGGTAGAAGGGCCATCAAGCTTTGCAGCCTGAGTGTTGAATATCAAACACCCGTGAAGCAAACAGTCGCGCAGAATCTTTGGCCTCGCGTCGTAGAAAGCATTTCCGAGGGGAGTTTGATTCTTTTTTTTGATTGATTTTGCTTTTATTACTTGATAGGAAATAGTCTAGTTGCTTTGCTGGAAGCTCTATTTGTTAGAATCTTTTTTTGAAGATCTGAGATATGTGCTGACATATACTATTTTCAAATTACTTGTTTTTTAGGCCCGGATCATAAACCACACCTCCTTAAAATCTACAACCCAACGGTGTCGGTGGTCAGGACCATCCGCGTACACGTGTTTTTAGGAACCTCTTTGAAGTTCTCACAAGTATTGCAGCAGTTTTGGTATATAGTCATAACTGGGGGGTAGGAGTGGGAGCTGGCGAGGTGACATGTTTAGCGTAGACGTAAGGTGTCAGCATTGTCATCACTGAGGGCATTGCGGGATCGATACTGATCCTTTTCTTTCCTTTTTTGGCATTACTGTTCAAATTACTTGTCTTCTAGGGATTTCCAGGTGGGACGGACTTTAGCCCATCCCAAGCCGTCCCATGGCATTTCAGATTGGTTCGAACATACCAGTCCAAAAACCTTTAATGTAAAATCTTATGCTTTCTCGATTGATTGATGTTGCTTTTATTAGTTTGTTTAAAATAGTTTGGTAGCTTTGCTGGGAGCTCTATGTGTTCAAATTTTTTTTTTGGATTCGAGATATCGGTTTTCATGACATTGATTTTTTGTGTGTGTGCAAGGCCCTTGTCTTTAACAAACAGCTTTCTTCTGCCCCTTCCAACCAGTCTCCTGTGCCTGGTTGTCGCCAAAGTTCCTCTTGTGCCCTTATCCTACATGTGTGCTGGTGTGTGTGTCTGTATGTGCTTGTGAAAATGTGAAATAGAAGTTATAAATATATAAGCAAAACTGTGATGACGTCACGTGCAATATGACAGTAAAAACAGACATACATGTTCAAATTGACGTAAAACAAGCAGTGAAGTGGCAGGTTTTAAGACACGTGACAAGATACAATACGAATAAGCAAAATACAAAAATGTGTAGCCTTCCAGACTCTGGGGGGGTCTTGGATTGTGATTCCCAATTTGCCATCCTGAGTCCACTATCGTTCGACAGGCCCCAGCTTTGACGCTCTGTGAGCGTGGGTTCCGCTTAACATCTCCTTACACGTGCACATTGTGCCCAATGTTCTCCCTTGATCCCTCAGATTCCCTCTGTGGTTGGCCTCACAAATCCTCGCACATGCTGGAGGAAAGACAGAATCACCCAATCATGCGCTTCGCATACCTGTGTCACATGATCAGCGAAGAGTTTGTCTTTTTTTCATTCTTGTACATCAAGCTTTTTGAGCGTGGTGTCGCTAGTAGAAGTCGTTTTCAACAATAGATCCGCAGTTACCCACCACAAAATCAAACTGCTCATATTCCCACTTCGGAGCAGCTGCTTTGAACGCACTGATAATGCTTTTGTGTTGCTCATGTGCTTCTGATTTTTCCACTTCTAGAAACCCCTCGTCCATGTCTGTCGACCCTTTGAATTCTAACATAAATACGATCTGCAGAGCCTCATTGATTGCGACCCCGTCCGGTCGCCTGCCCCAGAAATTGTTTACGAAGAAAGCTGCTGGGTCGAAGTTGTACCGTGTCTCCTGACTTTTTTTTACTAGTATTGTCAGCTCTATATTCTGTGCCTTCTCCGCCAGATCTTCCTTCCTGCAGATTCCTAAGTTAGAAACACTTCTCATCGCCACAGCGTGCTCATGTTACTTTTTTTGTCAAGCGTGACAAACTTGAGCTTGCTTTTTGGCTTTTGTGCTGTATCCATGCTGTCATACATGTGCCTCCAGATCATTACCGTGAATGGTGGGCAGCCGTAATTATCGTTGCCATCCCTTCGCAGCCTGCACCTTGATGTCATCGTGTGTTTCGGCCGCCAGACTGTCAGTGCTCTCACCCCGGGCCACTCGTGCTATTCTGCCCAGATGACACCCTGCTGAATGCATCTTGCCTATTTTGCTTAGAAAACTGGCTGTTGGCGTATTTTCTGCCATCGCCA
>Ga0209390_10009443_pt1 | contig 11701 bp, 9 predicted proteins | sample BON01_FD_187212 | JGI IMG/M metagenome (GOLD analysis project Ga0209390, IMG submission 187212) | Freshwater microbial communities from Lake Bonney liftoff mats and glacier meltwater in Antarctica - BON-01 (SPAdes) (version 2) | ecosystem: Environmental > Aquatic > Freshwater > Ice > Glacier... | reverse complement strand
CGGGGATGGGCATGGGAGGGAGGGGGGGAGGGAGGGGAGGAGGGGGGGCGAGCCGTCGTGGACGTCGGGGCGCGGCGCACGCGGGTATGCATAAGCAGCAGCAGCAGAGGCGACGACAGGAGGAGGAAGAGGAGGAGCAGGAGCAGGGTGGGGGTGGGTCGGGGGCGGCGGCGGCGGCGGCGGCAGCGGCGGCGGCGGCGGCGGCGGCGGCGGCGGCGGCGGCGGCGGCGGCGGCGGCGGCGGCGGCGGCGAAGCGACGCGAGAGACGTAAGAAGGCGCGAGGGAAGGCTGGGGGCGGGGGAGGAGGAGGAGGGGAAGGAGGGGAGGCTGCAGCGGCTCCAACCCCGGGGCCGGCTAAGCTCTCTGCGTCTGGTGGTGGGATAAACAAGAAGAAGAAGAAGAAGAAGAAGGAGAAGAAGAATAAGGTGTAAATAGGTGGTTTGGTTAGGAAGAGGGAGAGGAAAGGAGGAGATGTGTGGGGAGGAGGGGGTAGTCAGTGGTCTTGCCGCGTGCGCCCCACTTTAATGGGAGAAGGAGAAGGAGAAAGTTGTGACAAAGAGAAGACAGGAAGAATCGCAGTAGGGATTGAGATGGATGGGAGAACGAGAGAAGATAGAGAGGAAAGGGGGTGGAAAGAAAGGAAGGATGTTCATATGAGTGAGAAGCCAAGTTTGAGAGTTACAGTGTCAGTGTCAGTGAGGGAGGGAGTGAGTTAAAAGAGAGTGTGTTGTTGTTATCAACTCCAATATCAAGCAAGCAACCAACCCAAACAAACAAACAAATAATTTTCATAGCAAAAGCAGAAGCAGACGCAGGAGTAGAAGCAGTGAGTGAGTGAGTGAGAGAATGAGAGTGAGTGAAAGGGAGATAGGAGTTACGAACGTGCGTATGTGTGGAAGTGGGGACCGTCCCGTCACAATAGCGAAGCGAAGTTCTTTGGAGCAAAGCAGAGCACGGCGGACCCCAACCCACGCCACGTCCTTCTCCTCCTCCTCATTTGCCTTCTTCTCTTACTTGTGTGTAGGTGTAGGAGACGGTCCCTTTTTTTGGTAGAGTTTTAGCGCTCGAATTCCCCCCCCCCCTCCCCTTCCCCCCCTTCCTTTATCGGCCAGGTTAGATATATAGATGCTAAGAGAGCCGCTCTGTGTCACAAACTACGAACAAACAACCAAACGAAAAGGAGAGACTTGAATAGACGTCGAAGAGAAGTAGTAGAAAGAAGAGTACACGGAAATTTTGCAACTGTGTTGTTGCTATTGCTTGCTTGGCTAGTTTTTCTATGTCCTGATCGTATTTCTTCTTCCTTTCTCCCTGTGTTGATTTTTATCTGCCTGCGTGCCTCTGCTCCACCGCGCGTGAAAGAAACCTGCCATCTCTTTTTTCCTTTTAATTAACTGGTATATGTAGCCATCTATACAGTCGCCTTGCCCTCCCTCTCCAACGCTGTCTCCCTCCCTCCCTCCTCTCCCTCACAGCCGAATGCCTTCTTGTTTTTTGCTTTTCCTCCTCTCCTTCATTCTTCTGTCTTGCCCTCCTGGACGTTCTATCTGTCAACTCTCCTACTCCTCTTCCTCTCCCTCCTTCCCTCCCTCCCTTTCTCCCCTAACTACCACCGTTATTCTCCCCCGCCTTCCTCTTCTTGGCCGTGGCCGCCGTGTGCACCGAGGCCTCGTCATCATGCTCCCCCACGCCATACGCATTAAACAAGCGTTCACTTGCATCTCCAATGCCCGGCAAAATATGTCCATCCTCCGAAATCGCCTCATCAATAGCAGCAACATGCACACGAATATCAGGGTGTGCCTGCGTCAGCTTATGCAGCCCCTGCAACGAACCAACCACGCCAATAACCACTATCTTCTTCGCGCCCCATTTTTTTAGGGTGGAAACAGTAGCGCTGCACGTCCCAGCGGTAGCAATGAGAGGGTCAAGCACAAAGGTCAAATCAGCGACCTTATCCTTCTCCTTGGGCAGGCGATTGTAGTACTGAATAGGCAAAGAAGAAGACTTGTGATTCGAAAACATACCAATATGATACACAGCGGCATTCGGCAAGATCTCCGTCATGGCATCAACCATCCCTAACCCTCCTCTCAAGATGGGAACAACGGCAATTTTATCCGAGAGCTTCTGCCCGGCCACGGGCCCTAGGCTGCCTTCCACCACGCGAGGTTTAAGCGTGATTTCAGTGGTGGCTTCGTAGCCTAGGTAGAGGGTGAGCTCGCGCATAAGGTGGCGGAAGTCCCGCGTGGTGGTCTTGCGGTCCCGGAGGAGGGTCATTTTGTGTTGCAGCAGCTGGAGGGAGGGGTGGGGTGGGGGTAGGGGATGGGGGATGGTGAGGCCTCAACGTATGGATGAGGGTGTCGAGCCTCTTGGTGGTGCTAATGGCAGACTGGAAGCAGGGTAAAACAGGGTACGGAGATGCAACACTTCAATCAAGGGAGGAAGGCATTCAGTCACCCATACACACGACACGGCAATAAATGCCAACCGAAGGGAAACCTACCGGGTGGCCGCTGCAAAAGACGCTGGGAGGCAAATCACTGGCCTCGACGCACGACGACACAGAAAAGGCAGGGGACGCCGGCCGCTTGTAGGGCACCGTGGCGGAGGAGGAGGAGGGCATGATGATGGGGGCGACGAGATGACGCCTTGACTTGGCTAACTAGCCTGAGGTTGATGAAAGCGCGCTGAGTTAAGGAGAAGCGCCTGCTGGAACCTTGATTGCCGGTTCTCTGGGGGTTGTACAAAGCATGGTGGGGGTGAGATTGGGACGGTAGTGCGCGTGCTAGGAGGGGTAAGACAAGGAGGGCAATGAGCTTCAAAATGCAGACCTGAAAAATGGGCGAGCGGAGGGCGCGAACTGATGAAGCAGAAAGCTTGGGGGTTGGCCTTGTGTGTTGTCCAAAGCACAACCACTTGTGCATGCATTGACCATACAGTACAACCCGCGCTGTAAAGTCTATGACACTAACAATCCCTTCATCTTTTCCGCTCCTCTCCCCCCAAAATACCACACAGGTACACGACCACAGCACGAATAGCAGGCCGACCTCCCCCCTCCCCCTCCCCTTCTCCCCCAAGCATCATAACATGTATTGCGGGGACGAGGTCTTCTCCGTGGTGGGCGACCTGGGCACGGCCAGCAGTCGCTTCGGGTACGCCGGCGAGGACTTGCCCAATGCGGTCTTTCCCTCGGCCGTAGGACATGTGGTGGATGCGGCTGGGGGCGGCGGGAAGAAGAAGGCTGCGGGCGGCAGCAGCAGCATGGATGTGGACGATGCTGCCGCTGCTGGGGAGTCAAGCAGCAGCAATGGCGGGGCTGTACTAGGCGAGGCGAATATTGGTCTACGGCGGACGGATTTGGAGCTGTCATTTCCTATGGAGAACGGGCATGTGCGGGATTGGGAGGCAGTGGAAAGGGTTTGGGCGCATGCGTTTGGACATCTAGCCGTGCCGGACGGGGCCAAGGGCGTGCCTTTTATGTATGCCTTGCCATCATGGGCCACGCGGGCGGAGAGTCAGAAAGTAATGGAGCTGGCGTTCGAAAGGTTTGAGACGGGGGCTTTGTATTTGGCGCGCTCGGCCATGTTGAGTGCTTTTAGTACGGGCCGGGCTAGTGGGATTGTGTGTGATTGCGGCGCGGGTTCGACGAGCGCCGTGCCTTTGTTGGACGGATACGTGCTGAATCAGCTTGTGGGACGGAGTGAGCGGGGGGGGGATTGGTTGGATGGGAAAGTGGGGGAGTGGCTGGCGTCGAAGAAGGCGACTGTGCGGCCGTTTGGGCAGCAGCAGGGGGTGGTGGCGGAGATGATGCCTCCGCATTATAGGCAGTTTCAGGAGCAACGAGTGTTGCGTGATATGAAGGAGAGCTGTTGTTTGGTCCCGGGGGCGGAAAGTGATGATGGGGCTATGTTTGATGTGGAGGATAATGACCCAGAGGAAGGGGTCTATGAGCTCCCGGACGGCACCAAGGTCAAGATAGACAAGACCCTTCGCCGACTCCCCGAGTTGCTCATGCTACCAGAGAACGACAGTGCTTCCTCCTCCTCTTCCTCGTCGTCACCACCAGCACCACAAGATCTGCCGGGCTTGGTGTACGCAGCGGTGGAAAAGGCGGATGTGGACGTGAGGAAGGAATTGTTGGGGAACGTAATTTTGACGGGGGCGGGTAGTTGTTTCCGAGGGGCAGCAGAACGGTTGCAGTTTGAATTGACAGAGAAGGTGCCGGTGGCGTATAAGGTCAAGGTGGTGACGGCCACGCCGTTGGAGAGGCGGTTTAGTGCGTGGATTGGGGGGTCGATTTTGGCGTCGCTTGGTTCGTTTCAGCAGCTGTGGTTGAGTAAGGCGGAGTATGAGGAGATGGGGGCAGAGAGGGCTTGTAGGGAGAGATTCCATTAAGGGGAGAGGAGGGACAACAAAGTGAAATGAAAAGCAAAGGAATAGATAAAGGACTTATGAATGAAATCAATGAGAACGTAGTGATGCGTACTTGCTTGCTTCTCATGTTTGGCTTCGCGCGCGGGCTTTTTTATAAGTGAGATTGTTTCTTTATTTTTCGCCAGCTTTGCCTAGTCATACCCACTATTGTTTTTATACTTTGTTCTTTTCCGCTGCTACTGTCGGTGCTGCTGGTTCAGAAAAAGAGTGAGATTCTATGTCTTCCTCTTCTTCTCCTCCTGCCCTCCGTCCTTCTCGGCGGCGCCGCCGCCTCGAGCTGCTTCTTCCTTTTCCAGGGAGCGCTTCCGCGTGGAGGTAGAAGAAGGGCCGTTAGGGTGTTGCGGGAAAGGATGAGGGTGGATGAACTGACCCCTGACCATACTACCCAAGGCTTGCCTGTAAGTTGCTGTCAAGTGAATTTGAGAGAGAGGAGGGGGGGAAAGGGAAGAAAGGATTCTGAGGCAGAGAAATAGCTTGTTTGCATGATATAGTATTGAAATCACCCGCCCATCCACCCACCCACCCATCAACTCAAGGACCTCCCTGTCCAGTTGGACGTCATCATCGTTGTTGCTCTCGCCCGCTTTTGCTGTCGTCTCCTTCTTCTCGTCCTTCTTCTCCTCCTCTCGAAGCAACACTGCTGGCGGTCCTGGCTCTAAGATGTGGGACCTTATCCCAGTGGTCAAGGGAAGAGGAGGCGCGACAGGAAGAGTCATGGCAGGGATAGGATTGACGATGACGAGGGACATGTTTCGGTGCGGGCGGGGAGGAGGGGGGGCTGGAGGAGGGTAGTACTGTTGGTGGTGGCTTTGATGGTAGGAGGCAGACTGCCGCCCTCCCCCACGGGCAGTCCAGGAACCACGACCTCCGCCGCCGCCTCGATAGGAGTTATACGATGCATAGGGCGCTGCGTATGCATGCGGAGGGGCAGGTGGTGGAGGCAGCGATGGTGGTGGGGCCTGCGGTCGTCCTGTGCTCCACCTTCCGCCGCGACCACGGGTCCCCCTCCCCCCCCGCACGCCAATGCCGCCACCGTATCTGAGGACAGCCCCACCACTTCCTCTTCCTTGCGCTTGCCCCGCTGCTGCTGCTGCTGCTGCTGCCGGCGGCCGCTTGGAGGAGGGTTTGGACATAGCGGGGAAGGCGGCCGGAGGCGGGGCGTATGGCTTGGAGTTAGGAGGCTCTCATTGCTTGTCCGTCTGCGCAAAGACCACCGGCAGGACCAGATTATGCCGCGGCCATTGCCTGTCGTTGTGATGGATTAATGTGCCGGGGCTGTGAGCTGTGTGTGGCGTGTGTAGGGTGTGGTCATGAGGGGCTGGCTCGTTTGACCTCCCATCATCAAGCGCGCCTCGCTCGCCCTTTTGAGTTCAATTGACTCACCACACAAAACCCACTACACCCATACCACGCACACACAGCACTGCAGGCAAGGGCACCACCACCATGCATCGCGCCAGATAGGACCTCAAGCCTCTCCTGCCCTGCCCCCAGCCACCGCCGCCTCATCAAAATCATGCCTGTCCTCCTCCCGCGCCGCCTTGTCCTCCTTCCCCTCCTCCTCCTCCTCCTGCTGTTCCTGCACCCCGCCTACGCCCAGCCCACATCCCTATGGGCGGCCATCAGCCAAAACGCCTCCTTCTCCGTCCTGAGCAACTGCGTGCGGCAGGCAGACCCCGCCATTTTGGCCCTTCTCAACGACACGGGAGGCTCCCAACTCTATACCCTCTTTGCCCCCCTCGACCTCGCCTTCACTGCTGCCGGCACCGACGCCACTATATGCCCCAACGGCAACCGCGACGCAGCCACGGCTGTGGTCAGCTACCTTGTGTCCAGCCAAACGACGCCCTTGCCGTACCTGAACCAACCCTTTGCCTTGCCGCTTAAGCCCGATGTACCCGCCGCGGCTGCCGCGCTCTATGTCTACAGCATTAGCAAAGACGCCGCCACCTCCCCAACCTTCCCCCCCATCCTCTACGTGAACAACGCACAAGCTTTGAGCTGGGAACCAATATCTACCACACAGGGTGGAAGCCATTACTTAGTACCCTTGGCTAGCCCTCTGACCCCTCCCCCCGGGAACGGTAGTCTGTGGGACGTCCTTCAAGCCCAGCCCGACTTCAGCACCACCGTCGCACTCATCTCAGCACAACTCCCCGATTTCCAAGCACTCCTTCAAGCGAATCCTGACATTTTTTCCCATAAAGGGTATCACACTTTCTTCGTCCCCAACAACGAGGCATGGACCAAGCTCCCCCCCGACCGCTTAGCCCGGCTGCAGTCCGACGCGCAAGCCCTCCAAACCCTCCTCCTCTTCCACACCCTCTCCAACACCAGCCCCAGCAGCGACTACCCCCGCTCCACCACCGGCATGTATTACTCCCAACAATTCTACCCCACCCCCAGTCTACGCGCCCGTGACATCTATCAAGCCTTCTATTCCGCCCTCTCCTCCTTCGCGGGCCTCCGCCTCCCCAACGATCTAGGCATCCTCCTAGACCTCTCCCGTCTCAACGGCACCCTCCATCTCCAAGGCAACACCAACACCAACAGCAGCAGCAGCAGCAGCAGCAGCAGCAGCAGCAGCAGCAGCAGCAGTGGCACTCCCGTCTTCCTCCCCGACCTTTCCGCGTACAACGGCGTCGCCCACGGTCTCTCCGGAGTCCTCCCCCTCCCCGAGCCCCTCCCCTCCGTCCTCGCCTCCGCCCCTCCCTCCCTCGCCGCCGCCGGGAACTTCACCATCCTATCTCAGCTCATCCAAGCAGCTATCACATCAGGCACTACCCCAGAACTGGCTACTGGGGGCCCGTTTACTTACTTGGCGCCGACAGATGCTGCTTTTGCTGTTGCGTTTGCCGAAGGGCGGTTACCGAGATTGCCGGTCTTGCTGCAGGATGAGGCACGCGTCGCGTCGCTTTGTAGGTATTGGGCGTTAGATTCAAAGGATGGGTTGTTATTATTCAGGCCTGACCCGTACGTTGATCCTTTTAGGGATGATTTTGAAGAGGGGGCGAAGTTGGAGGATAGGGAGGGGAGGGGGGTGTGGGTTAAGAGGTTGGTGGTGGAGGGGAGTAGGAGCTTGGGGGGAAAGGTGGATGATGTTGTTGTCTTCTTGAATAATGCGAGGGTGTATCAGTGTCTGGAGGAGGAGGGGGTGGGGCATGCGTGTGGGACGCGGCCGACGCCTAGTAATACTTATAGCATTAATGCTGATCGAGTGGTGAATATGGTGCATGCCGTAGATAGTGTGCCCCTCCCTCCCTCCGCCGGCACCTTGTTTGAAGCCCTGCAGCAAGACCCGGAGTTGAGCTCGTTTCTTGTTTTGTTGCTGAAGAGCGCTGGTAGTAGTGATTTGGTTGCGCGGTTGAATGCCACCAGTACCAACAGCGCCAGCACCACCACCACCACCACCACCACCAGCAGCAGCAGCAGTAGTGAGGAGGAGGAAGAGCTGTTCACTCTCTGGGCACCCACCAACGACGCCCTCGCAGCCTTACAATCAACAAGACCCTGGCTCTTGGCCTCCTCTGAAGCAGTCGACCAAATGCTGCGTTATCATATCACACCCTCCTTATGGTACTCACGTTGGTTAGGCCCCTCCCAGCCCTTACCCACCCTTGCCTTCGATGGAGAAGCACTCGTCCTCGTCAATGCTACAGCAGCAGCAGCAGCAGTAGCTCTGCAAATAAATCGAATTGTGGTTTTGGAAGATGACTTACCTGCGAGCAATGGCGTGCTGCACAAGCTGGCTGGAGTCCTCGTTCCCGACCTGCTCCAGATAGCTTATGCCTCGGGAGGGTTACAACGCGCCGTGGCAGCCCTGGAAAAAGAAGAAGGAGGAGAAGGAAGAGAAAGCTTGGCGCAGGTTTTGGCAGGCCCGGGTCCTTTTACTCTGTTTGGGCCGTTGGACAGTGTGTTTGAGGCGACGGATGCTGCTGCTGTTGCTACTGCTGCTGCTGTTGCTGCGGGGCAGGAGGAGCAGGAGGGAGGCTTCACCTTGACACCGACGGAACTGCAATACCACGTGGGCGCAACCCTAGTGCGGCCCGAGGATGTTATGAACATAAACAACAACAACGACGAGCCAGCAGCAGCAACGACGACGACGACGGCGCTGGTGGTAGACTCTCTCCTAGGCCTCCCCCTCTACCTCTCCTTCCTCAACGCCACCACCTCCCACCCCTACGCCCCCTCCCAAAGCGGCCTCTTCGTCAACCAAGCCGAGATGCGCATCCCCGTCCATCGAGCTATAAACGGACTAGTCTACGCCATCGATTCCTTCCTACAACCACCACAACAAAGCATCATGGCCCTCCTTCGCGGTCGAGAGGACGGACGGGCATTCGCTTCCCTCCTCACCCAAACCGGGCTTCACACCCAACTCGAGGGCGAGGGGGAGGGAGGGCCTTGGACGGTGTTTGCGCCCCGGACCTCAGTACTGGAGGGTTTGTACCTGAAAGAGGAGATTTGGGCGGATGCAATGCAAGCCCCGCAGCTCTTGGCGTTTCACCTTGTTAGTGGTCGGCGTCTCTTTACCCCGGCCTTTGCCAACGTCACCACGTGCCTACGCAACTCTGAGGATTTTTGCCTGGGCCCGCCCGACGTTTTCTCCCTTCAAGGCCAACCTCTATCTACTCAAGTGGTCTCCAAGTCTCGCACCTTCCTCAGCACGGTCCATGGCGCCTTCACGGCTTCGCTTGTCCATCCTGACTTGCATGCGAGCAACGGCGTCGTTCATTTCCTTGACGGAGTCTTGACCTATGACGGCTACCGGCGGCCAACTGCTGCCGCCGCGTCGGCAGGGAGTTAGTGGGTCATAACCATTAGATTTCTAAAAAAACACAAATGAAGAAATGACAACGACAACAAAATGAAAGCGGCAAAATGTGGGGTTTCCTTCCCCTACCATTGCTTGTCTCCCCCAGCCAAAAGACGAGGCAGAAAAGCAAGCATTTCACGTCTTGCCCAGTGTGAGACCTCGCGCTTTTGCTTTCAGCACGGGCAGCTAGCCTTATCCATCATCGTCAAAGCGCGTTCGGAGACTTGTTGGCTTTGTAGTTAACTTAACCCTTTGCTTTTCCACAAGCGCGTCACTTTTGGGGCACGTACACCCACTTTTTCTTCGTTCTTCAGGCCATCATTTACTTACCCTTCCCACCGCAAAACAAAACAAACAGGTCGCGTCTCGGCCAGGAAGTGAAAGCTTGACAACCCGACGAGCTCTCTTCCTCTTTTTTCGATGCGGCCAGGCTCCACCCGTCTCCCTCAAGGCCAGCGCTCACGACCGGCAGCACCACCACCAAGCCCCCCACCAGCGACGTCGATCCCAATCCCATACTATCCGTCGTCGCTCCGTCCTCCCATCTCCCAACAAAGCCAAAACCCTCCTCCAAACCCTGCTCCTACTGCTCCTTCTCCTCCTCCTCCTCCAACCCCGACACGGCCCCGACAGCACCAAGCGACCCGCGTCCACGTCAAGGTCCAGCAGCGATTCGCGCTGCCTGCCGAGCTAAGAGCGGTACTGCAGTGCATGCCTCCACCGAAAAAGCCTCGTTTAGTTGCACCTATCAGACGCAGCGCCAGTGGGGACGAAGATAGAGGCGGGGATCGGAAGCGTCGTCGGCCTGCCTCCCCCTCGGTTTCCCATCTACCTGTGTCTAAGCCGCCGTGTGCAGCAGTGCCTCAAGACGTGGGCCATCTAGAGAATGCAATGGCGCGCATCTCCCTCAGTCTGCAAGAAATCCAGCAGGAGTTGCGCAGTCAGAAGCACTTCCCTCATCCCGCGGCCGCGCCGGCACCACCCTTGACATTGAACGACACAGGCACAGCGCCCTCGTACAGAGTCATTTCCACTGCCACGCTCGCCCCACCATCACTCCTTAAGGAAAGAGTCATAAAGTGCCGCACCAACAGCAGCAGCAGCAGCAACCAGAACTACAACAAGAGTAGGAGCAGCAAAGGCGGCGGGCCCAGGTTCACAGTACGCAATGCAGGCGGCACCGAATTGGTCCTTGATGGAGGCGTGGAAGGGCGGATGGTGGAGATTCTGGTAGGGGACTTTACTGGTGGCTGTCGTACAAGTCAGGAAGAGGAGAAGGTGCGTTGGCCAAGCATCTCTTCACCCTTGCCAAAGGTGGTAACGTGCGCCGCCACCACCCAGGATGCTTGTACCTCGCCATCCGTGTCTTTACTAACCCAAGGCAGCGATGAGATGTGCGAGAGTGAGGAGAGTAGTGTGGCTTCGGTTGCAAGCTCGGTGTGGTTCCAGCATCGAGGGGCTCTGCAGCAGCGTGCTTCTCCCTTTTTCTCCTCTTGTTCGTCTTTGGAGCTGCCACTACAGCGCCCTAGCTCCGACGAGGTGGACGACGACAACGACGATGTGCATTCCTTCTCAGTGGCAGCGCCAACGGACCTCTCGCTAGCCTCCTTACCTTTAGAATGGCCCGTGCCAGCGCCTTCTCCTCTACCCTCCCAATCTTCCCACTGCTTTTCGTCGCGCGAATCGTGCTTTTCTCCTTTTGTCCCCGAGCGCCAACACGCGGAGGAGAGGAGGGAGGAGGTGAGCACGCACGAAGAGGAGCAGGAGGAGAAGGACGAGAGCATTTCAGGAACCGTCGACATCAGCGTCCGCACCAACAGCCGGTGCAGCAGTTGTTGTGATTGCTTTTCCGTTGTGGCGGTGGCGAGCGGAGGCGAAGAAGAAGAAGAAGGATACAACTCGGATTCCTCCAGGTCCTCCTCCTGCTCCTCTAACTCCTCCTCCTCCTCCTCCTCCTCCTCTTCCTTTTGCTCCTCCTCCTCCTCCACCATTTCCATTTCCAGTTGCTGCCACACAGTAAGGGAAAGAAATACTGCTTTCACCACCACACCCACGCTCCCCGTCCGTCTTCTGCGTTGGTGACTTCCAACAAAATATAGAGGAATCAAATGAAAATTGAAAACAAGGAATTTGGGGTGAGCTCTTTGAATTCCTTTTTGTCTTTCGTTTGTTTCTTCTTTTCTTCGACGACCTTTCCTTGATTGATATGTGTGTGTTTTGTTTGGTGCGTGTGAGAGGTTGATGCACTCTCACAACGCTTTTGCTGCCGCACCAGCTGCTGCTGCTGCTGCTCTTCTGCAGAAGGGTCGCCGTCGACGGCAGTTCCATACCCCCCAACCCCCCCCTTTTCCCCCCTCCCTCCTCTCCTTTTATTGTTTCACTTGCTCAAAAGCTCATGCACTGACCGCCTCCTTGGCCGCGGCTTGGGCAGCCTTGGCATCC
>Ga0209390_10009439_pt1 | contig 11708 bp, 7 predicted proteins | sample BON01_FD_187212 | JGI IMG/M metagenome (GOLD analysis project Ga0209390, IMG submission 187212) | Freshwater microbial communities from Lake Bonney liftoff mats and glacier meltwater in Antarctica - BON-01 (SPAdes) (version 2) | ecosystem: Environmental > Aquatic > Freshwater > Ice > Glacier... | reverse complement strand
CCACCCATTCCCATCATATTTCCCATATCGCCACCCCCACCCATTCCTATCATATTTCCCATATCGCCGCCTCCACCCATTCCCTGCATGCTGCCACCCCCACCACCCATGCCATTCATCATTCCACCGTGAGGCATGCCACCTCCTGTATATGTATATGCATATATTTATATGTGTGCCGCTGCCGTCACCGCCCATGCTATTCGAATCTCAAGAACGACAAATCATACAGATTTATATAAACTTGAAGAAGTAAGAATCTCATTGGCAGTATTCTGAAATCCGAAAAACCCGGGGTAAACCGCTCATACCTCCTGTATATATGGGTGCACGTGTGTGTGTGTGTACGTGTATATGCATCTGTAATTGTACGTGTATGTTTACGAGTATTTGTTTATGTGTATGTGCATGTGTATATGCATCTATATCCGTATATGTTTGTTAATGTGTATGTATGTGAATAATATGTGTATATGTATTTACATATGTACAAGTACATGCATATATGTACATAAAAAAATCAGACAAATTCCAAGTATCCGTGAACAGATATACTGTGTAATATATATATATACGCAAATACACCACATGAATTTTCCACGCACCGCCCATGCCCATCATGTTGCCGCCCCCGCCCATTTGTCCTCCCATCATGTTTGCGCCACCCATTCCAATCATATTTCCCATATCACCACCCCCCATGCTGTTGCCATCCATTCCTGCCCAGGAAAACAAGATGTTACGTCAGCAGGTGTGAATCTCACAATCGATAGATCATACAGATTTATATAAACTTGAAATCAGAATCTCTTCGTCAGTTTTATATCCGGGAAAAAAACATACCCAGGGTTTTAACCAAAAAACTAATGGGAACATTGTTGAGAAAAAAATAGATAGGAAAAGGCCCGGGAAGAAATTGAGATACCCACTATCAGTTTTCAATAAAAACTCTACTCTCAAACAGCCGGCTCTTGACAAACACGAACCCGGTAGACGAGGATTCATGGGGTCAAAAAGACGTAGCTCAACTCAGTTGGAGAAAACACAATGCCTGACTCAAGTCGTGATGTTAAGAAAAAAAAGTGGATCAACGCGTTGACCAGCTGGGTTTGTGTGTTAACCAGGCCCGGAAACAGAGGGAAAAGGTTGTGAAGATCGTTGGATGTATGAACATCCTTAGTGAAAAATGCGACTTCGGGTGGCGCACGGTAGCGTCGAGGCTGCCGCGCGCCACCCAAAGTGTCTGTTAGTGTCTGTTCGCGTCTGTTAGTGGTCTGTTAGTGTCAGTTAGTGTCTGTTAATGGTCTGATTGCGTCTGTTAGTGTTTGTTAGCTAACACACTAGCAGATCCTAACAGATACTGATAGATGCTAACAGACTACCCGAATGACACACAGCAGCTTCACCGCTGCCTCACGCCACCCGCAGTCAGCCGCGGCCAATACCGACGTCTGACCTATAACGACTTTTGGCCCGGAAAACACTTTTGCCCGCCAAAAATCGACTTGAGCCCCACCGCGCGTTGCGAATGTCAAAGGGAGGGATTCCCTTGTCCATGCCCAAAGGAGTTTTTTGGAATTCTGATTTTTTTGCCTTGGACACGGACAATTTCACTGCAAGAAATCCATGGACTTGGCACTGGAGGGAAGAGACGAGGGTGATCCCTTATGCGTGGGGAAGTGAGCTTTTGGCAGGTCCTACGGGCTGGCCAGCTTAGGGCTGAGCCGCAGTATCAAGTTCCGACGCATAAGGGATCAAGGGAAGCCCTCCCTTGGACATTTGCAACGCGCCGCCGTCGTGTGCCCTCGAAAAATCTCTCTGCGCACTTCCGTGTCTATCTTACTTGTCGATTGTTCCTACCCACACGCTTGCTCGAGCATGCGGCAGGTGCGTATGCTTCTTTCTGATCCTTCAGAACTTTACCTCCGATCTTTTTCTCGAGTCCCCTCCAATCTTTCAGTTTTTTCGACCATCGCCTGCCGCAGGCCGATTTTTAACAATCCTTTGTCGCTTTTTCCGCACATAAAGCCCCTTGCCGCCGCGCGCCACTTCAAGTTCGGAATTCTCTCCGGAGGATTTGCGCACTTTAACGGATTTTGGATGTTTTACAGGCTGTTTTATTCTGTGTTTCCAGGCATTCCTTAAGTCTCGATCGTGCGTCTTTTCAAAATGGACGTTTTTTTGAAAAGTCGCAAAACGCACTATTTCTTCACTTATTCTTAGTTCCTCTGTGCGAGGCACGGGATGGCCATTTTCGGGGTGTTTCATTGTTTCGGGAGCGGAAAAACGAGGGGAAAAAGCCGCGAAAACAACATTTCAAAAAAATAGGTGAAAATCGAAAAAAAAACCAAAATCTGGAAAAAGTAAAAATCGCAAAAATACATCCAGCCCTGCCAATGGAGTGCACGGCATCCTGGGAGGGTTATGAAAGGGTGGTGGGAGGGTTGTGTGTCTCTTCAGAAAAGGCAGAAAGGACATTTCGAAAAAATAAAATCGGTGAAAATTGAAAAAAAACATGGAAAAAAAATTAAAAGTGAAGAAATTCCACTTTTTTTCCCACAACACTTTGATTGATTCTTCCCCTTACATCCCACAATTTTTGTTCGAAAAGCTGAACTGCGGCAGCCGCAGGTCGGCTAAAACGCGACTTGCGACGGTGTTGAAGGTGTCTTGCAGGTGGGGCAAAAAGTCGACCAGCGGCTGCCGCAGATCGAATAAACTCCTTCATTTTCCAGGGTTTTGTGAAATTGGACGTCTGCAGACTTCTGATCTCAAATCGGACGTCGTGTCTTGGCTACTTTTTCCCCCCTTTTTTGAGAGCAGGCCTCTCCCATCCCGGGAGATGTTCAAGCCGAGATCGGACGTCTCCTCGACGGAGACATCCGATGAGAGATCGGACATTGAATTGAATTTAAGTCCGATCTCAACAAAAAGGAGAGGTCTGATCTCAAAAAATGTGACCGAAAAAGGGGGGGAAAGAGGAATCTGGAAACTCGGGTCCGACCCCCTGTGGCGCGCGGCGCTGCGGCTAAAGCCCCTCCGCTTACTACAGCCCCTCCCGCTTGGGCCCAAAAATGACATCTCCCCACAGTTTGGTCGTGAGCTTTCGGCGCGCGGCGGCTCCGGGGCTAAAGCCCCAATGCTTGCCGCGCGCCCCGCACCTGCCTAGTCGATTTTTCCCACAGGCTCGCTTACGCACCTGCCATGCCGCCACTCATGCTGTTGCCTTGCCCGCCGTGCATTCTGCCGCCATGCATCGGCATACCCCCCATTCCTGCACAAACAAAGGTAGGGGAACGTTATTAGGCCATGCAACTAGATAACAGGAGAGATACTCCGACGAAAGGGGAACAGAAATGGGATTCAATGTGTTGCGCATAGAATGCAGATGGTGAATTTGCTGCCGAATGCCACAGCGCGCAGGTCGGTGCGCTCTGCAGGCAAGAATGACGTGGGACACAGACGCAGCGATGTGCAAATGCCAAAATGCCACAAACACAAGGCAAACGTGTTAATGTCGTCGTCGATTGCAGTCCGTACACACGCTCGCTGCGTACCTGCCATTCCGCCACCACCCATAACACCACCACCCACGCCGTTCATGCCTTGCATGCTGTGCATGCCTCCGCCACTGTTCAGTCCGCTGCCTTGCATTTGCATGCCGAATGAATCATTCATCTCCGAATTGAGAAGAACGTCCTGTCGTGGGAAACCTCCAGATCGCTCGAGAGAAGCGTGTGTACGTCGCGTGCAGTGCAGTCCGTAGGTAGAAGATCAAGATGCAAACGTCGTGTGGCCGCGGAGATTGTTCCACAAGTTTGAAACTACAGTTGAACAGTTGGAGTGAGAGACAGGGGCGGTGTAGTAATCTGATAAAAACAATGCTGATTTTTTTTCGAGCCAAAATGGTTGAAACGACCCTTTCGAGAAATCCTTGTTGGCGCTAGAGGAAGAGGCTACACCGGTGGGGGGTAGCATAAATTTTTGTGACAAAACATGTCTGTAAATAATATAACTTGGATCAATTTGTTTCTCATCAACGTTTTGCATAAATTTAATTTCAAAGCAAGATGGGACTAAAAAGTTACGTACTCTTCTGCTCCACTCTCAAAGTCACCGCCCGTTGAGTTGAAAACTTATCGATAGCGCCAAGAATTCCTTGCGAAACGCGTTCGCCGAAGCGAGCAAAATGCAGAAGCACCGGCGCCTGTTCTCTACTGAGAACAGAGATTGCAATCTCGTCGCCGGCGCGCCCTCAGTGCAGGGCATGCGCGCCACGAGCGTGCACGCTGTAGTGGGTCTGTGTGCGATGATGAGCCTGACACGCGTCGCTGCTCTGCCAGTGAATTGCCCGGCGCTGATGTACGCAGCGCCAGAATCCGGTCAATACTCTTTCAATGACTGCATCTGTCGAGGCGGCGCGGTGACACGTGACTGGGAAGCAGAAAGGTGCACGCACTACGCGCTGGAGATGGACAAGGGCTGCTCTCAAAATACTTTGACGTGGGTGGAGCTTGGGCCTGCGAGCTCACCCGCTATCTGCATGCATCTGGTCATGGACAATAACGGCTCACAGTGCAAGGATCGAACATTTTTCCTGTGGAAAGACCGTGGAGGAGACGTTTGCTACTGTCCCGGTGGCACTCCCGCGGCTGTGGATCAGTGCGACTATAGCAAATTTCCTCTCTTGCTGATGGGCGCCTCTACATACTCCATACAGACTCCGTCGTCAATCACTGCTGAAGTAGGCGGACACTCGACCAGTTGTTTTGCTTCCAACCTATCTCTTTGCGAGCTGTGTCGAGCAGGCACCTTCACCAACGAGTCAGACGGCATATACAACACGGTCAATTGCACGGAGTGCCCTATGGGCACGTATTCACAAATCGTCGGTGCAAATGCTAGCACTCTCTGTACGCCTTGTGGCGCAGGATCGTATTCGGAAAGCACCGGGCAAGCCAGCGTTGAATCGTGCGTGCAATGTGTTGCTGGCAAGTTCTCTGCACTAGCTGTTGCGAGCAGTCGGAGTCGGTGTATCTCTTGCGCCGCAGGGCTTTATTCGGAAGAAGATGGTGGTAACAGCAGTGAAACTTGCATGCAGGTAAGAGTGCCTCTGTCACTTTCAAAGCTCCAAAAGCACACACCGCCTGCTGGGCACCCCGCTACCCCGCGAGGTGTTATCTGAGATTTCCCCCCGTTCTTCACATTCATTTCCCTCAATTCTCCTGTATTTTGAACATGTGACAATGCGCGACTAAGTCTATCTCCACCCCTATTTTGTTATTCTCCTGCACTCTTCGCTCTCTCCTGCGCGTGTGCAGTGTCCCGCGGGTACTTACAACGCGAAGAGTAGCGCAAACACGACAATGTCGTGCTTGCCTTGTATTGTCGGCAAGTATTCGGAGACGCCCGGGGCCAATTCAAGCTCGTATTGTGCGTGGTGTCCTGTGGGTACCTACAACGAGAAGACCGGCTCCAATTCCAGTCTTGCCTGTCTGCATTGTCCAAACCACACAAGCTCTCCAGAGGGTAGCGCACTACTCGCACACTGCATCTGCAATCTGGGCTATTCGCAGGGGTCCACCGGCCAAGAGTGTAGTGCATGCATCGCGGGGACGTATAAGCCTGTTAACGGAAGTGCGTTGTGCTCGCTGTGTGTCCAGGGTAAGTTCTCGAGCGTGACGGGTGCAATCTCCGAGACCACTTGCGACGACTGCCCATTGAACACATTCTCTAGCGATGGCAGCGGGCAGTTGACCAATTGCACCTGCATCCTGGGACACACGGGTGACGACGGAACAATTTGCAACGGATGCATCGCAGGCACCTGGAAGTCTGTGAACGGAAGTGCGTCGTGCTCACTGTGTACGCCGGGAAAATACTCGAGCGTGACTGCATCGATTTCCGAGGCGACATGTGAGGAATGCCCCGCCCATACGTACTCTGGCGACGGCAGCGGTCTGCTGATTAATTGCACTTGTAACTTTGGATACAGCAGCTCGGACGGCGACGGCATCGAATGTAGCGAATGTATCGTTGGAACCTGGAAGGATGTCAATGGCTCCTCATCGTGCATTTTGTGCGCCTCGGGGAAGTGGAGCAACGAGACTGGTGAGATTTCTGAATCAACATGCACAGATTGCCCGGCGCACACCTACTCTGGCGACGGCAGCGGTCTGCTGATTAATTGCACTTGTAACTTTGGATACAGCAGCCCAGATGGCGACGGCATTGAATGCAGTGCATGCGTGTCAGGGACTTACAAGGACGTCAATGGCTCAAGCGTGTGTTTGCTATGCGCGCGTGGTAGCTACTCAAACAAAGAAGCCGAAATTTCCAAGTCTGCATGTATTGTGTGTCCCAGCCACTCGTACACGCCGCACGAGGGTTCGGCGAGCCTCGCCAACTGCTCCTGTGATCCAGGATTTACAGGGCCAGATGGCGCCCCAGACGAGTGCTCTGCGTGCATTCCCGGCACGTTTAAGGATCTGAATGGGACTGCCAATTGCACAAAATGCGAACCAGGAAAGTACAGTGAAGAATGGGGGGATATCAGCAATATTACGAATGCATCGCAGGTGATCAATGATTTTCAAACGTCAGCCCACGCACACTGTCTAAGGAGGAACCTTTTGGAAGGCCCTGTAGAAGACTGCGACATGCTGCTACTCCCAGTGCTTGGCTGCTCATCATGTCCATACAGCACATTTTCACTCGAGGGTAGCGGAAACCGCACCATGTGTATATGCAACGAGGGGTACACTGCGCCGGATGGTAATCCTTGCGCGGCGTGTGTTAGTGGAAAATACAAACCTGTCAATGGCTCGGCGGTTTGTTCATTATGCCAGCGAGGAACGTACTCAACTGGCATTGCTATGCGCAGCAATGACAAGTGTCTTGACTGCCCTCACGATTCTTTCTCCGTGCTGGGAAGTAGTAACATTACAAGATGCCTGTGCAATGCTGGGTATCACGGCCATGACGGCGGCCCCTGTGCTGCTTGTGAGCCAGGCACCTTCAAGGCAATCAACGGCACACAAGAGTGCACCAGCAAATGCGTCATCAGCACAGTCTGTCCGGCCAATGTTACATGGATGCTTGCCATTAGCGCCTTTGCTCACCGTTTCCTCGACCAGATAGTGTTTATCAAAGACGGTGCCACTCCTGAGTTTGTTGATGTGAATGGCGTTGTACGCTTGGGCTGCACGCTCAAGGTCAACGTGCCAACCGACTGGAGGAGCAGCGGCAATTTCAGTTGCATGGATTATGGAATTTCTGGATTTTGCAAGGATGGGGGCTATGGGACGAATTGGCATCCCTCGTTTGGCTTTTTCGCCGACTATGCAGATACTGTCGGTGTAGATGCTGGGCAGGCTTGCTGTGAGTGCGGTGGAGGCGTCCTCAATTTGCCATCTCCTTACCTCTTGCTTGATCATCTTATATTTGATCAGGGTGCAACCACACCCAGGATCAAAGAAGGGCTGGGTCACGTTAGCATAATTGGTGTCAGCGAGGGTTGCACACACAAGGTCGATATGCCAACTGACTGGAGAAGCAGCGGGAATTTCAACTGCATGGATTATTATGTCACCGGATTCTGCCAAAATGGCACGTATGGCGCCGACTGGCAACCATCTTTCGGCACGTTCGCAGACTACGCAAATGCTGACGGTGTAGATGCTGGGCAGGCTTGCTGCGAGTGCGGTGGAGGTGTGATTAAGCTGCCATCCTCTTACTCCATTGAAATCACAGCTCCAGAGTACATTACAGCTGTCACGTTCAAGAGCATGAGTAACTCGTCGTCTACGACTCCAGCATTCTCTAGCAGCGGTAAAGGCGCAGGGGACGATCGAGGCTCAGGGAATGGCTCAACGTCACATTCCTACATGGGCTGTGGAATCTCAATTTGCACCAATCTCAATCGAATCTTTGCATTTGAGGGTTCACAGTACAGCAACAGCTCATTATGCGGTGCAGAGGTTTCCTGGGCGGCATCTACCGGCAACATGATCACGTCCATCACATATAATGCCATTGCAAGGAGTGTGTCAGGTGTGGTGCAAGCTCCCCTCCCTGTCCAGGTGTGCGCCCAAGAGGAAACTTGCACGGAAACGTGCATTGCTCATACAAGCTGTACAGAGTGTGAGGCTGGCAAGTACGCTGACAACAACGTAAGCGCTGCAACAAGCTGCATTGGCTGCCCTCTCAACACGTTTTCCTTGGCACGGAGCAAGAATCTATCACATTGTGACTGCAATCAGGGGTACACAGGCCCCGATGGCACTGCTTGCGTTTCTTGCGACTTCGCCAACACATACAAATCCACCAGGGGCTCTATGGCATGCAGCAACTGCACAAAGGACGAATGCGAGACAGGACACTTTCGACCCCGATGCAATCTCACATCGGATACCCAGTGGTGCCAGCGCTGCACCAACGCACCTGACTTTTCCCTGTACACAAGCCCTGGGGCGCCTTACTTCCAGGAGAACTGCAATTGGACATGCGATAGCGCGGGAGGTTACGTTCCGTCTGCCGAAAACGGCACCTTTTGCTCTGTGCGGTGGAGCGCCGCAAGAGGGCATGAGAATGTCTGCTTCTCACATCCATCGACTTGCGTCAAGTGCGACGTCAACTGTTCGACAGGCTTCTTCTCGCAGAATTGTGCATGTCAAGCGTGTTCAGCAGGTGGTGAGAGCACTTGGCCGCCTGTGAATTCAGAGTACTCTTCGCTGTGGCACGTTGAAGGTATGCCCAAGTGTGGCTGGCAGTGCAAGTCGGGGCTGTCGAGTACCCAATGCTCTGAATCAGGCAACGGTCTGTGCCGACTGCCCTGCCCAGTTGGCACGTTTGGCGATGCTAATGCCATCGAGGGCTGCCAGGCATGTCCTGCTGGCACATCATCATTTCCGTATGACATAGTCTCGGATTTCGTCAATTCTTCAAATGCAACGCATATAAGTGACTGCGTGCAGTGCAGCGCAGGCAAATATAAACCTGCACTTGGGACATTGGGGTGCGAGATTCGGGAGAGTGCCAGTCTCGAGCAGTGCGTGCTGTCGGGGACATGCGGTCTTGGCAAGTGCCCCAGCGCATGTGTCAAATTGGACCAGGATCGCTCTGTGTGCTGTCGTGCTTTTGCGGATATTGCAGATACAAGATGTCAAGAATTAGTGTGTGTTTTTTGTCCTAAGGGAAGCTTCTCAGATGTAGCAGGTGCTGCAAGCTGCCAATCTTGCCCGACTGATTCGGTATCAACCCCAGGCAGTACAATTGACACCGCCTGCAAATGTGCGCCAGGTTTCGACGGATTGGATGGAGGTAGTTGTTCAATTTGTGCTGCTGGAAAGTATAAGTCATTGGCAGGGACTGGAGGGGGAGGCTGTGCGGTTTGCGAGGCAGGGAAGTTTTCTCCCGACGATGGCGCAACAATTTGTCAGCTTTGCAGTAGCAGTAGTGACTCAGTTGCCGGTAGCCTTGTTTGCACTGCCGAACGAGTGAATGTAGAGGTCTCTGTATCGATTGCAATGAACGCTAGCTACTTTGCTGAAGTGCAAGATCAATACGTTGCAAGCATAGCCGACTTGGCAGGGGTGTCGACATCTAGCGTCTTTCGTACAGCCATTCTCAACGACAGCAGCGCTGCTAGTTCACGACGTCAGTTGCTTGCAACCTCCCAGATCACAATTGTGTGGGTGATTAGGACACCGCGATTTCACGTTGCAGCTCTCAAAGCTTCAATTGCTACTGCGTTTGTGTTGCGCCTCAGCGAGATAGGGCCGCTCCCTACGCTCAATGCCTTGACGGAGGATTGTGGTTCTGGCAGGGAGCCCGATGGTCGTGCATGTGCGCCGTGTGCAGAGGGCTTGTACAAGAACTTGCCTGATAACTCAAGCTGTGTAGTATGTGGAAATGGAACCACTACCGAATTCAGAGCGTCCATTTTTGAAGTCGATTGTACTTGCACCGCGGGCTACTTCTTTGATGCCGCCGATAGCATTCCCAGCGTTGGATCTTGCGCTCCCTGCCCGGCCGGTACATTTAAACCGTTTGGACCTGGAGTTTGCATGCGGTGCGCTGAGGGGACGTACTCCCCTGGAACAAGTAAGGGCAAACCGTCTGCATCTTGCATCTTCTGTCCAGTCGACCGTGTTCGGTCACCACCGGAGAGCGATTCAAAAGAAGATTGCTGTGGCGATGGCTGTAAATGTGATGCAGGCTACAATGAGCTTGATGGAAACTTTGAGTGTGTATCTTGCAAGACTGGCTATTACAAGTCAGTACAAAGCACTGGTGCGTGCCTTTTGTGCGGTATAGGAAGCTTTACCAACACCAGCACTGCAGCCACGTCTTGCACGAGTTGCCCACATGGTTCCTACAACGACGTGTCAGGTGCCACAGTCTGCAAAACGTGCCCACCTTTCACTTTGACTGTCGACGTGGGTACCCAGAGGATGACAGATTGCAAATGCACCTTTTCTACAACATCAGCGTGCCAAAGCTGTCATGCGGGAGAGTACGGTCTTGGACCAGCCGAACGTAATGTTTCTACGGTCGGAGGGCCTGGCGCAAGCTCTTTCAAGCCATCTGATATTGACTTGAGCTATCCGCTTGCCGGTAACATAGCGCTCTTAGCCAACCATGCAAATGGATCAATCATGTACGTCAATATTTCCTCTGGCGAGCGTACTGAAGTAACCTGGGGCGGAGTTGGATATATGGATGGAAGTGCAGATGTTGCTCAATTTACCCACCCTAACGGTGTTGCCGCATCCCCCGACGCCAGTGTGGTACTAGTCGCGGGTAATGACGATCACACGGTGCGGAAAATTGACTGGGCGAGCCGGACAGTCAGCACTTTTGCCGGCAAAAGTCAAGTATCTGGAAGCACAGATGGAAATATCACATCAGCACGTTTCACGTACCCTCGAGACCTTATATTTCACCCAGCTGGTAATCGTGTGTATGTTGCAGAGTCGGGTGACCGCATCCGGCTCATCGACATCGCTGCTGGTGCTGTTAGTACTGTGTACACAGGATCTGTCTCACGACTGACCATTGCCAAGGACGGGAGCAGGCTACTATTCACCTCAGGAAACCAGATCAAAACACTGGATTTAACAACGCATGCCGTGCGTGATGTTGCAGGCCAGGCAGCAGCAGGGTATGAAGACGCAACGGGCACAGCCGCCAAATTCAACGGCCCGCAGGGCATCACTCTCGATTTTGATGCCCGCACGGCGTTTATCGCGGATCAAGGTAACTTCCGAATCCGCACCGTTGATATTGTGACGGGGGAGGTGGCCACTGCGATGGGCTCGTCATCAGACTACCAAGATGGGCCCATCACAAATGCCAAAATCAAGAGCTGCCAGGCGCTTGACATGACTCCCGACGGCTTGCTGCTGCTCTTTGCTGACGAAGGCGCGAACCGGTGCGAATTGGTGTTGCTGCGTGTATGTCTAATGGTTCACAACGATTTTGTTGAAGGGGTGCCTACACCGCCATATTCATATGTCATATCTATACATGACAAAAACAAGAACTGGTGCGAGTTTGTGGTGTTGTTTGTCATTCTGATTGTCCAGAGTGTCACAGGTAGAGGTCTAGAGATCTGCCTTGTTGATTTCATGTTTGAGTGATGAAGACACAGAGTTGTCTCCTGTATGCCACTTATACATCTATGCATTGTACGTGCATGCACGCAC
>Ga0209390_10009437_pt1 | contig 11710 bp, 8 predicted proteins | sample BON01_FD_187212 | JGI IMG/M metagenome (GOLD analysis project Ga0209390, IMG submission 187212) | Freshwater microbial communities from Lake Bonney liftoff mats and glacier meltwater in Antarctica - BON-01 (SPAdes) (version 2) | ecosystem: Environmental > Aquatic > Freshwater > Ice > Glacier... | reverse complement strand
GGTGATGATGATTGCTTTTATTACTTTCAAAAGTAGTTTAGTACCCTTGTTGGAGGGTCTATGAAGTTCAAATTCATGAGAATTTGAGGTATCGGGTTTTAGACGGAATCGAACCGACGACCTAGGGCACTGATTAGTTTTGGTGACATTTGTGGGTCTGCTTGTCATTCCATTTGCGGTTAAACTCTCACCATTCCCCCTTTCCATACCCTCCCCTACTACCCTCGGACCAAACATCCCCTGTGTCCTCTCTCCCAGTTGAAGACCATTAGGGGGAGACTCCCCCAAAAGAACATGGGCGCGCGGCGGCAAAACCTACGATTGGCGCGCGGCAGCACCTCTTCGTGCTCACCACTACCGAGGCTGCGCCATGGTCCGCCAAGATCTCACACCTGGCCTCGCACCCTCACAACACCCTTGCATGCAACTACACTTCACTCCCACCTCCTTCCTGCCCACACCCTGCACCCCATAGCCATCTCTGTTTTGGCTATACACAGCCTGTCCCGGGCGTGTTGCTGGGCTTCGTCCCAACAGCCGCTAAGGATAGAGCGACACCCCACATCCACTCAACCCACTCAATTAAGACCCACGCACACCCAATTCCCACACGCCTTGGACAAGTATACACAAGAACCTTGTTGTACCCCCTCCTCCCCTGACTAAAGAGCGTTCGTCTGTGGGGCGTGCACAGGCACCGCATAGGTTGGCGTCCCGTTGGTGTCCCTTTTCGATCCACTTTTCAAAAGGTCTAGGTTGCATTGTTTCGATGTATGGTTGACGTGATATTTGTGACACATAAAAGTATGATGATGATACCTACACCGACACTGTGGACACCACCCTGGTACGCTACCATATCCGACTTGCTGTGTGTAATTGCTGTGCCTATTTTGCTAAAAATGTGATGATGACGTCTCAACAATTCCCCCGAATCCGGTACGTGAGTCAGGTCTCAGTCATTAGTTTTGTTGAGTTGGCGGGCAGTTTGCGATCTCTACCCACCAAATAGTTAATCTCTCCCCTCGTCCAAAACTAATACGTCATACGAGGCATGGAAGGACGCCGTTTGGTGGTTGAGGATGCGTCTTGTATAGGGCTTACGTAAGTCCAGTGATGAGAGACAGCCCGTCAACTTGTAGGGTGTTGACCATGGATTGACACGTACGTGGTTTGTGCCGCTGTCTTTGGTATGCACGTGGTTTGTGACTCTGCCCGTGTGTGACCACTCCCAGGGGGTTTACTTTTCCCTCCCGACAGGAGGCGGAGTATAGTGTTTTGTGTTTTATTACAACATTAAACAAAACAAACTCGACGTTGTCAAGTTGTTCTGGGATATTGTCAAACTAGGACCCAAATTTTTCTGAAAGTCTCAGGTTTGCAACTAGTTGTCAGACTTCCGTCAGTCATGAGAGGCCAGGGGCGGTCACTTAAGTGGAGCAGGTATGAATGTAACTTTTTTGGACCAATTTGCCCTGGAATGAAATTCATGCATCATGTTGCTCAGAAACAGATTGATCCGTGCTACATGGTTTGCGGAAACCCTTCGTCGACCTTTTTTCATGTTCTCTCCCCCCGGCCTAGCGCCGGTAGCAGATCAATTTTCGGACCATTTTACCAGATTCACTTTTCTAAACGAGTTTCATGATCGAGATTTGAAGTTCTGCTTTACTTGATATCCAACGACATTACCTTGTGTTTGTGGAGTGGATTCATTTCTCCCCGAATTAGAACATTTGTAGAAAAACATTTTCACAGTCTCTTTTCCAAAAAGAAGGCTTTGAAATCTGGGGGTGTTCCTTCGTTTCTGAGTTGAAGCTGAGGTCAACTTCCTCCACAGAGAAAACCTTTGCAGACGAGATTACCTGGATTACTTGAAAAACGAAGCAAAATCTGGAGATATGGCCGTTCTTGAAAACTCGTTTGGAACAATGAGTCTGGGAAAGTGGTCCGAAAATTGATCCTGCTACCGGCGTAACCTCGTCCTCTAGGCCCTACCAGAATTTCTCGAAAGGGGAGAATTTTTGCAACAAATTTTCGCGCAAGTTGCCCCTAAAAAGATTGTGTCAGCATTTTTTTCACCAGATTACTACACCGCCCCGGTCCTCTCTCAGTCATAAAATATCCATAAACCAAAGGATACTGTACTGCATTCCTTTTACGCTCGTCAATTTTGAAGGTGAACAAAATGTGCATCATGATTTGTCCACGTGTGACTTTTGAAACAATAGACTGATTTTGAAAGTCGGGTTGACTAATTCATCATAAGAGCACACGTTGTACCAGGATTGTGCTCTTACCTCAGTGAGAGCAAAATGCTTACGGCGTCTCCACGAACTCACGATTAGTACGAAAAATCGAGTCTCACAATCAGTCAATTGTCACTCAACCATCTATACACTATCTCTTGTACTCAGTATACATTGTTGTGCTCGGCATTCTTCTGCAAATAGTTTGCTCTGCTCTCCTTTTTGTTCGCATGCCTGAGATGTATCTTGCATGATGCATTATGCTGCGGTACCATTTGTGGTACATGCTTGGTTGTGTGCGCTATAGAGTACTTTGCTTGAATGCGCAGCTTGCTCTCACCTAATTCATGCTTGTGTGATGGTTGGGGAAAATACTCATTTATTTTGTACTGTCACCACGGGGCTACATGCATGGGGGGGGAACTTTGCGCATGGGGGGGGAAATTTGCCGTTCTATCATTGCATACTGTCTGTCGTGCAGCCTTGTCGTGTTGTTCAAATACTGCATCTATAGACTATCTCTGCAATCTAGTACCTTCTTGTCTTTACATATGAAGCATTTCTTGTTTCTTGAAATTAGCAATTTTTGTTGTACCAATGTGTCTTCGTGTTGTTAGGACATAAGTTATAATGTAAGCAGAGACCTAAAATCTATTTTTCTGAGTATAGTATGCTTATTTGATCTCGATAAGAGTTTGTTCTTAAGATCTACGTATCTCATGAACATGCCTACACAGCGCTGTTGCTCTTTTCGTCATGTATTCTATGTCGATAATTTCGCTGTTCAGGAGGTAAGCATGTATACACATGAATTTGCCTAGCGGATTTGATATTACGTCAGACACTTATTGCCTCTCGCTGAATGGATGCATTTGTGGTCTGCGTGAATCCTTTCGTGTTGTTTTCATGCTCAAAAGTGAAGTTTATATGCGAGTTTGTTTACAAAACTCATGCCTGACAAATGTGTCATCGTGGAACTTGCGAATAATATCATCGGTGTGCCTGCAATGCAGTCTATGTAATAGAACAGCGGCAAGGCAGTGGTGGTGGGAGACGGATCATCATCGGGTACAAAGGGTTGTACACACATGGCAAAATGGACTGATCAAAAACTGGTCGTTTACTGTGAAACTCGTCACTCTTACATTCCACAGAAACTCGTACGGTTTTCCCACAATACGAGTCTATAAAAGCCCCGTGACTTCCAATAACTCATTTTCCCCTAGTGTTCTGTGACACTTTCTCACACTTACATCCGCGCCGGATGCGCAGGCAGGGCACCCACAAAAATTTCGCGCAACATATACACACCGTCACACACTACAGGAAAATCCCCCAAATAAAATCATATCATGATACAAATTCAAACATACACAAATCCACAAATTAAAGTATGAACTTCAGTGGCGGCACGTGCCAGTACTCGTTGGCCTTTGAATGCATCCCGGCTTGTCCTCTCTTGACTACTCTTCTCGCCAGCCCTTGCGTGTCAGCGTCTTGTCCTTGACGCGCCCCGACTGTCAATGCAACCCCTCCTGCGCCTCCTCCCGGGCCCTGGCGCGAGCAATAATGAGGTCCCAGTGCCGCTGCTGCCGTGTGACAACGCTAGGTCGCAACCTCGGACAACCACACGGGTGTGTTGTCCAGAGTGGTCCCAAGGTAGGAGCACCCTACCTGCGCCGAGTATAATATGGAGGTCGACACCCGCAGATCGACAAACTGGGGAGGCCAGCGGATGTCATACTGTCCTGGAACGCTGCCCAAGTTGTGGAGGGCCAATGGTGCAGGCTGTAGATTGCCCACCGGCAGCAGGTGGTCCACTTGAGCGGACACTACAAGCAAGATGTCATCAACATACATGCTCACAAGCATCAATACGGTCCCAGTGCTGCTGATGCCGTGTGACAACGCTCGGTCGCAACCTCAGACAGCCACACAGGTGAACCCTGCTGTAATGCAGCTGCCCGTGTTGTGGTGCCTCCACCACGGTAGCTCAGCGCTGTGCTTCTGGCCACGCTGGAGCCCTGCAGCCTGAACCGCAGATGGAGTCTCGTGTCGAGCGAGGCCGCACAGGTTGTATTTGCGCTGCGAGTGGTGTCGACCGTGCGCTACAGTTGCGCGGCGAGTGCGTCAGCCATGCGCCGTCCGCGCCTAGCGGCTGCCAGCCACCCCGTCACTCTCTTCTTCAGAAGATCTGTATCAAAAAGTGTTGACAAGGTCGTGAGGCCTCTCAGCCACTGTCCACCCCTTTTCCTGTTTGCAAATGCGCAAACGAACAGATTCTGCCTATGACGGCCCCAATGGCTATCGTCTCCTTCAGTTGAGCTGAGGCAAACAACAAACTCCAAAAGCTCTGCTGCTGTCCTCTCTCGAAATCCGATCACTGCTGTCGCACACTCCCCTGAGGCTCTCTTCGCTTACAAAGTGTAATAGAATAGCGGAAGGCAGTGGTGGTGGGAGACGGATCATCATGTGTGAAACTCGTCACTCTGACATTTCACAGAAACTTGTACAGTTTTCCCTACAATACGAATATGAAGGCTGGCCCAATTTGAGGTACTAGAGCCATGCCTAAGTATCTTCGAAAGGTACAGAGTACTTTATACACTGTGTGTACACAGTTTTTCCAGCAATTTTGCTTATTTGCGAGCTCTATGATTTTGCTTTGCTTATGTTGCTGACAACATTCCCAACCACAAATGTTTTTCTTTTTTCCTTTCCTATTTCATCATTCACCAATGGCTTCTGGCTGTGTTTTGATTCCTATATCAGATGTTTGGACTCTTCGTCGCTACATCGACACTGAGCTCAAGGCTTGCATTATGGTTTCTTGTGACGTTGTCTGTACATACAAGTAGAGGTTTGAACTTGGGTAAACCCATCTTCGACATACTCATATTGTATGAGGTCACGAAAGCTGTAATTTGCTGGCTCTGATATTTATTTGAGTGGACATTGTATACATATTAGTTTTCGCTTTGTCATTACTTGTCAAATCAGGTCACCTAAGCTCACTGGCAAGCCTTTCGATTGTTGCTCGTGCACGACCTACATTTTACAAAATGACAGCCTTCATGTTCTAGGCAAGCATTGAATGGCCATTTTCTGATGACGCCGCTTTCCCACTTTGGATCTCTCCATGTTAGCGAGGGATCTCCTTAAAGTCTTCCAATAGGATTTTGAAGCGTCATATTCAACTTGTGATGCCCTACTTGATTCGCTCTCTGTATGTTTGAGATTGTTCTATCGCATCATATTGATGTCACTGCATCTATTGAATCATGGTATGTCTTTCGATTTATAGCTGTATAAGCTACACATAGTGGGGGGTGTCAAGCTATTCATGATATCTATGATATTTGATTAGTTTGTCTACAGTGTGACAACTGTGACATGAAAGTTTGTGACTGAGAGCATGTCTTTCAAGGTGAGTCATGGTTCTAGTTATGGACCGTGAATAGACCAATAGTTCTATTTCCTATGACAACTGTAAAGACACGTGCGTTTGTAGAAACTATTTTGCAGACCGTGAGTAGACCTAATGGTTCTAGTTACGAAGGGTTGCTAATAGTGGTTTTCATATTACTACATAGGGTTTTCCCACTGCAGAATACGATTGGATATAGTCTAGCAACTAGATTCTAAATTTTTTGTTCAACATTTGACAATGTTTGGCATGCATGATAGTGCGTTCGTTTGTTATCCATAAACTCCGGGGCTACGTGCGGGCTATAAGTTTGATAAATCGTAGTGAGCCGCTATTGAGTCAGATTCTCTCATCTATTTGAATCACCTTTGTCGAGCTTGAACTACACTTCTTCTGCCTTTGAGTTTGTCTAGCACAAACTCTGTGCTGTAGTGCCAATAGCAGTTTGGTCTGCCTTTAGCTTAGAAATTAACAGCTTGTTCTAATGAAAGACATCTTTCATTCATTACTTTCAATTCTCGTTTTTTAGCAAAGCACGAAAAAAATGGCATCAAATCAAGAGGTCTCACCGAAATTAGAAGGAGGGGATACCAAACTAATCAGAATGAACCCCGTACTGCGTGACAGTGACGCCCTGTTTAAATCCAGTCAGAATAATAGCAATACACAATGCACTACACACTTATGCACATATACAAACACGTACACAAGCACGCACGCGCACACACACACACACACACGCACACACACGCACGCACTGGCACTAAACATACACACACACACATACACACATCTGAACACACACACACACTCACTCTCACACACACATACACACTCACATATACACACACACCCACACCCACACCCACACACACACACACACACACAAACGCACACACCCACACACACACACACAAACGCACACACGCACACACACACATACAGGTTAGTACACACGCTATCACAAATTTTGGTGAAAATTGTATTCCTTCAAGTTAGATTCTATTTTTTTTTTTAATTTCAGGGTGTTTATTAAAGATTAACCTCAGCAAGAGGAGCAAGAAACAATGAAATCGAAAGACACAGAGTTTGCAGCTGTCAAGCTCCCCAGATGCCTAGTGTGCGGGGGTGTGAAAGTGGAGTGGGGAAGGTACTAAAGCAGGTCTAGTGAGGTATGTTGCACCAGGGGCAACTTCAACGGGGGTGCTCGACACAACACTAGACAGCACAGGGCTTATGACCTGGCATGTAGCAGCTCCACCCGCAGAAGAGCGCCTGCAAGCCGCGCCTATAATTGAAATGAAAGTGAAATTTTCACACTTCCCCAAATTTTGACCCAAATTGACCTACGAAATGAATCAAGCTTTTTCCACATTCCCTCAAATTCACGCGATTTTTTTTGACAATGTTATTTCCAACTTTTGAACATGAATGTTTTTGGACATTGGTATTCACTGAAACGAATTAATCATCTTCAATACTATAATTGGGGTAACTTGGTGCCTTTCCTACCCGGGCGCGCAGCGGCGAAGGGGCTTCAGCCCCGAGCTGCCGCGCGTCACCAGGTCACGACCAAATTAGGAAGAAATTTCATCTTTTTTTGGTTGTTTCGACCTGCAGCAGCCCCAGGTCGAAAAACCCGACCTGCAACACTGAACACAGTCGCAGACAACACCGTTGCAGACAACACAGTCGCAGACATTACCGTCGCAAGTCGCATTTTGTCCGAGGGTCGACATTTCGCAAAAAATTGTGTGGGAAAAAAGGGGGAAAACGGTATGAGGTGACAATCGACAAAAAAATGTGGAAAATCGACCTGCGGCAGACGCAGGTCCAAAAAAATGTAAAATCAGAAGGACCACGAGAAAGAAAAATGGAGGTAAAATTCAGAAAGATTGAACAAATATTCTGTGCAAATCGATCTGCGACTACCGCAGGTCAGAAGATTAAAAAAGGGAATAAACAGGTCACAAAAGGACAGCATACAAATGAATACTTCAAAACATAGAGTGTCAACACCTCCTGCCTGTGTGTCCGTATGTGATGCCAACATTCCTCTTGAATTTTTGTGCAACTACGGTCCGACAAATCGTCTGGTCGAGTCGCCGTACCCTCGGTGAACATTCAGAGGGAACCCTCACTATGCGAAAGATCGAATCGCACCACCAGACGCTGCGCACGGTGGCAGAAAGTGAACAGATTTCAACCTTCGGCGCAAATCGGCCGTGTGCTCGTCGTCGCGCTGGGCGTTGCCCTGGTGCTGCTGTGTGTGCAGCCCACAGACAGGCTGGAAGACTTGGAGGAAGATAATTATAACGAGCAAAAGAGAACAGTGCTGCACTACTGCGTCAACCAGCACGCCTAAAGTCGTCTTGTCCCTTCCGCATGCAAGGGCTGCGCGAGGCGACTGGTGAAGACAAGGTTGTGGCCGAGTTGATGGACAAAGCCCGAGCCAAGGTGGCGGAGGACAAGTTGGCCAGGACAACAAGAATTACGTCCTGCCGAAAGTGTGAAAACGGGTGCCTGCTACGTACGCAGTACCAAAAAAGAATTGTAGGTTTGGAAAAAAAGGTATGCCCAAATACGGCAGAAAACAATCAGGAAAAACAGAAGACTTTCATTCACTCGCTAACAAAGTCCGGAAAAATTCGACTTGCACCCCCGCCGGTGAATAGACAATAGAACTGGGTAATGTGTGCAAAAATACAAAGTGCACCCTACTCTGAATCGGACATAAATTGATGAGAATGGAAATGTGCCTCGCTTATAGATCAACAAACAGACGTTACTGTCACATTCTCTTCTGACGTGATCAGAACCATCACACCGAGGGGAATCTGGAATAAATCTGTATACACAACAATCCTCACCATACTAATCTCAAAAGAAACCTCCTCCGTCGCAGGTCGGATATTCGTCGCCTTGCGGGTGCCGTAGGTCGAAAATTGGGAAAAAATTGGAATGCACGCAAAACCTGCCGGGGTTTGGTCGTGACCTTGTGGCACGCGGTAGCTCGGGGCTAAAGCCCATTCGCCGCTGCGCGCCCGTGGGGGGGGCACCATTCCTTGGGGGCTACGTTCCTTGGTACTTAAGGGGACTTAATTGCTGGAAACTTGTCAGACCCGAGGATGCATGCTTGCCCACAAACATTGTAACCTGTTTTGACTCCCTAGCAGTTCGTCCTTAAACCAGGTCGGCAACGGTTTGGGACAGTTTCTTGGGTCCTACGGGATTAATCGGGTGCTCACCACCCGCTTAGTCCAGTGATTAAGTTGGGTCTTCGCCAACCAAGAGGAAAAAGAATTTGAGACCCCAATCATCGCAAAGTAAAAGTAAATACATACTTGAAAAGCCCTTATTCATCCTGCTTGGTGAGTACTACAACTCTTTCAGCTCAATTTGGTTTTTCGAGTGTATACTCAGGATTTTCAATGTACGAGACTTCAATGATCGCTCAGTAAAATTGGGTTTCTATTTGAAAAGCCTTCATATTTGTGTGTCAAATAGTAAGTAAGTGCTACCACAACTCTCACAGCGCATTTTGGATGTTCGAGTGTATATTTCAGATTTTCTATATATGAGACCCCAATGATTGCACAGTAAAAGTGGATACATAGTTAAAAAGCCCCAATTTTCCTCCGTCGAATGATGAGTACTACAACTCTCTCAGCCCGTCTTGGACTTTCGAGTGTCTTGAATCAATGCAGTGTAGTAACATATCTGCGCATAATACGTGTGCGAAATACTGATTGTTATCGTGTTTCACCTTATCACCCTCCTCTTTTCACCCACCTTTTTTCACCAACCAATTTTCACCCACTTATTTTCACCCACGTGGGTGGAGGGTGGGTGAAAACTGCAAAATTGACCCGTGGCCGAAAAACTTTACGACTTTTACGCACGGTGGGTGAAATTGGTAAATTCACCCAAGTGGGTAAGACCTCAGAGTCTTCTTTTTGTCATGTCTTGCTCTGCGAATTTTCCTGCAGCGTATTGTCTCCTCTCTTACATCTCCACATATTTCCTCCCCCTCCTCCTTCTCCTCAGCGCACCTCGAGGGCGCGAGCAAGGGCACGCATGCTGACCTGACCACCAGGATCTGCCAACGCAAGTTTCAAACGGGTCAGATCAAACTGGTTACATCCATGACTGGCTGCGTTCATCACTTGTCTTTACACGAGTGGCATTCAGAGAGAGAGGAATCAAAGATGGGTGATAAAGAAGTAGGTAGTGAGGGAGACCAGTTGAGAGCGAGCGTACGAGCGAGTCCATATCGGCATCAGACAGTTCATCCAGTGTGACGGGCAAATCACGCACCATCTTTTTGAACGTACGCACATCTAAAGGTGCCCACTCCCTATTGCCCAACTTTGCCTGCACAACAAGAGCAGACAAAACAAAAACTCCTTGATTTCAGCGCCGTTCTACATTCAACTCAAATGCTCCTAATTAAAGGGAGCATAAAACATGTTTCAGAATGCAACAATTTCGTAAATGCACAGCGACGCATTACCTGCAGTGACAGACACACATCCGTCGAAAATGGCAATGAAACCGCCCTTGCAGTCATTCCCCCCTCGCCCTCTTGGTCCAGGCCGGCGGGACTTGCAAAATGTGCGCCGAGAGGCAGTCGCCCTCCTCCTCCTCGTGGGGTGGCGATGCGGCGTGGTGTTGCTGGCCCGCCTCGCGGCGTCCAGTCAGCCCCTGTTCCTGGTCTATTGTCGTGCGGTACAACAAAGGAGTAGGACAACAGAGGGAGAAGAGGAGGATTGCTTATGAGCATTTTTGCATTGTGTTGCTATGAGCATGTGTTGCAGCGTGTTGCAGCGTGTTGCAGTGTGTTGCAGTGTGTTGCAATGTGTTGCAGGGTGTTGCTTGTGTGCATGTGTTGCAGTGTGTTGCAATGTGTTGCGCATCAGCATGCGTTGCAGTGTCTCACAGTTTCTTGCGCATGAGCACGTGCAGCAGTGTGTTGCAGTATATTGCACTGTTTTATAGTGTGTTGCAGTGCGTGGCAGTAGCAATGACCGTGTCTTGCATGCGTATGTATTTGAGCCGTATTCATTGCACTCGAGCACATTTCTGTTGCATGTACTTCCGCGCACAAGCACACATCTAGAGGCTATACCAACTACTATACAACAATTACTTTCAAACAAAAAACACAAACTATGAAACAAGTATTATGAAACAACTACTCTACTACCTTGAGGCGAGGGTACGGTGAGGGGTGACGTTGCTTGACTGCGCTGGTTTCTGAGGCGATTGGTTCTCGGTTTGATTCTCGATGTTTTCATTGTTTTGGACCTCATTCAAGGCCTGTCATGAGGTGGCAGACGAGGAAAGTAGAATGAGTTGTTGTATTTGTATGTATGTGTGGTGTTTGTATGTGTGTATGTATGTATGTATGTATGTATATATGGATGGATGGATGGAGGGATGAACAAATGTATACCTGTATGTTTGTATGCATATATTTATGTATGCATGTCCGTGCATGTGTGTACGCGTACGTGTACGTGTGTGTGTGTGTGTGTGTGTATGTGTGTCTGTGTGAGTGTGTGTGTGTGTGTGTGTGTGTGTGTGTGTGTGTGTGTGTGTGTATGTGTGTCTGTGTGAGTGTGTGTGTGTGTGTGTGTGTGTGCGTGTGTGTGCGTGTGTGTGTATATATGTGTGTGTGTTATGTGCGCATGAAACCCCACACCTACACCCACACCCACAACACACCCACAGCCACAACACAGCCACACCCACATCCACACCCACACCCACAACACGCGCATACACCCGCGCGCGCACACACAGACCTGTTTGAGGAAGCGTGTGCCGTGTGCAGACAGGGGATCAGAATTTCGAAGGGGGTCACGGGCCATGGAGTCTGTCAGGTTTATGTGCATGGCAGCGCTGTGGGGCCTCATCGAAGCACTTGCCAACGCTTGTGGCGCCCAATCTGTGCATTAGTCATACATTAGTCATGGCACACACATGAATGCGTTAGGGCACATGTATGAATGCACAATGGCACATCATAACC
>Ga0209390_10009436_pt1 | contig 11710 bp, 2 predicted proteins | sample BON01_FD_187212 | JGI IMG/M metagenome (GOLD analysis project Ga0209390, IMG submission 187212) | Freshwater microbial communities from Lake Bonney liftoff mats and glacier meltwater in Antarctica - BON-01 (SPAdes) (version 2) | ecosystem: Environmental > Aquatic > Freshwater > Ice > Glacier... | reverse complement strand
CATCAAAGCCAATGGCGGCCACGCCGAGCCAGCCGCCGGTCTCTCGGGCCTCGTACGCCTATCCGTAGGTCTGCAGTGCGCATCGGCTCCGCCGAATGCACAGTTGCACTCGATCAACCCGCACGTCGAGGCGGCCTTGCATGGCGTGGCATGTGCGCTGCCAACGCAGCTGTCAGCGACGCCGACGTGTTCAGCAGAGCTGAGTGGGGGGTGCGCGGGTGGTGTGAGCTCCTTCGGGTACAGCGGCACGATCGCGTCCGGTATATTAAGCTCGCTGAGTGCTGCGTCCGCGGTGTCCTCGACGCCTATGGCCAGGTATTCGAAACGTCGCCGCTACCCATGGCCACGCATCGTTGTGACTGCTGGTGCTTCGAGTGCGAGTCGGCTTGGGCAGGATCAATCTCACGAACCTGCTGCAGAGGCCAGTGTCGTGGCCGAGGCACCGACCCGCGCGCTGATGGTAGGCATGAGCACGGAGAATATCCACGCGACCTTGCTCGTTGAGGTGAACAGCCTCGCCACCATTCCTGACCTCACTCCGGATACTCTACTTGTCGACGCTGGCATTGATTCAATTGCTGCATTCCAACTGCGCAACCGTATCGAGGAGGTCATCGGAGTCCGTCTTCGCAATGAAGATTTCTTAGATAACATGGCCAGTCTCAGCATAGCAAGCCTCACGCACGCCGTTCAAACGGCCGATACCCAGACGCCGAGTGGTGCTGGTGGGCAGGACACCAGCTTTCTGTACACGTCTGTTGTCAAATGCACGGCTAGCCAAGTTCCGCAGAAACTGCAGAACCCGATCCTATTCGTCCTGAGCAGCCCGCGCTCCGGGTCGTCGTTGCTTCAGCTTTGTCTGCAGGCGAACCCGTCGCTATACGCAGGGCAAGAGCTGTACTTGCTCCAATTTGACACGATGGGCGAGCGCGAGGCCATGCCGGAGATGCGTCCCCTGATGGACGGTCTGTTGAAGAATGTCATGGAGCTCCTCGGCGTGACTATAGACATCGCGCGAGCTCGGGTTTCTCAGTTTGGACCGGACTGTCCCACGTGGCGAGTTTACGAATCGCTGCAACGAATGGCTGGCTCACGCATACTTGTCGACAAGACGCCGCACAACGCGAGCCACGTCAATATCATGTATCGTGCCACCGAAACCTTCGGGGCAGCGAGATACATTCACCTCATTCGCCACCCGTACGCTTGCATTGCTTCTGGGCTGGAGCTATTCCGTATCTATTTCGACCTTCCCGACACAACCTGGACGATGGTGGAGCAGGGATGGGTGCAAGTTAACAATGCGTGCGACGAGTTTGTGGACTTTATCGGTCAGGCAAAGGGTCAACTAGGCCGAGTCCTGCACGTTCGATACGAGGATCTCCTGCGGGATCCAGCTGGCGCCACACGCCAGATCTGCGAGCATCTGCTCGGTATCACGTGGGTGCCAGGTATGGCAAATCCATACGAGACTAGCGCGGTCGAGAGCTTCATGGCAGTTTCACGGTCAAGCCAGGCTGTGACAGACCCAAAGCTGCTCAAGCGCAAGAAGATTGAACCTAGGCAAGCGGAAAAGTGGCGCGACGTGGTATTGCCGCAGCCCCTGCTTGCGACCAGCAAGCAGCTGGCGCTCCAGCACGGCTACAAGCTGCTGGTCCAAGAGGTGTCCGAGCTCATGTGGATCACGCAGCCGCAGCAGGCCAGTGCTGGTCCACCCGTGGTGTGTATCCACGACTTCACTGGGTTGCTCTGGGGCTTCCGTACTCTCGCACCGATGATCTCGCATACTGGCTGCTTGGGCATTCGCAGCTCGACTAGGCTGCTGCAGGGGTGCGATTGCATGCAAGATGTTGCTATCAAGTATCTTGAGCTCCTGCCTAGGGCGCTCTGGAAGAAGCGCCAGCCCATTCGCCTTGTGGCCTACTCTCTCGGTACCCACATCGCCTACCGGATGGCGTGCCTCCTTGAGGCTGACGGCCAAGCGGTTGAACTCGTGCTGCTTGATGGCCGAGCGGGTGGCGACGAAGGTTACGGTCCGCGGCTGAGCGGCTTCGCCGCACAGGTGGCGGGTGAGATACGGAGCAGAGCGGGCCTGCCACAATCACTAGGCACCGGTAGTGATGAGAGTGGGCAGGCTTCCGAGCATGCAGCGACGCGATTTGCTGCCATCAGGCGTGGTGGCTATTTCGAGATGCTCTTTTCTATGCTACAAGATGCCGGAGAGGATGCCGCCGCCACCTCAGTACGGCTCATCGAGATGCCTGACACCGTCGTCCGTCGGCTGGGCCTGCTTGAATCGCCGGTGCTCGTTGTGAGCACACAATACGTCGGCAAGAATACGCTGCCCATCCTGACCGAGCGCATACCGCAAGCGGACGTTCATCATGTGGCGGGCGATCATTTCTCCTTCGTTACGAAGAATGCGGAGGAGGTTGCAGAGGCCTTATCTCAGTGGCCCAGCCCCCGGCAGAGCAGTTCGCCGCCGCCTTGAGACTTGAGACTATAGTAAGCAGATGGATAGGTGGATGCATAGATATATTGATAGATTGATAGATGTAAGTAGTCGGTCGTTGGCTGTGAGTGAGTCGAGGTAGTAGTAGTAGTTGTTGTAGTAGTCGTAGTAGTAGTAGTAGTAGTAGTAGTAGTAGTGTTGTTGTTGTTGTTGTAGTACTAGTACTAGTAGTGCTGGTAGTCGTGGTAGAGCAGAGACAGTGTGTCCACTTCCTTATAACAGCTCGCCTCGGGGCGGGGAGGATGCATTCCAATCGGTGATGTGCCGTGGAGTGTGCATTAGCTTATATGTTCAGTCTATCTATGTATACGTATGTTCATTAAATATTCTTTGTTGAAACGGGTGGACCGACAGCGATGAGCACTTGCTAGCCCTCCCTTGTCCACCCTCCCTCTACCCCTCCCTCCCTCACCCCATCCTTCTCCCTGCAGCGGGAAAATGTATACACATACCAAATCGCCACCCAAACCCAAACCCCGAACAAAACCCAGTCCTACCTTGAAACTCTAACTAGGCAGCTAGTTCTTGTGCACTAATGTGAATTATATTTGTACCGAATCCGCGTGTGAAAGCTCGAGCTGCTGTGCGCAGAGCGGGCGCTCGAGGCGGCCGGGGATCATTCCCGGCTGCAGCGAGCAGTTTGCGTGCATGTAGCATCAGATGTAGATGGCAGTCGTGGTCGTGTGTCCGTGTAGTTGCGTTTGGTATTCATGGGTATTATGCCCGCTAGACCGCTGCGGATCGTTGTGTTGTAGGGCTCTAAACTCTCTTGAGGGTCCGCCGCCCTCAGGTGCCGTGCCTTAACCTCTTCCCCTCGCCCCATCGCGACGAGGGGGTGGGAGGGTTTCTGGCACGCCCCAGACGGCGGACCCGCGCAACCCCGCCTAGGCCTGCCCCTCTCACAGAAAACACACACACATGACAGGAAACAGAACCCCCACAGGGAGGTTGACGATGCAACCTCCGGTCCATTCCACCACAACAGGTGCGGCGAAGGGTGTCAGAGGGTCAACCTGTGGCTGCGCCGAGCGCTGCCTGAACGATGCCTTGCTCGATTCGAGGCTTCGCGAAGTGCGAAGTTAGGCGACGTTACTATTCTAAAAATAGACGCGGCGGGTTTTGTTTTCCTGCGCTCGCCTCGACCTTGCTCCGCATAACCAGCTTGTATGTATGTATGTAAAGATTTGGCGGCACCAGCACACGCGTGTACACGCGCACACAGGCCCGCGGCGCCACACCAGAGCTCCGGCGTGTCACAGACACCACATCCCACGGCTTGTCCGCAGGCAGGCATTCCACACAGACCACCATAGGTAGCCCTAGTCTGTGTGATCGACCAAAGGGAGGGGGGGGGGGAGCAGCTGACGCAAGAGAGCTTGTGTATTCATGGGTATTTCACGAGTATTTGGAAGAATTTGTGGGTATTCGAAGCATATTTTCACGAAAAAAATTGGGAAGGTATTCGTGTTTTGTGGGAAAGGTTTTTGTGTATTCTGAAGATGTAGATATTCTCGAAAATGTTCGAATCCTTGTTCGGAATATACTTTGGAATACGACTTTGGAATAACACTTTGAAATACTTTGGAATACTTTGCGGAATACCTATGCAAAAGGTTGGAATACCAAATGGTATTATTATTATTATGATCATTAGCTATTATGAATACTTTTTGAATACCCTTTGAATACCATGAAAAATACCCATGGATGGAGCATGGAATACCTTAGAATACCCGGGTATTCGAGGTATCGGACGAATACCTCGCGAAAACCGTCGAATACCCAATTAATCACGGTCTTGAATACGACCCTCACAAAATTTGAAAAAAAACAAAATGAATACTCATGAATACCGATGAATACCAAGTTTAATAAGTTTGTGTCCCAAATTTAATAGGTTTCTGTACCAAACCCGTCGTGCATGTGCGCGCACGCACCCGATGGACCGATCGGCGGCCTTGCCGCTGACGTGCGTGCGCCGGCGTCGGCACACCCGCCAACCAGCCTGACGACTAACGCAATATAACGCAAGGCGCGCGGGCCCGTTCTGAGCGTTCTCCCGTTTTCCTAACTCCTACACAGCCTTTCTACATTTACCATAAAAAGACGAAGACTCCCGCTCTGCCCTCGGCCCGGTCGTGTACGAACTCGAGTGATTTCAGCCAGGTTTGTGGTCAGTGGGCGCGGCGGCGCACTCAGCACGTTTTTGCGCCACCACGTTTTGCTACTCTGCGCTCTGCGCTCAGCTTTTGTGGTGTGAGTTGTATGATATGAAAGATTTTAACACACATACAAATCGCGAACTAGGAACTAGGAATCAAAAATACATATGCGCTGATAATGATAATATGTGCTGACGCTGACTGGACGAGCGCGCGATTTTTTTGGCACACCATCAGCCGCCGTAGGTGTACATACGTACGGTATATTATATACACGCACACGCGTCCGGCACCGCCTGCCTGCCATCCATCCATCATTCTCTTGCTGGTGCAAAACAAAAAGGGAGCACTAGGGCACACACACGGTCACGGCGCGAAGCCAACTACGGCAGCTAGAGCATTTCTTGGCGGGACGACTTAGCACCCAGCCTCTTATATAGTTCTTTGTCCTTACATGTTGCATTTGCTGTGTTGCCGCCCAATCTGTACCATTATATTTGTTCCTTTCGAGGATTAGAGGCCTCACCATTAGTGGTGTGATGGTGGAGACAGAGGGCAGGGCGGCAGCGAGGCCAGATAGTGCGGCAGTGCGACGATAGTGCGGCCACAGTATTCAGAACTGCGTAGTGCGGCCATGGCATTCAATCGGGCGGCGGCAGTCGTTTGAATCCCTACATCTACCTAGTAGTAGGAGCAGCGCCACGGATGAGGCGAGGCCATACGATACACAACAAGGCTAGGGACTAGGGATAGGGACAAGTTGAGCCTGCTGTTTCAACTTTAACTTTAACACGGTTTGATCATTAGTAGCTATTATAATTATATAAGAATACGCAGGATAAACCTAAACTTAATAACCTATCAAGCAACAATGTTTTAAAAATTATAAATAAACGCCTGAAACGGACCAGCTGCTGAGGTGGATCTGCTATTTTGAGTTTTTATTTTATCTGCTCGACCCACTTTTGAGTTTTGTGTTTTGTTAGAAAAAAATTAGCATAGACATAGAGCTATAAAACATGTTTTCAACAAGGATTGAGATCGGGACAAGCTGAGCCTGTTAACATGTTTCGATCATTAGTAGTTATGAATGCTGCGAATAATAAGCAGGAAAAAACTAGTACTAATAACCTATTATTCCTATTCCTATCAAGCAACAGTGTTTTAATTATAAAACTAGTATTTTTTCTGTAAAATACTACTTTTTATCCTATCAACAAGAGTCTGGCGTGGCGCCGCGGGCCTGCCTCGCCCAAGGAGCAGAGCAGCGGCGATGGCGGCGCGCGCTCAGTCGTTGGTCCTGACGGACGAATCACAGAGTTCGGCTCCGTCCGTCCGTCTTCTAGACTTCACGTTCTATAAATAGAACACTGTTCACATGGCACATGGCTCAGGAAGTTTGAACGCCCACGGCGGGCGTGAACTCCTTGTGAGCTGCGAGTCTCAAATACAAATACATTTTGTGACGCCTATGGCTGGCGCAAACTCTTTGAGACGCGAGAGCTACAAGAGAAACACGTTCACGAGTCGATACGAGTCGAGAGTGGTGACGGCTATCCAATCTGCGTGACAAAGGAGGGAGGCGCGAGTGGTCAGAGCGAGGGGTTATATGGTATATGAACTACTGCGTAAGTAGTTTATATAACCCCTTGCTGGTCGGAGGGCGGGAGCTTTACCTCCCCAAATACCCAAATACATACTACTGCAAATACCCACTACGCGCGTGCCGTTGGGGTCATACAGTGACCCCAACCTGCCAACTGCCAACCCTATGACCCGTCCCCCAGTGAGGCAACCAATCTAGCACCGTGCGCTAGAAGTATCAGTGCGCGCGTGCACGCGCGTGTGCTGGTGCTGGTACCGCCGAATCTGTACATACATACATGATACACACATAATACTATTATAAGAAGCGCCAAAGCAAAACATTTGTTTTTGCCTGCAGTGCCGCCATTTCACCCCTGCCCCATGCCCTTTGCCCTCTTGGTGGGTTTGCTATCACTCTTTACTGCTGTAGGCTGCAGGCAGCTAGCAGCTACACAGCAGAACACAGCGAGCACTGTTGCTGTGCACTTGCACTACTGTACACTGTACACTGTACCTGTACACTGCTACGGCTACGATAACACACCACGAAGCACGAACCATGCACATGTGATACATACTACTAAGCATACAAGTATACTGTACACAGTAACAATCAGCATTACATGTAAAAAAAGTCAGCATACGACACAAAACACAACATATTACCATACGATACCATGACCATGACCATGATGACCATTATGACCATATGAGACAACACCACATTCACATTCACCATTATTACAGCAGCAGCAGCAGCACAGCAGGAGGCCAGTGCCAGTGTATGTAGGCTTGACCAGCAGTGCCTGTGTGGGGCGTAGCATTGGCGTTGATTTGGAGCGCGCAGCGAGCAGCTTGCACAGCTTATGAACAAACCCTGACCCAAGCGCGTGTACACCGTGTACCACAACCACAGACTGTGACTGTGACTGTGGCCACAGACACAGAAACAGGGCCTATATTATAGTTGAACGTTAAACCGAGATTTCCGGCGCCTACACTTACAGTGATCAAGACAAGGGTAAGGGTGTTAAAATGTTATTCCTTGAACAGTTGCCTCAACACTAGACACTAGTGTTAACGACTGTTAAAGACTGTTCAAGGTGTTCAACTATTATTCACGATTCAATCACTGTTAAACTAATTAGCATTTCTCTGTGGAATGTCTGGACTTCTAAAAATTATGTAGTTTCCAGAGAAACCCTTGTAACTGTTCAAATGCGGTTGCGGTTGTTCAAACCACTGTTCAAACTGTTCAACCTGAGCGAATCACGCATCTCCTTGAACAGTTGCTGGGTGGGGGTGTTAAAGTAAAGAACCGTGAATACCTCTGGAAAGTGGTGTTAAAGGAGGTGCCTTTAACACATGCACACGCACACTTGAACATTAAACTATAGGCCATGTGCACAGAGACACACGGCACATAGTAGACACATGCATGACCACGAGCCACGACAAATCAGATTTAGAGTCCGGACGATATCCTGCTGGTGCTGGATACTGGATATTTTGATCTTGATCTGGAATTATTGGATTCATGCTGTTGCTGTTGCTGTTTCCATCGCACTTTTTCATTGCGTTATAACGTGTTAATGGGACCTGCGACCTGCGACCTGCTGTGGCTGTGAACTGCGGAAGGCGGAAGTGTCAGTGTCAATCAATCAATCAAAAATCCTTACACAGCCACAGCGGAAGTGTAAAAATAACTTTGTCGAGCTGCTACTTGTGGTAGATCATCAGGATCAGGTTCTAGACTTCTAGACTGGCGTCGCGCACGCAGGTACCCGCCGCCGCCGCCGCGCACACCCGCCACACACCCTGCGCCTGCGCACTCCTACTCTTTACTCTTGCGCGTGCGATGCGGCGGGGTGGTGATCCCGTCCGAGCTAGCCAGCCCGGCGGGGTAGATATTTGAGTCAGAGTTGGTTTTGATGGCAGGGGGGCCGTAGCCCAAGGGAGACCGGCCGCGGGTGGCGGCGCGGTCCAAGGCACAGTAGGTAGTGGCGATCCGATGTGGTTATGGTCCGGCTGCTGGTTTATCACTGTCAGTGTCACTATTCGCTGCTAGGTGTTGATGATGGTGAAGATCTATATCTATATCGGGCCGTTTCTACTTATTAATGTCAGGGAAGAGGTACAGTACGCAGTACGCAGTACGTCACCTTTCCTCTACAAAACAGCGACTATCTGTATCTGGGGTTCGACTCCCGGTGGTAGGCCGCAAGTGGTTAACTCTGCGGCAATCGGGTGAGCGCCTTCCAGAAAGCCAGTGTTTTGCTGTAGAGGAATGGTGATGTACTGTACCACAGTTGTGACACTTTTCCTCTAAGCGCTTAGTAGAGGAAAAGTGGCACAACTGGTACTGGTACAGTACGTCATCTTTCCTCTACACCCTGTTCCTCCCCTGGAATATCGGTTCCCCGATTCGCCTCTTAATGTTCCCTGTCTATGGTTACGGATTTGGGTTGATATTGATATATATGCCGGCCGTATCTTTTATATGAATTTAGCATAGTGAGAGTGAGAGCAGCAGTGGCGTAATCACCTATTCATGGAGGCCCTCATTCGGGTTTGACTCAAGACAAGCCTATTCATTCATGGTTCAAATCACGACTCGAATCAAAGCGAAAATCACGGGGTTAAGCATGAATTGATTCGTCGGATCATCGCGTTTAGCATGATTTGACTATGATTTGACTTGACCAATCTCGGGGTAAACACGATTTGCTTTGATCTGGAAGATTCGAGTCTTTGGTCTTTGGACCGAGCCGAGACGAAGACATTTTGTACTACGTTGTACGTTTACACTGTGTACTCTAAGGTCATGAAGGTCAGAAAGAGGCTTTTTTATGAACCAGTCTGCATCAAAACGAGGATTTGTAGATACAAGTACGGCTAATGGTGCCCTTGATTGTTAATTGGTTGACTACGAGTAGGGGTGGGGGGGGGGGCGTAAAATAAAATTAAATGCACGCCCGGATTCGTTTGATCCTAAGCTGAATGCAGTGAATGATATATATTTTGGAGACGGCAATGCAACTGACGACAGCAGGACTGTGAAATTATGTTGGGCTGTGAAAAGAGAACAGTACACCAAATCAATCTTTTACGTACTGTTGTTATATATACGGTACGACCGTATTATACAGGCGTTGGAGCAATATCAACTGTCTACTGTGGTCGTACGAGTAGCTCTAGAGCTAGCAGCTAGGTGAATGGCCTTTGACCCTTGAATTGTGTGCCCTAACTAACCCCTAACTAGTTTAGACGTACTGCTCGGGTCACGATGACACGGGTACGTACTCGGTACTCTGCCGACACGCTATGATGCTAGGAGGTGATATAATTTGAGTTTGAGGTGCGTGCTAATATGAACCGAATCATGCAACTCAAATCACAAATCACTGGGTTGAGCATGATTTGTCTCGGCAACTCATTGGCTAAGCACGACTCGCTGGGCGAATCACGTGCCTTAGCATGATTTAGGCTGACTCGTCTGATTCATGAATAGGCTTGGTTTGACTGTACCCGGTACCCGGCTATAACATCTTTCTTACTAGGATATATAGGTCGAGTGTCGCGAGTGACCACGGTCAGTGTTCACGTGAACACCGGCTCGCGCGGTCAACAACTGCTATTTAAGAGATATAGTGTGGCTAAGATGATCCGCGTCTAGCCCCCTGTTCCTGTATACGTCGAGTTGGCCTTGGCCTTGGTGAAGTCGCCTCGTCGTGCCCGTGCCTGTTAGTCGGCCTTAGTGTCGTAGCATCGCCTCCGGTGGTCGGTGGCGGTACGGCTCGGTTTACTGTCTGCTATATATATACTATACGTACCATGATTGTCTAGTCCTACTTCAAGTCCAAGTACATAAAGCTTAAGGTTATACCTTAGGGCTCTATATATCTCGCGGATGCGACAAACTTGTTCATAGTTGGGCCGAGACCTATTAACAATGCTTGTTAATACCCGGTCGGAAAACTCGAAAACTCAACCTATATGTTAACAACTATAACTAACTAACTAAGCATATAAGCAATATTTTGTAGCATTTTTTTTTTTTTTTTTTTTTTTATCCCAGGCTCAGCTCAGGCAGTAATAAAAATAAAACTCGCTTGTCGTTAATGTTAATTGTTATCCCTAGCCTCGTATGTATGTATGTATGTGTAAAGATTCGGCGCACCCTAGGCTTGCTGATATATATATATAATAATTAAATAATATCCACATCCACATTATAATAATTTATTATTCACAGACGGCCCCTACTAGATCGCGGATACATGGACATATCCGCCGGGACGAGCAAGGGAGCGAGCTCCCCTCCGTCCGTCCGGCTCCCGAAACCCCTCTCGCATCATTCTGCTATGTCTCGCGTGACTGTGTGTGACTGTGCTTTCAGAGCTATCTATCTATACCCCCGTACAGTAGCAGATACGCCGCGGACCGCGGAGCTCTGGAGCAGTCGCAGCAGAGAGAGTGGCGCTGCGGGCCGGTTAGGGTACTCCAGGGTACCGAAATGTATTAGATTCAGATTCGGGTCGGTATTAGGACTACATTGGTATTAGCAGGAGCAGGTATCAGCAGGTATTGGTGTGGTATTAGCAGGTATTAGCAGTGTGGTACTAGCTAGCAGCTAGCAGGTATTAGCAGGTATTCATCAGCAGGTATTAGCAGGTATTAGGAAAAACGTGCTAATACTCTCTAATACTCGCTAATACCTTTACCTTTTAATACCTGCGAATACCCCTGCACTCATACTAATAATACCAAAAAACACACACACTAACTAATGCCACCATTAATACCACTGGCCAATACCACTGGCCACTGGTATTCGTGATTTTTGGGGGTATTATTAGTGCAGATATTGATATATTAGCAGGTAATAGTATTGTAATAGCGAGTATTAGCGAGTATTAGCACTTTTTCGCTAATAATAATAACACCTGCTAATAATACCTGCTAATAATACCTGCTAATACGTGTGCGCGTGTACGCGCGTGCGTGTGCTGGTGCCGCCGAATCTTTACATACATACATACACACTAACACCTGCTAATACCTGCTAATACCTGCTAATACCAATTAAACCCTGGTACCGACCCGAAACGCGCGTGTGCTGGTGCCGCCGAATCTTTACATACATAATACATTAATACATTTCGGCATTTCGGATTTCGGTTTACTACCGCTCCCCTGCGAGCCTGGGAACTGGTCATCACCAGCGAGGCGATGGACACGCACTTGAACAGAGCAACCGGCTCAGAACCGCCGCACCACCTAAGCTGCGGAAGAGCACCAGAAAAAAATGCTACCTTGAGTGCACACCCAGCAGCGGAATGGGGTGGGGGGGGATCATCGCCTTTCCAGCGTCCGGCGCGGACTCTGGCGCGACCTGGCATCCCCCCGCATCCCCAGCATCCCCCCGCACCCCCCCGCATCCCCCCGC
>Ga0209390_10009432_pt1 | contig 11713 bp, 9 predicted proteins | sample BON01_FD_187212 | JGI IMG/M metagenome (GOLD analysis project Ga0209390, IMG submission 187212) | Freshwater microbial communities from Lake Bonney liftoff mats and glacier meltwater in Antarctica - BON-01 (SPAdes) (version 2) | ecosystem: Environmental > Aquatic > Freshwater > Ice > Glacier... | reverse complement strand
GTAGGACAGGTGCGTCCGCCTTTCGCCGAAATGGCGTCAGGCGGAACAAATTACCAAGCAAAGAGCATAAAATCGTCTAATAATTCCAGAATTTGGAAATTTTTCCGCATATTTTATAAAGATTCAAGATTGTTCAGAGGTTCCCTAGAAGAAATTGAAGTCATCTTGGGTGTAGATACTCATCTAGACGTCCATGTCGGTGCGGTTATTAGTGAAGCTGGTAGGTTGTTAGGAACACGATCTGTTTCTACAAGCACCGCTGGGTATCGCGATTTGTTAAGTTGGGCATCTTCTTTTGGAAATCTGAAACGTGCAGGGCTTGAAGGCACGGGAACCTATGGAGCAGGCTTGTGTAGGTTCTTAATCGACTGCGGCTTGGTCGTGCTGGAGGTTAACAGACCTGATCGCGTGAAGCGGCGTCTGCAAGGGAAGTCAGACCCAACCGATGCGGAGAGTGCCGCTAGATCCGTTCTGTCAGGTGTCTCTACCGCAATCCCCAAGCAGCAATCTGGTGCCTGCGAATCGATGAGAATCGCCTCTGTTGCACGGCGCAGTGCCGTAAAAGCAAGGACTCAAGCCATCAACCAGCTCAGAGCCATATTGGTTAGTGGTTCGCAAGACGTTCGAGACAAGCTCTGGAAGGTAAAGGCTTCTGACTGTGTCAATGCTTGTTTGCGTGTCCGCAGTCTCGGCAACGGTGTGCTCCTGGAAACAATGACCATGACGATTAAGTCACTTGCAAAACGGTGGTTGACGCTTTCCAAGGAACTGAAGGAATTAGATAAGAAGCTTGAGGAGCTTACGAAAACTTATGCGGTGCAACTGCGTGCGCGGTTTGGGGTTGGGCCAAACACCGCTGCTATTTTGTTATCCGTCGCTGGGGATAATCCAGAGCGGCTTAAAAGCGAGGCCGCCCTGGTTGCATTGTGTGGTGTTAACCCATTGCCAGCGTCGTCAGGAAAGACGATCAGACACCGCCTAAATCGCGGCGGTAGTAGAGCGGCAAACAATGCACTGTGGACCATAGCCATGGTTCGCATGCGAAGCGACCCACGGACCCGTGTATATGTCGAGCGTCGGACGAAGGAAGGACTTACCCTGAAAGAAATACACCGTTGTCTAAAACGCTACATCGTCCGAGAGCTATACCCACTAATCCTCGGTGATTTGAAGGCTGTGGCCGAGAATGTTTGACATAGGAGCGTCAATGCGCCGATGGAGCGACTGTTTAGAAACTTAAAAACCGAATGGATACCGGCGCTGGGCTACATGTCAAAATCCGAAGCGGTGAGAGACATCAGTTATTATCTGATGGATTACTATAACTGGCAGCGGCCTCATCAATTCAATGACGGAGTGCCGCCAGCGAAAGCAGAGAATCTATTTAATTCACTGTCCGGAATTAGTTGACCACTACAAGGTACGCCTTCCATCTCATCGAGCATTAAGTCACTCAAGGAGGATTGCGTTCCTTCGATCTGAGAAGACATGACCGCTTCTTTACGCACATAGCTGTAGAGAAAAAGGCGCGCATCCGGGAGCAGCGTGCTGATAGCGTCGAGGCGGCCAAGGGCCAGCAGCGCCTGGTTAATGCGGCTCTGCAGCCTGTTGTCCAGTTGCAGCGGCGGCTGAGGTGGCAAGGCCTCAGATATAAAGGCGCGGCAATTTACCCCTCCAGCAATGCTTGGCGTGTAATGCCCGGTAATGCCCCTCTCCATGGTATTCCCCTCAAGTTAAAACACGCGACAAGTTAAAATAAGTGATGTCGTTAATTTAACTTAAATAGGAAATTAAAATAAGAGCCCGGATTAATTTAACTTTAAGTATTCAGGCTCGCCCAGGAATTGCAATGTTTTGCGGGCTGATAGTCCCGTGTATCTGGATGATGAGCAGCAACAGCGCCCCAAACCAACTCAAGCGTCAAACAGCATCGATTCCCGCGCTGCCAGCGGCGATATCGCGAAACGCCCGCACCAGGGTTTCCGGATCCTGGGCACCGGAAATCATGTACTGGTCGTTGATGATGAATGTCGGTACGGCCGATACACCAGCGCTCTGGTAGCGCGCCTCGTCCTGGCGCACATCATCGGTGTAGGTATCGGATTTGAGTATTTTGTGGGCCTCATCGCCGTTCAGGCCAATAGACTCGACACATCGAATCAGTACCTCTGGATCCGAGATATTGGCGGCATGGCCGAATCAGGCGTCAAAGAACGCTTTCTTCATATCCGTCTGGCGCCCCTGCTCGGACGCCCACTTCACCAGCCGGTGGCAATCGAAGGTATTGCGGGTATAGCGTTCCTGCATGCGCTCAAAGTTCAGGCCCAGGTCTTTGGCGATAGTCATCATGTCGTCCTGGGCTGCTTTCATAACCTCAGGACTGCGGGCGTATTTGCGGCTTAGAGCCTGAAGTATGGGCTCGCCGTCCGCGGAAGCGTCCGGATTCAGCTCAAAAGCATGCCATTCGAGTTCGAAGTCCAGCTCGTTAGACAGCGAACTCATGGCGTGTTCCAGACGTGCATAGCCGATGGCGCACCAGGGGCAGGCGATGTCCGATACGATGTCGATCTTCATGGGTGTCATGGGCAATTTCGATCTCAAATGAGAACAGCTTACCCCCGGAGATCCGCCAAAGCATCCTGCTGACGAGGTTGGTTGGGATTGCCACTCACGAACAGCACCTTTCAGCAGCGAAAGTATTGCGTCAGGAATTGTGATTGTCAAAATAGTGTTAATGTCAGCCGATTGAGTGTTAGCGTATAAATAGACAAATAAATACGATAACTAAAAATATTTTTATCGGATGGGAAATTCATGACAGTTATCACACAAGAGCAGATGCAGCATTATCAACGGGATGGTTTTATAATCGTTCGCTCAATGTTTTCTTTAGCTGAAGCGGAATTGTTGTATCAAGTAGCGGTTAAGGATGAACAAATCAGTAAACACAGTTACGACCTAAACGATAGCTCCGGTAAAAAGACCAGATTAACCTTATGGTTTACTCCTGGTGATGATTCTTATGGCTTTCTAACGCGCGCAGAAAAAATGATCAATGCTGTAGATAAATTGCTTGAAGGTGAATCAGATGTTTGTCATTTTCATTCAAAAATAACGCAAAAAGAACCTCATGTTGGTGGCGCTTGGGAGTGGCATCAAGATTATGGCTACTGGTACAAAAGCGGGTTTTTATACCCGGATCAGATGCTCAGTATAATGTGCGCTTTAACAGAGGCCACTATTGAAAATGGTTGTCTGCAGGTAATTCCAGGCTCTCATAAAATGGGGCGTATTGAGCATGTATTTTTAGGGGAACAAAATGGGGCGGACATGCGATTTGTAAACGAGTCGTTAAAAAATTCCGCTTTGGTTTACGTAACAATAAAACCGGGTGATGTATTATTTTTCCATAGTAATTTATTACATCGCTCAGAGAGCAACGAATCCGACAATGCACGTTGGTCATTAATTTCCGCGTACAACCGCAGTGGCAATATACCGTTCAATGAAAAATCTACCTCTTGCATTACACCCGTGTCTGTAGTTCCAGATACTGCTCTATGGAATTCAGGATTAACCGGAAAGGATGCTACCACCGATTTTTTAATCAAAGATGATGACGTAACACTTAGAACTTTTTAACAATTGCACACCGTAAGTTTGCAAAGGAATCTGTATGATCATTCTCTCAAAAACTAGTATAGATAAAAGTATAGTCTCAGAGAATGTCGAATCCATGTTTGTCTGGATGGTAACAGCAGTAGCTGCGTTAGGCGGATTATTGTTTGGTTTTGATACTGCAATTATTTCAGGAGCACTGCCTTTTTTACGACAAGAGTTCGAATTGAGCTCGATAATGCAAGGCTGGGTTGTTAGTTCAATTATACTCGGCTGTGGCGCTGGTGCTTTGGTGGCAGGGCGATTGTCTGATCCATTTGGACGTAAAAACCTTTTGATTGCATGCGCAGCTTTATTTGCAATTTCAGGCATAGGTACAGGAATCGCCGATTCGATTTATACCCTGATTTTCTTCCGAATCTTTGGTGGTGTTGCGGTAGGAATCGCTGCTATTCTTTCGCCTATGTATATAGCGGAAATAAGTCCAGCCAATATACGTGGCCGTCTGGTAACTTTATACCAACTTGCAATTGTTTGTGGAATATTGCTGGCATTTTCATCCAGTTATTTTTTAGCTGGTTTAGGTGAATCCAGTTGGAGATGGATGTTCATCTCTCAGGCTATACCTTCGCTTGCATTTTTAGGTGCGCTTTTCTTTGTTCCTGAAAGTCCGCGCTGGTTAGCAATGCATGATCGCCATGATGAAGCAAAAGAAATTCTTGAATCTGTAGGTGGGTATGAATATGCAGATCAAGAAATCATTAAAATAAAAGAAAGTTTTAATCAGATAAATGACACTTCTTGGAAACTCATTTTAAAACCAGAGAATCGCAAAATTATCTTGATTGGTATCACTGTCGCTGTATTTTCACAAATTACTGGAATTAATTCGATCTTATATTACGCTCCTATTATTTTTGAGCGCGCGGGATCTGGTATAGATAGTGCATTATTGCAGACTTTAGGCATTGGGCTTACCAATTTTCTTTTTACTCTAATGGCAATTTGGTTAATTGATAAAACCGGACGCAAACCTTTGTTGCTGATTGGCAGTATGTTAATGGGCATATTTTTATTAATTCTCAGTATTTGCTTTTATGCGAAAATATTAGAAGGCCCTTGGGTTTTTCTGTGCCTCATGGGTTATATAGCTTCTTTTGGTGCAACGCTTGGCCCTGTTACGTGGGTATATTTATCAGAAGCTTTTCCCAATCGAATAAGAGCTCATGCTATGGCGATAGCAACGCTGGCATTATGGCTTGCCAATTTTATTGCAACATTTACGTTCCCAATTTTGCTAACAGGAATCGGTGATGCCGCAACAATGATACTTTACGCAATCTTGTGTGGGATGTTCGTGGTGTTCATTATTTTCAGAGTCTATGAAACCAAAGGGAAATCGCTCGAAGATATTCAACAAGATATGTATTTTCAGATCTGAATGCGCCAACACCGCAGAAGGTCGGGCATCGAGTCGATCTAATTGTTAAAGTAAACTTAATTTTTAACAAAAAACCTCAAAGATGAGCTTTTTTACAGCATCTTTTACAGAGCAGTTCCCCGTTTTATCACTTCTTTTTTATATGTCGTTGGGGGCACACCTTTTATTTGCAGGAATTGTCGGTTGAAGTGCGAGATATTATTGAAGCCGCTTTCATAGGCAATTTCAGATACAGTTTTTTTACCGTCCAAGAGTAATTTACAGGAATAACCTATACGGGTTTCATTAAGGAACTCGAAAAAAGTTTTCTGGGTTCGTTTATTAAAATAGCGACAAAATGCTGAGTCACTCATATTGATCAGGGAGGCTACATCATTAAGGCTTATTTTTTCCTTGAATTTTCGTATAACAAAATCAAAAACTGTGTTGAGTCGTTCGGAATCTTTTGAGTTTTCACCAATCATTCCTGCACTGGCGAGAAAATGGAATTCATTACTGGCTGCAATATCGTCCAGTATTTCTAGAAACAGAATGATGCGATGTATGCCGGCTGTATCAATTAATTTTCGAAACTTATCGGCTACAGTTTTTTGTGTTAGTCCTGTAATTTGTATACCTAAAAAAGATTTATCAAGAATGGCTTTAATCAAATTCATTTCCGGGATATGAAAGAATCCGGCACCTAAAGAATCAAGGCTGAAATGAATAACTAAAGATTCAGCCAGTAAATTTGAATCAGGCTCAAAATATTCCGGATCGTTGTGGTAGGTGTGGGGCAGGTTCGGTCCTAAAAGACAAAGATCACCTTCCTTAAAATTCGATATATGATCCCCAATGATTTTCTTTCCGCGACTTTTGGTCACTAAAACCAGTTCGTATTCCGGGTGAAAGTGCCAGGGAGTTTGGTAGTGAGGCACTATAAACTCATAAACTTTAAACGAGTGTTCAGCGGTGTGTGGAAGCTTGGCAAGCACGGCTTTCATCGGGTTACCTGAAAATAAGCTGTCTGTTACTATCAACAGGATTTACTATCAATAGATAAAGTTTTCACCATAAAGCTGAATTAAAGTCAATATAGTATCGAATATGGAATAGATACTAGCTAAATCTGTAAGCGCACTATGTTAGATTTTGTGACTACTTGAGAGACTCCCTAACAACAATAAGTAATCACAGAGGTAGGATAATGCAAAGTTATATGCGAGTAAATGGCGAAGGTCGGAATGGCATCGCCACGCGCTTTATTGGCTTAAGCTTTGAATCGTGCAAAGTTGGTTATCGTTATTCTAAGGCGGTACGGTTTGTCGGTATCGGGATTATTTCTACTATCTTGACCATTCCAGTACTAGCGCAAACAACAGAGGAGGTGCCAAAAAAAGAAGTACGCAACTTGATTGAGAGTATGCTTGTGACTGCGCAACGCAGAGAGCAGTCACTGCTAGACGTTCCGATTGCAGTGAGTGTTGTGGATTCTGAGACCCTTGAAGCCAGTTTTATCAACAACATAGATGATTTGCAGCGTTTGGTGCCCAGTATCACGGTGGCGGGCAGTTTGTCGCCGACTGAGAGTTCAGTAAGGCTTCGTGGGGTAGGCACAAATGTTTTTAGTGTAACGGTTGAGCCCAGCGTGTCGTTTGTGGTGGACGGTGTACCTTTACCTCGCAACGATGCAGGGCTGGTAGAGTTTGCTGATATTGAGCGTGTCGAGGTATTGAAAGGTCCGCAAGGCACACTGTTTGGAAAGAATGCATCAGCGGGTGTTATAAGCTATACGACGAAGAGTCCATCCGAGGATTTTAGTGGTTTAGTTAAGATGAGAGGTACCATGGATCAAGATTTGCGAGTAGACGCTACAATTTCGGATACCATCGACAATGGCGTGGCATATCGTTTAACCGGTTTTTATAGTGAGTCAGCTGATTATCTTAAAAATGTGTTCACAAACCAAGAATCGGGTGGCAATGAGGCCTTCGGCTTTCGGGGAAAGCTCAGTTTCGATATTAGCGATACTTTCTCGCTACAAGTGGCAGCCGATTATTATGACGTTAAATCGTCGTGTTGCTCATTACCACTAAACAAAAATGCGGGCGCTAACATTCTGAATTTGGCGGCCGGTGTGACTCCAGGGTCGGAAAATATTCAGTATTCATCCGATTACGCTCCCTCGAATACATCATCGCAATATGGAGTTTCCGCGGTCGCAGAGTGGCAGCTGAGCAATCATAACGTGGTATCGGTTACGAGTTATAGAGACTGGGAGACCGGTGGAAATTTGAATGATGCTGATTTTTTTGCGTCCGATGGAATGAATTCACCCGTATTTGGGGCGACTGGGTTACAACAGCAAGCGTATCAAGAGGCGCAAACGTTCTCACAAGAAATAAGGCTTTCGCCCATCAATGTTGATCGTTTTGATTACGTTTTAGGCGCTTTTTACTACAAAAACGATTTAGGCCGTTTCTTCGATCGAAACATCCAGGTGTGCCTTGCGCCCGGCGCAGGCACCTGCGCTTCCCCCTTATTGATTGACACATTTTTCACCTTGAATGTAGATACGGAGAACTATGCGCTATTTGGAGACGGTTCGTATGAGCTCAATGACCGTTTTTCTTTGATTGCTGGATTACGCGTACTAAGAGATATTTTGTCTTTTCAAACCAGCACCAGCGCAGGTTTCGAGGGCGGTGATACTTTGAAGGATACGGCCACTATTGGCAGGCTCGGTTTGCAATATGATTTTAGTGATTCATTAACAAGCTATGTAACGGTGTCTAAAGGTTATAAATCGGGCGCCTATGATGCGACCATAGCCATTAATAAAGTTGTTCTCGAAGGCGGCCCGGTCGCACCGGAAACGTCTGATGCGATTGAAATAGGTATTAGAGGTGTGCTGGCGAGTATGCCCAGTGTTTATTTTGATTTAAGCGCCTTCCGAAATACCTACGAGGATTTTCACGTGCAATCTTTTGATACCAGTGGTGCTGGTGGAAGCAAGTTACAGAATGCCGACGAAACTCAAACGAAAGGTGTGGAGTTGGCTATCAACTGGGCACCAGGCGATGAATTCAGTGTGTCATTCAACGCACTCTATTTAGATGCAACTTTTGCCGAGTTTGATGGCGTGGGTTGCTATCCCAGTCAAACGGAAGCTCAAGGCTGCACACGGAGACCAGCTGGGCGATCATTACAAGATGTATCGGGCGGTTCTTTACCCAATGCGCCAGAGTGGAAGCTCAACGTATTACCTCGATACGAAACACAGCTCGGCTCGGGCGGTAGTATCTTTACTCAGGCTTTGGTCAGCTATCAAGGAGATGTAACATACAACATAAATCAAGATCCCAAAGCCTTTCAAAAGTCTTATACGCTTGTGGATCTTTCGGCGGGCTACAAGACTCAAGATGAGCGTTACATGGTGACTTTATTTGCAAAGAATGTGTTCGATAAGTTCTATGTCAGCAACCTTGATGCCGTGTTCTTAAACGATCCGGGTGGTTATTACCATATCGTTCCACGATCAACGCTGCGCTATGTCGGAGTTGAGGTTGCTGTGAACTTTTAATCGCGGTGCCGTGGGCTCTCTCGCATCCTTATGTGATTCCAAATGTTTCAACGACTTTAAATAATTAAGTGAGGGGGCCTCGGTTTAGAGCCGACGATTGGGTGTATCAGACCGTGCCCAGGCAGATACCTCGGAGCAGGGTTGTTTACGTACCCCCGCGCTATGTTTCAGATAGGGAGTGTCTGTTAACAAGGTAATGGAGAGCATGTTCCATGAAACAAAAACGTTTAGGTCCAATCGATACCAATGCGAGCTTCTCTCGTCGGGAGTTGCTCAGTGCTGCCTTAAAATTCAGTACCGTAACTGCTCTCAACTCGGGGCTCATGGCTTGTGTTGCACCTCGCTTTCAAGGATCAAGCAGTTTGTTATCTGGTCGCAGCGCATTCGGCTATTGGCGACAAAATCAAGGTTCGCCAGAGTTTGTTTACACGGCGGATCAAAGCCAAATGGCTGAAGCTCGCTGGGATCCACTCGAACGCCCAATCACTGATCGACATTTCCACATGATGGGCAACAGAGCTCTTCAAATGCAGGCGTCGAATACGGGTGATGTAGCTTTGTTCGACGAGAGCGAGGGCATGCGATGGTTGATCTACGGCGATGACTCAGCGGGCACCGGGCATTCTCTTATTTTGGATGCAGATGGTTTAACTTGGGGATCCTCGTGGTCAAAACGTCCACCAAGCTCGGTTCCCGAGAGAATTTTTGGCGTTAATTATTTTAAAATCTCTGGCGGCTTTAATGGTTTGACCCTAAACAGAACCTTGATGTTACCCGATGGTGAAGAGCCTTGGGTTTTGATTAGAGTTGATCTGTCCTTAGCAGCGGATGCCAGCCCCCGCTCAATTGTGCATCGGGAGGAATGGGCACTTCGTCCTCGATTCTTGAAAACCTGGCAATCGGATTTCGATCGAGATATCGCGGCCAGAGACGTCACTTATGATACTCGACTAAGCAAGACTAAAATAAGTGCGAGTGAGTCGTTTGGACTCTCCAATAAACTGAATGGAACTCCAGCGCTACTCGAATTGCAGGCCTTAGAGCCTATGACTGCAGAGAGCCGTTTTTCGATAGAGGAAGGGCGAGGGGATCACCCCATGCTGGTTGCCTCCACAGACATTACTATTCAACCCAGCACTACGGAAACGCTTTGGTTCCGATTTGGGCGAGCGGCGAGCACGTCTGCAGTCCATGCAGAGACTCTGTTTCAAGATAGTCAGGATTCAGTAAAGCGGAGATTGCCCAGAGCGACAAGTCTAGTCGCGGCATCAGCTCAGATTGAAATTCCCTGGCATGCAGCGGTGTTGACCGGCGGGGCGAGCCGAGATCGTGTATTGCCCGGACACACACTGAACCAAGCGTCGATTTACGGATACGGTCTGGGTGCCAATGCGGCCGCGCGCGATGCGCTGCAACATGCTTTGCCTTTAATTTACAGTGAACCCGATCTTGCCCTGTCGGTGCTTAAGAACACCTGCGCCTGGGCGGCGCCTAACGGCGATTTACCCTATGCTTTGAATGACGATAAGAGCCCTATCACAGATTTATTGAGACCGTCCGATCAAAATTTGTGGGCCTTGTGGCTCGCCAGTGAATATGCTGCCGTTACTGGTAATTTGCGTGCTTTTGACGAGCCACAGCCTTTCCACCCTCAATGGGACATTCCCCCTGTCACTCTCAAAGAACACTTGATACGACAGTTCCGGTTTTTCGTTGATACGGTTGGGCGGGGGGCGCTTGGGCATGTTCGAATACTAAACGCCGACTGGAATGACATGGTCTTACGCTCGCCCGGTATAGACAGTGAAGCTATGATTGAAAACGGTGGTTCGGTCCTCAATTCTGCAATGGCGAGTTGGGTGCTTTCGATTTTTGCGGGCCTCATGGCGCGATTAGGTGAGCACGATGTCGCCGAGGAAGCAAGGTTGATCGCCTCAGACTTAAAAGAGCGTGTCGCTCTCAGTTGGAACGGCCGATGGGTAGATCGGGCTTATTCGCCCAATGGTGAGATCGTTGGCAGAGAGACCTGTTGGTTAGAAGTTCAACCCTGGGCGATATTATGTGGTGCCATTCGGGGTGAACAAGCACAGAATCTATTGAATTTAATCAACTTATGGCACCGATCGGGTAGCCCGCTGGGGGCAAGAATTGTGTGGCCCCCAGATATGAGCCAAAACACGGTCGGTCAGGGGACCAAAGGAGGCATTTGGTATTCGATCAACATGACCTTGATTTGGGCTGCGGCTAAGATTAATCCAGAACTGGCATGGGATGAGTGGAACAGGTTGTCATTGGATGGTCATGTAAGGGCTTATCCCACGATATGGGAAGGAACGCTTTCAGGGCCCGACGCATGGAATGCGCCAGAGTCGAATCGCCCCGGGCGGACATGGACCAGTCCAAATTTTTCTCAGCAAGCGTTTCCTGTTAATAATCTTCACGCGCACTCTCAGCCTATTCTGGCTTATTTGCGATTGCTGGGTGTGGCGCCCAATCAGGGCGGGGGGCTTGATATCATGCCAACCGGTGGAGCCTACGGTTCATCGTTCCAGAGCAGCACCTTTAATTTAAGGCTCGATGGAACGGGATGGATCGAAGCGCTCGGCCCGATTAGCCTGCGTACAAGATCGTCGGAGGTAAGTGGTCTGAGCGGTCGAGTCTCGTTTTAATGGCCAAAGGTGGGTCAAAATTAATGGCCATTGACGCTGCTGGGGCTCTAGCACCCGGAGATCCGCCAAAGCATCCTGCCGGCGGATTGGTTGGTAGTCAGCTCTTGCAAAGAATAATCGCTGAGGGCACCTGTTCAGTGAATGACGCGGGTATAACGCTTGCGGGCTGCTTCGAGCTCTGCAAGTCTGATTTGAATTTCTACCAGCAGTTCTTTTCCGACTGTGATTGAGGTTCGCTGCGCATTTGGTTTTTTGGACATTTTCATTAACTCCACTTCACTTCTTTCATTAGTTGATCGTAAGCGCCAATAAATCGACCCATTTACCTCAGGCGTACTGAGCCACCTTTTTTTTTGAAACCCGCTCCAGCGGCACATTCCAAGGCAGCAGCTGTTCAAGCTTTTCCAGGGTGTCCGCGTCGGC
>Ga0209390_10009428_pt1 | contig 11718 bp, 13 predicted proteins | sample BON01_FD_187212 | JGI IMG/M metagenome (GOLD analysis project Ga0209390, IMG submission 187212) | Freshwater microbial communities from Lake Bonney liftoff mats and glacier meltwater in Antarctica - BON-01 (SPAdes) (version 2) | ecosystem: Environmental > Aquatic > Freshwater > Ice > Glacier... | reverse complement strand
TTGGTCGCTACCAGTCCAGACAATGCCAATATGCCGAGTAAGAATATCTGCCACCGTGTCATATCATCACTAGCTCACACTAAAATTATTCTACCAGGGCAACCGTGAAAACCTGAGTTCGATGAGGCTACGCCTCATCAAACTCAGATCGGACAACACATCCAGACGGATAGCAGATGGCAGATGAATTTAGATACAGCAAAGCCAACAATTAAGATGATTAATTATTAAAAATATTGAGTTAAATTAAGAAATAAATCATCAGCTAGATCGGCACAATACTAAAGAAGTTAGGAGCGTGTTCATCTAGTTTTAAACTCGGCTATTTCATCAAGCGGATGGAATCGCGCTGAGGTCTCCTCAGCATACGTTCCACCAAGCAAGATTTCAGTTAAATCCATAATTCAATTCTTGTTGGCCGATCTGTATATATTTTAATTCAAAGTGAATTAGATCGGGGCAGTTGTTTTACGGTGTTGCTACCTTTTTGTCCGAGTGCAGAAATTGTGATCCTATCATCATTGCCGCCCCGAGTTTATCCGCTACTAGTAACAGATCCTCCAGCCATTGAGCCGAAAGCCTGAGGGCGTGTCATTAATTAGGTAAACTTAGGTCAAGAAAAAAATACAAAGACAATTATCTTTGCTGTCTTCGATCGTAACTGATGGAGCGATCGATCGCCTTGGGGCATTTGGCTGTCTTCGATACTCATTCAGTCGGACGGCTGAATTTAAGTCAATTTTAGTGATGAGATCGGCTATTTGTCGCGTTCTACTGTGTGGTATGATTTCGATCGATCGTTAGCTGAGACTCATTTTTACTCTTAGTCCGCTAGGATCGGCATCTTTTTTAACGCAAAGGGCGCGGAGGGTTTTTGGGATCTGGATGGGGTTGTTTGTGTTGGCCGCGCAGGGCGCAAAGGGGGATAATTCTGCTTGTCTGAAATGTCTTGCTGTCTATCCCCGATTCGATCGTTTAAATTTTAACCGATTGGAGTCGATCTAGTTCGGTCAGTACTTCGCGGCTATGAGCTGTGGGATTGACATCTGTAAACGTGGCGCGTAAGACTCCTTGAGGATCGATGATGAAGCTATGGCGCATGGAGTAAATACCCATCCAGGAACCATAGGCTTTACTAACTTTGCCGTCAATGTCTGCGAGTAGTGGAAATTTTAAGCCTTCCGAGTCGCAAAATTCTGCATGAGAATCGATCGAATCAGCACTCACACCGACAATCTCGGTTTGGCGTTGCTGATATTTATTGATATCTTGTTGAAATCTCCGCGCTTCTAATGTGCAACCGGATGTGAAATCTTTGGGGTAAAAATATAGAACTATCCACTTTCCTGCGTAGTCAGCTAGAGCTACTTGTCCCGTGCCCGTATTTGTTGGTAACGTAAATTCTGGTGCTGGCTGATTCATTGCTGGTAATTTGCCACCCATTGCCTGTGCTGTGGGAACAAAATTGAGCCAAAAGAATGCAATCAGACAAACTGATAATAGACTAGTCAAAAAGTAACGTCGAGACATAGGGTTAGGGGTGAGGCTTCAGGCTCTAGGCTTTAGGCATGAGGTGCTAGGGATTAGGCATTAGGCATTAGGCTTAAGATCTTGAATTTTTGAATGTCAGCTTAGATTTTAACTGTATGAGAGATTCAGAACGCTTGCTTTGCCTCTCATGTCCTAATATCTGAAACCTCACCCCTAATCCCCAACCCTAACGCCTAAGACCTAAACCCTATTTAGAGCGATAGTAAATCTTACTACCAGTATTCGAGACATAATGACAGTTCTCCTTGGCATCCCAGAAGGCTGCCCAGATGGAACGATCTGATTTGCGATAGTATTCGCCTAAAACGGGTTTAATCGCCTCTGTTGCCTCTAAGAGGTGGTAATGAGGGATTGATAAGAAGATGTGGTGAGCGACATGGGTGCCGATATCATGGTGAATATGATTGATAAAACCATAATCAACATCGATTGTCGAAATTGCACCTTTGAGGAAGTACCAATCCTTACCACGATACCAAGGGATATCATCATCGGTATGATGGAGGAATGTGACTAAATCTAACCAGACAACAAATCCTAGATAAGGCATCAGATAAAACTTCACCAGCCACAGCCAACCCCAGGTAAATGTCCCCGCAGCGACTAAAGCTACCATAACTGCACAACAAATGCTGCTGGTAATCACATCCCACTTTTCGGACTTGCGAAATAGGGGACTGGCTGGATGAAAGTGTGAACCACCTGGACGTTCGGGGGAACGACGGAATAAATATAGGGGGTAAGCTAACAATAAAGTGAGGTCGAACCGGAGAAACTTCTCCCATCCTGCCATATCCTGATATTTAGCTTCAGATACTGGATACCAACTTTCGTCAGTTTCGATATTGCCAGTATTGTGATGATGCGTCCGGTGGCTGATCCGCCAGCCGTGGTAGGGGACTAAAATAAATGAATGGGAGATGTGTCCCACCAAGTCATTGAGCCACTTGTGTCGGGAAAATGAACCATGACCGCAATCATGTCCGATCACGAATAACGCCCAAAACATCGTTGCCTGCATGAACCAGAATACTGGATAAAATAGCCAAGAATCTAACTTGTAAGCGATCGCATACAATCCAGCTACAATTACGACATCGCGACCGAAGTAAGTTAATGACTTCCAGGTAGAAGGCTCAAAACAATATTTGGGGATCGCTGCTCGAACATCTTGAATGGTGAAAGGAAGCCTTTCTCGCTCAAATTCAGAGTCTTGCTGGTTAACTGGTTCGATTAGATTAGATTGCACGTACTTTTAAAATTTACCTAATAATAGACCAACCGCATTGTTACACTCCGACATAATTTTCGCAACCGAGAAATCCACAAAATCTGTCCTTAGATGGATGCACAAGTGAAAACTGCTGCAATCATCGAGCCAAGTTACTTATTTCCCACCCATCCGAATTTCTGAGTAGAAGGACGCGATCGAGTTACCATCAGTCTGTGTGACGATCGTGGTGCGGAGTCGAACGTTATCACTCTCGAACCAAACCCGTTCTTCGGCGCAGGTATTTTCAGCCTCGGTCACTAGCGTAAGAGCATCATCATCGCCCATCGCATACCGCGCTACTTCATATGGTTGAGAACTATTGCTGCGATGGTAAAACAGCTTGCCAGTGTGGGATTGTGGCGCGTCAGGGGCTAAAATCGCGATCGTTTCACCTTGCTGATTTCCAGGGCTTTGTGGCTGAGTATCCCAACTCACGGTGCCTTTCCAGGTGTATTTAGCACCGCCCCAGATCGAGCAGGGATCGATACCTGTAGCTTGGCAAAATTGGCTAATCTGAGGATGATCCTTGGGCAAAATCTCGATCGCTAAATCAGATTTGCCATGTTCTGACTGCTTCAAGGTCAGATGCTGACTAGTCTTCTGGGAAAACCATTTGCCAGCACTCAATTCAAAAAATTCTTGGACATTCATGATGAGAGGAGAAGGGTAGGGGATAGGGGTGATGGGCTAGATCCTCTATTCTTCCATCCGCTGTAGACAAATAGTTGCGGCGGCGGCGACGTGAGAATGACTATCTTTGGTGAGATACTTGAGGGCAGAAATACTTTTTGGGGTAGGTAATTGTCCTAATGCCTCAGCCAAGCGTTGACGGACGAGCCAGTCTTCGGCTTCAATAAATAATACCAATCGATCGACCGCAGCTACAGCTTTAATTTCGCCCAATGCCGCAATTGCCGCTTGTTGAAGCACGATCTCTGGTGAGTCTAAAGCTTGGATCAGTACATCAAAAGCGCGCGGATCTTTAAGATTGCCCAAGGATACAGCCGCACTAAACCGCACCAACCAGTCAGTATCTTCATAAAACGCTCTGACAAGTGCTTCAAAAGCACGGATATCTTCTAGATAGCCGAGTGCCCCTGCGGCATCGGCGCGGATGCCATAATCTGGATCGTTAGCAAGGATCTCGATCAAAATCGGGTAAGATTCTGATGTGACTTTGATACCTAGAGCGAACACTGCCATCGATCGTAGTTGTAAGCTTTCATCATTGAGTACTTTTTTGATCAGGGGTAGTGCCACATCAGCAGGTACATCTCGGAGTGAAGCCAATGCTACCATTCGATCGCGTAGATTTGGACTCTCCAATTGTTGTGCCAGTAATGCTGTTTCCACCGGTTCTCGGTCACTCATATACTTTGGATCGAATTTTATTTAGATATTGTAACAAATTTTATTAATATCACGACTAGACAGATCGATTCGATCGATTGCTACCTGACAACGGAACCCCGATAATCATCCATGAGCAGTCATACCGACTCAGCCTATCTCTGTCAACTTACTGCCGCTCAAATCCAGGAAATTCTAGTTTTAAATGGGGTATTAATTCAACAATATCAGCCGCAGTTACATCGATGGTTGACGATTGTCCAGTTACCAAATCTAGGACAATTGACTTTAAGCTTAGAACCCGAAAAAGCGGCGGAGATCGAGCGACGGCTGCACGATCGAGAAATTGTTGAGTTTACTGCGACGACGACTGTAATGAATATCAATATTTGCGATCGATATGTATTTATTCCATTACTCAAACAACTAGATCTATCCAATCGCAAGCGCAGCCAATTATGGGGAAGAATTTGCTTATTAGGAAATCTCAATAGTATCTGGACATCCCAAGATTTATCTTGGGTACAAGCATTGGGTCAACAACTACTCACAGCAATAAATATGTTCACCGAATTTACTACTATTAATGTTACTAATCAAGGTGATTCTTCCGCGTCAGAGCTAGTAAAGCTAGTTGAACGGATTACAGAAATAGAGTCAGTATGCCACCAAAAAGATGACTTTATCAATAATATTTCCCATGACTTACGCGCACCGTTGATGAATATTAAAATAGCAGTGCGGTTATTAAAAAATAGTTTGAATACAGATACTGAAATTGCCGATCTACTTTCCGGACATCGAGCCGAAAAGTATTTAGCAATTCTAGAGCAAGAATGCGATCGCGAAGTAGAATTAATTAATAATATTTTAGAGTTACAGCGATTAGAATTAGCGATCGATCGCATCAATCTCGAACCAGTAGAAATTCAGGAATGGTTCCAAAATGCGATCGCCCCATTTATTCATCGTGCCAATATAGATCGCCAACAATTAGTTACTACTATATCCGAATCGATTCCAACTATTGCAACCGATCGATTTTGCCTGACCAAAATTTTTACAGAATTGTTAAATAATGCCTGCAAATATACTCAGGTAGATGGGCAAATTCATGTGGAGATCTCTGGAGAGCCAAATTCAGAGTGGCTGACGATCGTTCTTAAAAATCAGACCCAAATTTCCGAGCAACATCTACCCCACATCTTTGAGCAATTCTATCGGATTCCTACTCGCGAAGGGTTTTCCGCTGGAGATGCTACGTTGTCTTCGCAACAAGGTGGTAGCGGTTTAGGACTATCCTTAGTTAAAAAGTTAGTGCAGCAGTTAAACGGTCAAATTCATGTCGCCAGTATTGAGGGCTGGACTGAGTTTACAGTTAAGTTACCGTTGAATCCCCCCGTTTGAAACGGTGCGCACTCGTTAGAAAATATGTATAAAACAATCCCTAACCATTGGCTAGGGATTATTTTGAATAAATTGATGAGGGCGAACGACGGGATTCGAACCCGCGAGTGGAGGCACCACAAACCTCTGCCATAACCACTAGGCGACGCTCGCCATACTTTATTCGTCTTAACGAGTATAACACGAACTAGCTAAATTGGTCTAGGGCGTGTCATCAATTAGGTAAACTTAGGTCAAGAAAAAATACAAAGACAATGATACCGAGACGATTCGCACTGAGGGATGACCAATGGGAGCGAATCCAAAACCTTTGACCAGGGCGAGATGGCCATGTCGGAACAACAGCAAAAGATCATCGGTTATTTATCGAAGCTGTACTAGATCGATATCGCTCTAGCAGTGCATGGCGAGATTTACCAGCTCGGTTTGGAGACTTTATGTCATCGGATTACCCCTCGTGACTATGACAACCCTAGACTCAGTATCGATTGGATCGATAGACGCGCCAAACCAGATGATATCGCCTTAGGTATTCATGCCGATGCTTATGATCATTCCCAAACTACAGGAGTGAGTACTTTTTATATAGCCAAAAATGGCGAACGCAAAAATCATGATCAGATGCTGTTACTAGCTTTTTCCAGTCGCGTGCCAGATTTATCTAGTCGCGGAGCAAAACCCGATCCAGTCACAGGGACAGGTAGTTTAGCCTTTTGTCGGCGATTGATGATTCCGTCACTGCTGATGGAAATTGGCTTTAAAATTGATAGTGACGATCGACAAAAGATCCAAGCTTATCGGCGAGAAATTACGCTGGGGATTGCCGATGGCTTAGTCACCTGGAGCCGTGACGTACAGATATAAGCCGCCAGTAACAATCACACCGTACCAGTACATCTAAAAGTTAATAACCAACCATATCCTGAATGGGGCATTGCGATCGATGGTAATGTCTATATTCCGATCGATCTAGCAGATAGATTGTCCGTCAATCCTGCGCTCAATCCCCAGATGCGGCGAATGCGCTATCGAGGGATAGTTTACATTAAAGCGATCGAATTGCGCGATCTAAATATCTCGATCGTTTCCGAAATCGGCCGTACCTATAATATCCGCTCCCAACACCAATTTAGTGCTGAAGAATTCGATCGAATTATCTGCTTGGGACATACTACTGCCATCTATCTCAATGATTTTATCACAGTAAATAATCCTGAGGCTCTAGCAACATTCCCTCACTTCGCCGAAATCTACATCGAAGAAGCCAACGCTGAAGATGTCAACCACGATTTAGCCTTTGCTCAAATGTGTCTAGGAACCCGCTTCCTGACATTTGGCGGTGCCATCTTACCAGAATTTAATAATTTTGCTAGTTTGGGCGACAGGCAGGCCGAATGGGCAAAATTTGCCAACTTGCGGCTGGGGATTCGCGCTCGCATCCAACAACTTAAAGCCTGTGCTAGCACTGACTTGTTAGTCCAAGAATGCGTCGCGCCCAGATTTGAACTAGTTAAGCGCGGTATTGCCCCAACGATGCGGCAGTTAAATGGTCGCTGGTCGGCAGATGGACAGTATACAGTCAAAATCTCCGCAATACTCCGACGGTTATATGAAACGGCTGGACTTTTTTAGATCCAAGCGAAATCACACTCGATTTGCAACAAATTTAACAGTTGTACGTCTTCGTTATTAGCTAAACTAGAAGATAAGCTTAGTTGAGCGCAGGGTAATTGGCTCAAAGCAAAGAAACGAAGCCAGCTAGCTGAGATTGCTAAAAGAATTGTATAAATGTGATTTGTATGTCAGAACCCCAGAAAAACTCACCCATTGACGATCGATCGGAAGTCACAGCCCAAAACGATAACTCCATTACTGCCCAGCCCCACACTCCCCTCAAAACATTGCGACAAGGGAGTAAATATATCTCGCTGCTGTTATTGAGTACGATCGCTAGTTGTTCGTTTGGCTATTTAGCTGCTAAAGAACAGCTCCCGACCAGTATCGAGTTATCTGCTATTGCTAGCCCCAAAATAGCTGATAGTAGCAGTATCTTAGCTGGTGTCAATACCAATTTTATCTCCCAAGTAGTCGATAAAGTCGGTCCAGCAGTCGTCAGAATTAATGCTTCAACAACTGTTGCTCGTTCAGGTGCTGGGGATGATTTTGAAGATCCCTTCTTTCGGCGATTCTTTGGCAATCGCACAGGTCAACCGCAGCAACCAGCAGAGCGGCAAATTAGACAGGGCACAGGCTCTGGTTTTATTATCAATAATAATGGTCAAATCCTGACCAATGCTCACGTTGTCGCTGGGGCAACGAAAGTTACTGTCACGCTCAGAGATGGCCGGACAGTAGATGGTAAAGTTAGAGGGATCGATCGAGTGACAGATGTTGCTGTCGTCGAGATCGCCGAGAGAAATCTCCCTATTATACAACTTGGTAATTCAGAGCAAATCAAACCAGGTCAATGGGCAATCGCGATCGGTAATCCCTTAGGCTTAGATAATACTGTTACCGCTGGCATCATCAGTGGTACCGGACGTACTGGTGCTGAAATTGGCGCAGCAGATAAACGAGTAAACTATATCCAAACTGATGCTGCCATCAATCCTGGTAACTCTGGTGGTCCCCTACTCAACGCAGGTGGACAAGTCATCGGGATGAACACCGCTATCTTGCGCGGTGCTCAAGGCTTGGGGTTTGCAATCCCGATTAATACAGCCGTGCGGATTGCCAATCAACTGATTGCCACAGGCAAAGTAGATCATCCCTTTCTCGGCATTCAGATGATCGATCTCACCCCTGCTCTCAAGCAAGAAATCAACAGCGACCCCAACGCCAATTTCAAGATCGATGTCGATAAAGGTACTCTGATTGCCCGCGTCGTTCGCAACTCACCCGCAGCGACAGCCGGAATGCGTTCTGGAGACATCATCAAGAGTGTCAATGGCAAAACCGTCGAAAACTCTAATCAAGTGCAGCAAGCTGTCGATACAATTAAGATTGGGACTAATGCCCAAATCTTAGTCCGCCGGAATGGACAAGATCTCACTCTCAATGTTACCCCAGTTGCTGCTCCGCCGATGACAGCAGCCCCAGAATAGATTTGAGGCAACCTTAGAGCTTGCACCAGTCTGTAAATATTAGTGTTGGCATAGAATCAGGGTGCCTACAATGGGTACCCTGATTCAGCAGTAATCATACCTGTCGATTGGTGTCGGCTAATCATTCCGGCGGTGCTGATTTAAGGTATGGTGATGGATTTATCAAACCCATCTTTCTCCCAGGGACTGTTCAGTGAACGGAGCCAGTCCCCCTCGCCCCCTCTCTCAGAGATCGATTCAGCACCGCCATCGTTACCATTTCCCCCCTCCCCTATCTCTTGACAATATACTTTTATACAGATCGAGAACAGCCTTATGGTTGCTTCTCCAACTTTTCCAAGCACGCATTTGTCATGGATAAATTGTGGTGGTACACTACCGAACACTATTTCCAAGCCCAGAAATTTATCGGTACACCCTATCTCGAACAAATTCGATCGATCCGAACACCCAACGATGCTGCTAAATTGGGTAGAAAACGTAGTTATCCACTCCGAAGTGACTGGGAGCAAGTCAAGGACGAAATCATGTTCCGTGCGGTGTTATGCAAATTTCAAATCCACCTGGATATTCGCGAAATTTTGCTCGGTACTGGCGATGAATCGCTCGTTGAAAATGCTCCCAATGACTACTACTGGGGCTGTGGTAAAGATGGTACAGGCAAAAATCAGCTCGGCTTGACTTTAATGCGAGTCAGAGAGATATTGAAAGGGAGTTGACAGTTGACCACGAATCGTTATTGACTATTCCCTAATGATTAAATCCTGGCTGGTAATTTGCATTGTGGCGGGATTTGTGGCATTCGGGCTGCTGCGATTAAATACGCCTGAAGGAAATCGCTGGTTTAACCGCCAACGTCGCCCCGAATGGCTGACATTTGAGGGGCTGATTCCAGTAATTTGGCTGGTAGTGTTTGTCTGTGGCGGATGGTCGGCTTATAATACCTGGGAATCAGCCCCAATTAATAACCCACCTTGGGGATTGATGGCATTATATCTGCTCCTAGAGGCGGCAATTATGCTCTACACACCCTCAATGTTCTGGTTTCGGAGTCTGAGAGTCGGCACGATCGTTGGTGCGTCAGGATGGGTTTTAGGGGTAATTCTGGCAGTATTGGTATTTCCGATTTCGAGTACGGCAACGATTCTATTACTACCCTATTTACTCTGGAGTCCGATTGGCACCTATGTTACATGGGCGATGGAAGGATTGAATTAGAGGAGCGGGAATAGTCAATGGTAGATAATGGCTAGAAATTAAACAGTTGACAGCATTGTTGCGATCGGTTTTAAATCTCCACTCTCCCTTATTCCCGATCCCATATCCCCTCCTGTACAATAGCGATCGACACAACTTTAGACAGTCCGGGGATCATGGGTGAAAATTTAACACAATTATTAGAACCGATCGCGAGTCAATTTCGCGCGCTCAACCTGCCTGAAGCGTTAACTCATTGGGGACATCCCTTCTTTATGAGTATCGTGATGTTTGCGATGGGTGGATATGGTGCCTATACTGGCTGGAAAGGGCGAATATTGACAGCTAGCGAGCCTCAGGTGGCGATCGAAAATAAGGCCAAGCATCGGCAGGTAATGCCCGCGATGTTTGCCTTTATGGCGGTTGGTGCAACTGGAGGGATCTTGTCTTTAGTCATCCAAAAGCACGCGGTGATGGCGAGTCCGCACTTTTTGACAGGCACCATCGTCCTAACTTTCCTGGCAGTTAATAGCCTCATCTCTTTTACTGGTTTTGGTGGTAACAAACCAGAACTACGTAAAGTTCATGCCTATTTTGGTAGCACAATTCTGGTGTTAATGGTCGTGCACGCGCTGATGGGATTAAAATTAGGTCTGTCGATCTAAACAACCGGAACCTACTTTACTTAGTGTAGACCCGGGGTACCCATCAGGGGCACCCCGACAGGTTAATTGTATAGATGTGCCACTGAGGGTTATCCTTAGATCCGATCGTACTTACAGATCCGCATGAGGACAACAATCGATCGCCGACTAACTACAAACTACCCGCAAACCAAAGTAGGAGCAGCGATCGTCGGGCTGGTAATAAATTCGATAGTTGACAACCTCTGGACTAACTGTTTCGCCAAAGCAAAACGGCGTAGTCGTCCCTGCTCTAGAGGCATATTCCCACTCAGCTTCTGATGGTAGTCGGTATTGCTGACTCATCAGTCGCGATCTCTCCTAGTCATCGTAGCTCGATTCAGCCTTGCTCACCTCCAGATCTAATCGTTGCAGCACGGCAATTACTGAGTTAGTAGATTAGGATCGAAGCGTAGACAGATGCCAGCCTGTCGAAATGGTAAAATATGAAATTAAATATCCCCGAACTTTCTCTAGTCGTCCTCATCGGTGCTTCCGGTTCGGGTAAATCTTCCTTTGCGCGCAAGCATTTTCTGAGTACGGAAATCATTTCTTCTGACTATTGTCGATCGATTGTATCGGATGATGAAACCAATCAAGCTGCGACCACCGATGCGTTTGAATTACTTCACTATATTGCTGCCAAGCGGCTCAAAGCTGGCAGATTAACAGTTATCGATGCGACCAATGTTAAGCCTGAAGATCGTCAACCGTTACTGCAATTAGCCAAAGATTATCACTATTTTGCAGTAACGATCGTGTTTAATTTACCAGCTCAATTGTGTCACGATCGCAATCAAACTAGAGAGAATCGTAATTTTGGGATCCACGTTGTCAAGCGACATATTGAAAATCTTAATCGATCGCTATCTCATCTCGATCGGGAATTTCGCTATGTCCATATCTTGTCTAATGTCGCAGATATTACCAACGTCGAAATCGTCCGTCAACCGCTATGGTAAAATTGCAAGACCGAACATGGGCTACCCGTGCGGGCAAACTGGGCGCGTGAATATCGAGGCGCGGCGACGGTAGTGTATGGTCATGTACCCGCGGTAGAAGCAGAATGGCTGAATAATACGATCGATATCGATACTGGCTATGTATTTGGCTGTAAGTTGACAGCGTTGAAATATCCAGAGCGGGAGATCGT
>Ga0209390_10009427_pt1 | contig 11719 bp, 12 predicted proteins | sample BON01_FD_187212 | JGI IMG/M metagenome (GOLD analysis project Ga0209390, IMG submission 187212) | Freshwater microbial communities from Lake Bonney liftoff mats and glacier meltwater in Antarctica - BON-01 (SPAdes) (version 2) | ecosystem: Environmental > Aquatic > Freshwater > Ice > Glacier... | reverse complement strand
GCTTTCGTAACGATTTTCACCATGATAACTGCCTTTCTGTAAAGAAATGTTCTTCAAACATTTCCCACAAAAGCAGTTGGCGCAGTCCTGTTGTTTTTAACTTTTCAGGGGCTACTTACCAGGGGACATTCTACTTTACGGCGTGATTGAAGTCGGTTAGTCTGCGTCGCTACCACGCACATCCAGAGCATCCCCGCGGCGGTTTTGTTTACCATGTCCTGAACCGGGGCAATGGGCGCTGCCGATGTCTTTCACAAGGATAACGACTTTGCCGCGTTTGTGAGCCTGATGCGGGAGGCTCACATGAAAGTTCCGATGCGGTGGACCGGATTTTGCCTAATGACAAATCATTTTCACCTGCTGTTATGGCCGCATGAGGATGGGGATCTGAGTCGCTGGATGCAGTGGCTGATGACGTCCCATGTTCGGCGTTATCATCAGCGCTGCAAAGGCAGCGGGCATGTGTGGCAGAGGCGATTCAAGGCGTTTCCCGTTCAGTCCAATGAGCACTATCTGACCGTGCTCCGCTACGTGGAGCGAAATCCGCTGCGGGCGAAGATGGTCAAGCGAAGCCAGGACTGGGAGTGGTTCAGCCTCAAACCGACGGTTCGCAGTGGCCCGGATGGACTGCTTTGCGATGGGCCCCTTGTGAAGCCCGCTCAAGGGACGCGCCACGTCAACGGTGTGGAACCAGAAGCCGAATTGAAGGCCCTGCGTCACAGCCTTGCTCGCAGCACTCCGTTTGGTGATACTCCGTGGCAGAGAAAAACGGCATCATTGCTCGGACTTGAATCTGCTCTTCCTTTTTGTTTTTTTCGACCCCGAGGCAGGCCAGGACAGCCTGAAAAGTAGAATGTCCCCTTTTTGTTAGTGGCTTCTTGGGCGGCCCCACGCAGTCTTGTTTCAGAAAATCATTTGGTTACCGCGGCTGACAGTGGAATTCAGTCCCTTGTATGCGATACTTCCGCCCAAGCCAAATTGTTCAGCAGAAGACGTTTGCGGTCGGGTGATTCTTTGCATCACGTGATGCCACCACAGGCCTGCAAATTGCTGTAATCGGCGTGTGGAAGTTGCAATGTTATGAAACTTGATATCACGCAAACGTCACAAGGAGAATTGCTTATCCTGCACCTCTCGGGAGCGCTGGATAACGATTCATCGCAGGATTTTCGGGAGGTAATCGACGAAGCCATTGCGACCGGCTATAGCCGAGTCATCGTTCGCCTGACTCAGCTGACCTACATCAGCTCTGCTGGTATCGGCGTCCTTATTTCGTCAAAGAAACGGCTTGCAGGCCTCAGCGGATTGTTTGGGGTCTGCGACTTAAATCCTGATGTCGAGTTTGTTCTGAAGCAGACAAAGCTGCTGGAATTCTTGCTGTGTGATCCTGATTCTTTAACAGCAAAGTATGCTTCCGCTGTCAGTGACGGCGGTGAATCCGAGACGCTCACAACTGATGATGGTATTAAGATCACCGTCCACGCGCTGACTCCCGACTCCGCCAGCGGGATGTCGGTGGATTTTTACGGGAACCCATCGCGAATCCGGCGAGGTTCCTTTTTGGCCACAGATGGGCATCGCCTTGACTTTCCGGTTAACAGTCTCGGTTTGGGGCTTGGCGCTTTGTCGACGGGGCCCCACGGTTCGCGGGACTTGATGGGTGAGGTTTTTGCGGTCTGCGGTGCTGTGGCGCAGTCACCGCGGGAGTATGGTCTTCTGCCCGATTTTTCGATGGCAAGAGAAGAGTATGTGCCTGCCGTTGAATTCATGTATGGCCTTCGACTGTGCGGTGACTATTCGTATGTGGTGCGATTCAGCCGAAGTCCGTCTGAAGGTCCACTTACGTTATCCCGTATTGTGAATCTGGCTGCTGGAGTTAAAGGGTTGCAGGCGGCTGCCGTGGTTGTTCTTGGTGAGTGTGCGGGAGTGGTTGGGACTCAACTCACCCAGTCTCCGGTTCAGACTGGTGCGCAGACAGAGCCACAGGCGGTTGACCGATTCGAGTTTCCCTCAATTCGAGACTGGCTGTCTTTTGGTGGCGAGCAAATCCATGCGCCATCGATGGTGCTCGCTGGCGGAATCTTGGTTTCGGCTTCTCAAGTCAAAACAGACTGCTCATTTGCCTCCTTCCTTCGACCCATGTCTGAGGGTGATCGGCTGGGGCATTTTCATGCCGCTGTATTTCCATTTCGCCCTTTGAAAAGAACGGCCATCGATCTTTTTGAATCGGTCACCGATTTGTTTAACTCGGAATCACTGAAAGATGTGGTGCACCTTCTGTGGGACTCCAGGTCTGATTTTGGAGCGGGGGAGACTGAGTTCAATAGCTGTGCGGTCTGGGTAGCGCCCTTAAATTCCTTACCGTCTGGAGGGCTGGCTCAATGACTCTGCTGGTGGGTTCTCTTGCAACCGGATTAATCCTGTCGCTTCTGGCATTTGGTATTCTGGTCAGTTTTCGCGTTGTCAAATTTGAAGATCTCACGGTGGACGGCGCATTTACGCTCGGCGGCGCCCTGATGGCTTCACTGATCTTTGCAGACGTTGAGCCGTCGCTGGCGACACTCATCGGGGCACTGGCCGCCGGGTTGGCGGGCACCGTGACGGCAACGCTGCATACGCGATTCAATATCAACCGTCTGCTGTCGGGGATTCTGGTGATGACAGCGTTGTACTCGATCAACCTGCGGGTGATGGGTAAAAGTACTTTACCGCTGCAGTCCAAACGAACTCTCATGACTTACGTCCATCGCATTTCTCAGGGTCTCTTTGGCGAAGCGGATCACCTTCAGATATTCCAGTGGGGAGTTCCCGCGCGGGATGTCACTGCATTGCTGCTTCTTTTCCTGCTGACAATGCTGGCTGGATGTCTGCTCTTCATATTCTTTCGTACGAATCTGGGGCTTGCGATGCTGGCTACGGGAGACAACAGTCGTATGACCGAATCGCTGGGAGCGAATATCAATCGGATGACGGTGCTTTCCCTGTTTCTGGCGAATAGTTTGATTGGATTGGCTGGCGCTCTGCTTGCTCAATACCAGGGGTACGCTGATGCTCAGATGGGGATCGGCATGCTGGTGTTAGGCGTGGCGAGTGTGATTTTAGGGGAATCACTGGTTGGTACCAGGAAGATTGGCTACCTGATTGTCGGTGCCTTTATGGGCAGTGTGCTCTTCCGGCTTCTGATCGCAGTCGCACTTAGATGGGGGTTGAACCCAAGCGATTTGAAACTTATCACGGCTGTGTTTGTGTTCGCGGCTCTTGTTTTTCCAAAAATGTTTTCCCAGGGAACCAGCTGGTTACGAGGAAAGATCCGTGCTTGAAGTTACTAACGCCCATAAGACGTTTTTCGCTGGAACGCCCAATGCTGTGCATGCATTGCGGGGAGTTGATCTGAAAATTGAAAGGGGTTCGTGGGTCTGTGTGATTGGGACGAACGGCTCCGGAAAATCAACGCTGCTGAATGCGGTTGCCGGCGGGTTTCGCCTCGACGAAGGAAGCATCAGCATCGACGGCATCGATGTGTCGAAATGGCCGGAACACTGTCGAGCAAAACTGATCGGCCGCGTCTTTCAGGATCCCTTCAGCGGTACTGCACCGTCAATGACGCTGTTCGAAAACCTGGCCCTCGCGTCCCGCCGTGGCCAGTCGCGAGGATTGGGGCTGGCGCTGAATTCCGTCAATCAAAAGGAGTTAACGAAGCGTGTGGCTGCAATGGAGCTTGGTCTGGAAAACAGGATGGACAACCCCATCGGTTCGTTTTCCGGCGGGCAGAGGCAGTCGCTCACCCTGCTTATGGCAACTTTGATCCGGCCGCAACTCTTATTGCTGGATGAGCACACGGCAGCTCTTGATCCCAGAAGTTCCGATCAAATCATTCGCCTCACCAAACGGAGTATTGAACAGGACAGTCTGACAACCATGATGGTAACTCACTCAATGCAGCAGGCGGTTTCCGTAGGGGACCGGGTCATCATGATGGATCAGGGGAGAATTGTGTTGGATGTGTCTGGCCCCAGAAAGCAGGGCTTAAGACCAAGGGATCTGCTGGCAAAGTTCGAAGAATTGAGACGACGGCAGCAGCTTGATGAAACCGCCGCTGACATGCTGCAGACGCAATACGTGTGACGACGATAGTTTCTGTTTTTCGCTGGCACGTCAGGACGAGGGCGCGAACAGCCTTCAGGCGGCATGCAGACCTACAGTTTTTCGGGTAAATGAAGGGCATTCCGAGTGAATAAGTTTCTTGCATTGGCACGCCACACTGCGCTTGGCCTGATTTTGATTCTGCTCGCATCCGGCTTATTGCTTTGGTCCGACCCCGGTAATGAAAGATTATCGCAAAAAAAAGCCAATCAGGTTTTGAAGATCGCCATCATGAATTTTGTCAGCGTTCCTGTGCTGGAAAATGGCGAGAAGGGAATGCTGGCGGGATTGGCAGAGAAAGGATTTGAAGATGGCGGCAAGCTGGAAATTGTGCGTTACAACGCAGAAGGCGATCGAGCGACAGCAATCCTGATCGCCAAAGATGTTGTCGGGCGACGCTATGACTTAGCCTTAACTCTGTCGACTCCGATGCTGCAGTCCTTCGCTTCTTCCAATCTCGACACCAAACAGAAACACGTTTTCACTCTGTCGACCGATCCTGCTGGAGCGGGGGTCGGTATCAGTCGCATCGATCCTCTGGATCACCCTTCTTACATGACAGGCTATGGTACGCCACAGCCTGTCGATAAGTTGTTTCAGATGGCGCGGGAGGCCAGTCCCGGATTAAAGCGGGTGGGAGTGTTGTGGAATCCTGCGGAGTCTAATTCCGAAGCTTCCACACTCCAGGCTCGCGCAATCTGTAAGAAACTCAATATTGAATTGATCGAGATTACCGTGGATTCGTCTGCAGTCATCCAGGAGTCCACAAAGGCTCTTCTGGCGAGAAACGTCGAAGCCATCTGGGCCGGGGGAGATACTGTTGTGGCGTCTGGCCTGGAGACCCTGATCACTACAGCTGCCAGTGGTGGAATACCGGTGTTCACAAATATGCCGGAAGATGTTCACGCGGGAGCAATCTTTTGCCTGGGAGCAGACTACTATGAAGTCGGTAGAAGTGGCGGGCACCTGGCTGCGAGGGTATTGAAGGGCGAAGACCCAGCAAAAATACCCGTTGAGAATTTCGTGCCCGAGCAGCTGGCCATAAACACCAAAGCCGCCTCTAATTTTCCGGACAACTGGACGATTCCTCACGCATGGATGCAGCAGGCAAAGACGATCGTGGATTAGGTGAACCGAAAAGGGGACATTCTACTTTACGGCGTTTGTCAAGTCGGTTAGTCTGCGTCGCTGCCAGGAACATCCAGAGCATCCCGCAGTGGTTTTGTTTACCATGTCCTGAACCGGGGCAATGGGCGCTGCCGATGTCTTTCACAAGGATAACGACTTTGCCGCGTTTGTGAGCCTGATGCGGGAGGCTCACGAGAAAGTTCCGATGCGGTTGACTGGGTTTTGTCTGATGACAAATCATCTTCACCTGCTGTTGTGGCCGCAAGGACGGGGATCCGGGTCGCTGGATGCAGTGGCTGATGACATCCCATGTTCGGCGTTATCATCGGCACTACAAAGGCAGCGGGCATGTCTGGCAGGGGCGATTCAAGGTGTTTCCCGTGCAGTCCAATGAGAACTATCTGATCGTGCTCCGCTACGTGGAGCGAACTCGAAAAACAGCATCATTGCTCGGACTTGAATCTGCCCTTCGACCCCGAGGCAGGCCAACACAGCCTGAAAAGTAGAATGTCCCCTTTTTTTTAGCAAAACCGACATAATCGCAGGAGCGCTAGCAGACTCAAGCCATGCCCCACGCGGAGGCGAGTTGCAAAGTACACTTTGTTCAGGGTTCCGCGGTACCGGTGTTTAAAATCGGCATGGCCGCGAAAATTGAACACCCATTTATCGCTGTACCGGTAGGTCCAACGAAAGATCTGCGTCAGAAGCCACGCATCGGGAAATTCGGAGACTTGAATATCGTACAACGGGATGAGCCCGAGACGCAGAGTCATAAGTCCTTCGGTGCGAAATTGTTCGATCGCAAACTTGGTGATGGCTTCTTCAGTTCCTGTCGGCGCGGCGGGCGAACGACGTTTGACGGCGGGCGAATAACCGACTACTTCACCGTCTTCACAGATCGGGTCAAAGGCGACAAAGGACACGATCCCGCCATCAGCATCCCGCAAGCAGAACTTGCGAACTTCTGGTTCGTCGCCAAACGCCAAGGGGCGCGAGAGGAAGCGGGCTTCGCGTTTGATGGTCATCGATGGGAGCCATGAAGCGCATAATGCCTCAAGTTCGGTCCGCTGAACTTCAGCGGTGTCCCATTCCTCAATTGTGTAACCTTCGCGCTCGATCTTGCAGAAACAACTGTGCCACCCACCTTGTTTGATACTGAATGCAGAAACAACTGTGCCACCCACCTTGTTTGATACTGAAAACGGAAAGACACTTCTTTCAAAACCGTTTTTGCAGTCCTGGCTCAGGCAGTCGCGGCCTGAGCCCGGCGTTCTCGACGCTTCGAACGGAACGCGCGGACGGATGGCAGAGATCCCGCCTCGTTGCGGAAGCGTTTGCGGAAGTTCTTCACCAGATCGAACCACGTGTCTTCGCTGCAATCCAGACGATCCAGAATCGGAGCACACGCCGCTGGAATCGCGCCACGCTTGTCCGTGCGGAACTGACGACCGGTCCAGTCCAGCAATTCCAGATAATCATCCAGCGACATCGGCAGACAACCCTTGTTGCCCGCTCGACGATCGGTCTCCTTCTCACGCACTTTCTTACGCTTCGCTTCCAGCGGTATCGGAGCCAACCAGCCTGCTTTCTCACCGTGTTCAATCCGATGATCCTGAGCATCCGCTGTCGAAACTTCAGCCGCTGACGCACGATCTTCAATGCGTTCTTTGACGCTTGTGAAGTCGCTGGTCTCCGGAGTTTCCGCAATCCCCGCTCGAATCGGATTCAAATCCACATACGCCATGCACGCCACAATCGCCGTTTCATCCAGAAGCGGCTGCGCGCGGAATCTACCCTCCCAGAATCGGCCCGAAACCTTGTCCTCAACATTTCCTCGCCGAGCGATCGGTTCTGCCAAACACCGCATAAACCACGAAATATCACACAGTCTCCGGCGTTTCTCTTTCAGCCCGGACGCATTGTTGCGAATGGAATTCAGTTCTGATTCCAGTGGTTCTGCAGCCGCCCCGTTTGCATCACGACGCGAAGGAAACAGCCGCCACCAGTGCAGAGCCACTTCTTCATCCGACCATGTTTTCACAATATCCGGCCGAGTTCTCACGACCACATGCAGATGATTGCTAAGCACGGCGAAGCTCATCACATCCAGTGCGAAGATGCCCGCCAGTTCTTCGAGCCTGCTGCGAATCCATTCTTTGCGATGTGAATAATCCTTGCCGGTATTGACATCTTCCCCGCAAAGGTACGTGCGCCGCACACAACGATTGATCAGGTGAAACACCTGGATCTCGTCCGTCGCACATATTTCCGTTCGATTCACCCTTGGCATCAAAATCACCCCCAAACAAGAAACCGTTGACATATCGACGGGCGAACAATATCGTTTCCCGAAACCCCTGTCAAGGTGGGTGGCTCGATTTGCTGCTCGCTGCTCGATTTGCTGCTCGCTGTCAAGGTGGGTGGCTCGATTTGCTGCTCGCTCTGCATCGCGATCCATCGATATACGAGTTATGATTACTGACTTCGTATCTACGAGTTGGGAACAACATTCTTGATTTTTGCAGGAAATTGTAATGACCACACTTCGCGAAGAATTGCGAAAACGAAACCTCGTGCTTTCGACCGAGACGGAGCACATCGTTGCGAAAGCAACACCGCAATTGTGGCATACCTATGCGACCTTTCCGTCCGGAACGAAACATACACCGGAGCACACCGCGATGGTTGAGAGCCTTGCAAGTTGGCTTCTTCCCGGAATTCTGATCGCTCAGCTTACTGACGATGAGTTGGCCGTCCTTATCCAAGCGTGTCACTTCCATGATCTCGGCATGTCCGGAACCGAATCGGACAATCTCACGCTAGAGGGCCGCTATCAAGTTAGGCGTGAACACGCAGTCTCAATTGGCGATCGAATTTCATCGCATTGGCGAGAATTCGGTTTTCCAAATGAGACTGTTGCTGAAGTTTTGGCATTGATCTGTAAAGGGCACCGTCCTAAGCAAGAGGGTGGAATTGCGACATGGTCCAACCTGCCAACATCCCGCATATTGGGTCCGCAACGCTCCGTCAGGATACGATTGATTTCTTCAATCGTCTTTGCAGCCGATGAGTTGCACATCGGAGAAGACCGGGCGCCCAGAAGGGAAGAGGACTTCAAGGAGATCACTACTACTGAGGCAAGAAAACATTGGCGACGACACCAAGCAGTTCAAGGGCCCGTGGTTCATGATGGTTTTCTGAACTTTGAAGGGACCGTGAATTGTCCGGCGTTCGAAGCGGATCTGCGAAAGGCGCTGAGCAAAGCGTTCAGAGCAGTTCATGACATGAACGAAGAAATAAATCGTGCGAACATCAATGCGAAATCAACCCAAATTCGTTTCATTTGGAATCGCAGGAAAACATGGCGACTGCTGATAACTCAACTGTGTTCGGACTTGGAGCCTCGTACCGTTGAGTCGATTGTCGCGAGTGTTCTCGAGAAATTCACCGAGACTTTAAGCACATCTGACTCAATCGCGGCTTTCTGTGACGAACATCCACAACCAACGGAAATAAAGCAGGAAATCGAAGACGTATTGAATGACTTTATCATCCGGAATTTCTTGACGCTAAACGACGACCGATTGTACCTGTTAAATCACGATGAACGTAGTGCAAAGGATGTATTCAATGTTGCGAAAGATGCCGACGAGGCTGAACTTTTATTGATTGACCAGGACGCAAGTCAGTATGAGCAATCAGTGCTGAGATCGCAGTTCGGAATGGTCTACCTCAGGAGCCAAGTCATCCCAAAACTGCGGTCTGACTTCAACATTGAACTCTCGAAAGAGCTTTCCGATCCGTTTACGCCTATTCTGGAATCGTCTCCAACCGCGACTCGAATTCTGCAAATGCTGACACCACCGCCGAGTGTGTTAGTGCAAAGCGATTTACTCCTGTTTGCATGTATCGCGGGCACTTGCGCCGATTTGCTCAACAATCCGGAGGCAATCCTGGACAACGAATACAGGCAGATACTGTCGCGGCTGTTTCAGAATAGCGAGGCACGGCTCCCCAAGTTCATGCAGTTTATCCAAGAGTTGGCATTGATACACGGCCTGACATTGCAGCAGGTCTCCGAAGTAGTCGCTTCGTCCGAAGAAGAAATTACAGAACAGAATGGTAATGAAGAAACCCATGACTCCTTCAAAGTGACACAGACGTTCCCAGTATCCCGTCCTGAATGGTCTCTTCCATATCTTTTGTTGGCTGGTCGGCGCGCACAAGTCGAGATAACGATTCGGAATACTCCATTTGCTCCGATGAGATTTGCGGGCAAGGGAGCTGATATAGGAGGCGACGAACTGGAAGCGATGGCGATTTCAATTGGTCCGGGAATACCAGCGTTTCCTGCAAGAGCCAGTCATAGAGCTAGGATCGAGTTTGATTTACCAAACAGGCTCATGACATTGCATGGTGAGAAACTGTCAGCCGACAATTCTGGTGCTGCATTCATCTGGTTAATGAAACTGGGCGGAAAACCAATATCGGTGCCAGCAACATTCGGGATGACATTTACGCGAGTTGCCTCAGAATTGACCGTCGGCGATATCGCAAACCTGATCGAGGCATCACGATTAAGCGTAGAAGGTCAGTTGGAAACGCGAGTTACGTTTCTTGATCAAGATTTGAAGAACATTGAAAACTTCGCGCTAGGGGAAATAGGTGAAGATCTCCGTCCATTCCTTTGCCAACGTTTGGCCCAGCTTGATCCAGCAATCTCGTTTCCGTTATACATGAAGGAAGCATCAAAAGGGTCAGGCCTCTTTGATGCTCTCCACGGACGCATAAAGGTGGCAGGAACCGAAAAGTATCAGGGGTCATTAGGCCTCTTTGATATGTCTTTGATCCGCAAAACAAGGAGGATCGCCGTAGGGACGGCTGTTTCCAGCCGCCCCCGGCACAATTCCGTATTTGACGAACTACGTCATACGGCTCCTGCCTTGAGTCGGGCGTGAAAGCGCTTCATGCGATCGTGAAGGTTTACGATGTTGGCCTCTGCATTTTGCTCATCGTGCGAGCAGCTTCATGCACGCCGGGCAGTCCACTGGACTTGCGTTTGGTCCGGCTCGGTGTCCGGGGCAAGTCGGTCTGCACGACGTTCCTCTTGGCACGGTGTCCGAACTTTTCGGGCCACTTTCCTCAATCAACTCCGCTGATGCTTCAGCAGCATCGTTGTTCGCCGACGTCGTCGGTACTATGGACTCATCTGCCCGCCTCGCTTCATCGTGAGGCAAGCTCAACTCGGGCAGTGGGAGCTCAATGGCTGGCCTGCGTTACCCTTCGCATGGACGCCCAAGGCAGACCGGCTCTCCGATCCGCCCCTCCGCTGATGGCCGAAGCAGTCCAGCCCCTGCCACTCGTCGGCACGAAACACAGAACAGTTGGCAACGATTCCGGGTCGTTGTAAAATTCTCCCACGTCCTGACATGATGCCTGATCAGTGTCGAATCCCATGAGTACTCAATTGTTCGGACTGGAAGATTCATGAGCAAGCCGACTGTTTACGTTGAAACAACCGTGGTCGGTCATCTTGCGGGACGCCAGCAATAATCTGTAGTCCTGATGAAATAATCGGAGTTTGAGATGGAATCCGACTCGATCAACGAAGAAATCCTGCGAATAAAACACGAGCTTGCCGCCAGACATGGAAACGATGTTGCTCGCATCGTCGCCGATGCTCGCGCTCGACAGGGAAATGTGGTTACCCGCCCGCCGCGTCCGTATAAGCACGAGCTGAGCGAAGCGTCCAAGCCGCCGAACCAGCCTCTTACCAATGGCTCTCCTATTCCAGCGGCTGGGTGATCTGAGGTCGTGCTCCATTCAGGGACAGCAGAGGAGAATATCTGATGGACGGTTTTGTCCTTGGAGAATACGCCAAAAGGAAATTAAGATGTCTATAGCCACCGTCAACATTGATGAAGCGGGATCCCGAATCAACGAAACTTGTCAAACTCGCACATCAAGGACAAGAGGTTGTGATTACTGACGAAGGACGTCCGACTGCCCGCCTTATTTCTGTTCCACCCGACAACGGCAAACGTGAGTTCGGCAAATATCGCGGCAAGATCAAGATCGCCGAAGACTTCGATGCGGCGCTGCCTGACGAATTCTGGTTAGGGGGACAGGTTTGAATTTACTTGTCGATACGTCAATGCTGAAGTGACCAATGGTCCGTTCGGATTTCTACCAATTTGCGCGGATCACGTTTTGGCGGTTGGAGATTTCCCGACACAAAGAGCATACAACGGACGGCGGTTTCCAGCCGCCCTCCGGACAGATCCGTACTTGACGAACGACGTCATACGGCTCCTTGGAGATCGGCATTTTGAGCGACGACGCGACCAGCGACCTGTGCGATCAAGGAGACCACACGACCGGCCGCAGCTTTGCACGATCTGCCTTCCTGTTTGAAGAGGAACTGAGAGATCATTGCCCAGAGAGTAAT
>Ga0209390_10009424_pt1 | contig 11722 bp, 8 predicted proteins | sample BON01_FD_187212 | JGI IMG/M metagenome (GOLD analysis project Ga0209390, IMG submission 187212) | Freshwater microbial communities from Lake Bonney liftoff mats and glacier meltwater in Antarctica - BON-01 (SPAdes) (version 2) | ecosystem: Environmental > Aquatic > Freshwater > Ice > Glacier... | reverse complement strand
GCCTGGCGCCGACGGCAACACGATCCATCGAACCGACAGCGCGATCGCATGCAGCTGGATACGGTCGTCAAAAAGGCTTTTGATGTAGCCAAGTCCCGTTCCGGGTCACCCCGGTTGACGCTTGATTTGGCGGATGCAGGCCATCGGCATGATCGCAAGACTATCGCCAGCAGCATGCAGCGACAGGGATTGCGCGCCAAGGCCGCGAAGAAGTTCAAGGCGACGACGAACTCGAAGCACAACCTGCCAGTGGCGCCCAATTTGCTGCAACAGGACTTTACCGCCACAGCACCAAACCACAAATACGTGGGGGACATCACGTATCTGTGGACCGAGGAAGGTTGGCTCTACCTGGCTGTCGTTATCGACCTGTACTCGCGGCTTGTGGTGGGATGGGCCATGTCGGAGCGCATGACTGCGCAACTGGCCTGTGATGCGTTACAGATGGCCCTGTGGCGTCGTCACAATCCCACTGGGGTCATCGTGCATTCCGACCGCGGGAGTCAGTATTGTTCCGGTGCCTACCAGCGGTTAATCAAAGAGCACGACCTGCTGTGCAGTATGAGCGCCAAGGGAAACTGCTACGATAACGCCTGTGCTGAAAGTTTCTTTCATTCACTCAAGGTGGAGGCCATACACGGAGAGCAATTCATGACTAGGGACGAGATGCGCCAGACAGTATTCGAGTACATCGAAGTGGATTACAATCGAACGCGCCGACACAGTGCCAATGGCTTTATCAGCCCCGAAGCATTTGAGGCAAAACAAGTCGCTTAAGGGCGTGTCCACTGTTGATGGGCAGGATCACTTTTGCCACCGGCAGTAATTTAGAGACCAGCGCTTGCACGCTGCGAATGGATGGGTGGGCGACCTGATCAGAATTTGACCGATGCTCGAGCCATTTCACATGCCGTTTCTGGATCAGCAGGAGAGCCTGGGTCGCGACATCTCCATCAAGTAAGCGCACGCCCGAGCGGGTAAGTTCCATGTCACCCAGATCGATCCCAGCGGCTGACAACTCATCCACCGCCAGCTGAAATATTTCGGCCTGAAGGGGTGACAAGTCGATCCAGCCCTGTCTGACTTTCTGCTGTTTAGCGCGCGCCTTCTGGCTTTCGATAAGTTGCTCGCTGAACTCCTTCAAAATCGGCTTTCTGGGTCGTTTACCGGCTTTGACCTTTGCCCAGTATCCGGGCGGAGGTTTGGGCACCTGAAGTTTCTTGCAGCGCTTACCCAGCGCGACATCCGAGATACCCAGTTCCCGTGCGATATCCCGGGTAGGGCGTTCCCAGACAAGCAGGAAGAGTTTTTCGCGTGTTAGATCGTTGTTCATCGAAACTTTGTCCTCGTGTGATGTGCAAACCATGATTATCCAGAGTTGGACAAAAAATGCTCAGAACGTCCGAGTTGCGGGTTGATCTTTTCACCTGTTTAAGTTGCTGTATTGGTGCATGAATCCTTGTTTCAGTTAGGGCAATTACCAATAATGGTGTCACACGTTGCCGCCGGGAAGCCGCTAAATGTCCATCACGCATGCAGATTTAAAGGCTCGCCAACGAGCGGAACGGGCGGGTCATTCCGAAGGCCTGGCGCTTCGCTCCCACCGCGCCCTCAGTTGGCTAGACAGGGCAGAGCAGTGCGAGGATGAAGACGGAAAGTTCATATTCCTCTGGATCGCCTTTAATGCCGCTTATGCCAACGAGATCGTCGAGGGTGAGCGGGCTCATGAGAAAAAGACGTTTGTGATGTTCCTCGAAAAACTCGTAGAACTCGATACTGACGATATCCTATACAAGCTGATCTGGACCGAATTCTCGGGCTCCATCAGGGTTCTCCTGAACAACCAATTTGTCTTCGAACCCTTCTGGGAGTATCAGCGCGGGAATGTTTCGCAGGAGCAGTGGAAATCCAGCTTTGATAGAGCCAAGGCGGCGGCAAACCACGCCCTGGCGCAGCACAGAACCGCTGATGCGCTGTCTATTGTGCTTTCGCGCATGTACACGCTTCGCAACCAGCTAGTCCACGGCGGGGCAACCTGGAACTCCAGGGTCAATCGCGATCAGCTGACCGATTGCGCCAGCTTTCTGGGAAAGCTCGTCCCGCACGTCATTAAACTCATGCTGGATAACCCGAACACGCTCTGGGGGGATGCTGTCTATCCGGTGGTCGAATCCTGATATGCGCGAAAACGTTACATGTATGTGTATACAATATATACATGTATATGCTGGCGACTATGATGTGTTCTTCGAGTAACCCCATTAGGACTCATCCATGATCATCATTCGCTCAATATTTCTGATATCAGTGATTACAGGCTTACCAGTAGCCGCTGATGAGTACATCGGGAACTACAGTGCCAATAAATACAATGCGAATTCGACATCCAACCCGAATGGCGCGGGCAGTCCATACAATGCCAATAGCGTTAATAATCCGAATGGTACCTACGGCAACCCCTATAGCTCAAAATCGGCGACTAACCCCTATACGACGGATGCGCCGAAGCTCTACGACGGTGATGGCAACTATCGGGGCAAACTGAGCAGTAATCCCTATGATGCGGACTCTGTGTCCAACCCACACGGGCGTTATGGCAGTCCTTACTCTTCGGAGTCGATCAATAATCCCTATGGTGCGGGTAGCCCATACCGTAGCGATAGCCCTAACAACCCCTACGGCGAAGGCCTTGAAATAGTTGGAGAGTAGGCCTTGATAATCCCAGGGAGGGGAGCTCAATGAAGAGACTAGGAAGTGATAGCGGCGAGTTGATATTCAGCCCGTCTGATCTCGTTCGCTATATTGATTCCCCCTTTGCGTCATGGATGGCAAGAAACGCGCTCGAATGCCCGGATAGCGGTATTGATAAGGACCCCGCAGACGCGTTGCTCTCGTATTTGGCAGAGAAGGGCATCGAGCACGAAAGTCACTTCCTGGCGGCGCTCCGCTGCCGACATGGCTCTGTGCTCACTATTCCTGATGATTTGGATGATACGAGCAAATTGTCCAAGACCCTGGAAGCCATGCAAGCCGGCGCCGAAGTCATTTTCCAGGCCTGCCTGGAGAAACTGCCGTTTCGGGGGTATGCCGATTTTTTGATCAAGGTGGATGCGCCGTCTGATCTTGGCGAGTATTCGTATGTCGCCTGGGATACCAAGCTCGCCCGGGAGATGAAGCCGTATTTTGTCATTCAGCTGTGCTGCTACAGTGAAATGCTGGAGGCCATGCAGGGAGCACGCCCGCAGAGCGCCACAGTGGTTCTGGGGACCAACGAAGAAGTACCTTTCGTTCTCGGGGAATACTTTGATTACTATTTGGCCAAGAAAGGCGAGTTTCTCGCTCAGCAAGAGAGCTTCGATCCTGAGCAAATGCCTGATCCGTTCTTGTATGCGAGTCATGGGGAGTGGACTGGTTATGTAGAGGAACGCTGCCAGGATACGGATCACCTGTCGCGTATTGCGAATATCACTCGCCTTCAAATTCAGAGGCTCGCATCTGCAGGTATAGAGACCTGCGCCGATCTCACCGCAACGAAGCTTGATCGAATCCCCCGTCTGCATGACGAAATATTGTCAAACCTAAAGCAGCAGGCTGCTATCCAGGCCAGGTCTGCGGACATTGGGACAACGGCCTACGAAGTGCGGCCAAGAAAGAGCGGCATGCCCTCCGGGCTGTCGTTAATGCCCCCTACCAATGCAGCAGACCTTTTTTGGGATCTCGAGGGTTTCCCCCTTGAAGAAGGCGGCCTGGAATACTTATGGGGCTGTACCTATCTGGACGATCATGGCGGTAGGCAGTTCTGGGAGCGCTGGGCTCACGACCACGATCAGGAACGTCAGGCGTTTGTGGAATTTATTCAATTTAGCTATCAGCGTTGGCGTGCCAATCCAGGGATGCATATATTCCATTATGGGCACTATGAGGTCAGTGTCTGCCAGCGGCTGATGGGACGGTATTCGGTCTGCGAGTTTGAAGTGGACCAATTGCTGAGACATGGGGTATTCGTCGACCTGTATAAGATTGTTCGAGAGGGGCTATTCGTAGGGGAGCCTGCTTACTCCATCAAGAATATAGAGCACCTCTACCGCGGCAAGCGTGATACGGACGTCGCCTCAGGTGGTGAATCAGTCGTTGTCTACGCAAAATGGCGGGAAGCGCCAGACGGAGAAGAGTGGGCAAGTTCCAGGATTCTGAGCAGTATTCGGGACTACAATATCGACGACTGCGACTCCACGCTGGAATTGGCACAGTGGCTCCGAGGTGTACAGGCAGAATCCGGCATTGTGTATGAAGCGATGGGAGAGTCGACTGACGGTGTGGAGGAACGTGAGCCCGACGAGCTCGATAGCCTCCAGGAAAACCTGCTGGCGTTAGCTGACTCCACCACAGAGACTGAAGAGAACCGATTTCTGGCGAAGCACCTGGCTCACCTCGTTCTTTTCTACCGTCGTGAACATAAGCCAACCTGGTGGCGGTTCTTTGAACGTGCAGCCATGTCGTTCACCGAGCTCTACGATGACCCGGATTGCCTGGCTGGATGCAGGCGTACTGACCGTGTGCCGTTTAAAAAGACGCCGCGAGCACGCAAGCTGGTGTATGAATATACCTACGATACTAACCAGGAGTTCAGGAATCGAAGGTTTAGTGAAGTCTATGTGCTTGGCTTGGAAGCTGAAAATGCCACTGTAGAGTCTATCGATACTGAATCAGGTACGTTTCTATTATCGAAAATGGCCGAGCCGGCCGAAACGATCGATATCATCGCAAACGAGTGGGTCAATCCCAAGCCGATAGTAGAGTCGCTTTTCGCGATTGGGCAGAAATTCCTGAAAAGCAGAGAACTCAACAAGCCGCTGCACGACTTTTTGATGCGGAAACCGCCAGATGTGGATAGGGACCTGCTCATTGCGATTGATCAGGCCGATGGGGATGACAAGTTAGGGAAAATATCAGACGCTATCACGAAACTGAATAATTCCCTCATTACAATTCAGGGTCCCCCGGGCACAGGGAAGACCTACACAGCATCGCGGGTGATTTTGAACTTGCTGAGATTAGGCAAGAGTGTCGGTGTGTGTTCTAACGGCCATAAAGCCATCGACAACCTGCTCATTAGTATCCATGAATTATGTGAAGCGGAGGGCGAGAGCTTCGCCATTTCGAAGGTTCAACGCGATGATGAACTGTTTGAGCAATATCCGTTCCATCAGATTCGATCGACGGGTGATATAGGCGAGGGCATTCAAGCTGGCGGCTGTGTAGTTGGTGCCTCGGCGTGGGGCTTTTCACGCCCGGAGGCTTGTGTCGACTATCTGTTCATCGACGAGGCGGGGCAAGTGTCAATCGCTAATCTTGCAGCAATGAGCCCACAGGCTAAGAATATTGTGTGCCTCGGTGATCAAATGCAGCTCCCGCAGCCGGTTCAGGGCTCGCACCCGGAGGATAGTGGCTTATCAATCTTGGATTACTTTTTATTGGACCAGTCCACAGTTCCTGCAGATATGGGTATTTTCCTGAATAGAACGTACCGGATGCATAAAAACGTCAATCGCTTTATTAGTGACGCCATCTACGGTGGTCGTTTAGGCAATGATCCCGATTGTGATCTCCAGGAGATTCATCTGGAGCAAGATGCACACGAAGCGATTTCAGCCAGCAATGGCATTAGATACATAGAGGTTTCCCATAGTGGCAATAAGCAAGCGAGCCTGGAAGAGGTCGAGCGTATTGTCAGTCTAATCAAGTCGCTAGAAGGCAGTACATGGACTGACAAGAAAGGGATAGATCACCCCGTTAAGCCTAAAGATATACTCGTCGTCGCGCCCTTCAATTATCAGGTCAATGAACTCAAGAAGAGGGTTGGCGAATCAGCAAGGGTAGGGACGGTTGACCTATTTCAAGGTCAGGAAGCGCCGATTGTAATAGTTTCGATGACGGCGAGTATAGCTGCTGATTCCGCTAGGGGGCTGGAGTTTCTGTTGAGCAAAAATCGTATCAACGTAGCCATTTCAAGGGCACAGGCTCTAGCGGTTGTCGTTGCTAGTGACACTCTTCTACACGGTTCGCCTGGGAAGTTGAAAGATCTGCGTCTTTACAATTTGTTTCACAAACTAAAAGTGTTTTCTGGCTAGTTGTGATTGGGCTAGATCGATGTATTGACATCTAAAGCCGAAGACTAGAGAGGTAAGTTAGTATATGAGTGAAATAGAAGAAAGATTTGCGTTGATCGCCGATAATGGCGACCGGCTCCACCCCTATAAGAAGAGTCAGCGTTCCACGGGTCGGTATGGCTTCGCGTTAACTCCGCCTGGCGAGCAGGATAGGCATGGCCGAGGTACATACGTTGATGATATTGAAACGGTCGTGAAGAGACTAGTCCTTGATGGCTGGAGTGCTCGAGTTACTACAACGGACAAAGTGGGCAGACAAAGAAATGGGACCCTCGGAATTGGTAAGCGGAGTATAGTTGGCTATGAACTAGATGAGGAATTGGAGCCCCTAGTTCGAAGTGCGAACACTCGACCGAGAAAAATATTTCGAAAGTCGTCAGATACTCCGGTGAACGCAGGTCAAGAAGAGACTAATGGAAAGAGCAGTGAGACAAAAAGCACTATAGATGAATTGACACTCCAAGCGATAAAAACACGCAGAGGGCAGCCGGAGTTCAGGAAGTCATTACTTGCGGCATACCAAGGACAATGCTGTGTTACCGGTTGCGCTGTGGAGAGTGTACTCGAGGCAGCCTATATCACACCTCACGCACAGGAGAGTGATTATAAAGTAACGAATGGACTCCTGCTTCGGGCAGATATTCACACGCTGTATGACTTGAATCACGTGGGTATTGATAGTGCAGGGGTTGTGCATATTGGACCCGCGTTAAGGGGCAGCGAGTATCAGGTGTTCGAAGGTTCTGTCATCGCTAAATTGTTGCCTGAAGAACTCAAGGAAAACCTTGCAAGGCGATTTGTGGGATTCAGTGAAAATAGGCGTGACGAATCAATTTGATTGTTAATTCAACGATATGCATGAACATAGAGATCATGGGTATGGCTCAGGACGTTACCAAGTAGTGTGTGATTCAAAATAAAATGCAGAAAAACGGAAGAATAGCCAACTCCGAGATTCGGCGCTCGCAGCGCGTTCTCGCGATGGTCCATGAATTGCACAAGCAAGGTTATCAGCGCCTTGCCATCTTTTCTGGAATGGCACCGAGCGGGTTATATTGGCGTTGCCAAGTTCTTCCATACGATTCTATTTTCAGATCTCAAGACAAAGCTTTGGAGCTGTATGCTTCCGATGAAATCGAAGTTGCCGAATACAGCTCAGGGGAGTCAAACAACTATTTTGGCTGGACGGATGCAAAGTCAGATACAGCGCGGCAGCTTGCAGCCAAGTTCGTTGACAGATTCCCCAGGTTAACCAGAGCGGGTCTGGGAGAATGTTTCCCTTACTCCGGTTGGTTTAACCTCATGCTCGGGCGCAGTGAGCGTGGCGATTTGCCAGTCATGTATTCTGATGACGGCCTGGATGGAACCGATTGTCGGGGTTCCGCGACTGGGTCGCCAATTCCGTTCCCACCTCATAATACGTTGAAAATCCAACATGGTATCTTGCTTTCGAGGCGATCTATCTCGCGACAGTTTGTAGAAGAAAATGACTGGCACACTGCGTACCAAACGCTAGTAGACAAAATGGGCCAGGATTTAAGGAAAGGTACACCTGTTATCGCGCCAGAGTACCCGTTGCCGCATGACGTAAACAGCGACGATAGCTATCACGATTTGCTGTTCCAGATCGGGGCATACTGGGAAGGGGCTATCTACTACCTGGTTACCATACTGCGATACAAATCACCCGAACATTTTCTGTCTGATTACCTGTCTGAAAACATGTCAAAATCCAAAGAATGGAATTTGTTCAAAATCACGTGGGATGATCGTGGGCAGCTAAGCCTGTTGTTGGCTCATTTTTGTCGCATTGTTATCCAGGGGAACTATTCCCCTGACCGGGATCATATGGGAGAGGCCAGACAAGAGCAGGTCGTTAAGTGGTTAGCTGATTTCGAGGCATTGCACGAAAGACCGGTTTTGTATCCAAACCCGTACTACGGTGGTGGAAACCCTCTGCACCTAGCCACTCTTTCTGATGTCTCCGTTATGTCGGGTATAACCACACTGCTGACGTGAGAGCATCGTCGCCTAAAGGAACAGCGTAGTGAATAAAATGAGAAACCACTTCCCCGAAGTAATCTCGCGCATCAAAAGCAGCCATGATCAGGTCGAATTGATGAACGGGGTATTGCGCGACCAATGGAAGGCCTTGTTATTCGGTTTTGGCCTCGGGATACTCGTGCCTGTATTTTTGATTGTAGGGTTTCTGGAGTTACTCAGTTGGTGGATTGTTGGCCTCGGATTCCTTGTATTGACGGGGCTCCTCATCACGGCAATGCGGGTTCTTGAAAGTTCAGTCGTCGAGGCCAAAGCGCAGGACCGGAAATACTTCCTTGCCTGTATTCGTGCGGCCACCAATATGGAAGAACTCCACTATGCGGGCCTGTTTGGATACCCACCCGGGGGCACAGGGGAAGAGCGGGATCAAAGCTACGTCGAAATACAAAAAAAGCTCGCTTCAGCACTCGCAATGGAGGTAAGTGATGACTTTCATTAGGCCTACTGTTGTTTGGCACTTAGAGCAGCCCCAGCATTGGCATCAAACCTGATCCGGGTTATATAGTCGGCACTGAAATGGTCCACCCAGTCTGTATTCTCGCAAAAAAAATGTAGGTGGGGCAGATCGAAGACCACTTCGAAGATATATTTGCGGTAGATGGATGGATTATTGCTGAGGACAGAAAATATGAGCTTCCTGTCACAGTATTGCGTGGTCATTAGACGCCCCATCATTCATGCAATGGTTTAAGATACGCCAGAAGTCTGTATCTCACTAAGGAAAGGAATCCAGCCGTATGCATTGGCAGGAATGCGTTCTGCGTTTGCCACTATTTGGCAAGATTTTACGCGTTGAGGAATCAGGAAGATTTATGTTCCTAGATTACTCAGGCGGAAACGATGTTTTTGCACATATAAGCTCTGATTTAAGTAAGCGATATAGGCAGATTCCACAAGACCTTGTAGGCAGCGATTGTCTATTCGTTCTAGGGACGACGCCCCAAAAGGATAAGATTTGTGTCGTCTCGTGGATTCTCACGAAAAATGTAGACTGGCAAAATCAATCTCCCTGCAGCTCAGCGATGGATTGGATGTCAATTCGTCGTGATTACCTTTCTAATATTTCAGAAAAACGCCTTGCCAAAGTCCTTCAAGCGGATTGGTACCAGGAACTGTGGAGTGAAAGCGATAATGCTCCTCCTGCAAACCTGAATGATCCGATTCTGATAGAGCGCATTGAGCAAAAGACGAGTTGCAGCGATTCGGATAGACTGAAGTTATACAGAGCTTTCGTAGATACGCCTTACAGCATCCCGCTCGAATCTCGGCCCTCTGAAGAAGACCTCATTTTGGCAGAGCACACAGTCGAAGCTCTACTTGAGAGTACAGATATTGATCCTACAGAGTTTAGGAATGTCTCCGATCTGCACAAAGAAAAATATCTTGAGTGGTATATCCGGGAATCGATAGGTCGGGGCAGGCAAATCGACTCGAGTCAGTTAAACATTCTTAGCTGGAGATATTCATTCGAATCTAGCCTCGCAGAAAAGCTCATCAATGACCCGGGGCTGGCAGAGGGTTTTCCAGGTAGCTGGATTGCAGGTTTGATCTCTAGAGGAGACCTAGCTACCGAGTTTATTGAGCTAAGGAGCAAGAAATACCCGAACGATGAGAGTGTTTTACTTAACCTGCTGCCAGAAAAGCAGCACATAGGGTACCTTCTAGAGCGCTGTAGAGATCTGGAAGCCTTTGAGTTCGTCCAAAGTAGCAGTAAGGAGTCCAATCTTAGACAGTTTCTCCATTCTATTGTTCTTGCTGTCGATTTAGAGAGTGATGGTAAAAATATCCAACAAATCGGCATATCCAATGGTGCCGGTAAGAAAATTCTCTACGACTCAGGAAATAATGACGTTTCGTTGTCAGATGGCCTCACAAGTCTGGAGGAATTGATCGACGGTGCGACCATTATTGTTGGCCATAACCTACTGGCTTGGGATTGGCCGATATTGTCAAGGCATCTTCCTCGTCTCTCAGACAGGAAATTCCTGTGGGACACGCTCCTCGTTCAGTTCTTGCTACAGCCCTGCTCTTCCAGTTTCGCGCTCGGAGGCACTCATCAGGCTCATGACGACGCCAAAGACGCGTGGGACCTCTTTAGAAGACAGCTAGATGAGTTGGATAGGAACCTAGTTGGCCAGCTTTTGGGGGTTTCTACGGAAACTGGTGAGTATATGTATGCCAAGTTATGTGAGGGAGCGGAATCGCTTCAAAAAAACTATGTTTCTGCACCTCACTGGTTAGCTCATCTGACAAGCGAGAACGCGTCAACCCGAAACATAGTCTACGTGGAACCGCATGAACTCGACCGGGTTAGGTGGGTTCCTCAAGCAGTGGTAACGGTCTCGGGCGGGATCGATGTATTGGAATTTGATTTAGAAAGGTTAGAAACCGTAATTTTGGGCATGGCAACGATTGAGCCACTACAAGGGGTCGTTTGTTCTGTCATCCGTTCAGCTATAAAAGCTTCGATTCAGGTGACTCCAGACATGATACCGTTATGGGCATGTAGTGGTAATCCGGACATCGCAGCGCTATTGGACTCTGCGACTCGTGTAGCCACCGCGAATGATTCTGGAGTGCAACTACGTAGCTTGGAGAATGTAGGTAAAGACTGTTCTGAAAGCGATCTTTTTGTTATTGATAAGAACATAGAGGCCATTACAACAATCTGCGAAGAAGTAGCTTTTCAGAATCTTCCTAAAAGCATTAGAAAGTTACTAAATGAGGCTCCTCCTGGTCATGATGTAATGATTGATTTTCAGAACATATCTGAAAGTGGTGATCGTCACTGGGTTTCATTTGACTCCGCTGCATTTCGGCTGGATTACGCAGGAAAGCAGTGGAAGATCCAGCAAGTGAGGGCTGTCGAGGAACTTTCGGTGGTTCGCTTCGATAGCAAGCTATCGAATAACCAGAAAACCTACCAAACGAACCTCGCAGACTTCAGCTTTTATCCAGGTGAAGAAGATCAGAAGGGCTATTGGACGGAGGTGTTGTTCAAGTTCCTCATCCTAAAATCAGCACCAATAAGTAAAGCCAATGCCTACATACTGGTAGTTACTTCAACCCGAAGCGGAAAATTGATTGATCTCTTGAGAGAGTTGATGGCTTCCCGTGGCCTAATGGAGCAGAAGCAGGACTTTTGGTCTATCGAGCGTTGGCTAGAGGCCAGTACCTCTGAAGGCAAGAATCACTTCGTTTGTGGTGAAAGCGAACTATTGGTGTGGACTAGAGCAGCCGATAACAAAGGTATCACGCTTCTACCAGTAATTGAGGCGCTTCCTTTAGAACAGTGGTGGGCTATCACACCATCAGTGCATGCATTTGAAGAACCTGCGGAGATAGAGGAAGAGGAAGGTGTTGACGACGGCTCTGAGCAGCAAGAAGGCTTGGATATCGATGATCAGGAAATATCGAGTCCCGGCGCGAGCCTAGGCGCGATAGCATTCGTTAAGATTTCGGAAATGGTTGCTCATTCTCGACAGCTGCTC
>Ga0209390_10009421_pt1 | contig 11723 bp, 10 predicted proteins | sample BON01_FD_187212 | JGI IMG/M metagenome (GOLD analysis project Ga0209390, IMG submission 187212) | Freshwater microbial communities from Lake Bonney liftoff mats and glacier meltwater in Antarctica - BON-01 (SPAdes) (version 2) | ecosystem: Environmental > Aquatic > Freshwater > Ice > Glacier... | reverse complement strand
AGCCAGTCCCCACTTGGGCCTCAAAAAGGCCAGCGCGCTCAACCACGGCACGAAGAGGAAGAGCTGCTGCACCACTGCTAAGAACCAGGAGGCTTGATAACACATCGTATAAGGGTTAGACAAAATATTATTAATGTATAACATATTCTCCCACCATTTTTCCTTGCATTGCTGTGCCTCAACCAGTAGCCCAGTAGGGGAGGGAGGGGCGCTGCTCATCAGAGGAGCGAGGGTGGTGAAAATCAAGAGCATGACGGCATAGGCGGGGGTGAGACGCAAGTAACGACGGACATAAGACACCAAGGCCATCTGCAGGACTTTGATGCTGTTTTTGGCGCCGGTGTTGCAGCTGCTGCTGCTGCTGCTGTTGCGTGTGCCAGCAGTAGCTCCTGCATCTGATCCTTTCCTGCTCATCGGTGGTGGTGTCAGACGCTTGCTCATTTCTTTCATGAAGAGGTAAAACGCCAAAAAGCCAGCCATGACCAAAAAGGTATCTACTCCCAACAAGCAGCCGTCTGCGATCAGACCGGGCATGGTAGCTAGGAAGCCTCGACCGTGGAAACCTAGGGCCTCCCGAGGGTTGGTCAGCCCGACGACGGATATATTGAAAAACCTGTATTCATTTGGGAGTTGGGAGGGGTGTTGTTATGAGTATCTGAGAAGACAGAATGGGAGGGCTTAAAAAAAGAAAGAGAAAAACGAATGTAAGTGTACAAATCAGACTATTCTCACATTGTGTGCCCCAACAGTATCATACACATAGCCAACGTTCGAATCGCCTCAAACGACGCAAACGGCCCCCCGCGCGGCGGCGCCATCAGGGCTGCATAGGTCCGCGTCAACGAGAAGCACTGCAACACCCTCCGCAAAGAGCCCTCCTTCTTGAAAAACGGCACCTGCCACTCCTCTCCGTACACGTCTAGAATCGTCGCTCTCAGCGCCAGGAGCACCAGCAGCAACACCAGCATCAACGCACACCACGCTGCTGTACTGATAGGCTCCATTGTAAAGAAAAGAGATTTGTCAGCCGTCATAGGTCCACAGGTCGCCTTGATCCGATCAGCCAATCGCTGGGTGATAGGAGGAAAGACGGCCGTCATTATGTCTTGGGCCGTACACTCTGAGGGAACACACACACCCCATTTCGCAAAAACGGGTACGGCATCAATCTGGCAGTAATTCAACCCGATATACCCGCAGGAATCAGGCAATCCTAAAGACCAGAGCGGGACTTGATAGACGAATTCACCCATCCCGACGCGTTTGTCAGCGGCGAAGGCGATGTCTTTGAGGACGGGGGGGAGGAGGAGATTGAGGCCTTCCGTGACGCGGCCGGAGAAGAATTCGGCTTGTCGGGCTAGGAGGGTGTTTTGGAGGACGAGATTGGCACCTGGTATGGTGTGTATGGGTGTGGGTTTGGAATGCTAATGGTGAGAAGGGTGTGGTCAGGTGGGAGGGGAGGAAGAGGGGGAATGGGGATGGGATGGGCGGGCGAGGGAAGAGTATGGTCGCACGAGGCCTGCGATGTGATTTACATTTCAAAGAGTCACAGGCAGGTAGAATAAAAGAAGATTTTTGTGTGTGCGAAGATGTATTTCATCATAGTGCCAAAAGCACTCCAAGTATTGGGGTTGGCGGGGATTAGTTGTGAACGAACGAGGGTTGATGCTGCTGATGGGGATGGTGTTTCCCCCCCCTTGTGCTTGCTTGGTGCTTACCTGCCACGCACGCCGCCGACACATTGGGATTCTTGACAAGGGTCTGGAGGAAGGGCGGGGGCAGTACCTGCAGGGGTGCTGGTGGGACGGCTGGGGCGACTACGGCCATATTACTGAAGGGAAGGAGGGCGGGCTGACGGGGTTGGACCAACGCGACGCTTCTGCTTTGCACCCTTTGAAGGACGCACCCAGCAATCAACCTCGTAGCCCGAGAGCCAAGGACGAGGAAGCGAACGAGCTGGCTGTGTTTTTGCGTGTTTGTGTGGTGTGTTGTACGGTAAGAAAGGGTACAACATTTGTGTTGTAAACGAAACGACAAGGAAGGACCGCTGATTTGACAGAAGGGAACAGCGCTAAACTGCTGGCCCATCGAACTTCAAATCTCAAAATCAAATGCCTCGTTCGTGGAGACTGCCACTCGTTAGACGTTGCTCAAGTGTTTGGGCACCTTTGATTTGCGTGTGTATCTACAGCCTTTTAAAAGCATGGGCATTCTTCATAAGTCATAAACTCTTTGACAAGCCAAAAGGTCGACCTCCCCACCCCCAAGCCCACACCCTCAATCAAAGCAAGCGCAACAAGAACAACCCGATCGCATCGTACCGAGATCATGCATTTTACTTCTTTTGTGTGTGGCTCTGTTCGGCTGGCTTTAAATCACACAGGTTCTGTGTTTTACTTAAATACTTTGGCACATTTCACCTTTTTGGTCAAAATTTTAGCCTTCTACTTCCTTCTCCTCCTCCTCCAACCCCACCCCTAGCAAACCAAGCAAATGCTGCGTGCCCAGGCCAAACATGTTCATTAGCTCTCGCAGCTGGCCACGGAACTCCCGCAGTTTCTTTGCTCCCAACGGCCGTTGTCGCTTTGTGGCGGTGAGCATCAGGTTCTTGCTTGTCTCTTCGTCGTTGATCCACTCGAACACTTGCGCCTGGTATCCCGACAGCTGCAGGGCCAGCACGCGGATGCTGTGTTGTGATGGGAGGGGACGTATAAGAAAATATGGATGCCGCCTTTTTGAGGAAAAAGGAAGGAAGGACTTGAAGACACGACTAAGCATAGAAATGTCCTCCCCCCTTTCCTCCACACAAGCAACCGCAACCACCCATCCCCCTCATCCCCCTTTCTCTTGCCAACCCACATTACCTATCCGTGACAATCTCCGCCTGCCGCTCCATCAAAATTCCATGCTTCAACACCGGCTGCAAGGGCCCCGCCGCCGCCGCCGTCGTCATCTTAATCTTCTTCATCTCCCTCCGTACTTCCTTATGACAACAAGGGCTCGCCAAAATCACCCTCGCTCCCGCCTGGACCCCTAAATAAAGACAATCATCCGTGGCCGTATCACAAGCATGCAACGCAATAACCACATCATACTTCTCCTCTCCCGCCGTCGCCTTGGCAGTGACCTCCGCGATAGTCCCCCTCGAAAACCTCAGCCCTCCCGCAGCGCTGTACCCGAGGCGGTCCGCCACGGCATTGGCTTTGTCGACCACATCTTGTCTCACATCCACTCCTCGCGCTTGGACCTTATAGCCCTGCGAAGTCAAGTACTCATAAGCTGCAAATGTCAGATACCCCTTCCCACACCCCGCGTCTAGCAATGTCAGAGTTTTTCCTTGCACACCAGCCACAGAAGCAGCAGCGGCATTACCATTCTCACTATCCTCCTCCTCCTTGAGCAACGACGCAAGGATTTCCAGAAACTTTTCGATCTGCCGAAATTTTTCAGACATCCCTGCCTTAGGCCTTCCTCCCGCCCCCAAAATCTCATATTCATGCAAAAAGCTTTTCTTGGTCGTGGACGCAGACGACGAGAGCAACGCACGGCCAACCTCGCCGATTTCCTCCTCGTCTTCCTCCCCTCCCTCCTTCCCTTCCTCCTTCTCGCCTTCCTCAAGGGGCACAAGGGTCAGACGCCGCTTCTTCTGTCGGTCATGCGTCCCTACCTCGACTTCCGTAAAGGTGGCCTTGTTCTTGTACAAGCGTGCTTTATCCGCGCTTTTCCCCACCTCCAACACCCAGTCCTCCGCAGTAGTAAAGAGCCGCGCTGCCTTGAGCGGACCAGTCGAGGCCAAATGCCCTCGAAGGATAGCTGGAGCGTCGCTGAGCGCGTAATTCTTGGTGGTGGTGGACGTGGGGTGCGTGTAGACGATTTGGAATTTGGGAGGCTGGGAGTCGTCGCTCCCGCTGGACACGAGACGGGCTTGTAGCTTTTCGATGACGGGGGTGGAGGCGTCTTTGGGCGGAGCGGGGTTGTTGGTCAAGGTAAAGCGGACGAAGTGCCCCTTCAGAAGACTGGTCTCCAATTTAGTGGCCAAATTTTCATAGGGCGTGGTGGCCACCGCGGAGGCGACGAGGAGCGTGCGACGTCTTGGTGCCGAAAGTCTTGTGGTTGTGGTGGGGAGACGCGAGAGGGGCTGGATGGAGGACGTTAAAGAGGACTGTTGAACGTGCGAAAGTCTTGTGGTGGTGGTGGGGAGACGCGAAAGGGGCTGGATGAAGGACGAAAGGGAGGACTGCTGTTGCATGTAGATGGGCAGGGCGGCGCGGGTGGAGAGGACCAGGAGGAGGAGGAGGAGCCCGCTTGCTGCGACGATCGCTTGCCGACCACGAGGCATCTTTTCTTCCGGTCCTGTGTGTTGGCGTGGTGAGGCGTGAGAAGGTTTGTGAGTGATTAAAATCTACGTGCGGAGTGTGGCAGGACCACTGATTTTCTGCCGTTGCGATTTCGTCATGACGGTCGGCGAATTTCAAAGCATGGCCCAGCGCCAGTTCGGGGTGTGCTTGCGTGTCCTTCTAAGTACACTGACTGACAGCAAGCTTATCGATGCACCACCATTCATTCTCAGAACAGGGTTTTTGCCGCGCATCTCCATCGGGCTTGGCGGCTTCCCGGGGCTAAAGACAAGGCAGCAAGGGCCGCGCGGTCGAGTGCTCCATCGTCAGCAGCCATGGTCCGCATGAGCACCCAACTACGGGCAATCCTCTGGAAGAATGTGTTGCTCAAACGACGGCATTGGGTCTCCACCTTCTTTGAGGTACGTGGATAGACTCGGAAGAGAGGGAGGGTGGATGGGTGTGTCTGTGTAGGGCTGGCATTGCCAGGGTCGTCGCGCCTCTCGTCTCGCCCCCCCCGTCCGTCGGCGTATGCTCCAGCCACGTCGTGTGCTCTGGAGCGTGCGCGTCTTCCTGGACTGTACACCTTTTACCGGCAACGTTTCTTGTCTTCTCAGAGAACCCGTCTCCTTGTTGTGTGTGCCGGTTTCTGTCCCTGTGTGCGTCCTCGGCCTTGACCGACGGCTACTCCCCAGCCGCTGGGTTGAGTGGGGTGGTCGTCCTCATCATGAGCCGCACGACGGCGCATAAGGCAGCTTTATGTTTCTGGTTATGTCTGTTTTTCGCTCAGCACGCCTTTGTTCTGTACTCAGAAGCACTTACTCGATGTGCTTGTTCAAGTATCAATGACCGGAGTCCTTTTTATCCTTCTCGAAGCTCGCTCCCTCCCCTCCCCGCCCGGCAATGATGCCATTAGCATATAATACCTTCATATCTACAAATCCAACCATCACTCACACACTAAACACCCCATGCATCTCCCCCTCCCTCCCTCCACTAACAGGTAGCCATCCCCGTCTTCTTCATCGGCCTCCTGGTCTGGATCAAAACCATCTGTACCAAACGCGACGCCCCCACCGTCGCCTACGCCTGCGGGCAAACCAAAGGCTTCGACTTCTACACCCCCTCCCTCTCCACCAACCTCTCCAATATCCCCCTCCTTCAATGTCTCAAGCCCCCCGACACTTGCGTGGAGCCCAACTACTACCGCGGGGAACTCTCCGAACTCGACCCCCGCCTCCCCTCCCTCTACCTCGAATACGGCTACACCCCCTCAGGGAAAGGCTACCCCTTCTACGGCGTGACCATCGGCGACGACAGTCAAATCTACTCCCAAATAAACACCATACTCTCCCTACGAAACATTTCCGGGCTAGCCAACAACCCCTCCCCTACGTTTAACCAAGTCACCGAGTCCTACCTCAAGGCAAAAGCCATCCTGGTCATCTGCCCCGCCTCCGCCTCCTCCCCCTCCCTCGTCGCCGCCGCTCAATCCCTCTACACTGGCCTCCTAAGCACCTTAACCTGGGTAGGAGAGCATGACCAAGCTGTAGTCTTCTTCCCCTCCCAAGCTGTCTTAGAAGCGAACGTCACTGCAGAAGGCTACGAAAAAGGAGTGAAAGTAGCAGCAGCCATTGTGGTGAACGAGGTCGATTTACAACAAGGCCCCAAGTGGGATTACTCGATCCGAGTCAATTTCACCCAAAATTACGAAATGGTCCAGGAGAGCGTGGGGTGTTTGTATGCCGATTGTGGTTTTCAATACACTGTGCCCACAACCAATTTTTTGGTGAACCCCTTCCAGAAACCGGCCAAGGCCGATTTTATGTTTGGGTATACTTACTCGGCCTTTGCGACGCTGCAGAAAGCGGTGGATGATTATATTTTGAATAGCGTTTCGAGGCAGGGGCCGGTGGAGACGACTATTTCCTTGGGGTTGTTCCCAGAGCCGGCTTTTCATTCAGATGACTTTTTGACAGTCATTGCCGCATCGCTGGCCCTGTTTTTTGTCCTTGCGTTCTTGTATCCGGTCTCGAGGTATTTGCGGGCGTTGGTGCTGGAGAAGGAGACGAAAATAAAGGAGACGATGAAAATTATGGGGTTGTCTGCTTGGGCTGCTAATCTCTCGTGGGTAATCACAATGGTAGCTCAATCAACAGTAACCGTACTTTTAATGACCCTCCTAGGCGCCCGCACCGTCTTCTCCTACTCCAACCCATTCCTCATCTTCCTCTTCCTCTTCATCTTCTCCCTCGCCCTCGTCATGTTCGTTTTCCTCGTCTCCACCTTCTTCAGCAAGGCCAAAACTGCAGCCACTGCAGGCACCGTCCTTTTCTTCGCGACGTTCTTTCCTTACTACGCGCTCACCGGCCCCGGGACAGCCGGCACGCGAACCAAAGCTGCTGCTTGCCTCCTGGCGCCTACCTGCCTAGGGCTAGGCGCAGATGTTATAGCAGCGTTTGAAGGAGGGTTGATGGGGCTGCAGTGGGACAATATAAAGGTGAAGCCTGGCGAGACGAATTTTTCGTTCAATGACGCAGTAGGCATGCTTCTGCTCGATGCTGTGTTGTATGGTCTTTTGGCAGCGTATCTTGAAGCGGTTCTCCCTTCTGAATTTGGCACGCATTTGCCGTTTTATTTCCCGTTGTTGCCTTCCTATTGGAGGGGGGTGTGGCGGAAGCTGAAAAGGAGCTGGCGTCGTTTTCGAGGAGGGCGAGGACGAGGGAGGGAGGGAGGGAGTGTGGATGGTGATGATGCTGCTGCTGGGGAGGGAAGCCAGCCGCTTCTGACCCTGGTGGAGGACGATGAGGATGGAGAAGGAGAAGCAGCAGCAGCAGTCGTAGAAGATGACGAGGAGGACGCACCGTTGATTGAACCGGTGGACCCCGAGCTACGACGACAAGCGGCGGAGGGCCGTAGTCTGAGCATACGCAACCTGCGCAAGGTCTTTAAAACCACGTCTGGGAATAGAGTAGCGGTGGATCGGCTTAATATGGAGATGTACGAAGGGCAGATCACTGTGTTGTTGGGTCATAACGGCGCAGGGAAATCGACGACTATTAGCATGCTTACAGGTCTTTTGCCCCCTACTTCGGGCGATGCCCGCGTAAGGGGTCTGTCGATGACGAGGGATATGAGTGGTATTAGGCAGCATATGGGCTTGTGTCCGCAGCATGACACGCTTTGGCCGGAGCTGACTGTGACGGAGCACTTGGAATTGTTTGGGGTGTTGAAGGGGGTGAAACCTGGGGGGGCGCTCAAGGAGGAGGTGACGAGAATGATTGGCGAGGTCGGGTTGCAGGACAAGGCCCTGGTGGAGTCTAGTCAATTGTCGGGAGGAATGAAGCGGAAGCTGAGCTTGGGGATGGCATTGATTGGGGATTCGAGCGTGGTGTTGCTGGACGAGCCGACATCAGGTAATTTTCTTCTTCCTCCCTCCATCCCTCCCTCCCTCCCTCTTCCCTCTCAACTCACCATCCCTTTTTTTCCTATTTCTTTCTTTCTCTCCCTCCTACAGGTGTTGACACCTACTCCCGACGACAGATCTGGGGGGTGCTGGAAAGGAATAAGCGGGGGAGGGTGATGTTGCTGTCAACGCATTTTATGGATGAAGCTGATATGCTTGGGGACCGGATAGCCGTGATGGCCGACGGTAGGCTAAAAGCAATGGGCTCCGGTTTATTCCTCAAGTCGAGGTATGGGGTGGGTTATACACTGGTGGTGGTGAAGGAGGAGCAAAGCACGCCTTCGGCGCCTATTGAGGCTGTCGTCCGCGCTGCTGTCCCGGCGGCGGAGGTGACGAGCGAGGCCGGCACTGAGCTGGCGTTTCGGTTGCCATTTGTGGCAAGCCCGGCTTTTGCTGGGTTGTTTCGGGAGTTGGATGCACGGAAGGCAAGGGGGAAGTTGAGGATATCGACGTATGGGATTAGTGTGACGACGTTGTTGGAAGTATTTTTGCGGATTGGCGATGATCGAGTTAATACCCATGGGTCCCCCCGGACGCCTTTGCCGCTAGCAGCAGCAGCAGCAGCAGTAGCGGAGGTGGAGAAGAAAAAGAGCAACAGTTACAGCAGCAGCAGCGAGGATACTGCTCTTGTCATTCGCCCCGAGCGGGAGGACGCCTCGTTTTCTCGGCATATGAAAGCCCTGTTGGTCAAACGATATATCTACGCCTCACGAGACCGCAAATCCCAATGCTGCCAACTCGTCCTCCCCGCCCTACTCATCCTCTTCGGTCTAAGCCTGATCAAGCTCCTAGGAAATCCTCTCATTCAAGACAATCTCATTTTGTCCCCTCTCATGCTCAACCCCTACCTGGCCCCTGAGGCCCGTAACCCTTTGCCTGTCCTCGCCACCTCTCCCGCCGCCCGCGCCGTTATGGCCGAGCTGGACGTGAGTCGGGGCCTGTCGGCTTCATTTATTGATATTGCAGCAGCAGCAGCAGTAGGAGCAGCAGCAGCAGCAGCAGCAGGAGGAGGGGAAGATCCATTCAATTCTTGTGCGGTGGGGGCGACGGAGGTGTTGAAAATGAGCAGTTATTTGGCTAGCACGGCCATAGAGGGCAAGACGGGGGCAGCGTCGAGGTACGGTGCGCTGACGTTTGCGGATTCCACGGACGCGACGCATTTTACGTATAATTTGTTGTTGAACGCTTCGGCTTTGCATGGGGCGGGGGTGTATATGAATCTGGCGTCGAATGCGATTTTGAGGACTTTGGGGGGGGGGGGGGGGGAGGAGGGCGTGCAGCCTTCGATTATTACGCGGAATCATCCTTTGCCTTTGACGCATGGGGAGGAGCGGGCCTCGTTTTTGATCGAGGCGAATACGGCGAGCACGTTTGTGTTGATTGGGTTGTCGTTCATAAGTGCGAGTATTGCGATTTTTATTGTGAAGGAGACGGAGAGCAAGGCGAAGCACCAGCAGATTATAAGTGGGGTGTCTCTGCTCGCTTACTGGCTAGCCAACTTCGCGTGGGACGTCTTGTCGTGGTTACCCCCTCTAGGGATTACCCTTGCGTTGATGTACGCTTTTCAGATTAGTTCTTATACTACAGGGCAGGCGGCGGGGGCTTTCGTCCTCCTTTTTGTGGCTTTTGCCCCAGCTGCGACGGCGTTCACTTATGTATGGACCTTTTGTTTTTCGAGTCACAGTGCCGCGCAAACCGTGATTTTGTTTCTGAACTTCTTGACTGGGCTGGTGTTGTCGATTGTCTCGTTTGTGCTCTCCCTCATTGATAGCACCCGAGCGATCAACCTGAAGCTTAGGTATGTCTTCCGTTTATTTCCTGCTTTCTGTTTCGGGGACGGCTTGCTCCAATTGGCTTTATGTGTGGATGATGTCTGCCCCAAGATCACTGCTACCGGTATCTCGATCACGGAGCCCCTCGCCCCCTTACATTGGGATGTGACATTGGCAGATGTCGTCTTTTTGCTGGTAGAGGCGTTGGTTTATTTTTTGATTACTCTGTTGATTGAACACGTGCGGGCCCAGCCTTGGATTGCTGCGTTGGCGGCCTGGCGACCTAGTTGGTGGGGGTTCTGGAGGAGGAAGGAGAAGCGAAGTGGGCACAAAAAGGGCAAAAAACACCATCAGCGGCGACAGGGAGGGAAGGACGAGGAGGAGGCAGCTGGGATAGGGGCAGCAGGTGGGAAGTTTCAGGGTAAGGGGAATGGTGGTGGTAATGGTGGTGCAGAGGAGGAGGACGATGAAGATGAGGACGTCAAGGCTGAAGCTGAACGGGTGCTAGGCGGGGCAAGCAAACGCGCCAAGGACGTAGTCCGATTAGAGAAGCTCCGTAAAGTCTATCAAACGCCACAAGGGCCTAAGGTAGCCGTGCGGGGGCTGAGCTTCGGCATCCCCAAAGGAGAGACTTTTGGTTTCTTAGGTATCAACGGCGCGGGCAAGACGACGACCCTCTCAATGTTGTCGGGCGAGTTCCCCCCTACTTCGGGAGCGGCTTATGTAGTGGACCATAGCATCACGACGGAGCAGAACAAGTTGAGGAAGAATATTGGGTATTGCCCGCAGGTGAGGAAGGAAGGAAGGGAGGGAGGGAGGGAGGGATTTCTCTCCGCATTTGTCGTCAAGAAAATCACTGACTCACCTCAACCCTCCTCCCCTCCTTCCCTCCCTCCCTCCCTCAGTTCTCGGCGTTGATCGACGCCTTGACCACGCGAGAACACCTCGTCCTCTTTGCGCGTATCAAGGGCCTGCCCGAAGCCGAGATCCCTACGTTGGTGGTGGCGAAAATGAAGGAGATGGACTTGTTAGATTTTGCTGATAAGGCCGCAGGGTCGCTTTCGGGGGGGAATCAACGGAAAGTCAGCATGGCGATTGCGACGATGGCGGACCCGCTTGTGGTTTTTGCGGATGAACCGAGCACGGGTAAGTGGAAGAGAGAGGGAGGGAGGGAGGGAGGGGGAAAAGAGAGAGAGTTGAGTCTCGTCGGTGTTTTGTCGAGCACTTTTATTCGCGATTAAGTACATTCTCTCACTTTTTTTCGTCATCCTCACACACAGGCATGGACCCCTCCAGCCGCCGCAAGCTCTGGGACGTCCTCTCCGCCATCCGTGCAAAGCAAAGCTCCATCATGCTCACCACCCACAGCATGGAAGAGGCCGAGGCACTCTGCACGCGGATCGCTATCATGGTTTCTGGGAAATTGCGTTGTCTTGGCACCCCCCAACATCTCAAATCCAAATTCGGCGATGGGTTTGAATTGGAAGTGAAGTTGAAGACACCTACTCCTGCTGAGCTTGCTGCTGTCGGACAAGAGCGTTTGAGCAGCAGCAGTAGCAGTAGTAGTAGCAGGAAAATGTCGCAAAGTGAGATTAACAAGGCGTGTGTCGTGTGGGGTAGACCTGATTGGGCTGGTTTGGTCACGGAGAAAGGGTCAGGAGCAACGTTGTGGGCTCTATTGAGGGATGGAGGGAGGGTGCCTGTAGCAACGGTGGTGGAGTGGCTGCTGGCGGAGGAGGGATCGGAGAGACTGGAAGGGTTTTTGAAGGAGCATTTTGGGGAGGGGGTTAAGGTGATTGAACGGGCTTCTTGGTTCACGTTTCGGTTTTCCTTGCCGGTGAGGAGGGAGGGAGGGAGGGAGGGAGGGGTGGGGTTGTCGTTGGCAGATATGTTTGAGAGGCTGGAGGCGGGGAAGGTGGAGTGTGGGATTGTGGAGTATGCGTTGGGTGAGACGCAGATAGAGGTGATTTTCAATAGGTTGTGCGCGGAGGGGCAGAGGGAGGAGGAGGAGGAGACGAGGGAGGAGGAGGAGGAGGAGGAGAGGGAGGAGGATGAGGCTTAGGGAGGGAGGGGAGGTGTGGGTGGAGTATGCGTTGGGTGAGACACAGACAGAGGTGATTTTTAATAGGTTGTGCGCGGAGGGGCAGA
>Ga0209390_10009420_pt1 | contig 11723 bp, 9 predicted proteins | sample BON01_FD_187212 | JGI IMG/M metagenome (GOLD analysis project Ga0209390, IMG submission 187212) | Freshwater microbial communities from Lake Bonney liftoff mats and glacier meltwater in Antarctica - BON-01 (SPAdes) (version 2) | ecosystem: Environmental > Aquatic > Freshwater > Ice > Glacier... | reverse complement strand
GGAGAGAGTGTGTGGACAGATAGATATAAAGATAGATAGATCAATAGACGTATATAGATATATAGATAGAAGATAGATAGATAGATAGATAGATAGATAAATAGATAGATAAATAGATAGATAGATGCAGGTACGGGTCCATGCACTGGCCAAATGATTCATTACTTTAACACGTAGCGCTTCACCGAACTTGTTGATATATATATAGTTATGTGTGTGTGTAGGTATAGATATACATATATATGTATAGATGTATATACAAGTAAATACAATATAGCTATATAGTCACATAGATAAATTGATAGATATGTATGTGCATACAGAAAGAACGACAGACAGAAAGATAGATAGATAGATAGATAGACGCACCATCCCTTCTTCCTCTGCAGGCCTCGCTTTGTATGCGCATCGATGATGATAAGTTTACCCCTACGAAACACCTAACACCCCCTCCCACCACAGCAGCAGCCAGCCCGCAGCGGCTCACACCGAAACGGAGACACCCCTGCTGCACCAAAAAGAAGGGACGGAGACACCCCTGCTGCACCAAATCGACTTTTGGCGGCGGCAGAACCCTTTGGATGAGTACAAGCTGTATATTAGCTTTCACAAGATATTGTTTCACTTCCCAGCTTTATTGTGGGAGTCAATCATCCTTTTATATTGCCCCCCACCCCCCCACCCACCTGCAAAGCCTACCCTATTCCTATTGCAATACTATTGCACGACCAGTGCGCAATATACGCTCGCCCACCGACCCCCCCCCCCCTATCTATGCCATACACCATACAATATTGGTGATATAATCGTCTAAAGGCCAAGCTGTATAGTATATATATTAATGTGCTTGTAACTCCTCGCCCCATGCGTCCTCGTTAGGCCTCGCTTTGTATACGCATCGTCTTTTGGCGGCGGCAGAATCCTTTTGCTGAGTACAAGCTGTATAGTATTATATTATAGGTCTGTGTGTGCTTCTGTGTGGGTCCCCTGCTGAGCCCTCCCCGCCGGTGGTTGGCGCCTTGTGGCGCCGACGGCTCTCCGACGGCCTTCCGTTCCTGTTTCCTGTGACATACTCTGCATGTCGTTCACCGCGTCTGCTGAGGTGCTCTCGCCCATTATCTAAATGTATGCTCCTCACTCCTCGCCCCATGCTTCGTCTGCAGGCCTCGCTGGCTGCTCACGCTTTCCCTGACATAGACGGGCTCACGCTTTCCCTGACACAGACGTGCGATGCCAGTGCGTTCGACCACCGGGGGAGACGTACGAGGACGATCTCTGTGAAGTGTACGATATAATAATAGATATATCGAAATCGAACTCGAAAAACATGTCTCTTCTACTTTATATATGTAGAGTATTCAGAACATCGCCTCGCTTAGTTTGATGAGGATAAGCTGTATATTATAAATAGTATGTGCATCTATGCATCGAACTCGTCGCCCCATGCTTCTGCAGGCCTCGCTTGGGGTGTTGGCCTTTACACAATATTGCCAGCACCAATAGTGTATGGTGTATGGCATACAAAGGGTGTGTCGGTTGGGAGGACGTATACTGCGCAAAAGTCATGCAATAGTAGTACAATAGGGTAGGCGTTGCAGGTAGGGGGGGGGGGTAAAAGGATGATAGACTCCCACAATACAGCTTTCAAGTGAAACAATATCTTGTAAAGGCGAAGCTGTATAGTGAATACATTATATAAATATATGCTCCCAACCCCTCGCCTATGCTTCCTCTACAGGCCTCGCTGGGGGTGCACATCGACTTTTGGAGGCGGCAGAACCCTTTTGACGAGGACAAGCTGCTGGGCGTCGCCGTCACGTGGGACCCGGCGGCCCTGCGGATGGTGCAGGCGACGGGCGTGATACCAGAGACGGAGGCCGCCTCCCTCCCAATCCGGTTTTAGTCGTTTTGCTATTTGCAGCGCGGGTGGGTGCTGCGTTGTTTGCTACCCTCCCAATCCAGGTTTAGTCGTTTTTGCTATCTGTATCTAGTATCTACTCGTAGCGCGGGTGGGTGCTGCTTTAGTCTTTTTATTGCTATTTGTAGCGCGGGTGGGTGCTGCGTTATTTGCCATAGGCCCAGGTGCAGGCGACGACGGGCGCAATACCCGAGACCTAGCGTGGGGTTGTGCATCTACTCTGTGTTCAAAGAGAAACAGGCCACACACACACACGACGAAGACAGGATGATGATGATGCCGTCATCGGAATCGATTTTTAGATAAGGAAGAGTAGTCTGTGCTAGGTAGAGCTAGATCGTAGATCGTAGGACGGCCTCTAAATCCACAATGATGATAAGGTTGCCCCTGGCTACGATCCACGTGCGGCAGGGCTGCGCTGCACACCGCGGCAGTTCTGTGCCAAGTGTTGCTCAAAATAATTTCTGCTTGGGGTTAGAGCTAAGGGGGTTCCTTATAGTAGAGCTACCCCCTCAGCTCACTAAGGTTCGAAATTGGAAACTCGCGTTTCGGTTACAGTGTTCTTTATCGCAGCATCCCACAGCCTCATGCCGCAAGCGTTCCGCTCGGCAACCTTCCGGTCCATCGGCGCGCCTGGGCCCAGCCATTCCACGCTGCCACCGCTCGGCCGCCCGGCAGAGACTCCGCGAAGTGCGAGCCAGTTGGCCAGCGCGCAGCCGCGCATTGGGCGCTGCTGTACTGGCGTTGGAGCTGCCGGCGCATCCGGGTCGCGCGCCCCGGCAGCTTTCGCCGTGACCACCCCCTCCACGTCATCGACCGCGGTGCGACGGCAGTTCGGGGCTAGCCACGGCTCCTCTGTCTACGGCTCTTCTGGCTACGGCGCTAGCTACGGCGCGTGTCGGGCTGCCAGCCCCAGCATCTGCGCCGGTGCTGGTGCACCGCTCGGGTCCCCACGCACACGTGCACGCGCAGGCCATCGTGCTGCGGCACCGCGATCCGAGCCCCGGCCCGAGCTTGTTCGTCCTTCCGAATCGAGCAGCGGCCGCCCAGCGGCGCAAGCGCCCGAGCCTCGGCCCGAGCTTCCCGACGAGCCGAGCGGCAAGGGCGTCACGTGCGACAAGTGCGACGGCAGGCACGCGACGGACGGCTGCCCCTCCTTTAACAAGGCGCGCGAGAACCACCCCGATGCGCGGAGCTCTCCAGGACGCAAGTCGCTGGGCGACGACCCTGGCCGGGCCGAGGTACTGAGCGGCGCTTCGGTGGTGCGTCAGCCCGCGGACGGCTCGTGCCTCTTCCACTCGATCTGCCATGGACTGTGCGACGGAACCACGGCCCCCGCGCTGCGCCGTCAGGTACGATGTATAAAATTGCCCAGCTTTTGTGGTGTCAAAATATCAACAGGTCACACGCACACGCACACGACAGCAGAACAAACCAAGCTTTTGTGGTGTGGCTCCCAAAGCCACTTTCGGATCAGTTCCCTGTGCGTGTGTGCTCGTGTCCCCTTTGTATTATAAACCGTCTGATAATATACAATATGAGGCACTAAAAAAGAAACCCCACCGCGATGCCTCGCTGGTCCCATGGAAAAGCTTGCAGTCTGGCACAATTCTTCACGGTGCATGCTATTACGAGAACTATCAAACGATTCTGGTATCCTTCTGCCACGACCTGCGCGTCGGCACTTTGGATGTTCCGTAAGACGTAAGACCGTAAGGTCCAGAGCCCGGAAACTTACGTTAGATCTTACGTAAGTCTTACGTAAGTCTTACGTTAGTTGTGTTTTAGAGTTGTGTTTTGCTCGACACACTGAAAACAGTTTTGGTTTAACGATTTGACCCCTTCGACCGTACGCCAGGTGTAGGGTGAGGTCGGGGTGACCTTACGTAAGTACGTAAGACCTTACGTACGTAAGACCTTACGTAAGGTCTTACGGAACATCCAAGGTCGGCACCACCGCCCCCGCGCTGCGCCGCCAGATGCATGGTGTATTCAAAACACATCCTTACCTCGATGTCTTGCGACAAACCCCCAAATGGCTCTCGCAAAATGAAGACTACTCATGGCCACGCCACTGTGCGCCACTCTACGTATAGGACTGCGGAAATTGCGCATGCCACGGCCTACGCGACGGCACCATCGCCCCCGCGCTTAGCCTTAACACGATATTGCCATTACCAATATTGTATCTTGCAATAAAGAGGGGGCAGGAGAAAACAATAAATTGCGCAATAGTGTGGACAACGACGGGGGGGGGGGGCTTAACAAAGGGGGTGTTTGCATATAATAGTATTGATTCGTGCACAAACGTCTCGAAATAACAGAATATATTGCAAAGGTCAACTCCGCGCTGCGCCGCCACGTGCACGATGTATGTACAGACCCACACACAAAACGCCTTCACGCACGCACCGTCGTCGCACCACCTTCGAGCGTTGTTAAGTGTTTGTGGGAGGTGCTCGTTTGGGAGTTTGGGGTGTTGTTCTGGGCGTGTGCGTGTGTGTCGGTGTCGGGGGGCTGTTGTTCTCTGCCGGTGTGTGTGTGTGTGTGTGTGTGTGTGTGTGTGTGTGTGACATGTTGATCTTTTTGCACATAAGTATGACGTACCAGCTCTCAATTGCTACGTCTAGCGGGTGCACAGTGTATTTATAAAACCACAAACTCCCTCCGAAACGAACCGAACATGTCTGTGTGTCTCCTGTGTGGGTCGCTCCCCTTGTGTGGGTCGCTCCCTTGTTGTGTGGGGCGCCCCTCTGTGCGGGGCGGTCCCCTGCGGGTCGGTCCCTTGTGGGTCCCTCCCCCTCCCGTGGTCCTCGTTTCCACGTAGGCATCTACTCGCGGGATGTCTCCCACTCGTGCACTCACTCCCACGGTTGGTACCTCTGGTCGACACTCACCGCTCGTCCATTGCCGCAGATCGGATCCTTCATCGAGGCCAACCCAGAGCTGCTCATCTCCGACTCGCCGCTGCGCGAGTGGGTGCTATGGGACTCGGCCTCGAGCGTGCCCGTCTACTGCCGCAAGATCACCACCGGCGGCGCGTGGGGCGGCGGGATAGAGATGGCAGTGGTGGCGCGGCTGCGCAGGGTCTGTGTGCACGTCTATGAGAGTCGCGGCGGCGGGTTCAAGCGAATCTCGCGCTTCCCCTCGCCGGCGGGCGACGGCAAAGTGATTCGGGTCCTCTACCGCGGCCGCGCGCACTACGATGCGCTCGAAGCCTAGAGCCTGGAGTCGAGGTTTTCGGCTTGATTTTCCTCGGGGGTGAGTGCTAGGTGTTAGAGTGGGCAGCTCAGTGCTCAGCTGTGTGCAGTTTTCGAGATGATGAGATGAGATGAAGAAAAAGAAGAAATAACTGCATACTATGTACATATACGACTATGTACGTACGACAACGAATGACCAAGTCTCTGTGATAGTAGTCCTAGTTAGTATTATTATGGATGGCTAGTCTGGGGCTCTGGTCTGGGTGCTTGGTTGTTCTGTAGCAAGTAGCATACTATATAGCATGCTACAATGCTATATAGCCTCCATCAGATGCTACAGTACTATATAGCATAGCTCCACTTTTTCTGATATGTGAACCATTTCGAGTTAACCCGATTACTGGTGCTGCTGCTGGCTGCTAGCCCACGCCCCGGCCGGGCCCAAATGCTAACAACTATGTGTTCAAATACCAAAATTTGCATCTAGGACAGAGTGTAGTACTATAGTGTAGTATACTATATAGCATGTATAGCAATAGCAATAGCATCCCCCGATGCTATAGTAGGCTATAGATGCTTTATGCTACAGAACATCCAAGTCTGGGTGGGCCAGCTGAGCCAGCGGAGTCTTCAGGGGGGGGGGGGGGGGGGGGGGGGGGGGGGGGCTCTCCCCCTGCTATGCTACCAACACAACACCCTCAACCCGTAAACCCGTGTCTCCTCATCCCCATCCCTCCTACTGCTACACACTGTGGAGGATTCCTCTCGCTCGCGTGGTGCGTGGTGCGTGGAGACCGTGGATGATGTGGAAGCGTGGACGTGTGGCCGGTGCAGGTACAGAGGACCCAAAAACCGATATGCGGCTTTCCCGTCGGCCGTCGGCACACGCACTGCCAGCGCGTACGATTGCACTACACACGTGTTCGGGTTAACCCGAAGGGTTAACCCTGAACCCGAACCTCATACTGCGCGCGCACGCGCGCGCACGCACTGTGCTGCGCACGACACTGTGACACACTCAGCACACTGCGGCTGCGGGCTGCGGCTTCTGCTGCACAGCGCGCTGTGCGCTGTGCGCCGTGCGGCGCTGTGGCGTGTGGCCCACACCTCTACGACCTGTGTTACCCCTGTGCCTGCTGTGTGTTATTCGGCGCCCTTTTTCGTCGTCGAGCCCCCCGGCCCAGGCCCAGGCCGCCCTCTGCCCCTATGCTCCTGCTGCTGTGTCTTGCGCTTCTTTCGAGCGTGCGCGTATATGTATATGTAATAGCAGTAGCAGGGCCCGCGGCAGCACAGCAGCGCGCCCCAGCCAGCGCCGCAGCGCGCCGCGCAGCCACCGGCCACGGCTTTACCTACAGCTACAGCTACAGCTGTACACCACAATAGCGGCTAGCGGCTGACAACGCAACGCATGAGACAAGCAATGATCCGGGTTAGCACCCACCCTTCCTCGCGAGGTCGCTGGTGTCCCGTCTCCCCACCGGTATCAACCCCGGTCTCCCCCCAACGACGCCTGATCACTCATCAGTATCGTGTCGGCCGCACGCGAGCGTCTCATACATCTCCCGCCCGTCGGGCAGCGCCTGGTCTGGCCGGAGCTTGGCCTTTACACGATATTGCCAACACCAATATTGTATATGGTGTATGCCATACACACGCGTTGTTGGACTGTCGGAGGGTTTCGCATATTGCGCAAAAGTACTGCAATAGTATTGCAATCGTGTGAACAATGCAGGTGGGTAAGGGGTAACAACAGGATGATTGGTTTCTGTACAAAAGCCTAGACGTAAAAGAATATCTTGTAAAGGCCAAGCCGAGGCCCGCGCGCCCTCACTCGGCGAGGACGCTGGTGAAGTCAATGGACGACGTCGTCGCCGCGCCGCTTGGCACCTCGAGCTCCGCATCGAGCAAATCGGTCACCAGCATGTGGCCGGGCGCGTGCGTGATGGCCAGCGGCAGCCGCGCGCGCAGCAGGGCCGCGTGCGGGGTGACGCCGCAGGCCCAGAAGACGGGCACCTCGCCCGGCCGCACCTCGACATGATCTCCCCAGTCGGGCTCGGCGAGTCTCCCCTCCGGTATCCCGATCGCGGCCGGGTCGCCCCAGTGCACCGGCCCACCGTGTGCGCCCGGGTAGCGCGCTGTGATGGCGGCGACGGCCGCGAGCTGGTCGGGCCGGTAGGGCCGCATCGAGACGACGAGCTCGCCGCCGAAAGGGCCCGAGCGCGCGTTGGGGATGGTGGTGCGGAACATGGGGACGTTGCAGCCGAGCGCGACGTTGCGCGGGGTGAGGTTGGCCTGGCGGACAAGGGAGTGCATACGTTAGTTATGGGGTGCGCGTCTGCGAGACTGTGGGCTCACGCACCTGGGCCAGCTTGGCTTCCCACGAAAATGAGCAGCCGAGCAGGAAGCCGACCATGCGCGCGCCCCACAGGTCGCGGATGTCCGTCGGCTCCGTCAGCATCTCGCCGTTCCGCCACACCCGGTACTTTGGAAGGTCGGTTCGCAAGTCCGCCGTCGGCGCAACGGCGCGCGGGCAAGGGTTGCCCGGCTCGGTCACCTCCAGCAGCGGGCAAGCGCGCGGATTGCGAAGCGCAAAGGCGAGAAAGGCGAACGCGTGCTCCTCGGGAAGGCAGACGAGGTTGGCCTGCACGAACCCGGGTAGCCGGCCCGACGTCTGTCCGACGTACTCGCCGGAGCGGCACGCAGCACGGAAGACCTGCGCAGCAGTGCGGTCGGGTTAACTCGGGAAGGCAGACGAGGTTGGCCTGCACGAACCCGGGTAGCCGGCCCGACGTCTGTCCGACGTACTGCCGGAGCGGCACGCGGCACGGAAGACCTGCGCAGCAGTGCGGTCGGGTTAACCCTAACTCGCCGGAGCGGCACGCGGCACGAAAGACCTGCGCAGCAGTCCGATCCACGCCCTCTGCACGCGAGAACAAGTGGGTGTAGCCCGTCCTGATGGCAGCCGTGTCGTCGATGAACCCGGCGAGCGGGCTCGGGGGAAGAAGTCGGTGCGGTGGTGCGGTGGTGCTTCTGAAGCGCAGCTGGCGCGTTGTTCCGCCGTGGCGCCGAAGCACGTGGCGCCGAAGCACGCGAGTCGGCATTTTCGGCGCCAAGCTAACGGAACGGCCGAGCCGCTAGACGAGACTTGATTTCGTCCAGACATACACCTGTTGTTAAGACATACCCTTAGTTGTGGCCTGTGTTGTGGGCCATGCCGGCTGCTGTGTGGAGGGGGAGTACCCTGTGGGGGTAAGCATATCATCATCATCTATGTAGAGTACTACGACACCTACTACGTCAAACTACGTCCCTTTAATTTTTACAGTAATTAAAGGGACGTAGTTTTATTTACTCGTAGAATAAACGATGAAGGCTCTAGAGTACATCAATCAGCAGGGGAAGCTAAGACTAAGAACTTCTAATGGTAATGGGGGGCTGCTCTAAACAGTCGGACTACAGTCGTAGTGTGTGTGTAGTGTAGCGTGTAGCAGCTATGTGTGTAGCAGCTCCACGTCTCTTTTCACACCTACATTGGCCCTTACAAGATATTGTATGATATTGATATTGCCAATATTTTACTGCAATAAAGGGGGTCGTGGGGAAAAAATATTGCGCAATATTGTAGGCAATAAAGGGGGGCTGGGAGGGGGGTATTGCACAATAATGTGCAATAATGCCCCCTTTTCCGTGTCGAGAGATTTTTTTTTCAAACACCTCGACCCATCCAAAATCCGACCCCAAAACCCCCCCAAAACACCTACAAACACCTCAAAAACACCTCAAAATTTGGCGGGGGGTGCGATAATTGGTAATATTGTGCAATATATTGCACAATAAAGGGGCTGTTTGCAAAAAATATTATTGTGCAATGAAGCCTCGAAGTGAAACAATATCTTGTAAAGGCCAACACCTACACCCTTACACATATATGATACATCGTCGGACGTCTGCTCGAAGCAGACTTCGATTCTGGATTGTAAGAAGAATACTTATGAATGTTTGCCTCTGAGGCCAAACAACCACGAAACGACAATCGAGATTCATCAAGGACTGTCCTCGCAATGAATCCCGGCACAAAGCACACAACATACAAAAGGGCGGGCGCTCGCAATGTGTTGAACGGGATGTGCAAGTCGTTCGAAGGAATGTGGCCGAAGAGCGGCCTTAGGAACGTCGGCGGGCATCCTCCGGGATACCGCGGGGGGTACTAACTACTGCAGGCAAATACGGTAGTGGGTACATCTATCTTGGACAGCCCCCCGTTCGAAGCAGAAAGGTTCGAATAAAGAGAGGACAGGAGCCTAACTGAACCAAGATGGATATTATGCGCCGTATTCTAAGGTGAGTAGCGAATAAAGGCATTTATTCGCGAGGGGAGGGGGGGGGTGGGGTCACTTGCACCGAGGTGGGTGACAGACTTTATTGAGTGCTTGGGCTTACTTATCGTGGAGTCGAATGGCCGTTGCAATGATGTCTCATGTTACGAATTATTAAAACGTTTGCAGGGCTGGCGAGGAAGGGGCAGACGCTCGGAATAGGCTATGTCTCGAGTCGTGAGCGAGTCATTCTAATCGGGTCTCATGTTACGAAATATGTATATATTCCGTAGGGCAGGGGGGAAAGGTGCGCGTGCGGCGAAGGCGGCGACAGACGCTCAATAGTCAATAGACGAGGACCTTACTGTTCAAGTGGGGTCCTGTCGGATTGGGTCTTATGAGTGATTATAATATAATCGTGGGGCGGGGGTAAAGGGGTAGACGCTCAGAATAGGTTAACGTTAACGCGTAGAAATCGAAATCGGAAATCGAAATAGAAACGTCCATTCATCTCCTTATATAATAATATATATAATTATATTCTTTAAAGAGAAAGAGAACCTGTTGTTGTTGTTTCATCTCCCAGTTTTAGACGCCATCGTCTGGTTCTGTCTATCTACAGAGTTTGTGGAAGCACAGCCCATGCTTCGCCAAATAAGAAGATAAAAACAGATGACACGCTCCTGTCTCCTGGGCACCAACGTACTGTAGGTCAAAAACACGTACTGGTACTGACACAGAGTACAGAGTCAGTCAGAGTCTGCGAGTTCTTAACTCCCCACACCCACAACTCCAACTCGTACAAATTTGGGCATGCGGGCGGAGTCAGCAACCGATCAAAGCACAACTCTCCCCATATGTATAAGAAGAATCAAAACAGACGTCACGAACACGCAAAACCTACGCTAGGCGCGAGGTCCGCCGCCGACTATCCTCAAGCCTTCGAGCAGCCCGGAGGCGCTCTAGAAGACGGTGGGCGGCGCGGCGCCGCCAAGGCCGCCGGTCGGGTAGAGCGCGTCGACTCCGAGGAGCTCGTGCACGAGGCAGCCGGTGATGCCCATCATGGCGGCGCGGCCGTTCTGGCGCTCGGCGTTGAGCTTGAAGGCCTTGGTCTCCGGGTCGTCGTAGCGCACCCACGGGATGCCCGCGATGTCGCCGGCCTCCTTGTCGTCGGTCTGCGCCTCGGCGAAGGGGGACGCTCCGGTCTCCTGCATGCACGTGAAGAACATGATCTGGAACCATCCGAAGGTCGGGACGGCCTCGAGCGACGCGAAGCAGCCGGCCGGCACGTCGGAGAACTTGACGCCGAGGGACGGCGACAGGTAGCCCGGGAAGCGGACGCCCGCCTCGATGGCGATCACGTGCAGGAAGCCGAGCATGGCCGCGCGGCCGTGCTTGATCTCCATGATCTAAGGGGAGGGGGGGGGGGCGGTGTGCGGTCAGTCTACAGGCCTGCGGCAGGCCAGTGGCAGCGCAGAGGTCTGGCAGCAAAGGAGGCGGCGGCACGCACCTCGTAGCGGCGCATGTCACGGGTCTCGATCAGGCCGAGCGGGTCATAGACGCCGAGCGGGGGGAGGACGCCGAGGTCGCCCTCGGAGAACATGGTGACCGCCGACACGCCACGGGTGGGCATGCGCATGGCCGGCGCCGAGAAGGCCTGGACCGACTCGAGGAGAGCGAGGGCGACGACAGCGATCATTATGACTGCGAGGGTGGGGAGTGGTGCGGGCGGCGGTGAGAGCTCGGGCTGGCCGTAGCTGGCACAGGTCTGCGACTCGGAAAGTCGGGCGCACCTGAAATTAAAGACGTTTTGAGTGGCTATTTTTGGGAGCAATCTGGGGGCGTTAATTTCGCGGTGATAGAAATGAAACCGTCCAGTATTAGTACCCCATAGTAATACGTGGGGGGAGGCGAAGGGTACAGTATACTGGCGTGGGATCGCACGTCGTGCTGTGGGTCGTGTGTGGGTCGTGTGGGTCGTGAGAATGGCGAAGACGGGGGAACGGAGACGGACGGTGGCGCGAGGGTTAGCCCCAGATCATCGATGAGTTGTTGTTGTTGCATTCATTGACGAGATAGTGATTGCGTGATTGCCACTGACTAGCTAGACTGTGTACTGTGTACTGTGTCTTGCGGCCTTTACAAGATATTGTTTCACTTCGAGGCTTTATTGCACAATAATATTTTTTGCAAACACCCCCTTTATTGTGCAATACATTGCACAATATCACCAGTTATTGCACCCCCCGCCCAATTTTGAGGTGTTTTTGAGGTGTTTGTAGTTTT
>Ga0209390_10009414_pt1 | contig 11725 bp, 7 predicted proteins | sample BON01_FD_187212 | JGI IMG/M metagenome (GOLD analysis project Ga0209390, IMG submission 187212) | Freshwater microbial communities from Lake Bonney liftoff mats and glacier meltwater in Antarctica - BON-01 (SPAdes) (version 2) | ecosystem: Environmental > Aquatic > Freshwater > Ice > Glacier... | reverse complement strand
ATATATATATATGTGTATATATATATATATATGTATATATATATATATATATATATATATATGTATATATAGTTTGCACGTAGAAGGGATCACTTCATGTCTCTCCTTCAGCACCCATTCGTTGAAGCCCTTGCATGAAATGGATCGTGTCGCAGGGCTAGAATTCGGAAATTCGAAATATTCAATAAAGTTCCTTGGACATTTCCAAGAAAAATCCTCCCTGGAGATTCGCAACATCACTGCCAGCGCCTTGAAAGATCATTTCCGTGTGTGTTGCTTTTATTTCATTAACCAATACTGGGGAATCGTTACCGTCCCGAGGTTCGCGAGCGAGCGAGCCACGGGGGTACGCACCCACGATTGAGAATCGTCGACGTACCTCCTCACCCTGTCCTCATTTAGACAACTTGGGATGGGCTGTTCCTCGCCCTTCACCTAAATCACGTTGGTGGTTATACCAATCCCCTGCTCTTCCTTTTCGAACGGACCCACAACTACCCTGTTGATGACCAAAGGCTTTTGCCCTGGTGGCTTCGTTGTCTGGGCGAGTCCAAAATTCGTTCGGCCTCATTGGTGAGGGTCCTAAATGGTACGACTTGGGTACTGGGGTCCCAAGGTCTGCGAATGCCTCCACCTCCCACGACTAAGCACAGCAGCACTTCTTGTTTTAAAAAAAGGAAAAAATAATCCGAAGGAGAGAGACCTGCCCCGGAGAGATCAAGGATACACTGGCAGCTTTTCGCATTTGAGAGCTATTCAGCCTGACAATGAGCCTGTCGACCCCGCAACAAAGCAGAACCACTCGGGTTTTTCAGGCCGGGATATTGACGAGTTTAGAATCTGGGAGTTTTGGACCTTAGACTGGGACACCACGAGTTTAGACTCCTCTGGGAGTGTTTCATTGGACTAAATACAGCATTCAGGGGCAGGTGGCTACGTGCGGTGTTGGTGGGAACTAGACCCGAATCAGTGTAATGCGCATTAGCTACAGTTGTCCACTACTAGTGGGCTCAGGGTTTGAGGGCTCAAGGAGCAACCATGTGTGGTTGGGAAAGTCGTTGTCTGTGTCTATATCGTAGTTGTCCAGAGAAAGATAATGCGGTCGCCCAGAGCTACCATCATAAGGGTAAAAGAGAATGAAGTTGATTATCTGCTTAAACACCTTGCGTTCGGGATCAGTGAAGATAACGACTTCTGGGAATCTTTGGCCCCGAATTAAATCGAATTAAGGAAATAATTAAAACCGCGTGGAGCGCGGTTTTTTGATTTCGCCAGTAATGATTTCGACAGTAAGTACCTAGTTAGGTAATTTCCGGTCTGGGTCGAGCCTATTTGGTGTACCAGGCCAAGTCGTACGACTTAACCGTTCTTACAAGATCGCAAGGTCACCAGTTCGAACCCTGCTCACCGCGAATCCGTCAGTGGCCGGATGAAATAGGGGGGCAACATCCGTTCGAACTCCGCTCACCGCGAATCCCCCCAGGGGCCGGCTGCAGCATCAGGGAGGGGCAACACCAACCGTGGGAACGGACGAAAGCCCGCATGCGGGTACGCCTGCTAGGGAGAGCCCTGCTCGGTCAATTGGTTGTGGTGGCCTTTAATTACGATTTTGTGAGAACGGATTTGACCGGTAAGCTATCGAAGCATATTGATGCTCCGGACCTAGGTCCGAAATTACCTAGCTAGGTAATTTCCAGTCCGGGTCGAGCCTATTTGGCGTACCAGGCTAAGTAGTACGACTTCACCGTTCTTACAAGTATATTACGCAACATATGAAATAATATTACACAACGTATAGTTTCATTTCGAGATTAAACATGGTCACTAGTATGCTCTTATTTCCTTGCAATCCTTGGTTTCTACAATACAGTATTTGGCAAAATCAATTTATTCAAAGAGTGTCTGGAATTTGTGTTTTGACTATTAAATTATTGCCGTGGCATTTTCTCGAGGTCAGACATGAACAGTGCGGATTTTGCCAGTAGCCGTGGTGGCATGGATACTGGTTGGTAATGAGACAGAGGAGGAGTCATAACTGCTATCCGACATGAGGCAGCATCATCATCAGAGGACAGGTCTACACAAACTGGATGTAGGGATGTGACATGTATGCAGAGGGCATATGCAAACTCAGCACAGAGTGGGGTTGCTTCCGTAATCCACCCCTTTAAGCCTTTCTTCAGCACTTGTGGGGGGGGGTTGTATTTGTGTCATCTCTTCTGGTATGAAGGTGGCAAAAGGGGGGAGGTCACGTAGTCGTGTGAGCCCTTGGAATGGAGCAGTGAATTTTTCGAATAATACCTTTGTTGTTGAGCAGTGGCATATGATGTGGATGTCGTCTGTACGCACTGTTATGTCTGTAGCGACATAGTGCGGGCACACCCTGTCTTGGTAATTTGCTCGCGGATGTCTGATTGTGTAGTGAAGGTGGGAAGGCATGATGTGGATATTATACTGAGTTTGAATTTGAAGGAGCTCGAGTTAATAAAGGCAAGATTGATGAGTTAAGTACTACGGTGAGGCTAGCTTATACATGCTACGTTTGTGTTTGTTGTGAATATTGCCAGTGTACATATGCTCGCACTCGCCCTGGTGGGTCACTCAGTGCAAGCTTGAGATGATTTCGCCATTGGTCAGAGCATTAAGACTCAAGGTATTTCTTGTATGACTTCTCTTTGTCACGGGGTTTTGCCAGATTCACATTTCTTATCAGAGGGGAAGCAAGGTCTCGTTGTGCCGGGTCCACGTGGCATATTGCAGACTGCATGCGGGCTTCAAGTGCGTCCAGGGGCACAACTTGTAATATGGGCTGCCACAGTTGCAAAAGGAAGTGCTTCGATTGATGTTGCTTTTATACTTCGTAAGAAATAGTCTAGTAGCTTTGCTAAAAGCTTTATGTGCTCGTGGATAGCGGCACTGGCAGGGGGAGAGGAATGCAGCCTGAATCCAAGTTGTGCAAGCTGCAGGTTCTGTGTGATGTACAGGGGGGGAATACCCGTCTCAGCGAGTAGTGCTGAGGGGTGAACATATACATGCAGTGTGGTAATGAGAGACTTGTTGAGACTAGCCTGTAACGTTTGAATTTGTAATTCATCTGAAATGTAGCGAAGGTAAAGTAGGAAATGTGAAAGGACACATGATTTCCACAAATTTAAGCATTTCAACGGGCGAGCTGCAAAGGGCAGGGCTGGGGTGGTGCTTGTCGTACAGGGGGAAATAGAAGACAGCGAAGGTTAAGGATCGGCTTTTGTTTGCCTTTTTCCTGAATGGATGCCACTGCGGCTTTCATAGTCAAGAAACGCGCGAAAATGGCAGGAATGTGAATCCAGTTTCGGAGCATTGTCTCCGTGGCTCGCAGCCTGAGCCGGCCATGAACCAGGTGGAATGGCTCTACACCAGTGCAGATGAGTGGGTGTTGTCTAGACGGCGCGCTGTCGTGATGGTGTGATGGGCTGCTGTTGGTTTTGGTGGTTCTGCGCTCTTGATGTGAATCCAGATGTAGGACCGACATTCGGACTCGGAAAGCCGGAAGAATCCAGATCCACTAAAGCGCAGTATACTTGTAGACCGTATATGTGTAAACAGTAAATTTGTCTATACATATGCTGAGCTGCGGGTTTTGGCGATCTGGGCTGACCGCCTTTCTTCTTTTAACATGTCTTTTTTTTGGAGAAAAGTAGAAGATGTGACGACAATCAGCAACTTTCAGTCATTCACTTCAGTGAGAAAAATAGACTGCACCTTGAGACTTCCAAAACAAAACTACTATACTATTTCTTTATGAGCAATAATAAAAACAATCTTCATTCATTGATGGGGTTGAGTCTGAGTCCCAGATATTCAAACTGTTTTACTTTTTGCAAGACTGTGGAGAGAAAAGATGGGTATTGATGGTGTGTCTGTGTGGAATTTGTATAATATGGATACATGGATAACATCCAAGACGATGTAAAACAAGTTTAGTTGGTGACAGAGCGGGACTGTCTGTCCTGTCGCCCCAGTTCGATTCCGGCAAAAACTCCCAAAATCGAGGACTCATATCTACATTTGAGCACATAGAGCTTCGAGCAAAGCTATTAGACTATTTTTTACGATGTAATAAAAGCAACATCAATCAATCAGAGAATATGACATGATGCTGGCCACAGTTTTTGACTCTGAACTTTCCGTGGTCAATTCCGTGCATTGTGGGATTGTGTGGTTTCATGAAAATGCATCACTTTTGTTCTGTCAGTATTGGATTGCATTCTGGCCTTTTCGCTCCAGATCTGCGTTTATGATCACCACCTGGAGTTCGTGTGCATGAGTTGAGATGAGGCATAAATCATCAATATAGAGTATCCCCTTTATCCACCTGAGTTCTCCATGATGCGAAATAGCAGCATTAGGAAATTGCGCCTTGAGTTCATGTATACGGCCAGCCCCAAAAATCCCGAATAGAGTAGGGCTTAACCTGCTACCCTCAGGTACCCCACGCAAGATGTCAACGCTGCTGTTTTTGGAGATCCGTGGGTGTAGGATCGAACCTTGACGACTTGCTGCTTTCCGACCGGGCCTGAGATGCTTCCACATTCTGCTACAATGTTTTCCATACACAACAATAATAGAAATTTTCCCGGGCCTGGGTAGATGCTTGGGAAAGCGGTCGAAAAATCGCAGAATGCGACATATGTTGCGAGGCCATTCTGTGATATGTTGTATTGTATGATAGAGAGCCTGAGCAGACAATATGTTGCATCGTGGATGTGTCGGCCAGGTTGAGTTCCAGGTTGATTTTTAATGAGTGTACTAAGTGTTCCTATAAATTTTGTCAGCCGAGACATCAGGATTCCCTCAGAAAGTTTAGCTAATGCACTGCTTAGATATATGCCACAGTATGACTCTGAGGCTTGGTCAGCCTTAGATTTGGTGCTACCCTCATAAATTGGCTGCATAAGTGACATCTGTCACGCTGTTGGTTGGATTTCATGTGCCCACAGGTTGCTAAAAATCCGATGTACAAGTTCCTGAAGTTTAGAACCTGCTTTCTTTCTTTCTTTCTTGGGTGGTGAATACCCAGCTTAATCACTGGACTAAGGCCGAACGTGAACACATTCACTTTGCTTGTCCCAACTGCTTTTAGTACTGTAAATTATTTTTAGTAGACGTAACGGTCGCGTATTGGGGGCTAGTAACGTCAAGCCTATTTGGGAAAGGAGTTAAAACGATCCCATACAAATATGGCCATATACGTGTAGGATTCGATTTGAGTCCTTCTTTAACTTCAGTCCCAAGTTCCGTTTTTTCTTTCTTTCCCATACTGATAGTTGAGGAAAATATGTGCAACATCCTGGGACTTGTTAAGGTCGACTTGTTAGGGTTGTTGGAACTTGTTAGGGTCGACTTGTTAGGGTCGTAAACAAAGAAAGTTGGGGATTTCCAAGATGATTTTGCTGGCGTTCGGCATTGGGTAATCTTGGTTGCTCCAAGAAAAGTACGAAAGATCAATTAGTTAATCGAGGTTGGGACAAGCGAAGTGAGAGTGTTAACGTTCGGCCTAAGCCGGTGGAAAGGATCTGATTAATCACTAAGGACCCAAAGAAACTGTTCCGTACTGTTGCCGATCCATATTGGCCGACCCGCTAGTGTTTAAAAACTTTCTTTTTTTCTTTCTTGTTGTTTGAATCCCCCGGCAACTTAATCACTGGACAAAGTGGGTGGTGCGCACCCAATTAATCAACAAGGACCCAAGAAACTGTCCCGGACCATTGCCACCCTATAATGACCGACCCGCTGGGGTCAGCGGGAAAAAACAGTTAACAATGTTTGTTGGCTGGTATGCATCCTCGGGCTAACAAGTTCCAACCATCAAGCCTCCTTAACTACCAATCAACGTAGCACTCCGTGGAATGGTGCCCCCCCACGAGTAGGTAAGGCACCAAATAGACCCGGTGTCCTCCAAGCAGTGCCCATCAATATTGTGACCTAGATGCTCTTCTGTGATGCGCAATCGAGAGACAGCCCTCGTCCACCTCTTAGTAGCAGATCATAGACCAACGCACTAAAAGACAGAGACGTAGACCATGCATGTACAGAAGAGACAACCAAGACAGCAAAGGCAAGCAGGGGACATGGGGTTGGGCACTGGGCCGCGCCTTGGGGTACCATCGAGACTGATACATCATGTATAAGAATAAAAGCAATCATCATCATTGAAACATGTTATGTTTGAGGAAAACAGATTTACAATGGCATTCAATGGGTAGGTCTATCGTACCCGATTCCAGAGTTCGGGGGACTCGAAAGCTGATACATCATTATCATATTTTTAGAAAAACAGGCACAGCATGTACACATTGCAAGACAAGTACGCCACTGGGTGGCGTACCTGGGTGGTGTACACACTGTGCGTGGGGATACCATCAGCAAACTTTAATATGTCACAAATTTCACGCCAAGCAATTCTTTCTCTCTTTCTTTCTTGGGTGGCGAAGACCCAGCTTGATCACTGGACTCAGCAGGTGGTGTGCACCCAATCACGTAGGACCCAAAAAACTGATGCCATGCTTTTGTTTGTTTGTTTGTAAAGCTGTCACACCGCTAACTGTCCCATTCTGTTGAGAACGCATAACAGTGCTGCACAGTAATAACCAACAGGGTCGCCGAAGCGCCTGGCCCTTGGGCACTCCTGTTTCAACGGTTTGTTGCTTCTTGTCTTGTTTATTATAAACACCACAGTGTTTACTCTCCTAGTACATCAGGAACGCTTACAGATAGTGCGCAGTGATGAGGTGGCTCAGAAGCGCTTAGGCGTCATTGCTGAATGTCCACCCGCAGTTGACAAACGTTGGGTCATTCGCTCCCACAACTTAGTTTTTGTTTTGGTTTATTATAACCGCCACACCGTTAGCACTCCAAATACAGCAGGAACACAAACCAATAGTGCACGGTAGTAAGGTAGCCCGGAAACGCCCGACCAAATTCAATGGCACTCCCGCAATGGACCTACTTAGCAGATGGTTGGTTGGTTGGTCTTTTTTTTTTTGGTGTTTTGCTGCCACACAGCTAGCGCGGCAAGTACAGCAGGAACGCACACAGTTGATGTGCAGTAATAAGGAAGCCCGGAAACGCCTGGCTGAAGCACTCCTGAAATGGACCTTAGACTTAAAGGCATACGCATACACATATAGTCAAATAAAAGAGAATTAGAACAAAACACACATCAAGAAACACGGAACATGGATGAAGAACATACACCTGAAACAATAATTAGTGTTTACAGGTTATCGTGTTGATTTAATTCTTTCTTTATAGATTTCATTGTTTATTTAATGTACTCCGAGTCAAGTTGTGATCACTTAATTATTTAATTTATGTTTCTCATGTATCTTGTGAATTGATTTTTTTTTCCCTTTATACATTCATCATGTATTTGGAGTATCTTTATTTAATTGATGTATTTGTGTATTTTGCATGTGTTATTTTCTCATTATTGTGTTGATAACTTTGTTGAGAACGGTAGACATTGGACTGTGGATGTATATTCCAATGAGTATTGAAAACTATCTACCTGTAAAAGGTCAGAAATATGAATGGAGATGTGTGTGTGTATTTTTTGATTCAAACACAAGTACACGCAAGTAAGGAGGCATTACGTATTGGTTCCGGAGTATACACAAACATGCAACGAGAGTTTAAAGTTGTTGATACAACGGAAATAGAGTCATATGAACAAAGTTGTGTGTACAACAATAGTCATATGGGTGCATGTTTTGATATTGAATAAGGTGGTTATGAATATGGAAGAACTTTAAACACACAACGCGCCCAAAACACAGATAGACAGACAAGTAGAGAAGAGAACATACACGCGCGACACAAACTCAAGAAACAGGCAAACAGATAAGGAATGTGCGTGAGGGACACCAAGGCTATCATTGGTACAGCGCCATGGTTGGGGATTCACACTCAAGTGCCTACGCAACGGGTAGGCTGTTGAGGACAGATCTCTGAGAGGAATATTTCGGGAACACTATTTCACAAAATTATCTGACACGCCATGTGGAGGGTGTGGGTGGGAAGTAGGAGTGTAGTGTTGTGGGGTGAAAGGTGCAAGAGGTGGGCGCGAGTATGAGGAGGTAGAGCGTTGGGTGGGAGGTGGGTGTGTAGTGTCGTGAGGTGAGAGGGTGAGCGATAGGAGGTTGCTTGTGTGTGTGTGGGTGAAATGACTTTTCGCGCCAGTTTCTTTCTTTAAAGTGGGTTCCCACCAAATCTGCAAAAGTACAAATACAAAAAAAAATTGAAGGAAAACAAAAACATGTCACACCAAAAATTCTGAAACTACACGTTTCCTAGAAAATCAAGTATACAAGAATTTCAACAGAACAAAACTGAGGCAACCAAATATGAAAAAATTAAACCAAGCCTAATCCACTACGCTGCTACGCGCCGGATGAGAAGGCGTGAGGAAATGGGAGAAAGTGATGCAAGACGTCGGGTTTGACAAGTGAGTGTCGAGGGGACGTCACTTGTGACAGTCTGGGGGACGTGACATAGAGTCACGGCACTCATGACGTCAAGAGATCTGTCGGGAAGGTCCGACGGATCTAGATGAGGAAACGACACCAAGAGGGTCAAAACTGCACAGTCATGTCGGGTCATATCTACGAGAGGGTTTTTACTACAGTTGGACCGATCATCGAATCGATCCTGGTCAACTCAAACCCTATGTATGGGAAGCAAATCTGTTTGTGCTGGTATGTAGCTTGGTTGCGTTCGCGTCGTGGCGAGTCGTGTCAGCCCCTCGTGAGCGTGTTGTGGTGAAGAGCATGCCCAGGCTGTTTTTGAGTCCTTGGGTACAAGAAAGAGATGAAGAAGCTCCAAATTTGACCAATTCAAAGATTTATTGGGTCGAATTGTTGACACTTGAATATTTCAATTTGTCGATGCGACAAATTCCAAAGTTTCAATGTGATACCTTGAATCTTTGATTCGGTTAAATCGATGAAACTAGAAAACGTCAATTTGTCAATTTGACACATGGAAAAGTTGCGATTCCACAAATTCAAAGTTTCATTGGGTCAAATTGATGTCATTTGAATATGTCGATTGGTTGACTTGACAAATTGAAAAGTTTCAATTGGACAAATTGAAAGTTTCGTCTTGTCTGATGATTGAAACATGAAAATGTCAATTTGTCGATTTGACAAATTGAACAGTTTTCAATCTCGCAAATTGAAATTTTGGTGGGGTCAAATCATCGATTCTTGAAAGTGTCAATTTGTCGATTTGACAAATTGATGAGTTTCAATTTCACAAATTGAAAGATTCATCTTGTCAAATCGCTTGAGCGATTTTGACAAATTGAACTATAATCGAGTTGACCCGGCGCAGCCTACCTTTGGAAACATGATTTTCCACGAAAACATAAACAACCCATTTTGGTATGAAAATGACGATTTCAACCAATAACCAAAGGGTTCTACACACCACAAAAAGTTGATGAAAGTGACTCCTGTGGAAAAATGGAGGGGGCAGAATGGAAACAAAAAGAGGTTGTATATATATATATATATATATATATATAGTCAGCGCGCGAATTACATTAGGAACGCACACAGGTGGTGTGCAGTAATAGGGAAGCCCGGAAGCGCCCGGTTTGAAGGCACTCCCGCGATGGACCTTGAACTTAAAGGCTTTTTTTCTTTTTGTTTGTTGGTATAAAACCTATACAAGTCACATCCTCAGCCACCGAATAGATTTTTGGTTTTTGGTTTGTTATGCTGCCACACAGCTAGCAACTCAATTACGTCAGAGACGCATACAAGTGGTGCGCAGTACTAAGGTAGCCCGGAAGCGCCTGACCGAATCGAACAGCACTCCCGCAATGGACCTCGGACACATGAACGTTGTTTTGAAGTAGACATTCGCATTCGCAGATATACACACAAACGAGGAAGAGAACAGAAACCAAATGCATAATAGCAGAATAGCTTCCTGTACGCTTTTTTTTTTTGTTCACAGGGGGGGGTTGGTTGGGGGGGGCGTTGAGTCGCTGGTCACTGTTCCGTTTTTTTTGTATTTTTTTTGGAATCAATCTGACGCAATAGCCATGTGTGCGACGTCAAACACGCAGGGATAACCTGATATGCTGTAGCTCGATCAGGCAATAGTTGTGCAATCACACATCAATACAAACCTGGCCCCTCCGCACCAGTCGACAAGCTTGATCAGGCAATATTTGTGCAATCACACATCAATACAAATCTGGCCCCTCCGTCAAGCACTTAGCTCTGTGAGGGAGTCAACATGGCAGACGTGAAGGTCAAAGTGGCAAAGGTCGCAGTGGAGTAGATGGACTCTGAATTCACACAACTTACCATCAAACATTCAAACGAACGAATCAGTCAAACTACTTCAAATATGCAGTATGCAAACCCATTTGCAAACATGCCTTGTGAGAACATCATGAAGGGCTATGAGAGACTCCCTCCTATGATGAAGGGCTACGAGAGGTGTAGTAAAATGCTGAGAATATGGAGGAAAAATTCGCTGAAAAGAGTTTTGTCCTTTTCACGAGAATACTGGGTTTACTTTGACATTACTTCAAAAAGATCCTCAGAATTCGAATTCTGAGGAGAGTTCGGAAAATCGAGAGACTTTTTGCTGGAGTAAATTTAGTCCTGCGACCGGCCTTAGTCCTGCGACCGGCGTCAAGGAGGAGATAGTGCAAAAAGGAAAAACCTCGTAGAAGAATACTCCCAGCAGGTGCAGAGTCTGGGACCCTGGCGAGTCTGGTCGTCTCCTGGTACAATAATACCCCCGGATGGGGGACCAGGCTGGTCTATCCGTCAGTTGCATGGTCTGGCAAACACAATCGTTGGTTTGCCTCTCACCCCAGTGCGAGGGTACCGGAACTACCTATTAGAGACTGCGCAAGAGGCTGTAACAATCGCGCGCAAATGTGCGCACAGCTCAGTCTGGTCGTCTCCTGGTACAATAATGCAAGAGGTGTGACAGCAAGGACATTCTTGAAGCGTTTTTATTTAGTTCTGGGACTGCACACAATTGCGCCTTGAGTCAACTGTTCCTATGCATCCACAACCCTGATCATTCACTGAACAACTATTTCTCGATTTTTCGTTCCTCAATTTTTGAATTTTGAAATCTATGAATTCGAGGTCTCCAGATTGCGTCCGTATCCTTTTCTTTTCTTTTTTACCAAGAAAACTTGAAGACACTCAACTTGAAAATCTACCAGAAATCTTGACCATGGGTGATATCTTGCTTTCTTGGATTCAAAAAGACCAGCCGCAGATTTCTGGAGTTTTCTTGCAAACCCCCCAAAACTCATTGGCACAAACTTGAATTATTTCACTCAGCTGTTTTCATTGAAAAATCTGGCAATACGAATGAATGATTTTGTTTTTAAGCTTTGTTTTGTTTCCCTTCATCGGGTCCCATATCCTTTTTACTTTTCAAAAATAAAAAGTAAGTCAGCCCAGACTGTGACCCATAGTCCACCTCGACTCGCAGCCTTGCTTTGATATGCATGTGCACTTTGTATACTTTGATATGCATGTGCACTTTGTATACATATATTACGGTCTACATGTACTAGTAGGCAGCGCTCCAGTCCATCTGGATGCTTGCGGACTTTTCAGGTGTTCTTTGTTGACACCTGGGCTCACATTAAATACCCCATACAATGTAGTGTGTGCGTACACGCAAAAATGAATTCGAGCTC
>Ga0209390_10009411_pt1 | contig 11731 bp, 19 predicted proteins | sample BON01_FD_187212 | JGI IMG/M metagenome (GOLD analysis project Ga0209390, IMG submission 187212) | Freshwater microbial communities from Lake Bonney liftoff mats and glacier meltwater in Antarctica - BON-01 (SPAdes) (version 2) | ecosystem: Environmental > Aquatic > Freshwater > Ice > Glacier... | reverse complement strand
TATATAAAGAACATGTATTTACATATATACATATATATATATGCATATATATATATATATATATATATGCATATATATATGTATATGTATATATACATATATATATATATATATAGATATGTCGTTTGGTCTTCCAATTCAGGATCCAACTGCTTGTATGACAGGTATATATAAATATATACTGACATATATATATATATATATATATACATGCACATATATATATATATAAGATATATATATTTATGTATATATTTATATCGTTTGGTCTTCCCATTCAGGATCCCACTGCTTGTATGTCAGGTGCATTTTGGCGCGCCCCTCATTCTCGCGTTATATTTACTCACACGTTTATATATGCACACATACAAGCGCACACGCACAAACACAAGCACATATACGCACACAAACTTAGACACACACATACGTTCCCTCTTTCTCAACATGCATGCACAAACATTCTCTTTCTCACGCGCACGCATAGATGGGCGTTTTCAATGCGCGCATTGCATACAAGGCATGCGCACCTCAGACGTGCCTGCAACTGTAGTATCAGAGTATCAGAACTCGTGTTCTCATATTGAAATGCATGTGCATCTGAATATATGTATGTGTGCATGTATGTATGTACGTACACATATATATATTTGCACGTATGTATGTCTGTTCGTATGTATGCATGCATGTATGTATGTATGATGTATGTATGTATGTATGTATGTATGAATGTATGTATTTATGTATGCATGCATGTTTGTATGTATGTATGTATGTGCACATATGCACAGCGATGCGATATGGCAACGTCAAAGTGATGGGAGAGCACATTCTGGACGAACGTGAAATTCGGCAGGCAGACGAGGAAGAAGATGATCGCCGCCGCCAACAATCGGGCAAGAAAGCGTCGTTCAAAGCTGGCGCCCCGCGTGGTGCGATCGAGGACGAGGGCGAAGATATGGAGGAGGCGGAATCCCTTTTTTCGCGCAAAATGCGACAGTCCCGTTAGTGACATTTTCGTGGCGGTAGAATTCGTCATGTGGCACCGGCTCGGCCTTGATGCCTTTTTTGCCGGCCATACTGGGGGGGGGAAATAGTGGGGTCAGCAGTGCTAGTCACTGAGGCTTATATGTAATGCTTTTTTGCCGGCCACACTGGAGGTGAAAAATAGTGGTTTCAGCAGTGCTGGTCACTGAGGCTTATATATAGTCCTTTTCATAACCCTCCTCGCAGCGCTTCACCAATCTGCTATAAGCCGCGCCCAGACTTGCTGCGAGATGATTTGGAAGTGTAGGTTTTGAACTAACCTCTAAAAAGAGCTCAACAATGAAACGCAGCCCACGAACAGTACGGGGTCTTCGCATGGGGACTCTTCAAACCGCCAGGGAGCGGCAAGAGGGTTGGCCAGTCACAATGAACAAGTTGGGCGAGGGCAACTCGAGTCTCGGGTGCAACACACCCACGCGCCGTCGTGTGCTCATGCCAGCTCCTATGCGTCATGGTCTTGGAGTGTCGCGTTGCGGAGCCAACGACTGTTGCGTTGCTCAGAAAGCGTGACTGTTAGTTCAAAGCTGCTGTTTTGTTTGAATGCCGCATGCATCGCTCTTCACAATGTGTTGGCACGTAAAGTGCGAAAACAGAGGGTGGTACAGCCCGTTCCGTGGAAGATGAGACTCGAAATGCTGAATTGAATGGTAATCGAAATCCTGAATGGTGGGGAGATTTTAGTCAACTGCAAATTCAAATTAAACAAGAATCTCAATTTGAATTTGCACCGCAAGATACCTCGAAATTCAAATCCAATCAAAATCTCAATTCGACTTTGTACCGTGACATACCGAGATATTTGATTTTCTCGATTTTGACTAGTTGACTGAAATCTCCCCAGCATTCAGGATTTCGATTACCATTCAATTCAGCATTTCGAGTCTCATCTTCCACGGAACGGGCTGTAGTGATAACGATCGTCCCGTCACGGTTTCTTGTCGAGCAAATTTGTATCACTTGTAAAGTTACGGCGCTCTGCTGTGTGCCGGTTTTGGTCGATCCAATGGCCCTGACGACACGGCATTGGTAATCTCTCAAAATAACTTCCACAACCTGAAAGAATTGAATCATGGCAGATCCCTTGTTTCTGCAACTTGAATGTTGATGATACAGTCGTAAACATGTGGTCCCTTCTTCAACCGCCCTACAACTCGAGCCTTTTTTGCATTGCTGCCTACATCTCTTCACCAACGCCAGCCAAGACGCAAAACGTTTCGCGAGGTGGATACGAGGGAGTCACGATATCTGAAGAGGGTGCACATGCGTGTAAGTCGCCAAGCAACTACTGCGAATTGCCCCGTCAGCGCAAAAGAAATCAACTGTACCTTCCAAAGAAAGTGTTTATTAAAGAAACACTCCTCTATGCAACGGAACTCTCCAGCTTTTTTCCACAAAAACTCTGGCGCAACAGCACCGCACACACGCCATGTATTTGGATACACGTGTTGAGGCATATGCACAGGCATGTGCGTGTGTGGGATGTATGAGCGTGTATGTATGCATCTAATCGTATGTAGAGATACAATGCAAATTATACACATGTATTCAGTGTATGTATGTCTGCAAATGTATTTGCATGCATATTGTACATAGTAGAAGCGGCGATGCACGCGCTGAGAACCCGGCATTGATAAGTGTATGAATAGGTATGCATGCGTGTGCACGCATACTCGATGTTTGCAGTGGGTCTCCCCGCCTGCGCGATGGACTTCTGATGAAAACAGACTTCATCATATGCACGTGTGTGCATACATGAAGACATCTTTTCTGCTCGAAGGCCAAACGTATGTCCATGAGACGACTCATATGAGAGTAAAGAAGAAGATGTCCGACAGAAGGCTCACCAGCCTTCTCGCAGTACCTAAATATATATCCTATTTGCTGCAGCTCAGCAAGTAGGAGTGCCCACGAAATGAGTCTGCTGACGATGGCGCCTCCTAAATGTGCTCAGATACCGACGAGCGATTCCATATCCTTATCTGAAGCGGCCATAGCAGCCGAGGAACCTTCCTCCTCTGAAGCTCTGGCCTCTGCTGCTGCCTGTGCAGCTTGGAGGAATGGCGCCGCACCTGCACGAGTCATGGACAAGGCGAACACAGGAAACCCGCCGTCGTATGATTAGAGTGCGAGCCACTCCACACCCTCTGCACGGGACTTCGAGACACACGTGAGCAGGGATGCAGCAGTGGGAACCATAGATTTCGTGTGCGGCACATACACTGAACACGGGACTCACCAGGCAAATTCAAGAAAGGATCGGCACCACCAGCGGCTAGAAGGCCAGGCATCAAGGCCATCGTGAAGTCGATTCCGCTAGACTGGGCCGCAGCCATCAACTGCTGAAAGTGCGCAGCACCACCCGCAAGTTTTGCCATTTCTGCTGCGGCCATCGGAGGCGGCGGCGGCGTAAGACCAAGAACAGCAGACATACCCAAGGCCGTGGCGCTACTGACGGCGCTCTTAGAAGAAGACCCGCCGCCCATTGCGCGCTGCGCGATCTGCTGGGCGCGCTTGTCGGCTTTTCGTTCTTCAACTGTGATTGCACGTTGCCGGTGCTGCTCTACCAGCCGCCTCGCCTGACCACCACACCACCAGCAATGCGGTCAGACAAGACTATTTTATGAAACATGTCAGGCATCTGCAGTGCTATAATTGGCAGCACAAGTTCCTCGTACTCACCTTCTGGCGTTTGTCAACCGTGCGCTTGGTGAGATTCAGTTGGACAAGCGGCAAAAAGGCAGACTTGCAATGGTCTAACAGGAAGCGCATCGTCTCCAATCGAATTCGCCGCGGCGCGTCCACCAACATCAACTGTATGGAGCCACTCTTCTGCACTGTGGGCTTGCAGGTGCGCTGCTTGTCAAGACCTTTTTGAGCCGTGAAGCTGAAGTTGACACCGCCCGTAACTTGAAGGTTGAAATTCTGGACTGTGTCGTCTTCTTGACACCTTTCCAGGCAGAGCTTGAGCGCCTCCATGTCTAGTCCATATCGCGGATCCATCACCTGCACCCCAAATCTCCCAGTCAATACCCCCTGCACCGATGAAAACCCACTGACATCCTTTCCTCTACACAAATCTTGCAGTCCCACGGCCTACGAACAATGAAATCCCCCGGCAGGAGTCCCCAGAGGTGACACGCGTGTCACCTTTGAGATTCGGTGTAATTGAATCTCCCAAGTCAATCCAGCAGACAAACGTGTCTTTGTGAAAGCTCACAAGAGGTATTTGGTTCCATCCTGGCATGTGCTGAACATATCTCAAAAATGACACAACCGAAAACACATATATGAAACCCCAAAAATGAAACCAAAAATCCTGCATCTCAAAATTGACAACACCCTACGCATAGTAAAACACCAGTAGTTGTCCCGAATTTCCAGATCGGTTCCACCCTGTGTTTTGGTCCCGAAATGGATGTGTGGGCCTCTGAGCAGTCCCAATACGGGCGGGGACAACCATCACATTTGGGCCAGAACAGACGCACAGATTCTCAAAGTCGCAGAACGGACACATTGACTAAATTGACGAAAATATTCGTCAATGTTCGTGAATCTGTCCGTTCTGCGTAAACTGACGAACATTAACGACAACAGCTCAATGACGCGCGTCAGCATTGTGGCTAAAGCCTCTCGCCGCCGCGCGCTATTGCGTCTCCGTATTAGCCAAATCGTCACCAATCGCGATGGAACAATGCAGAGAAAAATGCTGTCTGTTTGAAGCACAAAACTCACAAACCTCCAATAAAAGCAAAGATTCAGACCCACGGTGAAGGGGGGTTGTCGACTCCTAGATTCAAACTCACCGCATTGTCAGTGGCAGAAAACACGGAGTTGGGCTCGCAACGAATGTCAGCCATCTTGTAAAACTTGCCAAACACCTCTTGGAAAAAGGGAAGCGTGTCGCCATGCTTGCAGGAGCAGCCGTTGAACTGCGCTTTGTGCCGTTTCTCCGGGTCTGCATCACGGAAGCCAAAGAGACGCACCGAAGTGTTATGACCATCAGTGTCGGGGTCGCTCGTGTCCCAAACGTCCATGGTGATGGTTTGCACACCGCCAAAAAAGGTGCGTCCTTCGGTGTTGGAAGCGGCAGACTTCTCCTTGACGCGCACCTTGTAGTTGTCTGTGAGGATGAACTCGTCCTTTTTGAGATGCTCGCATAAACTTGCAATGGGCACCGCCGCGCAATCCTCAAAGGCAAAAGAAACTTTGATATTCGACGTCTGGATCTGCAAGTGGCCGAATTGGACCTCGTGCCCAAGCTCCAATTCGTAACGCCTCTTGAGCGCGTTCTCATCACGTTCGAGTTCAGGGTCGTTCGATTCATCCATGACAGGCACATCTGGGACGGGAGTTTTGGTCCAGGGCTGCTTCGACGACGATCCGCCACCCGCACCCAGCACACTGGAAAATGTGCCAGCGCTTTTTCTCTGTTTCGCACGTTTGTGAGTAGTCTTTTGTGTTCAGGGCACGCAGGGCGCGCGGAGTCGAAAGAGTTGGGCTCGCAGCGGCGAGGCGCACCGCGCCGATGCTGCCATCAGAGGGGCGCACTTTAGCGCGAAGCTGCCGCGCGCCACCTGAAGTTCCGATTCCTTCCCTCGGACGCCATCTTTCCTCTTTTTCGGGGTCCCAATTGTTGATGCGCTTGACATATATGCTCTGTGCCGAGTGTTTGTAAGCGCGCAGAAAATGCCGCAATAGCCCGAAAAAACACTAATTTCCGAAAAATCGGCGGATCAACGCATCTATTTATGCCACGATCCGCCAATTTTTCGGAAATTGGTGTTTGTTCGGGCTTTTGCGGCGTTTTTCGCGCTTTCACACACGCTCGGCACACAGCAAAAAAATCGGGCGTCTCAAACCCTTGGGCCCGGGCCCAGAAACAGAGGGAAACTGGCGTCCAAATGCATACGACAAAAAATTCGGGGAAACTGTACGGGAGTTTATCGACGGGAAGTACTACACAGGGGTTTGTCGACGGGAGTATTACACGGGGGTTTATCGTTGATATCATGGATGACTACATTTCACAGATAACCCCCGATGCCTTCATGGCAAGACCCCGTGATTTGGGTGTATTGGCGTGTTTTTGCAGGCGAATCAAAAAGTGGGCAAACAGGGCACAAATAGTGTGCCCAAAGATCGCGGACCAGTATGGTGTTTTTGACCATTCAGCCAGATCCGAAAAACAATATGATGTGGCGGAATATTCGACTCGAGTTGAAACGTGTGTATCCGACAAATTTGGCACCCGAGAGGCGACCCTCGGGGTGGAAAGAGAAAACGGTGGACAGCAAGGATGGGTGGGAAGACCTTGACAGGCGCAGCGCCCGCCTTGACTCCGCCAGTCTGCAGTTTTTCCCTCTGATTGTCTGATTTCTTGGTAGGCAGCACCCACGAACTTGCTTTCGGTTTCTTCCTGGCAGGCTCAGGTTGTTCTTCTGCGTGCCAACACAGACCAGGATACACAGATGCAGGCGCGGACAAAGCAACAGAGACAGAGACAGAGCAAACCCCAGATATGGAAACAGAGACACGTGAAGACATTTGGCATGTTACTCACCTGAAGCTCGAAGTCGATAGGCATTCGCATATATACCAAGTATGACGTGTATGAATTTATACGAGTGCTTTTCACCGCTGGAGAGCTGAGGACCGTAGGCACCCAAAATCGCCCCTGTGAGAGGGGTTACGATCCCCACGCTTCCTTAACCGTAAGGACCGTACCCTCTTGAACAGGCGCTATCCTCAGGTGATTCGAAACACAGGTCCCAATCAGTGAGGGCCCATTTTTGGGGTTTAACTACCCAGTTTAGGGGTTGATCTACCCATTTTGAAGGTTTATCTACTGTCCGTATTGGGGGTTTATCTACCCATTTTATGGGTGTATCCACTCCACATGTGAGGGCTTTCTCTACCCATTTGAGTGGTTTATCTACCCGTTTTAGGGTTTATCTACTCAACATTTTGAATATTTATCTATGGATAAATGATTATCTATGGACAAATGATTATCTATGGATAAATGATTATCTATGGATAAACCCCTAAAACGTGGAGCAGATAAACCCCTAAAACGGGTAGATAAACCCCTAAAACGTTGACCAACCCAATTTTGGTCTGTCCCTGATTGGGACCTACCCTGATGGTGCGCGGCAGCTGCGGGGCTAAGGCCCCTCCGCCGCCGCGAGCCCAAACGAAAAAAAAACCCCAGGGACACATGGGCGGGGCATTCTGCAGACTCGGCCGCGCAGACTCGGCGCGGCAGCTCAGGACAGCAGCAAGCACGGGGACACATGGATCCAATACGCACCCCAGCGAAACTTGTGCACGTAGCCGAGATCCTCCGGATTGATAAACTCCACCCTGGGGAGAGGAGCCGCGTAACGCTTGTCACCACTTGCCGGCTCAGCAGGCGGCGGTGGCACCACTAACGATATAGCGGGTATGAAAGCGGCAATGGGCGGAGGCGGGGGGCTTGCAGCCATAACTCGTGGCACCAGCTCTATTTCTGGAGGTGGTGCTGTCTCTGGAGGCGCTGGCACTTGCACTTGCTCCTTTGCGGCCTCCTCCTTTTCTTTCGTGTCCTTGCCGCTGGCAGGCTCTTTGTTTTTGGAACTCTGTGAACCGCAATATGTCAGCTTTTGCGGGCAGCAACATTTCTGACAGAGGAGTTCACATCCAAGTACACCCACCTTTGTAGCCACACCGGCGATCACAGCATAGTTTGTTTGTTTCTTGGCACGTGCTGGCGGCCCTGGCTTGGGAGAAGGAGCAGGAACAGGAACAGGAACAGGGGCAGGAGCAGGCACAGGCACAACAGCAGCTGCAGGAGCCAACGCAGGGCTGGGGGGAAGAGTAGCGGCTGGAGCAGAGGCTGGGGCGGGAGATGCACAGGCTGCAACGGCCTCATCCACAACTGCAGTCGCCGCAGGATCCTTCCCGTCTGCCTTGGTCCTGCACGCCACAGGGCACAAAATGCGTGAGATCCTGGGCAGAACAAAGCAAGGGCGCGCGGGAAACAGTGTAAGTACCTTTTTCTAGCGGGCTGCCCCGGAGGCACTGCCTCGGTGGGATTCTTACCCGACCGAGTGCCGGTGCGGGCAGCACTCATGGAGAGACTTAGCAGCACGTCGGCAGCATCAACTTCGGCCTCCATTGGCGGCGCGTTTGCATTTTTGCCGCCTTTCTTGCCGCTCTTGTCTTCGTCCTTGGCGTCTTTGTCGTCCTTGGATTTGGGGTCCTTGGGGTCCTTGGCAACAGCCTTGCCACCCTTTGCGGCGGTGCTGCTGCCCTTGCCCTTTTTGTTGGGAGGCGACACCCTACCGGAAGGCGCAATGTTGACGGCGGGGAAGTTGCCCTCTATAGACGCCTCGTCCGGAACGTCTGTCGACAGCTGACCCTGGCCCTGCAAGCCGATGGCGTCAACCTCCAAAGGAAGCTCTTGTGAAGACGTCTCAGGCATGTGGCTCGACACCTGGTCGGCCTCGGGGAGGTGGTCGAGGCTGCCAAAGGTGTCGGACTCCTGCGAGTTGCTGGCTTCCTGCAGCACCGGCTCGGCCTTGGAGCCTTTCTTGCCGGCCATCCTGGAAAAAAAAACAGCAGGGTCAGCGGTGCTGGTCAAGGAGGCAGATGTGGCGCACGCGCATGGAGAGGGAAGCACCCGAGGGGGGCGAGCAACACAGAGGGGCGCCCAACCTCCTCGCTGCGCTGCACCAATCTGCTATAAGCCGCGCCCAGACTTGCTCGAGCAAATTTGAACCGGATCGCAAAAGCTTGCGCTTAGTGCGACTACTGTTTATATATAAGTTGAGTAAAATTGAAGAATGCACCAAATAGACGGTTGATGTCAGATTTGGGAGGTCCTAATTTGCCCAAATATGGAGGATAGGACCCACCTAAATCTGAAATGGACCCTCCATTTGGTGCATTCTTTAAACTATAGCCAACTGTATTATGAACAATAGCTACACTAAAAACAAGCTTTGCTATCAACGTTGCCTGTGAACTAAACTTCTAAAAAGAGACTAAACAATGAAACACAGCCCACGAACAGCCCCTTGTGCCGAAGCTTTTTTAACGGAGGAGGGGCCGAAGTTGACCCGACACATGCACGATCCAAACAGCATCACCGATGCGAGCTCGGCGGGCCGCGTGCACCTGATTTTGCTCGTCTGCCAAATTTTCCGCAGCTTATCTTCTTCGCCATCGCACTGCAATCACGGCCCAATGTTTTTTTAGGACCGTGTCCCAGATTGGGACCAACAGATTTTGGGCGGTTGTGTTTTGGAGAAGGGAGACGACGAGCAAGGGGCGGCAAGAGATCAGCGCCAAAGGAGCAGTCACTTGCGCAGGACGGCAAGGTTGTAGAGGACAAGTGTCAAGGAGCAGACATGGATGAGTTCGGCGAAGGCGATGTAATCTCCCCATGACTGCTCCTTGACGCTCTGCTCCCAGTCTCTTGTCAGGCGTGCAAGACGGCGTGGTGTGGCACACTCGCCGACACCCACGTGCTATCGTGCATGCCTGCTCCCGTGTGTCTTGTGTTTTTTGGTTTCCCGCTCGATGTAGCTGGTGCTGCGGCCCGAACTGTGCAACTGACACCAACCGAGGTGTGTGCAATTGCGCAGCGTACATTTAACCAGGAGGAGGTGCAGCTGGTGGTGAAGGAGGTGAGATTGGGGGGTTTCCCATGTTCTGGTCCCCTCACGGGGGTTTGCCTATGTTCTGGTCCCCTCAGATTTGTTGCGTGGAGCGCGTGGAGTCAGTTTCAAGGTCGCTGCGCAGGGTAAGGGCGTTGCCTTCGGGCGGGCCCACTGGCAATGGGCATGCCCATTGCCATCAGCATAGGACAGAGACGATTTGGCCATTGCAGGCAGAGAGTGTACGTGTAACGGAATGGGTGGTAGAAATTAGGGTTCAGGTGTGTAGAAGCCTGAGGTGGTGTCTGGGTCGTGAGTGGATGGATGCATACGAACACACACAAAAACACACACACACACGAACCCACGCATGCACTGAGCATGCGCCCAAGCCTCATCTCACACACGCATGCAAACGCACACATACACACCCAAATGCACAACATGCCCGCGCAAACACACGCACATGCACACACAAGAACACACACAAGAACACGCGCACACACACATACACTACACCCCCCACACACGAGCGCACACACGATCGCACGTACACGCACCCTCATATGCACGCAAATATTTGCGCGCGCACACACACACACACGCAATTGATGGTTAGTATGTATCGTTTGCAGTCGGTTGAAACAGTGCTGCAGACAACAACGCCATTCACACATGCAAAGGTCGCACTATGGCAAGCCACTATTGTTGAAAATGCCTTAAAGCGACTCGCCGCGCAGAATAAGCCCTTCAAATACGTTGGTCAGTCGCTCAGTACACACTCACACAGTCACTCACTCACACACACACAAAACACACTGACAAACATTACACGCAGTAGCAGTGCCTTTAGAGCATGGGGCGCGGCGGCAAGGTGCACCGCGCCGAAGCTGCCGCGCGTCAGAGTAGGTCCAGTTGCGGAGTATGTATGTATACAAATGGATTTGCATATGTGCTTACACACACAGCGAGTATAAGTGTTATATGACACGCGCACATATTTTCGTGTGCGTGTTTGTGTGTGTATTTTTGTGTGTGTTTATGTGACGTATAGAGTCAGTTTCTTTCGTCTACGTGTAGGATGATAGTGTGTGTGTGCGTGTGTGCATTCGTTACATTCGACATGCGCACAAATACTTATTATGAGTTAGTCTCTTTTTTTGCATGCGTGTGCATATACCTCCCATATCTGAAGACAAGTGAGTTGACGGAAGGATGTGTTTCAGTTCTTTTTCCCTCTACTCCTCTCCCGCGTATGCTCCCTCTCTTCTTCTTCGTCTGTGTCTGTGATGTTTTCCTCTTGCCCGCCCCCTTCTTTTCCCCTCCCTGACGGTATCACTGTCTTTGTACGTATGTGGTTATGTATTTGCACGGTATCTTACATTGTGTTGCCCTCCACTACGGGGTGGCTACGATTAGTAGGCTCCTTAAAATTACACGTCTTTTTTGCAAAAGAGCCCTATAAAGAGAGACGATATTCTGCAAAAGAGACCTATAATTTTAAGGAGTCTGATAATCGTAGCCACCCCATATCCGCAACCACGATAGTAATCCGGGGTCAAGTGAAATGCATGACATCACGTTATACAGGGTGGCGAAGACTCATAGGATCCCTCATCTCATATTTCGCAAAAGTGACCTGCATTTAGTGGCTCTTTTGTGGAAAATGATCTGCAACTTAGGGGATCCTATGAGTCTTCGCCACCCTGTATGTATTTGCACGGTATCTAACATTGTGTTGCCCTCCACTATCCGCGACCATGGTAGTAATCCGGGGTCCAGTGAAATGCATGACATGACGTTATAGTGACATGCATGATATCGCAACATGCGGGAGGAGGAACTCACGCAGCTATTACACGACATATGAACAAGAGACACTGATAAAGTCGCACAAACACACATACACGCACACACACGCACATACACTATATTAACCTACACGTACACGAAACATGCTGATACTATACGTCACACACACACACATACACGCACGCACACACACACACACACACACACACACACACACACAAACACACACACACACA
>Ga0209390_10009408_pt1 | contig 11735 bp, 13 predicted proteins | sample BON01_FD_187212 | JGI IMG/M metagenome (GOLD analysis project Ga0209390, IMG submission 187212) | Freshwater microbial communities from Lake Bonney liftoff mats and glacier meltwater in Antarctica - BON-01 (SPAdes) (version 2) | ecosystem: Environmental > Aquatic > Freshwater > Ice > Glacier... | reverse complement strand
AAGCACTCCTGCGGCTTGCAGGGGCAGTGCTGATCGAACAACACGACGAGTGGGCCGCCAGCGACCGACGCTATTTCAGCGAAGCCTCCATGACTCTGTTGATGACGAAAACAAATCCAAATGAAGGGCAGGTGAACACACCAGAACTCATGACGGCATGATCAGAACACGAACCTGAGTAGAAAAAAGAAAACACACCACTCAGAGGGACGTCACCCGCATCGGGGCCGTTGGCCTCCAAACCTATCCTCAGTGCAAGAAAACTCTGCACGACGAACACAGTTACGCAGACTGCCCACCTCGTCATCCGTTGGTGCACATCCCCCGCCTCCCACTCCAGTTTCGCCCAGACTACACAGCCACGCTGCGAGAAAGTAGAAATGCGTGCTGTTGAGGGATTTCGCCCTGATTATTGGACCTCGAAGACCTTTCTGCGTTTTGGTTTCCCACTTGCATGTCATGGGTCTGAAGAAAAGCACCGAGCCCGATCTCTATGAGGCTCGCCAACTCATGCATGTCTGAAGTGCCAAAGGTGATAATCCCACCCGCAGAAGTATCACGGTGGCGATGATCAGCAGGCTTGGATACGTGGACTTTCTGGCCTTCGGAAACAGGAAGGGGAACACGCGAACGAAGAACACAGCGACGAGTGCCTTAACAACGACAATTAACACAACGTTGCGTGCTGTCTCAGGGCAGGTCAAGCTGTTGGAAGGACCCCATTACTCGGTCCTGGCATTGTTATAGCAAATCTGGGGCAGACCCCTTTGCTAGACTTGTGTCAAATAAGTGACCGCGCCGAAGAGAAAAGGTCTCGCGCCATGATTCACCCTAGGTATATGTCGAGGTCCGTACTCCATTTTCAATGCGCAATCCGGATACAGGCCAGTGCTGTAGTGAGTTGGGAGGTCTTCGCAAATGAAACCTCCGGCGCAGGACGGATAGCAACGGACTTCACTTGGCAGTGTCAAAGTTACTTAGACTTGGCGGAACTGTGGTCCGTTGAGTTAGGTTGTAATAATATTTTCGCGGAAAATGTGATTCAGAATGTGGCTCTGGAGGCAAATCCAAAGCTCCTTGCCGAAGCCCCCAGCGCTCTGAATTCAGGTGGAGTGTGAGTCGAATCATGACGCCAAACAATGGGAAGCTAGTCAGTCAATCCCAGACTGGTTTAGAAGCGACTTTGGATTTGGTCGAGAAGCCGCGGGAAGAACGGGATCTTATTGTGCCTGACTTTGACCGACTGCGATTCGCCTTCGAGGATAACGGGCATCATGCGGGCTACCTCTGGAACATTAGTTCACTGGCCACGGAACTCGAAGTCGCCAGATTTGGTGGTGCGATTCAGTTTGAGTTCGGCGTAAGTCATAACCCAAAATTTCGAAAGACGGATTCCCATTTACGGCCAACAGTAGACGGCGAAATCCTTGCAGTCGAGGGAGGGGAAGACTAATGCTACAAAATACTGGCGCTTTGAATGGCAACAGATTTCTTCTGGCTGCAGAATACGGGCACGACGGTGGTACGAGGGCTTATGTGAAAGGCCTTTTGGATTTCTTTCACAGACAGGGTGCTTATGTCTGTCTCGTATCATCCTTCTCCATTCCCGATCCAGAGATGTCCGATTACGCACAAAATTATGGGTTTGACTTAATTCCTTTTACAAGCTTCGCCCGCCAATTTGGTCTTGCAAAGTCACACACAACACCCACTGTTTGGTCAATTAGAAAGCATCGCCAGGAGATTACAGCATTCCGGCGGTTAATGTCTGACTGGAATCTCAACCAAGTAACGATCTCAGTCGGAACTTCCGGCGTGTTTCTAAGCGCCGCGGCAGCCGCCCAAAATCCATTAATGATTGCCCACGGATACCCCCATGGACGCAGGCAATCACTTCTTGGATCCATTTTGATGTCAAGAATGGTCCCATCTGATTTACTGCTTATTTCCACGTCTAACCACAGCAATGAACTTTTCAGAAAGGCATGGAACTCTCGGAAAAGAGGCTTTTTAGTACATAATATTTATAACACTTGTGGTCCGTTACAGCAAACTGCCCCATTCATTTCACGCAGTAATACAGTCCTCACTGTAGCGATGGTTGAGAGTCATAAACGCCCATTTGATTGGATCGATATTGCAAAGCAGACTTACGAAGCCACACACTTCACAGATCTCGAATTCAAATGGGTGGGTGAGGGTCCGCAAAGAGTAGATGCTTTACGGGCGACTGAGGGACTTGGGATTCATTATGCGGATTTTCTAGGGTGGCAAAGTAGCGTCGTGCCGTTCTACGAAACGGCGAAAGTGTATCTACAGACAAGCTCAATAGAGAACCTCAGCCTCTCCACTCTGGACGCTCTTCGCTATGGAGTACCTGCCGTCGTTACCTCAGCGGGAGCTTTGCCGGAAATTGTGTTAGATGGCGTTAATGGTTTTGTGGTCCCTGTTGGAGATGCCCCCGCGGCGGCGTCAGCCGTCAGTGAGTTGCTTAACGACGCCAAACTATGGAACAGGCAATCAGTGGCAGCGAGGGAGCTTTATCAAGATCGGTTTTCCCAGGAAGTCTGGGAACGTTCGCTACTGGAAGCGTACCTAAAAGCATCGAATTGAACTTACTACGGATGAACTAAGACTCTCAAATTGCCCGGACTCGCTCCAATGGATCCTGACACGAGCATGTGCTGTTGTCGAGCAGTCTCACTCGAATCAACGTAAACCCACGTGCACTAGATCCGAGAATCGAGAGTCGTTTCCGACGCCGCACCACGGAACCCTGGAATGCTTGACGCAATCTCAGTTTTGATTTGAGCAACAGTCACATTAATGGCCGGATTGTTGTTCCAGAAGTCAAGTTTGGGAATCAAAGCCATTGTTGCCAATGGAGAGTTGTCAGATATTAGTGAAAGATTGTTGGTCCAGGGAGCTACTTTCTCACCCTGCCGAGAAAACTCTTCAATTTCTTTCTCTCCTGCGGTGTCGAGCGGTGTGCAGACAAGGGGATATTGGTCGTTCAAGTAGTTGGCTGGAGAAGCCTTACTCGGATCGCGACGCCACTCATCCAGAGAGATTTCAACTGCCGTCTTTCCGAAAAACTCTAGAAAACGACGGCCTAAGTCTACGAGGTTTATCGGCTCGAGTATTCCTACACTCGGCACAACAATCGAACGACTAGTTGCCACCAAAGCATTAGCGCAAATCATTCCGGCCTCTTGAGGCGAGACAAAGTAACGGTAAGTTTCTAAAGGGGCACTTAGTGGCTCACCGCGCCCAATGCGGTTGAGCCATGATTCCGTGATGGAGCCAGAAGAGAATAATACGTTCGCAAAACGTGCGCTCGTGGTGATTCCTGTATAGCTCCACAGTAAGCTTTCCATCATCAATTTACTAGCCCCCATGATACTGGTGGGCTCTACCGCTTTATCTGTGCTGACGGCGAAAATCCGCGGTGGGACCGCCTTGCTAGCAAGTGCACAAAGGAGCCTCTCGGTGCCCGCCACATTCACGTCAAGAATTCGTAATGCAGATACAGGGTCACGCTCACTTCTAACGTGTTTGACAGCGGCAAAATGCAGGACTAGGTCTATATGGCCCATGCTGTAGATTGCTCGATTAAGGAGGGGGGAAGTAATATCAGCTAGGATCATTTGTATGTCTGTCGTATGTTCGGGTCGACGAGTAGTTGCAAGTTTTCGGGCGAGGGCGGCCAACCCGTTCTCTGATGCGTCGACTAAATATAGCCGTCGGGGCTTAGCTGCGAGGATGTGTGAGAGCGTGGCCTGGGCGATAAATCCTGCGGCGCCGGTGATCAGAATGACTGAACCGCGACATGTTTCGATAACATTAGCCTCGTGCTCGTCACCGAGCCTAAAGAGCCCACCAACGGGGCGATTCGTGCACTTTGCGGCCAACTCTTCGAGGTCAAGATCCAACTTAATCTTCATGAATTTCCGTCTATTCCACCTAGGAGAGTCAAAATGACCGAACGTGCCGTAATTCTAGCCGGGGGTCGCGGAAGACGACTGGCCCCCTACACGGCGATCCTCCCGAAACCACTCATGCCAATCACCGAGGGCAAGTCAATCATTGAACATGTCTTAGCTGGTATTGCATCTGCTGGCATCTCTGACGTCACTATTGCCCTAGGTTACCTGGGGCATCTGATTGAGGCCATTGTAGGTGGGGGCGAGCAGTTCGGACTCCGAGTGGTTTATACGCGCGAAGATCACCCGCTGGGGACAGCGGGGCCTTTGTCTCTGCTGGAATGCGTGAGCGAAAGCGACCGAATTCTTGTAGTGAATGGAGATACATTCACAAATCTTGACTACAGGCAAGTACTAGATCAACTACAAGGTTCTGTCGAGGCTGTCATCACTTGCGTTGAGCGCACCCTCAATATTGATTATGGAGTTATCCAGTTCGACGACGCTGGGCAATTGGCAAACTACGACGAGAAGCCAGAGATCGGCATGGTGGTAAGCACTGGCATATATGGGCTACGAGGGAGCTCATTGGACTTAGTGCGACCAGGAAGAAGCATGGACATGCCAGATTTACTTCGCGCCCTACAAGCGAATGGTCGACCCGTAGCTTGTTATCTAAGCGATTGCGAATGGAAGGACTTGGGACGGCCGGAGGACATCGCTGCACTTCAGCAGCAATTACTGTCTAGCGAAGACTGACGTTGTTATGTCACAGAAAAGTACACATGCCTTCGTCCTAGGATCAGGAGGCTTCTTGGGGCGGATCATTCTGGCGGAACCAGGCGCACGCTACAGCCCCTTGCGAATATCACAGATACATGACGAGACCGACCTTCCGCGTTTCGAGCACGAAGTCGAGAACGCCCTCGAGCACAATCCGCAAGCAGCAATAGTGAACTGCATCGGTAGACGCGAAGCTTCACCGGACCTAATGAAAGTACTGAACGTAGGAATTCCCGAGAGCCTTGTGAGAGTGACAGAACGGTTTGATGCCAGACTCATCCATTTTGGGTCTGCGGCCGAAACAACTCAGTTGGCCCAAAAAACAAGCGAGGGGATCCACTCGCCTGCTGCAGCAATTTCAGCATACGGAATCTCTAAACGAGCAGGAACGGAAGCCTGCCTCACCTACGAAAAAGCAACTGTGCTGCGCGTTTACAACCTGCATGGCCTCCCACATCAAAGCAACTCTGGATTACATCAACTATGTGGTATTTTGCGTGTGGCCTTGGGTGGAGGGGCGCCGTCGCCACTCATTGACACCACGCGCGATTATGTGCACTGGCAGACCGTCCGCATTGCCCTAAACACAGCCTTGGATTCGGATTCGTATGGCCTTATCGAAGTGTGCTCTGGGTTCGGCATCGCTATGTCTGAAATCGTAGACGGTCTGCCGCTAGATGTCCGCACGCAGGTTGCTGAGCAGCTGAAACCTCCCAATTACTTCGGGCCCGTAATTGGCCCTCGCCCTAGCCTTGGTGTTGAAGCAAGCAGCAAGTCAACTGTGATTGACGCCCTACGTGATGAAGTTATGACTTGCGCATCATCCTGAGAAGGGCTTCTGCAGGGTAGCTTCGAATCCCAGGAAACCTTAGAATTCGACGGTTGTTATCGACCTGACTGAACAAAGGCTTCCATGAAAATTGATTCTTCTGGCCTATTGTCGACTAAATTAAGATCGGGGCATGATCCGTATAAGTAACTGCACCGAACCGTTTGCTGAAACCCATTCGACAGCAACATCTGCTCTAAACTATTAGTGTTGTACATCCACCAGTGCCGATCTTTGCTGCGTTGCTGAGTCTCGAAAATTCGCTTCATAGTCACATCTGGTTGGCTCGAGTCGTACTCTGCAATTACTTGATCGAGGTCCGGAATAACAATACGGAATACACCCGTCGGCTTAAGAATCCGAGCGCATTCTCGAAGCATATTTCGAGCGACGGGATCCACTAAATGTTCAAAAACGTGAGACGAAAAAACTGCGTCGACGGATTGGTCCGCGAACGGAAACCGTTTACTCACGTCAAGGTGTTTAACTGACTTCCAAATGCCTGCGTCATGGTCGGCTAGTTGTGAGTCTGAAATTAGCCCCAACTTGTGAGCACTTCTCGGACCGAAGGGAACCTTTGAGAGTCGGATTTGCATTGAGATATCGGTGTTGTGCCAGCCCACTGTAGGCCGATTGTAGCAACCCAAATGGAGATGTATTTTAGACGATGAAGGGCTGAGACCTGTCTGGGGTTCCATATTCACAGAATGATCTTAGACGCAATCACATCCCATGTATTGACGGCAACTTAAAAGTAGACCAGAAACGGCAAGGTGGTTTCTAGCGGTCATTGCAATATCGGGTGTTTTGGGAAGGCTAGCAATTAGGAATGATCCTGTTGGCAGATCGAGGCGTCTTCGAATGTTGGTTTGGGCCAACGGTGAAGGAGTTGCTGACCTAGGCGCGAGTGTGATTGGCGTATTCACGAGTACGGATTTTTTAAAGCCGACCACCTTCGGGCTCTCCAATGCTCTTTGACCAATACATAAACTGTGACCCTTGAGCGCTTTAAAACAAAATACAAGAGACTCCGTTGGCTGTCCGCCACCCTTTTCGTTTCCACCCAGCCAGCTAAAAACCAACCATCTGAATTCCTGCTGACACCACGCAGGATGAAAGTGAGCGCTCCCACTAGATTGCCCTAAAATTTGACCGAATCATCCTGACTCACATTTGAGTCCGCAAATCCATAGGTTGGATATGAACTACTCGGAAACCATGGAGTAACTTGCAGTTTGGAAAGACGACGTAAGGCGATGAGGAAGTCATCACAGTGCGGCGGGTAGGCCACCTGGACGAAATTAATTCTAGTTAATGGCGAAGGCATCACGTTCGACTTGCTTTAATCCCTTGAACACGCTCTACAGTTGTTGCTCCAGCCGCTTTCTCTCCCATTTTCGCAGCCAATCTACGCATTGCCCAATGCGCCGCGGGCAAGCGCAGATCCGATTTGATCAGGGTTTTGGTGGCAAAAATCGGCGATACCCTATACAAAGACCTAGTCAACCTAAGTAGAACCGCACCTGCAATCAAGGTGACGTCGGCACGGCTACATCTTTGATCTATAGGTGATAGTTTCGCAAGCTTTTCCAGCCACACTACGGCGTCATGTACCTCCAATGGATCCCAATCCGACTTCACCCCTTCGATCAATAAACGTTGCGTCGACGCTTTCAATGGAGCCAACCCCGGGAACAACAGAGCCAGTGCCCTGTTTCTGACCTCTCGAGCCCCTCGCTCTTGTTTTCCTTCTGGTGCACTTGCCGAGGCCCCGGTACTCAAGTAGTAGAGCTCTGTCAATACTTCATCAACTATTTCTACTACCCCCAGTCCAGCGCACTCGAACCAAAATCCAAAGTCCTCCGCCGGCTCTATAGAAGGATCAAAAATAGCATTGGAATCGAGCACCAAATCCATCCGCATCATCACAGTTGACGTGGTAAGGACATTCCAAAACAACTGGCTTGCGGCTAAGAGTTGGCCACTAACTGAGGGTGTAACCGTGTGCGCCTCAACCATTTCTCCTTCTCTGTCTTCGTACACGCGCGAAGCGCCCCCACAAAGAACTGTGTTAGGGCTGTAGTCAAAGACCTCCACTTGCCTGATCAGTCTGTTTTTCAGACATGCATCATCTTGATCGAGCCAAGCCAAGAACTCACCCTTGGCTTCCCTGACCAGCCGATTGCGCGTCCATGCCAGTCCACGATTCTGACCGTTCTTTAGGAGTCGAATCCGGTCATCTTCCATGCTCTCAACTTCCGCGCATGAAGAGTCTGTTGAACCATCATCAATTACAAGTATTTCAAAGTCATCCATTGACTGATTCAACACACTTGAAATTGCCCTCTTAATGTACGGTGCACCATTGAACACAGGTATGGCAACGGTCACCCTTGGACGCTTCATGATTCGTTTGCGACCATTCGTTTGAGTCCCCCATCCAACGGTAGCGGTTGCATGTTCAAAGCCTCAATCATTCGATCGCTTCTGAAGGTCGTATCACGAGGACGAGGCGCGAGACCGGGAAAGAAAGAGGAATCCACTTCTTTTATCAAATGAGGATCGAGGTGGAAGGCTTTTGCAGTGGCAACAGCCAATTCGTATCGATTCACTCTCGTTTGCCCCGCGAGATGTATCACTCCTGCAACTTCTTTTTTCATTACTTGCCAGATTGCCTCAGAGCAATGAATATTATAGAGCGGATTTTCCCAAACATCATTTACCATCATGATTTCTTGATTGGCTCGAAGTTGTGAAACAGTAAAAGCGACTGGATTAGTGCGTTGCCCATGAAGTGGCCAGCCATACATCAGGATTGGCCTGACAACTGAACATCCGTCGTCAGATTCCAAGAACACGATCTCGGCCTCCTTTTTTAAGTGACCATACAGACTAAGAGGACGCGTTTCCGAAGCTTCTGCATATGGTGCTTCATTTCCTGAAAAAACTGCGTTGGTTGAAATATATATCACTTGAGCACCATGTTTTTTCGAAATACTCGCCAAGTTTTCTGCGCCCTGCACTATGGACAGCCGTCCAAGAATTGGATCTTTCTCCACTGCGTCTACGCTGCCTTCACCCGCCGCGTGGATAACTACATCAATTCTGAATCTGTCGAATATTCGATTGACGGCTTCTTGGTCCGTCACATCTGTTTGAACAAACTCAAGTGAATCGTTTACAACTCCCGAAGCCACTCCTCGACTGACGCCAATTACTCGGTCTCCTGCAGGAGCCGAACTGATAAGCGCCTGACCAAGGAGCCCCGTGACGCCCGTGACCAAAATATTTCTGTTTTGCATTGACTTCCATCCTTGAGGAACTAGTTGAGCCTGTGATTTCACTCCAGATTGGGAAAATCGGATGTCCTTCCAAGTCTAACCTGTGTCAACGATCGTCCCAAGAATAGGCCTTTTCGCTCACCGGAAAGTGTGCCACCTGAGCCGTATTGGACGGGTGATTTAACTGGAGAAGTGGTTAGGGATTCGCGCGTCGCTTCCTCGTGAGGGGTAGAGCCCGAGGGCGATTACTATGACAACGCAATGATCAAATCGCTCTGGGGAAAAATGCAAACCGCGCTTCTTGGCGGAAAGAACCGAGCCCCGTTGTGGAACTCAACCTCGAGATAGTTGAGTACATCGAGAATTTCCACAATGACGAGAGACACCACTCATTGCTAACCAGGCCCAGACCCAACGATCATGAAACCATCAACGCCAACTGACTGCAACTGATATGAACCCCGTCTATACGCGGGGGGGCAGATCATTAACAACGCGCTCAAGTATCATGCAAAGGCCATGAAGAAACTGCTGTTGTGGTGCTCTCCTGAGCACGCGCCACCCCCTGGATACTTCACTGTCTATTGGGCCCAATACATCTCTGAGCAAGAGCGCAAGGAAGGGAATGTTTCGCTTGCGGAGCTGATCAACGAGGACGCGAACTACTGGAAGCCCCGATACCTGTCATGGCTCGAAACTGTCGGGAAAAGTCCGTGCGGTACTGCGACAGTCGTTGATACCCTCCTCATCCGCCCTGGGCTTAGTTATTGGTGGATGACGATTCCGTCGGAGTTTTCCTTCAGTCCAACCTCCATCGCCTACGCAACCCTGCGCCTTTGGGCCCTCGCGCAGATCGCAGATGCCAACCATGTGGAAGAACTGCACGTGGACGGCGCCGACGCAGCGCTCGAAGAGGTTCTTACACTCTGGTGTAATAGAACCGGGCGCCAAATCACTTTCACTCCCGCAATGATTACGAACAAAGATGAATCGCAGAACGAAACCATTTCTTCAAGCTTAAAGAAAAGACTCCTTCCCCTTGTTCAAGGGCTTGGGTACCTAGTCCTGCAGTATCTCCGCTACTTCACTAGGCATCGTCAGCAACGCCCTGATAAAACCGTTGATGATTCTGCACTTACCGTCGTTGACTATTTTACCAATTTTGATGTGGAAGCAGCACACGAGGCCACTTACACATCAAACTATTGGGGTCCACTTACCTCGATCTTTCCCCCGTTGGGGCTAACGGTTAACTGGATCCACATTGACGTGAGAAGTACGGCTCTCCCCGACGTTCACTCAGCGCGAGCCGCCATTCGGGGTCTCAACCGAGGGAACAGTTCTTCTTACCACGTCCTTATTCAGGACTATCTGACGCTGCGAGTTGCATTTAAAGCGGCCGCGCAATACGTGCGGGTGCGCAGAATCACGAAACAGGTCGCAGCTCGACTCCCATGGGCGGATCCCGTAAGTAAGTTAGATGTTTCGCCGCTGGTCTGTTCTCGCTTGCATTCAGATTTTCAGGGCATAGGAGCAGCCAGCAATGCACTCTGGCTCTCACTTTTTGAAGAGGCTTTCGCCTCACAGTCAGCCCAGGGTGCGTGCATCTACTTAATGGAGAACCAGCCTTGGGAGCTAGCGCTCCTCCACGCACGGACGACTCGGGGCGGCAGCTCAAACGTTGGCGTGGCGCATGTGCCTGTCCGCACTTGGGACCTTCGATATGCGCTGGGATCGTCTTCTGGCCGCGATTCGAACAGTCGATCGCTGCCTGGACCCTCTCGTGTCGCCGTCATCGATCCGAAGAGTATCGCCATCATGGTCGACAACGGACTGGAACCGTCCTCGATCATCAAGGTTGAGGCATTGCGATTCTTGTCGCTCACTTCAACAACTGCTACCGCCTCGAACAATCGAACTGACGCATTCACTAACCAGAGAGTTCTTGTCTTAGGCGAATACGACGCTTTGATGTGTGCAAAACAACTCCAAATCCTAGAAGAACTGGTCCCATTGGCTAGAGGTAATTACACCTTCACGTTCCGACCACACCCTGTAAGCCCGATTTTGCAAGGGAGCCTCCCAGCCGGGGTATCACTTTCAGAAGCACACACAGTTGGAGAGGACCTAGCTAAATGTGATGTGGCACTCTGCAGCAACGTAAGTTCCGCATCACTAGATGCGAATTTACAAGGGATTCCGATCCTGATGTATAGGGATGGCCGAGGGTTCAACGGGTCTCTGTTAAGTGCTGGACCAAAAATGCAGTACATCAATAACGCCGCCGATGCAATTGCTGCCCTCGGAAAACTTGAGCTAAACGGGGGGCCTAAGCCCTTAGAGCAGATCTATCCAATGTACCTAGATTGTGGCCTAACAAAATGGCGGGCTTTGCCAGAATTGGTGATTGGACACGCAAATAAATAGGTCCTCTACCTTAGTCATGCGAGTGCCAAAATCATTGGCCAACTAGCATCCGAATCGTGTGTAAATGTTTTAGGAAAGGCATCGCATGAACATTCGCTACAATAATGCGGGACTATCGGACTACTACTCGCATAACCGATTCAAATACGACCACTTCTACCCATCCGAACGGCTTGCGCTGGAGTTAATCTCACCTGGACCTAAGACGAAGATTCTCGACATTGGATGTGCGTGCGCCGGACTTGGGCTCGCACTCAATGAGCAGTTTGGTTGTTCACAATACACTGGACTCGAAATTCATACTGGTGCCGCGGAAATTGGAGGGCGCCTTGTGGAGCTGGGAGGACCCCATTTCTCGGTCCAGGTGATGTGACCCCCTGATTTGGGACGTTGTTTATGAGAGTTGTGGCAGGCTGATCTGTAGGAGGATCGTTATGCCACGTCAATACCCGCCCGGTTTCCGGGATGAATTAGTTCAAAGAATGCTCGATG
>Ga0209390_10009404_pt1 | contig 11737 bp, 18 predicted proteins | sample BON01_FD_187212 | JGI IMG/M metagenome (GOLD analysis project Ga0209390, IMG submission 187212) | Freshwater microbial communities from Lake Bonney liftoff mats and glacier meltwater in Antarctica - BON-01 (SPAdes) (version 2) | ecosystem: Environmental > Aquatic > Freshwater > Ice > Glacier... | reverse complement strand
GCCGCAGCTTCAGCACGATGTCCTCGGGCTTCTCTCGCTTTCCAGCCATTCTCTGGTCCTCCTGAAAACGGGATAATTATATCCCTGTGGGTGGACCACTTCACAGGGGGCACTCCACCTACATCGGCATCTAGAAGCCGTGAGGGGCCGTTGCGATTGTGCAGGCCAAGCAATGGCGGATGGTAGGATACATCACCCTGGTAATTACTCACCCCCTATGATTTTTGGGTAGCCCTGAGGGCTCAGGCCAGGGTTTGGGTGATGGTTTTCCATGCTGACTGACTGCTGAGCTTTGCGGTGTCAGTGACGGACCTAACGGCGCAATCGCCCTTGGCGGCCCATTCGGAACGGAACCCATTGGTCACTTTGCGCTGGATCACGGAGGGGCGCAGTGCGCGTTCGCAGGCGTTGTTACAGCGTTTCGCCTTTAACCTGCGCCAAAAAGCATCGCCTTTCGCGTTCAAATCTTTGATTTGAGGCAGTGAATGGCGATTCCAGTTTAAGGTGAAACGCTTTTGTGACGTCAACTTCACCTGGAAAGTCGAGGAATGTCAGCAATTTCGGGCTTGCCCTGGCCATTTTACCGCGCAATTCTTCCGCGATGGGACAAGCGCATGGCATTCTGACAAGCTCGGCAAGGTTGCGTTGCAGTTCGTGCTTTTTGCGTTTGATCGTGCTGGCGGCATAGGTCGCGACCTCGCGGGCAAGCACAAACACGCGATCCATCCAGAGCTTCAGGTGGAAAGGCAAATATTCGGCGCTGTTCTCGACCCCATAGGCGACATCACGGGCTAAATGTGCCAGGCAGGTCTGGTGGTGGTACCCATGCTTTTGTTGCGCAGAATACCCATCCGAGAGCCAGATTTTCGGGCGGTGATCGCCCATGCCTCGCCTGGCAGGCGATGCATAGCATCGCTGAGAAGGATATCGCGCACAACTTGGGCCGCTCGGCTATGTTGAGCCTCATGCACGACAGCACGGTTGCTCATGAAAACCCAATGATATCCGTTTGATCCCTCAATACGGATGCCGGTTTCATCGGATGCTACCATGTCCGCCTGCCGCAAGTTGTCGATAATTTCCAGCTTCGCGGCCTCAAACGGTTGCTGGCTGCGCCTGAGCATATTGGCCAATGCCCCCTGGCTGACCCTCACTCCAAACACTTCGTCAAGCATGCCCTCCAACCGTGCAAAGGAAATCGCCTGAAAGGTCTTCAGATACAGAACGAGGGCGTGCAACCGGGGCCCAAATGGCGAGCCATTGGCCGCCGCAGGCAGAGCCCCTTTCACACCGGCTCGACACTGCGGGCAGCAAACATGCAGCCTGTGGTGGCGGCGTACAAAAGGGGCAATCGGCGGCAGCTCAATCTCGTCGTATTCGCCAATCACTTCGCACGGCAAATCCGCATCCAGAGCCGCGTTGCATTGCGGGCAAACATCAGGGCGACAATCGACTATCTCATCAGGCGAACCATGCAGAGACCGGCTGTGGCCCTCATGGCCAGGCTTTGCGCCGCCGGGTTTAGATTGCAACCGCCGCGCTTTCCTGTCCGCCGACGGCGGTTTCGATGACGTCCGCGATGTCTTGGCAGGGCGCGTCAAACCCGATTGCAACGCAAGATACGCGTCAACCAGTTCCTGCTTGCTCAGCTTCTCGAGGTCATCCCGCTTCATACTCCCAGAGATTCAGAAACAAACGCTATCCGCAAGGGGGGGGGGTGAGTAATTACAAGTTGTTCGCGTTGCCCCGAAAGCCGTCGGTTCTAGCCAGAGACGCAGCCTGACCAGCGAGGAGGCTCGAGAACTCCTCCGGATCATGCGCGCCCGTAGCATAAAGCAAAAACATGTGATGGACGAACTCGGACTGAAACGAATGAACCCTTCGATCTGGCTTTCTTGCAGGGGTGGCACGAAAGTCGACCCCGAGGTGATCATGCGGCTCGAGCGTTGGCTCCAGTCGAATGCTGCGGCTCCGTCGTGACTTGCACGAGCCAGCGTCTTTCGATTGTCGGAAGAACGCTGGCTCGCCTTCACGGTCATTCAAGTGGAGAAATGCACCCTGGCCGGGACTGCGCTATCGCAATCACTTTAATGATGGTGGATAGCTCCAGGATTCGCTGGGAAGCCACATGGGCTATAGGTGCCCCTTGGTGAGGCCCGACGTCGTTCCTGCGGTCCAGGTGGCCTCAAGGAGCGCCACGCAGCCAGTGCCGGGCGGATCGCTGCCGTGCTGGAACGGACTCGCATTTATCTGTCTGCGCATCTGAATAACTTCAGCCCGCTGGAAACGGACGGGGGTGTCGATGGCTGGCGGGATGATGTGTGGTTCTACATCCGGCCCGAGGCATGGTCACGTATCCACGGTGCTGAGGGGGCCGAGGATGTAGCACGGCTGCACAAGGCCGCGAACATGTTGCGGACGGACAAGGGGCAGACGCTGCAGTGGCGGATGGGCCGGAACACGCCTGGGCGTCCAAGGGCCTACGCGGTGAGCATCAGGGTGCTGGACGCGTAGTTCAGGATCCACCCCCGCACAGCAGTCATGTGGATCAACGAGCCGGACCACCCGGACCGGGGTCACAGTGTATCCAGTGGGCGATGGCTCAAGGGGTCGCGGTGGTCATTGCGGTCCGGGTGGTCCGTGCGGTCCGGGTGGTTTACGTGGTCTTGGTGGTCTTGGTGGTCTTAATATTCATTGCGGTCCGCGCGGTCCGACTGGTCCGAGCAGTTTGCGTCAATCTCATAGCAGCGCCACCGACAAAATCCCCTGCGGACGCATCTACCCAACGCAGACCCATCGTCGCTTCTTCTATAAGTAAATCAAGCAGTAAAGATGCTGCGAGATCATTATGGAATCGAAATAAAATGGCGAGAAACAAACCCTATGGCGGCACCGAACTGGCGGCCTTCATCACCCACCGCATCGCCGAACTGCGGCCCCGCAAGAGCCAGATCGAGATCGCCTCAGAGGCGGGATACCCGAACCCGAATATGCTTTCGATGCTTAAATCGGGCACCACGAAGCTGGCCCTCGACCGGGTGGCGGCCCTGGCCAAGGCGCTGGAGACCGATCCGGCGCGGCTGTTCCGGATGGCGCTGCTGCAGTCCGGCCACGAAACGACCCGGCCGGTGATCGAAGAGGTCTTCGGCACCGTCGTCACCCGCAACGAGGTTGCCTGGCTAGAGGCGATCCGCGAGGCCTCAGGCAACACCGACCCAACCCTGACGGTGCGGGCGCGCGGGGCAATCCTCGGGATCTTCGGCAAATGAGCCGCTTCCCCGCGTCGATCTTCACCCCGGAGCTTCAGGACCTCACCAAGAACGAGCGTGCCTGGATCGGCTTCCTGCGGCTGATCGCCAACGACACGGATCCAGCGCCGACCCTGGCGCGCGTCCAGGCGTTGCGCCTGATCCTGTCGCAGGTCAGGACGAGGAACGCTGAGGAGTAAACGGCCCCTCTACCAGCGCCCCACCAGCCAATGGGCACGGCCCCCGCTGCGATAGGCCGAGCGGACAATCAGCGGTTTGTCCCGCACCGCTGTCATCCACCCAGCGGATCAACACAACATTGCGTTGGTCTGCCGCAAATGTGCCGGTCGCGAGATCGCGCACCAGTCCCTCGTTGATCAGTGTGTGCGCTAATTCGAAGTCTTCCAGATTCTTCGCGAGCGGCAGCTTCGCCGCGGTCAGTGATCGCAACAAGGCAGACCTGATCACATCGCTAAGGATGCTCTGAACTGGTTGCCACAAGACCCGAACAGGTAAACTTAGGTAAACTTAGGTAAACCAAAATGGGTAAAAAGGTAAACTTAGGTAAACCAATTTCGGGAAAAAGGTAAACTTAGGTAAACCAAGAGGTAAACCAAAGCCCCGTTTCAGAGACCGACAGGTAAACTAAACGTCAATGAAATAAGGAATTCGGCAACTTAAGTTTACCTCGAAACCGACGAACACGTTTTTTTCGACCCAGAGGTAAACCAAAGCACCACGCTCAACGAGCGTCAACGAGCGTCACCAGACACCCGAACGACACTCAAGCGACCCAGACAGCGACAAACACCAAGGACGCACTCAGGTGACGAGCACAGCGAGCGTAGCACCGAAAGAAAGCACAGATCGAATGAGCAGACACCCGCAAACATGCAAGCACCGGCACGCAAAGGCAAAGGCATGATCGACGCACATGCAATGATCCAGCAAACTGCGGAGAGATGCGTCGAATGAAACCAATGCCGGTGTGAGATGTGCTTGGTGCGAGGTGCTTGGTGCGATGTGCTTGGTGAGAGGTGCTTGGTGAGAGGTGCTTGGTGAGATGTGAGATGTGCTTGGTGCTTATAGGAGTGATTGCTGGGCGCCCCTAATCCGACACGCCTTCAAGCCCCGCCCCGAAACACTCCTGCAACCGACAATCGCCGCATCAATCGCAGCGAAAATCCGCATCAATCGCCGCGAAAATCCGCCCGCACCCCATATTTTGCTGTGATATATTGAATTTAACGAGATACGCACTGGTTCGAGTGCGTTTGTGCCGCAGTTCTGTGAGCACCTCTTTCGAAGTTGCTGCCGGTAGCGAACCTAGTCCGGTAACCTTACAAGGGCTGAAATGCATGGCTTCATTGCCGGATCATTTCAGCCCTTCTTTTATGATTATCCAACCCATGGGACGGGTGCGGCTTTTTATCCGGATGAGTGCTTGAAGAAAGCCGTTCGTCATCTCTTTCTTTCTTTCTTTCTTAAAAGATTAATAAAGGTTTAAGAAAGAAAGAAAGAGATGATAGACGGCTTTCTTCAACACCTGAAAAGCCATCATCCGTATACGGCACAAAGCCTTGGTATTCCGGAATGGAAGCATGTAGTGCCCTAGAGTTATGAGACACCTGATTACGTTTATGCTGCGATGGCGCTTTTGTCCATAATATCCCTTCTGAACTGAGCTGGCGTTTTATAGCTGTGGCGCTGCATGATCCATTTTTCGTTGTATGTTTCGCGGAACTCCAGAAGTGCGAGCCGAAGGTCTTCAATGGTTTTGAAGTGCCTCACCCAAAGCAGGTTTTCCTTCAGCGTACGGATGAAGCGTTCGGCACACCCATTGCATTCCGGCATGCGGACAAAAGAAGGCGAGGATTTGATCCCGAGCCATTTGATCTCCTTTTGAAAGTCATGTGCCATGTATTGAGTGCCGTGATCGTGGCGCAGACTGAGGCCCTCGGCGATGTTTTTACGGGCTGTTCCAAAATAGTCTTTGATACCCTGCCGGATGGGCTCCAGTGCCTCAAAACGGTTCTGGCCCTTGGACGCGTGAATGCCAACACACTCCCCCGAGCAGTGATCGTAGGCAATGAATACAGCAGCTTGGCCTTCTTCAATCGTCACAGTCGTCGTCCTATCCGTGCCCCACATGGTGTCGATGGTTTCGGGAATAATGGTCCCATCGTGTGCTATTGATCCGCGTGGCGTGCCTTGGCCCAGCCAGGCCGACAGCTTGTGTTCGCGCATCCGTTGCCCGGCAGGCGATTGCGCAGCAATCTGCCGAGAGGGGGACGGCGAACGCGTTCCTTAGAAGTGAATATGTTTTTATGCCGCAGGCGTGCCCACATCTTGCGATAGCCCTCACCATGAAAAGGGCTCTCTTCAATGAGCCTGGTGATTTCTGCGACAAGCTCATTGTTCGACATGGCCCCAACAGGGCCAGGCCGCTTGCGCAGGTTAGCAACCTGGGGTGCTGGACACCTGTGCCGGTAAAAGCTGGCGCGACTGAGGCCCCAAACACGACAAACGCGGGCAACACCATAAGCCTGACGTGCGGAGATCGAAAACGTGGCACTCATGCCTTCGACCTCCGTTGAACAAAAGGGCGCAGTGTCTCCATTCGGGAAATCCGCTCGGCCAAAAGCTCGTTATCCATGGTCAGGCCGCCAACCTTGCTTTTCAGCCGACTAATCTCAGCGTCCCGGCCATCACGGGACTGGCTCTTCAAACTCGCCTCGCCAGCCGCAAGAAACTTATCGCGCCAGTCGCTCAGATCTGCCGCGGTTACCCGCAACTCACGCGTCAGAATATCTAAAGATTCACCACGAAGAAGTCGTAGGACTGCGCTCTGTTTTCGAGCCGATGTCATCCGTTTTAAAATGTCAGGAGACGCGCTCGCTTCGATACTCGAAGTCTTCGCTCCCGCGTCTCCTGACGCTGCTAACTTCCTTTGATCTTTTCCCATTAATCCATCTCCTGTTTGGCCATATTTAGGCCGATTGAGATGTCTCAGAAAACCCTAGGGCAGTGGAAAGCACCTCCGCGCATAGACGGTTAAAGGGTTGAAATGAGGTATTCCGGCCCAGGAATGGACGCACCTCCCCATACATACGGTTAAAGGCATACGGTTCGGCCGACCCCTCGTAAAAACCTGTTTTAGGGTTATTCAATAAACACAACCACTTAATGATGAATTCTCCCTAGGCCGGGTGTCCGAAGGATGCGGTGTTTTTCCGACACCCATGGAAGGGTAAGGGGAGCAGATGAAGCCTTCAGGCCAGCGGGCGCGCTCAAGATAGGCAGCGCACGCCGCATCATCGCGAAACAGCCTTTGGAACTCGGGGAGTGATTGCGTGAAAAGCAGATCGTCTCGCTGGAGAATGTCCATGGCGGTCATGATGGGCAGATACTAATTCTGGTGGGTGTCTGCGTTAACCGGATAGGCAAGTGTCGAAGCCATCGCGACGCTTCCGTTTTGCGACTTCTCAGCAATAAGGTCAAAATATACATAATTCAGGTTCATATCAGCTCGCAACAACCCATGCATCGGACTGACTTATTCAAGCGCTCCCATAGATCATGCTTCTATAATGAAAGTAAGCAGCAATACAGCTGCGATACAATTCATAAACGGAAGATACGATGACTAAAAGTCTCCCTTATTCCCAGACACGTCTGACCAAATACCTGCAGAAGCGGATCCTCGAACTTCGACCGCGCAAGAACCAGGTCGAGATCGCGACTGAAGCTGGATTTGTAAACACGAATATGCTTTCGATGATCAAATCCGGAAAGACCAGGCTTCCGCTTGATCGCGTGCCCGCCTTGGCCAGAGCGCTGGATTGCGATCCGAAGTTCCTTTTCAAGCTGGCTATCGAACAATCCGGCAGCGAGACAACGTTGTCGGCGATCGAGGACATTTTCGGCACCATTGTTACCCGCCGCGAGGTCGCCTGGCTGGCAGAGATACGGGATGCATCCGACCACGTCGATCCAACCCTGACCAGCCGTGCGCGCGCCGCCATTCGCGGGATCTTCGGCAAATGAGCAATTCGAAATCCGTGGACGGATTCAAAACCCCTACTGACGGCCCAATCACGGCGAATGAAATTCGCCGGATCGTTTTTCTTCGGCTGCTCACCGATGATACTGACCCGAAGCCGACCCTGCGGCTCATACAGGCCCTGCGGCTGGCGTTGCAGGGCGCTGAGGGGAAAGACCGGCAGTAGGATCGTCTGCTGGCAACCAGAGAAAATAGCTGGGATCGTCACCTCGGCATTCCAACTCTTTCAACTCTTCTGGCATGCTATGCCTGCCATGCCTGAATCGGCCGCGTTTCCACGGTGATCCAGTCTCCTTTGAACACCGGTGATCTTGCTGCACGTGACGAGGACCGCAAAAAATCTTCAAGAACTGTCCGCAACCCGGCGCCGCAATTGCTATAAGCATACTAAACACAGCTCTGGGGTTCCACATGCCGGGCAAGGCACACTTATACCAAGTCATCACCTGGCGGTGTTTGGCGCACGGTCCTGCGTCACTCAGCACCACAACTTCCCAAACCTCGCCAAGTCTTCGCCATCTGGCGAGGACTTGGACCGGGTGTCCTCGGATGGCACCTTAGCCCGCGACGCGGAATTCGCGAGGCACAACTCCTCGCCACCCTACCAAACGACAACCTTCTCCAATCCTCACAGAGTCTTACGCCATGAAGCACGACCGCACGCTCTATTCAGTTCCGGCAAGCCACGTCATTAGGATGAGCCAGCTACGCAAGGCCGTTGCCTATATCCGTGTGTCCACCGAACGTCAGGCCGACGTTGGGATGAGCTTGAACGACCAGCGCGCTGCCATCGCCGAACATGCCGCCACCAACGGCCTGGACGTGATCCAGATTTATGAAGAGCACAGCTCGGCGTCGAAGGGCACGCTCGCTGACCGTCCAAAGCTGTGCGAAGCCCTGGAATACTGCGGCAAAGTTGACGCCGTTCTCATTGTCGCCAAACCTAACCGGCTCTCCCGGTCGCGGGCGGTGCTTGAGGAGATCTTCGCCCATGACGTCCCGGTGCACGTTGCCGGGCGCGGCAAGCTGAGCCGTGTCATTCTGCGGCAGGAAGTCCGTGTGGCCGAGGCAGAGGCCCATGAGAACAGCGCGCGTCAGACCGAGGCACACAAAGAGAAAAAAACAAAGCACGGCGGACGCAAGCAGCCGTGCAACATCTCCATGGATGCCCGGCACCAGGGCAGTGACGCCAACCAGGCTCGGCGTGACCGCAACACGCGCGCGATTGCCCGGCACTGGTTTGAAACCCCTGGTTTCGAGAAGCTGACCTGGGACAAGCGTGCCGAGGCTCTGTCTGTCGCCGGTATCCTCAACGAGAAGTCCAAGCTGGAGCGCAAGCCATGGTCGCCCGACGCTCTCCGGAAATTGTGGTCCCGCGTTATGAATGAACTGACCGCCCTGCGTACGCCGGTGGTGGCGAACGTCGCGGGTCCTGTCGCATCTTCCTCGACAACAGCGATCTCCCTGCCGACTTCCCTCGGCGTGGCACCTCCGCTTTTCTCGAACGACCTGGAAGCGCGCGGGCTCACCACCGCCGAGCGCGAGCGGCTGCAGAAGATCATGGAGGTTCACCGATTGTCGCAGAGTGCCGTCATGGACAAGCTCGGATTTGACCGCCTGGATGCATCATTGTGGTCTGCCATGCGCCGTCCTTGGCGCGTGCGCCCTGAGATCCTCAAGGCGCTGCAGGGGCTCGCGGCGTCTTGTCCGGTTTGAGTAGCTTTTTATTTGTCATTCGTGACGTCGGAAGCTGTCGGATTTCTGCGGATCAGTTCATGCTGTAATGGTGGCTGTTCTACTCTGCGAAAGGGTCGATGTAGCTCGTCACCGGTTCAGAATGCCTTCCGACTGTGCTGCTCGGCAATGATCCGGGTGCAATGCCCCCTGGGAGCCGCTGAGCGAGTCATTGGCGGCGGGAAGGGGCGAGCGACTGCCTCGGGTGCAGCAACCCGGAAAGGCCCCTCCTTGAGTCAGATTTCGGGGTTTGGGGATGGTGCTGGTGTGGCGCACACGACTTTGCTTTTTCCATGGCGGGAAAGGTGTTCGAGGACGTGAGCAGCCATCGAAACGAGTTTCAGCTCTGGACCTCATTCTGGACATCTCGCCGAAACCAGGAATGGCTGCAAGTCCAGGGACGCACCGGTGAACGTGGGTGTGGGGATGCACGAAGTCCTAGGTTTTTCCATGCGCGACGATGGGGATGCCTTATGGTGCCACCAGTATCCGGGGTTCAATTCTTCCTGTGTCGGTCGAGACAAGAACGCGCGAAGAACGACGTCTATTTCTACGGCCCAGCGGTCAATCGACAGATTCTCGCGCGACGGTAAGCCCCACGCTTTGGGGTACTCTCCACATTAGTTATTTTTGCCGTTACTTCGTACAACGGTTCATCCCCGCGTGTACGGGGAACACTATAGGTCATATTTGTGTCCGATTAGAAAAGCCGGTTCATCCCCGCGTGTGCGGGGAACACTCTTGCTGCAAGCGTCTGATCTACCGAAAAAATAGCAATGTCAAAGAGCGCACCGGCGTTGCCGACTCAGTCACAGGGCTTCTCGTGGGCTCCTGCCTTAGTGAAGCAAACCAATTTTAGGCCGTCAAAGTCAACCGGCATCCGACGGTTCACGCCACAGGTGGCGAAGTCATAACCTTGGTCAGTCGGGGCGGACCAAGCCATTACGGCGTCGCCTTCGCCGATGGCGGCGCAGACCTGGTCCCAGATCATTTCACGAACTCGCCGTGAATAGGCACCCACATAGACTCGGGACGTAGGGCTGAGGGGAACGGTGAGGTACCATCGGGAACTTATGCACCAGCAACTGATGTAACCTGTCCGGAAACGAACGGTTGCGGACAGGGCGTGAAATGCTGTTCAAAAGATAGATTGACGGAGTATAGGACAGAGGTAGAGTTACGGACACCTATTTCTTTACAGTGAGCCCGTATGTCCAGAACATTTTCTTACGTCCGTGTTTCAACTTTTGAACAAGAGACGCAAAATCAGGTCATGGAGATCGCAGCGGCTGGGTTCAGCGTCGCGCCACACCGTATCATCACAGAGACAATTTCTGGTTCACGTGCCATCACGCAACGCCCGGGCTTTGGCCGCCTTATGGAAAAGATGGAACAGGGTGATGTTCTTATTGTCACCAAGCTCGACCGGCTTGGCCGCGATGCTATCGATGTATCCAGCACGGTGGCGCGGCTTGAGGAGCGCGGCATCCGTGTTCACTGCCTAGCCCTGGGCGGGGTGGATCTTACCAGTTCCGCCGGAAAGCTCACCATGGGTGTGATCAATGCAGTCGCCCAGTTTGAGCGCGACCTTCTGATTGAGCGCACACAGGCAGGGCTGGCGCGTGCAAAATCGGAAGGGAAAGTCCTGGGCCGCCCGCCCGCGCTGTCAGGGACGCAACAAGACCTCGTGCGTCGAAGGCTGGCCAGTGGTGAAAGCATCTCAGCCATCGCACGGGACATAAAGACCAGCAGACAAACAATTATGAGAGCACGCGACGCAGCAGGGTAAGAGGGAACAGCAAAGATGGAGATATCGGTCAAGATAGCGATCACCGCCCCAAATGGGGTGGTGCATGAACATGAAATCGCCGCCTTCGAAAAGGGGTATGAGCGCGTCGCCGAGATTGGCTTGTCCATTCAAGAAAGCAAGGAGCTTTTGTTGAAACTGCAGGAGGGAATTGTTGCGGCCCAAACCAAGGCCTTCTGCGTCGCGCGTTCCACTTGCCCATGTTGCGCAGGCAGGCTTCGACGCAAAGGCAACAAGCGTATTCAATATCGAACCGTCTTTGGCGATATCCCAGTTGACAGTCCGCGCTTCTATCATTGCCGCTGCCATGCAGGGTCTGCCCAGACGTTCAGCCCGCTGGCCATGTTGCTACCCGACCATATCGCACCGGAAATGCTTTGGCTGGAAACAAAATGGGCCTCCCTGGTCTCATTCGGCGTCACGGTGGATTTGCTCAAAGACGTGCTGCCAATCGGGGCGCGGCTAAACGCTGAAACCGTACGCAGGCATTTGGGGCGTGTGGCAACGCGCATGGAGGCTGAATTGGCCGACGAGCGGTACAGTTTTATCGAAACCTGCGCCTATGAGCGGGAGCAACTTCCCAACCCGGAAGGTCCGATCACGGTTGGCATTGACGGCGGATATGTCCGATCATGTGAAAAGGGCCAATCTCACTTTGAGGTCACCGTCGGCAAATCCATTCCTACAGATCGACCAGATCGTTACCTTGGCCTTGTGCAAAGCCATGATGAAAAACCCAAACGGCGATTGCATGACATTCTGAAAGATCAGGGGTGGCAGGAAAACCAACCGGTCACCTTCATGACCGATGGTGGTGATACCGTCCAAAACATCGCCCGCGATATGGCTCCGGCGTCCGAACATATTCTTGACTGGTTCCACATC
>Ga0209390_10009400_pt1 | contig 11741 bp, 18 predicted proteins | sample BON01_FD_187212 | JGI IMG/M metagenome (GOLD analysis project Ga0209390, IMG submission 187212) | Freshwater microbial communities from Lake Bonney liftoff mats and glacier meltwater in Antarctica - BON-01 (SPAdes) (version 2) | ecosystem: Environmental > Aquatic > Freshwater > Ice > Glacier... | reverse complement strand
GATGGTGGAGGCGGTGCGTTGGTCTTCTATCGCTGTGGCTGCCTCTTCTTCCTCTTCATCCTCCTCCTCCTCGTCCTCGCCTTCAGCAGCAGCGGCGATGAGTCACAGTCAGCATAACAACAATGGGGGAGGGGGGGGAGGGAGGGAGGGAGGGACGTTCCATCTAGGTAGGGGAGGAGGAGGAGGAGGAGGAGGAGGAGGAGGAGGAGGAGGTGGGAGAGGAGGGACGATGGCAGCGCCGGTGACGATACTGTATGAAGTGAGTCCGGAGGATATCATCATGTCAAGGGACACGCTCATGTGTCGGTGGACCATGCGCACCGAAAGCAGCCATCACACCCCCTCCTCCCTCCCGTCCTCGACCCCCTCCCCGGCCTCCCTCCCATCTTCCCCTGGCGGCCATCAACAACAACAACAGCAGCAGCAGCAGCAGCAGCGGCAGCATGCATCCTCCTCCTCGTCGTCCTCTTCTTCTCCTGCTGCTCTTCCCTCCCCACCTGGAGGGGTAGGAGGAGGAAGCAGCCAGGACCCCTCCTCCAGCACCAGCAAGGGCAGCGGGGCAGCAGGCGCGGGGGGAGGGAGGGAGGGAGGGAGGGAGGGGGGGATGATGAATAATAATCACCATAGTAGCAGTCATGCCAACAATAGCAAGCAGCAAAAGCAGCAACAGCGGCAACAGCAGCAGCAGCGGAACAACAACCACACCACACACCACAACAGCAGCAGCAGCAACAGCGGCAACAGCAGCAGCAGCAGCGCGTCGGAGCTAGGGGTGGAAGGGATGTTGTACTGTAGGTTCAATGACCAGGATAGACTAACAAGCGTCGAGATCATGTTCGACGTAATGACGGTGATGCAGCAGCTGCAGCGCGCTAGCGGCGTCTCCTGCGACTACCTCATCGTGCCCAACTCCTTAGAAGGAGCCTGTCAAAGAGCAGCGACGGCCCGGGTGTTGGTAAAGGCTGAAGCGCCTTACCCTGTGCTACATGTGAATGAGCACTGGACGGGCTTGAGAGGTCAGACGCAGATGGACGTGGAGGGACAGCCGCTTGATTTGCTTGAAGGGGCGACTTTGGCACCGGGGACGAGCTTTATGGTTAGTGAGGTGATGGGGGGGAGGCCCGCGAGTTGTATTATGCTTGTGTTCAAGGCGTGTCGGCAGGCTTTTACTGGGTACTTGCAATTGTTTCCTTTGCATGCGACTGCGGGAGGAGGGGGGAAGGATGGAGGAGGAGGAGGAGGAGGAGGGGGGAGTGAGGGAGGACGGGGGCCGGTGCCGACGCATATTTTGGGGATTTTGAGGAAGGTTCCTATGGCTGGCTACGATGTGCAACAACCCACCCACGCGCCGTACTCCTCTGTGGCGGCGGGTCAGCAGCAGCAGCAGCAGCAGCAGCAACAGCAACTACAGCACCAGCAGCACCAGCATCAGCACCAGCATCAACAGCAGCAACAGCAACAAAAGCAGTACCACCAGCAGCAACACCAGCAGCAGCAGCAGCACAGGCAGCCGCCCGCATTGTTTGGGGGAGGAGGAAGGGGTGGAGGGAGGGGAGGGATGGGGTATGAACAGGGAGGAGGGGGGAGGGGTTGATAGGGAATGAGGAAGAAGGGAGAGGAGACGATGGATGTTTTTAATGTCTGTGCGTGTGTGTGAGTGTCTGAGTGAATCAGAGAGAGAGAGTGTGTGTGTCATGAGTGAATGTGTTTGCGATTAGTTTGCACGTATAAATAAGAGAATATATATATATACCTATTATCACCTCCAGCACTAGCAGCAGCAGCAGCAGCAGCAGCAGCAGCAGCAGCAGCAGCAGCAGCAGCAGCAACAGCAACAGCAACAGCAGCAGCAGCTGTTGAGGCATGCTAGCTTACTCCGCCTCGAGGCTGAGAAGCGTCAGAACGCAGGTGCGAAACTGACGACGAATGAAGTAGAGAGGATATGAGAAAGGGAAATTTCAGGGAGAAAGAAGGAGAAGGGAGATTTGTTTTTTTACAAACCGCAGTACAACCAACCACCCAACCAACCAGTCCAAAACGAGGAGCACAAATTGTAGCCGTCGTGAAGAGAGAGCAAGAGCCAAGAGAGTGACAAGAGTCAATAGCAAGAGAGTGACAAGAGGTAATAGCAGAACCGATAAGATCGAACGTAATTATTTAAAGAGGAGCGAGATGTGTGCGTGTGTGGGTATATGTTTTTTTCGAATTCAAGAACCCCAATGAAGCATTGAAAACTTATATAAAGATATTTTGAGAGGGTAAGCATCATCATTTTTACTCTCCCTTTTCTTTCCTCCACCACATTCCCATGTCCAATTCTCCTCGCCTCATTCTTACACTAGTCTCATAAATCAACCGCACACCTCTTGATTCCCCATGCCCGCTGCGACCTCCGTAAAGCTGCCTCATCCTCCTCCTTCTTTCGCTTCTCCATGTATCTCCCTCGCCTACTTGTCCCTTTATATATTTCTTTCGGTGCAATTTTCCCTCTCTCTTTTTCCCTCTTCCATTCTCTTTCTATATATATATATACACGCTTATCTGTTTTTTCTCCTCTGTGATATAAGTTTCTCAATCTACTACCAGATCTCTCATTTCTCCGCTCATTCTATTATCAAGATTTACCTCCGCCTTGCTGCTGCTGCTGCGGTAACTACTGCAGTAGGTCCTGATGCGCGTTGATATACACCATGAGCACTGATTTTTGTGCTCCTTTTGACAGGGTACTCATATTAGCCGAGGAGCCTTAAACTCGGAACTTCTAGCGGAAGCGCTCGTCTTTGGAGCCTCAGTGACAAGTGATGGTGCTGTTAAAGAAAAGAGGAAAGAAAACGAAGACGCTTAAACCCAGAATCACATCCGTCGCACAATCTTCTTCTGTTGAGAATTACACGCGCACATAAACGCATACACTCACACTGGCGTTGTAATACGGAATTTTTCATTTATCCGAACCCTAACCCTATCATTCGCGGAATTTGGTCTGTTGAGCGGCAGGCGAGGCGAGGCAAAAATCGCCTTGTACCAGGAAAGCACAAAAAAGGGCAGTATGGATTTGGATTTGGCCTGGTAGTGTGATTTTGATTGCACAAAGAAGCGTGATAATGCAAGCAGAAGATTGGAATTTGATACTTTTTTCCTCACGAGAAGTCGATTTGGATTACTAATGTACAGGATAAAAGTCTGTGGATTCCAGGAGGAAAACCACCAGAAGGAAATTTACGCATAGATCCAAATATTTGCAGGCCCTGATTTGATAATTACGCCCACGAAATCGCCAACCTTGGAAGGTATGTATCGATGCCGAGACATGAGACAAGCAAGCGGTGATAGTAGAGGCCGTTAGGCGCAGAGCACATGTACTTCTGGTTGTCCTGATCTAAATTCCCATTGGCAAGGATGGCGTAGCCCCACACATTATCATCAACGTATGCTGTGTAATGTTTTGTATGTCTTTTTGTGGTACATTTGTGTATGGGATGAGTATGTGAGTGCTTGAAGGGTAGAAAAGACATTTTCCAGGTGGGGGAAGGGGAAAGTTTGCGACCGGGCCTCGGAGGGCTTAAAGACTTGGGGCATGTAGTAAGATCAAGAGGTAGCGTAGGATAGAGAAAATACGGTCACTTACAAAGATACACAAAAGTTTCTCCGATGACCAGTCCACCAAAGGCGGGTACATAAGCAGCTGCCTCCGAGCACGTGCCGAGATCACCGCTTCCATTCACGGTGCACTTTTTAATATTTTGGCCCGTCACGGCAGCGTACGCGAGTGTCGAGTTGTAGAATTGAACGATTGAGGTGGCTCCAATAGTATCCCCCCCTCCGTCTACAAAGGTCACGGTCCCATCTCCGGCGATGGTGCCTTTCCACACTCCCCCGGTGGCAGCATCTAAGTGTGTAATTTGACGAGAGAGGAGAAAGCGCACATTGGGTCATGTTAATGGGGGACATTCTCAAATGGAAGGGCAGCATCAGCGACCAATGCCAACCCCCCAAATCTGAGCATATGAATCCTATCCCCTCAACCAAACAACTTACTCTTTCGCGCGAGATACAGGTACGGGGCATTGTATGTGAAGTACCCAGGCTGCACCGCCAGGGTGGAGCCCATCCTCGCACAGTTGCTAAACAACCCCGAGATGGTGTTATAGTCGCATTTGTTAATAAAGCTGGACTCGCTGTCTCCCACGCAGGCGAAGTTCCCGACAATGGCCAAGCCCTGCGACAAAAGTGCGAAAAGAAAAGGGTGAGAACACTTGTCACACTCGAAGACACCACGCTCGGACCCAACGCACTCTCACTCAACACCTGAGATTCCACCAATCTGGTACCCCCTACTCGAATTGACAAGGCAAGCCACGCCGATCGCGCATGACATCTGCACTTACCCAAGCCGTTGTGTTCCTGTAACCACTGCTTCGGCAGTTGCTTAAAGTAGCACCAGACACGTCGCACATGGTGATGTTTCCATTCGAGGCGCCTCAACCGGAGGGAATGTAGACCCTATTCTTGGCACGCACAAGCTGTTTCATGGTCGTAAAACCCGTAGCTCCCGTGTCGGTACAGGTGTTGACATCACTGTCGACGGCACTGCAGTAGAGCACCTTGTTGGTCGCCGCTGTGTCAGCCGCGTAAAAGGTCACCGAAGTAGTCGGTGCTTTAGTGGGGCTAATGGGTGAGGTTGTGGGTTGCTGTGTTGGGATGTAGGGCAACGAAATAGAAGCCGTGTGAGCAAAGTAGAGACAGAGTCTAGGCGGTGCGACGGAGTCTTCAAGATGTCGTCCCCGGCATTCACGTAGCGTACGCGGGCGGGGCCTGTCGACGGAGAAGAAAGCTCCCCTGATCAGCTCGGGGTAACGGGGGAAGACGAGGCACAGAATAGAAGCACACATGTGGACAATGTACGACGGATGTGGTTGGATGGGGCAGAACTAGGGAGGGAATGGAACCCCGCAAAAACACGACAGGAACGATGTGACGGAATGTCTTGGTGATTGCTGCCCTGATTTTGCTTCTCTTCCCCTCCCCCCCGCGCTTCTCCCCTTCTCACCTTGCTTGGAATGTTTGTCGGTGCCTGAGTTGGCTGCACAGTGGAAGCTTTGGTAGGAGCCTAGTTGGGGATTATGCGCAAAAGGATTAGGGAGGGGAAGCGGTGTGAGCGAATGGGACGTGACAAGATCGATGTGACTGAGCCGGTTGGACCCGCACAGGCGCAGCTTTCTTCTTCTCTTGCCTGGGTGAGAGTTTTCGTCGGGCTGGTAGTGGGAGCTTTCGTCGGGCTGGCAGTGGGAGCTTTCGTTGGACTGTTGCTGGGCGAGGCGGACGGCGTGGCCGAGGGCGAGGTCGATGGGCTGCTTGAGGGAGACAGCGACGGGGTCTCAGAAGGAGCGTTCGTCGGTGTGCCACTGGGGCTCGCAGAAGGCGTCGCATAAGGCACTTTCGTCGGGCTGTTGCTCGGGCTGCTGCTAGGCGAGGCAGACGGTGTGGTCAAGGGCGAGGTCGATGGGCTGCTCGAGGGGGACAGCGACGGGGTCTTAGAAGGAGCGTTCGTCGGTGTGCCACTTGGGCTCGAAGAAGGAGTCACAGAAGGATTGGCACTGGGCGTTGCGGTCGGATTGGGCGTCGTCGGAGGCCCAATTGTTTCATAAATCACAAAGTTGGTGTCAGAGACGCGCAGGCATGTTGCGCAGCTGTGAGATGCAGGTTGGTAAAGGAGAAAAGGTGTTCTATGGATTGAGTGGTTGAGTAGAGAGAGAGAAGCTGAGCCTGCCACGTCACGGCCGTATATTCTGAAGGGCTTCTTCGGCCGAGGCCCAACATATAACTTCTCTACATCCTGTCATCGGCTGCAGCACAGGAGCTTTCTCTCCCCCCTTGGCTCGGGCATCGACCCGAACAAAAGTACAAAGCGAGAGAAACGTGAAGGGGGGACAGGGGCACTCGGGCCAAATATGTTACTTACCAGTAGCAATTGTTCCCTCCTGGCAAAGATTCCAAATTGAAGTAGAAAGGCGGATCGAAGCCCTCGATTGTGTCACAATAGTCATAGCATTCGGTTGCGGTCGGGTACGTGCCATTTGCCACGCTGAGCTCCCGACGAAGGCGGCGCAAATCCGTCAGCTCTGCCTCCTTGCACCCTTGTCCCTGTCCGCTCGCAATGAACGGATCTGTGGTTTTGGCTGGGGCGGGCGGCGGAAGAATACACACGCCACCCGCGTTCGACGGCGGGCGTGAGAAAGCTTGCCCACCTGGACCACGGGAATATTAAGGGTTGTGGCGGTGGTGGTACAGTTGTTGGCAACGCTGTAGGCAGTGACTTGCACGGGCACCGTCATGTTTGTGTAGTCGAGCTCCACCCGAGCCTTGAGGCTGAAACAACGCTTCCCTTTTTTGTCAAAGTTAAAGTCGACCCAGTAGATGTTGCCATCCGTCACGACTGCGGTGGCGGGGCCGTCGAAGGACGTGGTCTTCTGCACACAGGTCCTAGGAGGCAGCGTAACGCGCAGGGACAAATCGGAAGCGACGGACTCGTAATTGGGGTCGGTCTTTTGACCAAGAGACGGACGTAAAAGCTCTTCCATGTCATCACGAAGAACTTGTGCCGCCGGTCAGCCTTGGGCGTGGAGGCGACTGTGATGGACAGGGGGCATGTCGCGAACTGTACCGCACCAGCGGGCAGTGTGAATGTGCTGAGGGCGAACAGGCTGCCCAGCACCAAGGCCAGAAGTGTAGCCGGCTTGTGCATGGTCAGGGCGCAGTTCGTGCAGAGGCGATGGGGAGACGCCGGCGGCCACTGTTCTGAAAATGGGTTGTGAAGGGCGTGGGTGAGGCTCGATGGACAGAAATTGTGTAGTGACACGCAAACCGGCGTTGTCCGCAAGAGAAGTGCACCCTGGGGAAGATGTGCATGGTTCGGACTCTGCCTGCACGAAGACCCGGTGACGGGGACGGTAGCTGTCAGTGGTTGTGGGCTCTGGGACAAGGGAGCGGGGTGCTTGGGGTCGGCATCGGGCGTGGTGGACACCGCCGGCGAGACACGGGCGTTCACTGTGGGGTGGAGCGAAGGAGGAGCGTAGAGGAATTGAGTGTAATATATATAGCATAGCTGTCTCAGCTTCAGTGCAGGAGCGGAGGGCCTCCAAACCCATGCAGTGCACGTCCGGAACTATCGAAGTGGTCGCGGGCCAGGTGTCCACTCGTCTAAGGGGTGGAGGGCAGGTGGGTTTGTGAGGATAACGTTCCGTTACATTGGCTTGGCTCGGGCATGATCAGACGCATGCGCCTTTCCACACAACCCGTGCACACAGGATCCCGAAAGGGTCAATCTTCGGGAGAGAGGGAGTCACGGGAACAGGGAGTGTGAGGGCGCGGCAGCACCCATCAAATTAGGGCATAAGTGATGACGCCACGTTCATGGCTCAGGAAGAGGCATGGGCATGTTCTTGCAAGGATGTGGCCTCTGTAGACACCTACTCGAAGCCAGGCTTTGTCACTCGATTTGTTTCGTTTTGCCTTCTCCTTCTTCTTGCATTCCTCCCCCCTGCTCCAGACTGCTCTCCCGAAACCGACCAGCGAAGGCATCGCCCTATCAGTCCCTCGCACCCCGAATGCCGCGCCCTCGAACCAGCCCCCGGTTGCTCTTGAGGGTTTGGCTTCTTCTACACTTGTATACATACACGGGGTGCGGGGGCTCAAGAGCCTGAACGCGCCAGCAGGGATGCCGTCGCGTAGACCAAAACGGCTCTTTGGCAGATGAGAAAACGTTTTTTTGGCAGAAGAAAAAACGGCGGAAAGATGTTTTGGATCGGGTCGAGATCGACGAAATAAGCCGACGGTTCGGCTATGATGTTGAGCAGCAGAGAGCAAGGCCTGGCTTGATTTTTGAGCGCCACCCAGGGCACCTACAATGTCTTTTTGAATCCTCTCACGATGTGAAGATGAAGGGGGACCGACGTCACGCCCACACACACGTTTCTAACATGGGCCTCGGGGCAGATAAAGACACCTATGGCACACACCAACCATGCCAGCCCTAAGAGGACGCAAACAGAGGCCTCGCTTGCCGGTGTAAGAGCAAGCCGACCTCACTTTGCTGACCTCACAAACGAGCCCGCCAAGAAATCGCCGTCATGAGCAAGCTGACCACAAGCAGCCTAGCCAGCAAGGGTTCATTCCTCGCAGCAAGGACTAGGTCCCGAGTCTGGGACCAAGTCTGGGAATCGTCACATCTTCTCTGTACCTGCCCGAAATGCAATAAGTGATGACGCCAGCTCATGCACCTTGGTGTTCATATGACTTGCTGTGGGACACCGAAAGTGGCAAGTGCGAGGCAAAAGGATTAAGGTGATCGAGCGACCGCGGAACTAAGCGTCGTCTGATGCACTTCTTGTACTATACGCTATGCTTCAAAGCCACACCAATCATGTGCCACGCAGAGCAAGACTGGTACGGCGGGAGAATGCTGATTCGGCCCTTGCGAGGGATATGCCTTGTTCCCCTCCTCTGGAAAGAACGGTATGCCCACTGATCTGCTAGGGACGACAGAAAGAAAAAAGAAGAAGCAACAATGCAGGAGTGAATGGTTTCCTCGCGCCAAAAAAAGAAAGACTCCCTCCCGCAAGCAAAATAAAGGCGAATTTGTCGACGTCCCTCCAGACTAAAACTTCTTTTGCTGCGCGGCTCATTCACGGGCTTGAAAGGACACTTCATTATTAACCACTTCACAATTACTACCCCCCCCTGACGGTGGTAGGCATCTTCTTCAGCAGACAAGCACCAAGGTAGTAAATCCTGCCTGTATCTGTCCTCTAGCTTGCGTATTACCGCTAATCGATGTTCCCTCCCTTGGCCTTATCGACACCCCCTCCCCTCCTTCCTTTGCCTAACAAAATTCTATAAAGTACTGCCATGTCGCATACCACCTCTACCCTGTCCGTATCATCTCTCTCTTTTCTTTCCGAACTAATAAGCGCGACGTTCAGGTGAGGGCAAAACTGCACTGCACATCCCTCCCTCATATCGCTTCTTCCCCATTTCAAATAAATATCGACTTTGGACAAAGAAGGCAGCTTGAAAGGTGCCATTAAGATGACCCTTGTGCATGTCTCACTCATAACTCAACCTAATTTTTAATAAATCGCATCCCGTCGTATTTTAATCCTAACCTACCCCACTTTCTCGTCAACGCCGCTTTCATCCTCTCCTTTTTAATCCATAGCCTCCTCCCGCTTGTACCTCTTTCTCACGTTTAGCCTCGTCCGTTCCTTCCTCACTCGTCTACTGCTGCTGCTGCTGCTGCTGCTATTGCTGCTGCTGCTGCTGCTGCTGCTGCTGCTGCTCCTGCTGCACTTTCTCCTCCTTCAATCCCCCGCTCTCCTCAAACGTCTGCTGCTGCTGCTGCTGTTGCGCTGCTGCTGCTGCTGCTGCTGCTGCTACTACTGCTGCTGCTGCTGCTGCTATTGCTGCTGCTGCTATTGCTGCTGCTCCTACGCATTCTCCTCCTTCAACCCCCTTCCTTCCTTAAACGTCTGCTGCTGCTGCTGCTGCTGCTGCTGCTGCTGCTGCGGCTTCTCCGCCGCCGCCGCCACCTCCTCCTTCTCCTCCTCCTCCTCCTCCTCCTCCTCCTTCTCCTCCTCCTCCTGCTTCTCCTCCTCCTCCTCTTCCCAGTTGATACCCACCACCTCGTTCTCCCCATCCCTCTCCTCTGGCTTTACGCTTTCGTCCTCCTATCCGGTCCTTCTTTTTTGGCCTGAATTACTCCCCATGCACCTCCCATGCAAAAAAGTTAAGGTCATTCTCGATCAAGTCCTCATACAAGGGCGCTAAAGATCCCAACGGAGAGTCCGTCACGATGCCTTCCCCCCCCTCCTGCTCGTCTTCCCCCTCGGCCTCAGTGGGAACAAAGCAGTAGAGGCCCGTCGAGTTGTAATACTCCTCCCAAACAATCTTGGAGGACCACCCTGGCGACCGATCCACAAAGTCGGGGTGGCTCTCGATGCCCAGCACCCAGGCTTGCACCAATTCCGGACTGCCCCTGAAATTTGTGAGTCGAAATGAGAGCTGTCGGAGATTAGGGCATGCACGCAAGATGTGACGTACAGAGTTGACTGTAACCTTTCCGAAGATGACCAGTGTGAGGCAGCGAAGGGAAGGGAGGTGGGCGTCCTGAAAACTCGAGGTCAGCAGGCTGGTACCGTGTGAGGTATCTGCGAGCAGGTGCAGCGTGCGAAGCCCAGAAGGAATGTACTTCTCTTTTGGGATAGGATAGAGCAATTCGCGCAACTTTGGGAGAGAGCGGAAAAGGTCCCAAACCAGGGGCTTACCAAAATTCGGACCTCATAAATCCTGTAAATGTCCTATTTAAGCAGCGGATCCCCCGCGTGCTCACGGAGAGGGAGGTGAGTTGCGGCATGTTTTCCTGAATTGCATCGGCCAATTGCTAATTTATGTAGGGCGAGTCGAGGTGGAGGGTTCGGGTGCGGGCGAACGCGGGAAGGGCCACGAAGGAGGTGAAGCGGGCCGCGGTGCTGAAGGTAATCTTGGAACGGATTGGCCGGCCCGGGTGCTAATCGAGAGTTTATTGATCTCATAAAATCCAGCATGGATCGATCTACCTGCGAAGTAAGCAGGCGTGCTCAGGATGGTGTGGAGATCGGGATGTACCACGGGAAGCGTGCACTCACTGTAGGTGTCGAGGCACGGCAATAGATAGTCTTTGATGACTACTCCAAGGTCCTCCGCAAAAGAAAGAGGGAGGAGCAAGCGGCTCAGAGTTCTGGCCAGCTCGTCCACGAGGTCGTTGTTGTGGCCAGTGGCGGTGGTGGTGACGGAGGGAGCGGCGAGCAAAACTTCCGCCAGGTCGTCCACGGGGTCGTTGTTGTGGCCAGTGGTGGTGCTGCCGGAGGGGGTGGCGGAGACTTAGACGCTGGCGGAGGGAGTGGAGACGGCGGGGATGACCGGCACTGGGACGCTGCTCAGGTCGTCGTCCACAGGGTTGTCGTTGAGGCCAGTGGCGGTGTTGGTGGAGGGAAGGGCGGGCAAAGCTCTGGCCATGTCGTCCGTGAGGTCGTTCTTGTGGCCAGTGGTGGTGCTGGCGGAAAAAACTTCGGTCAGCTCGTCCAGGGGGTCGTTGTTATGGCCATTACCGGTGGTGGCGGTGGCTTTGGCAGACATTTGGACACTGGCGGGGAGGTTCATAATAGCGAATAAGTGCCCCGCCTTACCACACCCGGATAACTGCCTGTGTGTGTGTGCGTGGTAAAAGGGATGCAAAATGCGTGAGATGAGCGAGCAATCAAGTAAATAGTCAACCTTGTCGGTGCGAAATAAATTTGATGTGGCTGCATCAAAAGGACAAAAGGAAGAGTGCACAAAAGGAAGAGGCAGCAAGCAAGCAACGACTTGCCTGTGTTCTCGGCATCGAGGAGAGCGAGGTGTGTGGGGAGGTCAACAGCTTTGCTTCTATGCCCTTGTTTGCACCTATCCAACAAAAGCACCACCAAGGATCATCCCCATACAGTCAAACTCAAACCCTCCTCCTCCCTCACGCGCTCCTCCCCTGCCCCAACCCTTCTCCCCACAGGCAAACGCATCAGAACTATCCTGCCTTCTTCCATCGGCTCTAGCAGCACCACACACATCATCATATTGTATCATGTCGGGCGCAGGCGGCGGTGCCTACGGGAACTACGGCGCAGGAGCAGGCGGGGGTGGCGGCGAGATGGGAGGAGGATTGGGGGCTG